>Ga0070733_10001759_pt1 | contig 15953 bp, 12 predicted proteins | sample Coa_R1_9_FD_66450 | JGI IMG/M metagenome (GOLD analysis project Ga0070733, IMG submission 66450) | Surface soil microbial communities from Centralia Pennsylvania, which are recovering from an underground coalmine fire - Coalmine... | ecosystem: Environmental > Terrestrial > Soil > Unclassified ... | reverse complement strand
GATCCAGCGCCTCCTCAATCTCCGGCACAGAGGATTGGCGATAGAAGCTGCCGAAGTCCTCTAGATTATTGTTAGCGGCGCCCACAAGCGAGTATATAATGCCTTTGAGGTGCGAAGTGCGCCGCACATTGAGAATTACTGTATTACGCCCACCTCCTATAAAAGGTTGGATGAATTGCCCGAAATTGCGGTACTCCTCCTCGATTTTGCGAATGTTGCCGAATTTGACAACCACAGCACGTCCACCGCCCGTGACATAGAAAGGCTGCACCCATAGCACCCCGGTACCACTGTGACCTGCCGTCATTGGCCGCACAAGTATACTTTCGGCTTGATAGAACAGGCGGCAAAGCAAATCTACCAATTCAATGGCTATGCGACTTTGAAAAGCTGGATCATGTGTGTCGCTAATTCCGTCCATCTCCAGGCTGGGAACGATCTGCTCAGGCCCACTAACCTCTTGCCAGTTAATCTCGAGAGAGAGGTTGATATCCACTTTTTCAGAAAATATCTGCCGCACATTCTCTAGAAAAACCTGGTTATCAAAATCCTCTTTTGAGAGAAAATCCACTACCTTGTATTTTCTAAAGGAAGTACGCATATGTTCTTTGGTACCAAAGGCTGAAAGCATAATTACTTTTGTAGCTTCATATAGACCATCTTTAGATAATTCTCCCAGCAGGTCAATACCTTCTATATTGCTTCGATCTGCTTGAACCAGGCGAATATCCAGCACCAGCATATGATAGGAAGTTTCACCCAACCGCGCTAGAGCTTCGCTGGCTCTAGATACCGCATCGACTTGAAATCCGCCTCGCTCAAGGGTCTCGACTAATTCTTTCCGCCACTGCTCCTCATCATCTACGATGAGAATACGTCCTTGCCTGTTCATGCTATCCCGTTTCTTTCTATTGACCAATAGCTGTTTAAGGTTACTGTGCTTTCTAACACCTCGTTCACAAAGTCGACTACGGTAGCAGGATTGTGTGGTTTATCTACTATATCATCGACGCCCTGTAAGAATAGAGAATGCATTACATGCCAGGGCAGAGAAATACTAAGTACCAGGAGATGATGTTTGCGAGCCAGTATCTGTGTAATTAACATCTGCTCTTCTGGCCGGATGAGTACACAACCCAGCACAACCAGGTCGGGTTCCTCACCTTTCAAACAAACCTGGGGGAGTACATAGTTGTAAGTATCAAGGGTACATACGATGAACCCGGCAGATCTCAGGGCATGAGCAAAAGCTTCCCGCCAATGCGATTGGCGATCGATCAACAAGATGCGTTTACTGTCATATGGCTCCATCATGTTGCCTCTCTACTCCTGGTAAGAGCAATGTAAAGGTTGTACCCTGACCTTCCTGGCTTTTCACCATCAAATCTCCCTGATTTCTGAGCGCATTGGTGTGAGCGCTCCAAAGACCGAAACCGGAACTACCTTTCGTGGAGTAAAACAGATCAAAGATTTTAGATAAGTTCTGTTGAGGAATACCGACGCCTGTATCAATAACTTCAAGGGCTACAAAGCGACCTGCATTGTGAGCTCTCAGTGTGATCTTGCCGCCCTCAGACATAGCATCAATGGCGTTCGTCATGAGATTACGTAAGATATCTGCAACCAGGCTATGGATAACCCGAACAGCAGCCACATCGGCATCAATTTCCAGGCATATCTGAATGTTGGCTGGCAACGAAGCAGTATCCAGGGCTTCTTCAAGTAATATTCTGGCTTCAATGACAACTGGCTCACCAGTAAATGCTTCACCTGTTCGTACTAATGCTTGCTTTAACTCTTTGCTTAAGTTCAATACTGCGCCGGCAGCCCCAACGATATTTTCCAACTTTTCAGTAATAAGCGGGCTTGTAGTATGCAGTGACTTCAGTTCCGTTCGAATATCATTAACGTACGATCGAACCAGCCCTAGATCGTTACCCCAGCGGTGTGTTAATTCGAAGGCTATCTGACCAATCGAACTCATTGCCTCTGCGGATATGATTCGCTGTTCAAACTCTTGACGTTCTTGCACAGTTTCTAGACGGTAGATCGTACTCGCTAATTGCTGCGTTAATCCCTCTAAGAAATGTACATCTGCATCTCGAAAACGACCCACCTCTTTATGGCCGAGGCCGAGATTGCCGTAGTATCGCTCTTCGAATATGATAGGCGTGATGATAAGCGAACGTACGGTTGGGTCAGATAATTTTGCAGGAACCACATCTGGAGGCGGTCTATTAGTATCGTGTATTACAATTGTGCGCCGCTCTCTAGCGACTTGCCCATTGATGCCTTCATCCAATTTCATCCGTGAAAAGGGAGGGGAGTATTGATGATATGATGCTCGTATTGCTATTAGTTCCTGGGTCGTGCCTTCATAGCGCCGGATCACAATCTGACCATTGCAATACTTCTCCGCTATGTTGAGTATGATGTCATATGTTTGCTCGCGCTGGCTCAATTCGCTGATCTTGCCGAGTTCTTGCCCTGCCTGGTACAACAGCTCAAAGCGTTCTACTTCTTTCTTTGCTTGCTCATAAGCTTGCGCATTTTGCAATGCGACCACAGCCAGGGACGCTAATCCCGTCAGTAAACGTTCATCGCTCTCGCTGAACTTGTTGGAAACTGGCCTCGAAACTGGCCTCTCAATATTGAGCACTCCCCACAATACGTCTCCCGAAAGCATTGGCACTGCCAGTTCATAGCGTGCTCCGGGGAAAAATTCTAGATAAATATCTTTCCAGGGCTGTTGAGTTAGATCCACATTAAGCAACTGCTTGTCTCTTGCTGCATGCCCCACGACTCCCTGGCCCATTCTTTGCCTTTGCCCCTTCTTATCCTCAGCCACCCCCCGCTCAGCAGCCATCCCAAAATCATTCTGGTCAGGGTCATAAAGCATCAGATTGCCCAGGTTGGAATTGGTCAGCTTCAGAGCCTTCTCCAGGATGAGATCAAAGACCCGGGAAAGATCGAGCTGGCTGGTGATTTCCTTGCTGATTTCATTGAGAACCTGGGCTTCTGCAGCAAGGCGTTTCTCCCGCTCGTAAGCCTGTGCATTTTGCAACGCGACCACAGCCAGTGCCGCTAATCCTTGCAACAGCCGTTCGTCACTCTCGCTGAAATTGTTAGGATCTGGACTCTCGACATTGAGCACCCCGCGTAGATCACTCCCTGCCAGCATTGGCACTGCTATTTCGGAGCGTGTTTTGTAAATATAGCGTAAAAAGATCTTGTTCCAGGGCGATTGAGTTACGTCCGCTATATTAAGCAACTGCTTGTCTTTTGCAACATGTCCTACAACTCCCTGGCCCAGATTTTGACGTTTGTCTTTCTTTTCCTCAAGTACACCACGTTCGGCAGCCACCCATAAGTCGCCCATTTCAGGGTCGTAGAGCATCAGATTGCCCATGTGAGAATGGGTTAATTCCAGTGCTTTCTCCAGAATGAGGTCAAAGACGCGGGTAAGATCGAGCTGGCTGGTGATTTCCTTACTGATTTCGTTGAGAACCTGGGCTTCCGCCGCAAGACGTTTCTCCCGCTCGTAGGCCTGCGCATTTTTGACTGCCAGCACGGCCTGCCCGGCAAGAGTGAGCAGAAAATCTTCATCCTCCTGGTCAAAAGCACCTTCTTTCGTGCTTTCAAAATTGAGGACACCAACCACCTCATCTCCATCAAGCAGCGGCACATCCAACTCGGAAACAGTATTAGAAGAGGCTGAAATGTAAATATCACGCCACAAAGGATCAAGATGTACATTACTTACCCTTGCCGCCTTTTTCTGCTCCAATACCCAGCGTGTGATACCTCTGCTTGCCTGCACCGGGACGATAAGCACCTTGCGCGATATAGCATGCTGCCCAATTGTGGCTGTAGTCACCAGAGCCTTAGTCCGTGAGTCGTAAAGTAATATTGAGGCTCCGTCAGCAGGTACACGTTCATGGCCAAGTTTAAGAAGCGTGTCTAAAACAGGCTGCAGTTCCAGGTTACGGCTGAGTTCACGATCAATGTCCTGTAAAATTTCCAATTCACGCACGCGCCTCTGAGTTAACGTACCAAATACTCTCGCGTTCTTGACAGCAACAGCGGCAAAGTGAGCTAAACCATCGATGAACAGTTTTTGGGTGGCGTCGAAGCGTTGTGGCTGGCGAAAATTGACAAACAACACCCCGACCAACTCGTCTCCAATTTGCAACGGTAGAGCTGCTATCGAGCGCACCATCTCACGTTGTCCGAAACTTCCTCGCCGCACATAGGAGTTACCATGCAGTTTAGTGTAAAAGGCATCACTATCTTTTGCGAAGATAGGAGTCTTAAGTTGAACCATCAGCGCCATCGTATCGTCAGATTGGTTAGGGGACATAGATTGGATGGTCGAGTCGATCACCGTACCGGTAATGATTGGGGGCAGTATAAAGCGCCGAAGAGCATGGTCATAGGGATAGAGGACTACAATATCGGCTTTCGCGGCATCCCGGATTTTGTCAACGGTCGCCTGCAAAGCCTGTTCAGAGTCAAGCTGCTGTGTCAGGAACTGACCTGTTTTGTTGAGCTGAACAAGACTGTTATAGAGGCCTATATTATGAAGCGCCAGCGCGATATGCGGCGCCAGCAGTTGTAGGATGGACAGGTCCTCCTGGTTGTAATTGTTTGGCTGAGGATGTTGAATGGAGAGCACACCCAGAGGGGTGTCGCGTAACTCAAGTGGCACAAAAATAAGTGACTCCTTCGACCCGGTTGCTGTGATTTCGATGGGTTGGAACGGCAGGTGTTCAGCCTCTTTATCTAGATGCTTAATGAATAGCATTTCCCGTGTCTCTATAACATGCTGGCACGCACCTTCCAGAGGCGAGTTAAACTGGAAAACAGACTTTCCCTCCTCTTCCAGGTAAACATCCAGGGTGTTAGTTTGTGGTTGATAGACTGCCAGTAAAAGGGCATAAGTGGTTTGGAGCACATCGGGTAAATACTTTTGCAGTTTTTGAAAGAGGATATCAATAGTTCCAAGTTCGTGATTGATTTCTTGCCCAATCCGGGCAACCTCTTGATAACGCCGCAGCAGCCATGTTTCCTGAAGGATGAATGAAGCTTGATCTGCGAAGATCTGAAGAAGTTTGTAGTCATCGAGGCTAAACTGTTGTGGCTGTCTGAAGTTAAGGTAAAGTACGCCCAATGGCTGTCGTTGATGTCTCGTATACAGAGCCAGGGCTGCGAAAGCGCGCATGTTTTCAGTGCGTGTTACTGTACTCTGGTATTCAGGCTTGACTTCCAAATCCTCAACCACTACTACCCCCTGCCTTAAAACCTGTTGCGCCAACCCTCCTTCACTCGGCTCCTTATAAGATACCTTTTCTCCTCTCAACAAGGTGCCTGCAGCGGTTAGCGATGCTATGAATCGACCAGTGATTGGATTAATTGCAAAGATGACGCAGGAATCAGCGACGAAGAACGTCAGTGCCGTCCGGGCAATATGTTGCAGCGTATTATCTAAATCTCCAGGGGTGCCAGCCGTCTGTGCCAGTACATCTAACAACTCGCTCAGGTTGTACAGTGGTTGAGGATTCACTTTGTACCTCCGATGGGCGTGCGAAGCATCCGGAATACATAAATACCTAAAGTACCCTCATATAATCATTAGTATAATACAAACTTATCAATATCTTCGTCAAGAAAATGTAAATTTGCATATTGAGTTACTTGCATGTTCTATTGGATTTTTATCTATCTGGCAGGTAGTATTCACCAACGCACGTGAAAGCCGCTGACATGTTCGCTCGGCTCGCCCCAGGTGACGCGCACGTCGCGCACATGGGCAGCAGGTGGCCCCTGGCGCAGGTATGCCAGCAAACGTTCAAGGGCAAGGCGCGGCCCCTGCGCCAGCACTTCCACGCTGCCGTCGCTTTCGTTGCGCGTGTAGCCGCGTAGGGCGAGCATCTGCGCCTTTTGCACTACAAAATAACGGAAGCCCACTCCCTGCACTCGTCCATGAACATAGGCATGCAGTTCTTCAATGATCTGGATTTCGTGCTCGCTCATGCGTCGTATAATAACATAGAGTGTTTCTTCGCACCAGGGGCGGCCCTGATTTGGTCTCCGTCCTTGCGGGTGAAACGTGATATTCAGGGGTAGGGGCCAGCTTTAGCGCGCCCGTGTTAGCAGCAGACAAGACCACCAGGAACACGGGCGCGCTAAAGCTGGCCCCTACGCATCACCCCAAAGGATGGAGACCCCTTACTTTCAGGCATATTTCAGCAAAGGCTCTTAAAATGATAGGGGGAACGCGCGACAAAAGCGCATCTCATGACGTAGTATTATACACAACGGTCGTGTTGTCTAATTTGTGCCGGTATTTCCTTTAAGCTTTGGTGTCCACGTGGTACACTATGGAAAAGCGCTGTTACGTATTGTTATTTCAGTCAACCGGGAGAAATGTATGCAGTCTATCCAGGACCTCGCCAGCGCGGTACAAAGAGTGATTAACAATGTCGAGAAAGTGATAGTTGGAAAAGCTGAACCTGTTGCTTTTAGCCTGATCGCGGTGATCTGCCGGGGGCATGTGCTGATCGAGGACGTTCCCGGCGTTGGTAAAACGGTGCTGACAAAAGCCATCGCGCGTTCAATTGGCTGCACCTTCAAACGTATCCAGTTTACACCTGACCTCCTGCCCAGCGATGTGACGGGCGTCTCGATCTACAATCAGAAGACTGGCAACTTTGAGTTTCGCGCGGGTCCGATATTGTCACAGATCGTGCTGGCCGACGAGATCAACCGTGCCACGCCCAAGACGCAGTCGGCTCTGCTAGAGGCGATGGAGGAGAACCAGGTCACGGTGGACGGCATCACGCATCACCTGCCGGAGCCGTTTATGGTCATGGCGACGCAGAACCCGATCGAATATGAAGGAACGTTTCCCCTGCCGGAGGCGCAGCTTGACCGCTTCATGATGAACATCAAGCTCGGCTATCCCAAAGCCTCAGATGAAATGAATATCCTGGACTCCCACCAGTATCACCACCCGTTGGACGACCTGGCGCAGATCATGACCGCAGATGAATTGGTGCAAATTCAAGAGCAGGTGCGCGCTATCCATGTGGATCCATCCATCCGTGAGTATATCGTGTCCATCGCCAGCGCCACGCGCACGCATAACTCCATCTACCTGGGAGCCAGCCCGCGCGGATCGCTGGCCCTCTATCGTGGATCACAGGCCCTGGCGGCTATGCGCGGGCGCGGCTATGTTATTCCAGATGATGTGAAGCTCCTGGCTAAAGCCACGCTGGCGCACCGCATTATTGTTACGCCGGCGGCGCGCGTGCGTTCTATAACCTCGACGGCAGTGCTGGATGAAATTTTGCAGGTTGTGCCTGTGCCAGGCGCATGGGTCGGTGGCGGGAAGGGGCGCTGAGCTATGCGGCCCTGGCAAGCCATCGTACTCATTATCATACTGGCGTTTTTCGCCATCAGCAGCGGTTGGCACGTCTTGTATATCCTGACGTATGTCTTGTTGTGCTTGTTGATTGTCTCATGGCTGTGGGCGCGCTACAGCCTGCGTAAGATGGTCTTCCGGCGAGCGGCTACCAGCGGGCGTGTGCAGGTTGGCGAAACCTTCGATGAACGGTTGATGCTGGATAATATCAGTTCGCTGCCCAAATTATGGGTGCAAATTGCAGACGGCTCGAACCTGCCTGGTCATCGCGCTGGATTCGTGGCGAGCATGGGCGGGCGCAAACGCGCCACCTGGCGAGCGCGCACAGTGTGCAGGCAGCGCGGGCGTTTTCAGCTTGGACCCGTCGTCGCCACCAGTGGCGACCCTTTCGGACTGTTCCGGCGGCGCGTCGTCCTCACCGAACAGCGCGACCTGCTTGTCCTGCCACAGGTGCTGCCAATCACTAACTTCGTGCTGTTTTCGGGTGGGCTGCCGGGACGCGGCCGCACCTCGCGCCGCGCCCTGCAAAATACCACCAATGCTACCACTATTCGCGACTATATGGCCGGAGATTCACTTAATCGCATACACTGGCGTTCCAGCGCGCATTATAATAGATTAATGGTGAAAGAATTTGACCTTGATCCTGCAATGGATGCCTGGATTATTCTTGATCTGCATGAGGAGGCGCAGGCGGGCGAAGGTGAGCATTCCACCGAGGAATACGGCGTCACCATTGCTGCCACTGTCGCCAACTACCTGCTGCGCCAGGACCTATCGCTTGGCATGATCGTCAATGCCGGGCAGCGCGAATTTCTGTCGCTGGATCGCGGCGATCGCCAGGTTGAACGTATGCTTGAATTGCTCGCGGTTGTCAGCGCTGGCCCTGGCCCTGATTTGAAAGAGGCGCTGGCATTGGATGCTTTCCATTTCGGGCGTAATACGATGGCGGTCATTATCACGCCATCCTCGTCACGCGACTGGCATGATGGCGTGCGTCATCTGCAGAGGCGCGGCGTGCAGGTAGCTGTGGTAGGGTTAGATAGGGCTTCATTTGATGAAAATATTCTACCGGATGAAGATACATTGGCCCTGCTTGAAGGCGCCAATATTCCAGTGCTGCGTGTCAAAAGTGGTTCTTCCATCAGCGAGGCGCTTGAAAAAGACCCGGAGGCACGCTACGCGCTACGGAGGTAGGCTCTTATGCAGGATGCATCAGTTAAAAGGTTGTCACAACTCATTAGCGAACCGCGTCAAGATGGTTCAGGCAATAAGAAACGCCTGCAGCCGCGCGGCGTGCTCGCGCACATCAAATTGGCTGAGGGTTGGTTTTCATTCTTCCTGCTGTTGACGGTGGTCTATAGCACTATATGGAGCGTGCAAGCAGCAGGTTGGGTCGACCACCTCAATATCCTGACCTTGACAACCGCTCTCGGCTTGCTGATAGGCGTGATCGCCGCTAAACAACGACTCTTGCCGCGACTGCTCGTGCATCCTCTCGCCATCTTATTCGGCCTGCTGCTGGCTTTCTGGCAAACGGCTGGCGCGGATGATGGCGGAAACATTATGGGGTTGGTCAATGGCATTCATCAATGGATCGTGCTCGCGCTGGCCGGGGGAACGAGCGCCGACGATTCCATTTTTCTCTTCTTTATAACAGCCCTGGGCTTCCTGCTGGCCTATACCAGCGCATGGCTGCTGTACCGCACGCGCAGTCCCTGGTTGATGATCCTAGCCAACGCGGTGGTGTTACTGATTAACCTGAGCAATATCGATCCAGGCTATATCATTTTCCTGGTGATCTTCCTGGTGGCTGCTTTATTGTTACTGCTGCGTTTCAACCTGTACGAGTCGTCGGCTCGCTGGAAAAGTTTGGGGCTGCGCACTTCCGATGACCTGGGATGGGAATTTATGCAGGCCGGAGCCTTGCTTTCCATCGGCATTTTGATTCTGACCTGGTTCATACCCTGGGGCTATGTCAATGATGCGGCCGCGCAAATCTGGAGCGCCGACAACAACCCCTGGGTGGTTATCCAGAATAACTGGAACCGGCTTATTGCCATCACGGGCGGCTATAACTCATTAAATCACGGCAATTTCACGGATACACTTTCCCTGGGTGGCAATCCTAACCTGAGCAATGATCTCGTGTTTACGGTGACATTCAGCGACGATGGCCAGTATCTACAAGCGCTCAGCTATAGTACATACGATGGCCGGAGCTGGTCGAACGGCCCCAGCAGTGGCCTCGACGTGAAACCGGGCAATACCGACTTTGACCCATATACAACTGATTTACGTGCAGTCCAGCAACATATCAATGTCGTGAATCCGCCCGGAGGGCAGTATCCATACCTGTTCGGCGCGTCCCAGATTGCCTCAACTAACCAGCCTTCCCAGGTGGTTTCAAGGAACTCTGACGGTACCGTTGTGGCCTGGCTACGCACGGATGGTAAGCTCGCAGCAAGCGAGCAATACAATGTGACATCTTATGTCTCAGCAGCCGATGTCGCTACGCTGGAAACGGTGCCATTTCCGAAGAATGCGCCATCCTATACACCTAATCCTCTCATTCCTGACGAAGCTCCCCCTGTAGATTACTATGACCCGAATGTGCTGCATACATACCTGCAATTGCCCAAAAACCTTGATCCGAATATCCTGGCGCTGACGAAAAAGATCACTTCCGGTTACAAGAATATGTATGACATGGCGATAGCTCTGCAAAACTACCTGCAGGATAACTATCACTACAATACCAACATCCTTCTTCCCCCTCAACAGGAGGGTGTTTCCTGGTTCCTCTTCCGCAGCGGGTTCCAGGGCTTTTGTAACTATTTCGCCACTGCTATGGCGGTTATGGCGCGCGAAATGGGTATGCCGGCGCGCGTGGTCGCCGGATATACCAATGGCAAGTTAAATACTAAAACACATCAATGGGATGTGCTTGGCTCTGACGCGCATGCCTGGACGCAAATTTACTTTGCTGGCTATGGTTGGGTCAACTTTGAGCCGTCGGCCACTTTTCCCACATTTGTTCGCCCACTGCACATTGCTGGCGGCGCGGCAACGGTAACTCCGGGCGGTCCTGGCGCTTCATCGCCGGGTACCGTGCATAAACCGCTTCGTGATCTCAACTTACCAGATACCGGCTCAGGAAGTGGGTCTGGCTTGTCGCAGGCCAGTGTTTCAGCGCAGATACGGCAGGATGTGGGGATTGCTCTATTGGCGCTGTTGCTGCTGATCCTCGCCGGCCTGGCTTACTTCAGCGTATGGTGGCGCCGCCTGTACCGGAGGTATGGTATATCCGCGCAGGTGTTTGGACGCCTATCTATGCTGGCGGACTGGGCTGGTTTAGCTCCACGCCGCTCGCAAACGCCCTATGAGTATGCCCATGCGCTGGCGGAGGCTGTACCCGAACAGGCTGTCACCATCGAACGCCTGGGAGACATCTATGTGCGCGACCGTTGGGCCGATCCATCCAGCTCGGAACATCCACGCCGTAACGGGGAGATCAACGAACTACCACGCATCTGGGAAATACTTCAGCCACGTCTTTTCTTATACGTGATGCGGCATCCACATTTCTTGCGCCGGCTGCCCGATAAAATAGGCGTGTTCATCCACCAGCGCCGGGCAAACAGGCGCAAGAGGCGACTGGATGATATCATCACGAATGCGGAATAAAGCATGCGTAGGCATGTGATTATGGAGATTACATCTATCGCATGCTCGTTGAACGTTGTTATACAAAATAGTAAGGCAAGGTTCAATGGTGAAGAAGAGTCCTTGACAGTGCTGGACCTTTCTGTTGATTGAGGAACCGTCAAGTTCATTTGAATCCTGCCAAAGAAAGGAAATTGTCAACATGGATTGGGATTTATTGCGAGAAACGGCCCCCTTTCTCATAGGATTGCTCGTTCCACCACTGGTGATGATGGCGATGCGTCCCGGCTGGTCGGGTCAGGCAAAGTTTCTAGCAGCCTTTCTGCCCGCGTTAGTGTTGGGGTTCTGCACCAGCTACCTGGCCGGTGAGCTGCTGGCGGGCATGCCAGATGGCTTGATTGCTGTCATGATAGATACGGCGCTTGTCTTCACCGGTTCGCAACTGGCGTACAGGTTGTTCTGGAAACCTGTGCTGGAGCCACGCCTGCAGCGTATGATGGGTACTGCGCCGGAGCGAATCCGCAATTAGCTATTTAAAATGCTGCTAAAATAGACAAATTGCCCTTGACAATTCACCAATGAATTGCGTATAATCGCAACAGTGGGATTGCAGGGGCAATCTCATATCATGTTCAGTCACCAGGCATAAAACCTGGCAAACAAAACACCCACAAATCTCGCGAAAGGAGATGGCACGAATGGCTAATGCAACCAGAATGCTGGCTTTGACCAGATTGCGCTACGAATCTGCCCTTTATGGCCATGCTGTGCCTTTCGGAGGGGTGACGCCTACCATCGGTTTCGGCGGTGTTCCTGGCAAGTTCTCTGGTCCCGTTTTCGCTACCAATGGCCGCAGTATGCCCATTTCCAGGGGGTCTCCACCATTTTACGATGAGTGATTGACAAAACGAGAGAAACCTTGACCGTGGGCGCTGACGAAAACGAAAATTCAGCCTCACGGTTTTTTATTGCTCTTAATTACTGATTGTTAGCAAGAAAGGAATCGAACACATGTACAGTGATTTTGCAATACTTGACAGTGGATGTCAGGAATAGCAGGTTACACTTTTAATGGTGAGAAGAGGAGAAAACGATGGCAATTCAAGATCTTGCTGACGTGAAAATCGCAGAAGATATCATGATTGATCCAACAAAAGACGCCCTGGAGATCGTGGGCGTCTCGAAGGTATTCAAGAAATCGAAGCCTCTATGGAGCAGTCTACTCAGGCGGCATAAAGAGGATGAGAAGCGCGAGGTGCGCGCAATTGATGATGTTACCATGATCGTCAAACGGCGCGAGATCATGGGCATTCTCGGCGCGAATGGCTCTGGTAAATCGACGCTGATTCGTATGCTCTCAACCCTGCTCATCCCCGATAGCGGCTACCTGCGCGTCTTTGGCTACGATGTCGAGAAGGACGAGCGCATGGTGCAGCGGCTCATCAATCGCGTCAGCGTGGAAGCCTCGTTCTTCAAGAAGCTCTCGCCAATGGAGAACCTGATTTATGCAGCCAGGCTGTACAACATGCCAGGCGCGGAGGCGCGCGCGAAGATCAGAAGCATCCTGGGCCGCCTGGGCATCCCGAAAGATCGCATCGGGCAGCCGCTTCAGAACATGTCGCGCGGCATGCAGCAGAAAGTCGCCATCGCGCGCGCTTTTCTAACCGCACCTATCATGCTGCTGCTGGACGAGCCGACGACGGGTCTTGACCCGCGCTCAAAGATCGACGTGCAGAACTTTGTGCGGGAACTGCGCGAGAAACATGACGCTACCATTCTCATAACTACCCATGATATGGATGAGGCGGAGGCGCTGTGTGATCGCGTCGCCATCATCGACCAGGGGCGCATCGTCGCCATGGGTACCGTTGAAGCACTGAAACAGGCGGTTATGGAGCGCATGGAACGCACCACACCTGTCACCATGAATGAAGTTTTTATGCATTATACCGCTGCTCATCTTATCACTGATGCCGACATCGAACGCTTTGGAAGCTGGGAAAAAGCCTTCGAAGCATTTGAGGCGCAGAAAGAGGATGAGGACGAGTAATAAACAAGGAGTTACTCACCGATGAGTTCGCTTTTACATCAAGGACGCGCGTCTTACGCCTTCTTTGAGCGAAACTGGAACCTGACCAAACGCTACCTGGCCTGGGAAATAGTGTGGCTGGTCTACAATATCGTCAATGCCATGAGCGTGACCTACATCGGAGCAAGCGCGCAGCTTATCACCGGCGTCAAGATCAATACCACGTACCTGATCCTATACCTGTTGATCGGCACATCGGTCTGGTCGTATCTCAGCGTCACTTTCGAGGGCGTTACCGATATGATTACCATCGAACGCTGGGAAGGCACGATCGAGCATACCTTTATGGCGCCGATCTCGCGTTTCACGCACCTGATCGGGAGTTGTTGGTACGCTATCGCGCATGGCCTGCTTTTCACCTTTGTGCAGTTGATCGTGGTGGGTTCGTTCTTCCACCTCGATCTGAGCCATGCCAACTACCTGACCGCGATCTTCATGCTGCTGGCGGGCAGTGTCTCGTTTGTAGGCTTTGGCATCGGCGCGGCTGTGCTGCCTTTGCTCTTCACGGAGCGTGGGTCGCAGATGTCCTACATTGTGCGCGCCGTCCTACTGCTGGTGTCTGGAGTCTACTACCCGGTATCGGTGCTGCCAGGGTGGATGCAGCCTCTGGCGCGTATCTCGCCTGCCACCTATGTGCTGGAAGGTCTGCGCGCCGCTTTGCTTAACAAACAGGTGATTTGGTCCGGCGAGATCTGGAGCTATACCTGGCCGCTGATTGTGACAGGCATCGTGAGCGTGCCGCTCGGAGTCTTGATCTTCAAGCGCGCCGAACGCTTTGCCAAGCGCACCGGCAGACTGAAGCGAAACGGATAGGGTACATATTGGGGGTGGTCAACCTGAACCACCCTCAATAGAAAGAATTAGAGAATAGGAGAAAAGAAACATGACACATACATTGCCACAGGGTTTTCAAATGCGCCCACCAACGATGGACGACCTGGAAGCCGCCTATAAAGTGATTGAGACCTATGGTATCGCGTACTTCGGCTCGCCTGAATTCACCCTTGACGAGTTGCGTACAAATTGGCTGTCGCCAAATTTCAACTTGCAGCAAGATGCCTGGTTGATCATTGGACCTGCTCAGCAGGTTGTTGGCTATGCCTCCATGATGCAAAGGGAGCATGCACGCATTTACAGTGAAGTCTTGGTGCTGCCTGGGTACTCTGATCTGGGTATTCAAGATTGCTTGCTGGGTCAGATCGAACAATGGGCGCAGGGGCAGATTCCACTGGCAAAGCCAGATGCACGCATCGCCTTATTATGCTGGACGAGCAACAACGATGAGCAAGGCCGACAGAGCCTGGAGCGGCAGGGCTTCAAAGAGATTCGTCGTTCTTGGAACATGGAGATTGAGATGAAGGAAGCTCCAACGGAGCCGGAATGGCCGACGGGGATCACCGTGCGTACCTTCCGCCGGGGCGACGAGCGCCTGGTCTTCGATACCGATGATGAGGCTTTCCAGGATCACTGGGGGCATATGCCTGGCAACTTCGAGGAATGGAAACACTGGACGGTCGAGCGTGAGAACTTTGATCCCACCCTGTGGTTCCTGGCCTTCGAGGGTGAACGCATAGCTGGAATCTCGCTGTGTACCTATCGCGATGATACCGGCTGGGTTGACACCCTGGCGGTGCTGCGTCCCTGGCGACGAGTGGGTCTGGGTCAGGCGCTCATGCTGCATTCATTTGGCGAGTTTTACCGGCGCGGCACCCGCACAGTTGGGCTGGGCGTCGATGCGCAGAATTTAACCGGAGCGACACGGCTCTACGAGAGAGTGGGTATGCATGTCGCGCGAGTCTATATCAACTACGAGAAGGAGCTGCGCGCGGGCATAGAACTTAGCACGCAGGCGATTATGTCCTGAATTGGTTTGTGACTCGCTCCTTCTCTGCTAGTCTGAGGAACGGAGAAACTGGCAATGTCTGTACATTTAACTAACTTACTGGCGCGTATACCTGAGGAAAGGGATTTATACTCGATCATGGAACTGGTTGCAATCTGTGATCGCGCTGAACATGGCATTGCGGACAGTTCGATTGAGGAGCTTCAGGCTCACTGGCGGAATCATAATTTCCAGCTTGCGAGCGATGCGTGGGTCATCGTTACCGGCAAGAGGCAGTTTGTCGGTTTCGGGTGTGTGTGCCATCGCGACTACGAGGAGTATCACATCTTCATTTGTGTACACCCCGGTTTCCGCAAACGCGGTATCGGAACGCTGTTGCTGCGCCTGATCGAAGACCACGCTCGCCAGCAGATACACAATGCCTTGCCGGACGTGAAAGTGTGTCTGAAGGGGCTGGTGAGCAGCAATAACACTGAAGCGTGCAACCTGTTCGAGCGTGAAGGCTATACGCTGGCGCGCGAGTTCTGGCGTGTCAAGGTGGAAATGGATGAAGCAGGCGAGCATATACGCTACGACGGAAAACTCAAGCTCGACATGCAGATCGAGTCCCGGCAGTTGGTCGGCGCTGCGCCGCTCTATGATCGGGAAGGTGTATATAGCGTCCGGCGCTACTGCGAGTACGAGAAGGAATTGCGCCCGGCGCAAGCGCTGGTCCCCTGTGAAAGTGTGTGCCTGTCGGCAACATGCTAGAGAAATGGAAATTTGCAGGTTGGAAACAAGCCGAGAGGGGTTCCAGGGCGACCGCAAGGGACTCCTCCCCACCTCCGCTCCACCCCCGTCCCTACCATGTGGACTGACCCCACGGGACCAGACAGGCGAGAAAGGGAAGTTCTCCGAAGAAGTGCGGTATACTGAGAAAGAACGCCGAGCAA
>Ga0070733_10001758_pt1 | contig 15953 bp, 14 predicted proteins | sample Coa_R1_9_FD_66450 | JGI IMG/M metagenome (GOLD analysis project Ga0070733, IMG submission 66450) | Surface soil microbial communities from Centralia Pennsylvania, which are recovering from an underground coalmine fire - Coalmine... | ecosystem: Environmental > Terrestrial > Soil > Unclassified ... | reverse complement strand
TGCAAGCGGACCCGGATCGCCCAGATCTCTTTCAGCTTAAACGGCGCTTTCTGACCTACAAGCTTTCCCTTGTTCCAGGGTTCGCGAATGGTTGTCGTGCAGTGAACGTGCTCCATGGCTGGCTCCCGTAGTTGTAGGGCCAACCAATTTGCTCTCGTCGACAATGGTCGCTTCGTGACCCTGAGCGGAAGTATCTGCCTCCCGGGAGCGGTCATCGAAACCGGAGACTGCGGACCTTCGCGGCCGTTAGCACATAGAGTCCACAGCGCTCAGAACTGCACACCAATCCCGACACCGAGGAAGAGCACCAGCTGCTGGGGGCGATTCGCGGTGAACTTGAGCGGCGGCCCACAGCGCGCGCGATCAGTGCGCCGCGGTCGCCTGCGGCGGAATCGGCTGAGGAACCTGGTTAGAAATCGGCTTGAGCGATCGCAGGTATTTGAACAGCGCCTTCAGATCCTGGTCTGTCAGTACCGCCGAATCGAACCAAGGCATAGGCGGCAGAAGAGCGCGACCCATACCCAGGTGCTTCCCCGTACGCATCGTGTGAATGAAATCCTGGGCTGTCCAATGGCCAAGGCCGGTCACATCCGGAGTCAGATTCGCCGCAAAGCTGATGCCCCACGGCCCCGCCCATGCTGTCAGATCGTTCGATGCCAATGCGCCCCATTGAGTTGGGCCGATTACACCTTGCGGAACCGCTGGTAGTGATGCGTTCGAAGGGTAGCCGGATAACAAACGGGAGGTATCGGGCTGCGGGCCCTTCGGAGTCATAACCTTCGGCGTGTGGCAGTCGTGGCACCCGCCGAACGTCGCCAGCAGCTCCCCGCGGCGTGCTTCTTTGTCGGCAGTCTTTGGCATCGTGGTCGGCGCTGGCGACTTGTCCGTCGTGTTAGTTGTCTGGGCCTGCACCGCGCTGCCAACCGTCAGCAACCCGAACACAGACCACACGCAGATGTTTTTCATGGCAATTCCTTGTATCTGTGACGTTTGTGGACGACCGCGCACCGGCCGGGTCAGGCACGCGGCGCTGCAGCAAGCCCGTAGCTGGACATGACGGCAAGCAACCGCGCCCGGTCTGGTGGCCCGCCGGCATTGATCACTGCCCCGACATCGCGGAAGTATTGCGCACCGATATCAGGACTCAGGATCGAGAGAACACGGGTTGTTTCCCGGGACGGATTGCTGAACTGATGAACTGACCCCTTCGGCGAAAACATGCACTCCCCGACGTGCAGATCGCGCGTAACGGCGTCGACCGAGTAGCGCAGAATCCCCTCGAGGACGTATACGCATTCGTCGTTCTTAGAATGACTGTGTGGCGGCGGGACGTTCGACTCGGGTGGGATGGTCAGTTCGAACACCCCCATGCCGCCATTCGCCGTGCCGTCGATCAGGTAGTTGATTTTCAACTGACCGACCATGATGGGTTCGGGCTGGGTCATTGGGTCACCTCCAATGGGTGAAGGAGCTTGAACGCCCCGCAGCAGCGCTGCGGATCGCATTCTCCGGTTGGACGGCAAATCGCCGACGATTTGTGGTAAACTCAGTTTACTACGAAAGAGTAAATGAGATTTACCATGATGTCAAGCCCACTGCTCGGAACCACGGACCGATCGCTCAAGACCACGCAAATGCTTATTGGGGCGTTGCTGCGCGTACCGGCTCAGGCGATCCAGCGCCGCATCATCAAAGAACTCAACGCGGCTGGCCACGATGAGCTGCGTGTCCCGCATATGGCCGTGTTGCAGTTTCCAGGTCCGGACGGGGTTCGGCCGGGCACTCTCGCCGAGCGAGCCGGAATGAGCAAGCAGGCCATGAACCAGCTGCTGCGCAGCCTAGAGAGGCTCGGCTATGTCTCCCGGTCTGACGCGCCTGGCGAGGGCCGCGCACGAATTGTGCGCCTCACCAGACGCGGGCGAGCCGCATACCTACGAGCCCACGAAATCCTCCGCGACATCGAGCACGAATGGAGCACGCAACTGGGACCCAGCGATTTCGGCCGGCTCAAAGAACTACTCTGCCGCGTGTGGGACAGCCCGCTGAGCCGCTAGCAGCTCGACTCACTATGGAGAAGTCGGTCCAGTGTCCGCTTTATGGAAATCTGAGCGGTCAAGGTGAAAGACCGCTTCTGGCCGGTCAGCGACCGTCGGTGCCGTCCCGCCGCCAACGGGCGGAGACTGACCCCTCTGAGACATTCGCGAGCGGCCGCTTTCGGGCAGCCGCTTCGGTGCGCTGGCGCCCAATCTTGGCCGCTTGCCGCCTGTTGGGCGCCGACATCTGGCGAACGGAGCGTGACGGCTACTTCTGAATGTGGTCTCGACGTGACCGCTCGGCAAGTGGGAAGTGCCCACCCTCTTCGCGGATGACACCGGGGCGTGACGCTGGCAAACTTCAACGCGCTCGTGGGAGGCAACTCCGTGGACTTTATCGCCGAAGAAGCGACACCACACGAAGCCCTACTGTGCGGACCGATTTCCGGAGGTGTCTCGTGAAGCGCGTCCTCAAGCTCGTCGGCGCTCTCCTGGGTCTTGTCGTCGCTGCAGTTGGCGGGTTTCTCCTGTACGTACAAATCGACGGCATCCCGAAATACGAAGTTGAAAAGATCGACGTCAAGATCGAGGCGACGCCGGAGCGCGTGGCGCGCGGCGCGAAACTCGCGTCGCTCCTGTGCGCGGGCTGCCATGCGAATCCGACGACCGGCCAGTTCACCGGCAAGCACATGACGGATGCGCCGAAGGAATTCGGCCAGATCTTCTCGCGCAACATCACGCGGCATCCGGATAAAGGCATCGGAAAGTGGAGCGATGCCGATATCGTGTACCTGCTGCGCACCGGCGTGCGGCCCGACGGCCAGTATTACCCCCCTTGGATGGCTAAGCTGCCCCACATGAGCGACGAGGACATAGTCTCCATCGTCGCATTCCTGCGCTCCGATGATCCGCGCGTCGCGCCGGCCGATGTCGACCCACCGGGCATCACGCAGCCGAGCTTCCTGTCGAAGTTGTTGTCGCACGTTGCATTCAAGAAGATACCCTACCCCGACCATGCCATCGTTGCACCGCCCAAGAGCGACAAGGTCGCGTACGGCAGATACCTCGTCATGGGCCTCGATTGCTTCAGCTGCCACAGTGCCGACTTCAAGACCAATGACTTTCAGAATCCGGAGAAGAGCGTCGGTTATCTAGGCGGCGGAAATCCGGTGCTCGGCCTCGACGGCAAAGCCGTACCCACCGCGAACCTCACGCCCGACGAGGCTACCGGCATTGGAAAGTGGTCGGAGCCGGATTTCGCGCGTGCGTTACGCGGTGGCATTCGTCCCGATGGGCATGTCCTGCGCTACCCCATGATTGCGATGTCTACCCTGGACGACGAAGAGGTCAGCGACATCTACGCGTACCTGCGCAGCGTCCCGAAGATCCGAAACGCCGTGGCCCGCGCACCCTATGGCGAAGCGCTGGCCGGCAGCGATGGGAAGGCGCTCTACGTCAAGTACGCCTGCTACTCCTGCCACGGCGACAAGGGCGTCGGCGTCGGCGATCTGCGCAAAGCCAAGGTCGACTACCCCGACGACGCGCAGTTGCGCGCGTGGATCGAGGACGCACCGGCAAGCAAACCCGGGACCGTGATGCCGAAGTTCCGTGGCGTCATTGGCGAGGCCGACTACGCGCCGCTCGTAAAGTACGTCCGCGAGCTTGGTAATGCGGCGCCGTAGTGGTCCGCTTCGGCAGCCGCCCGACGCGCACTCTCGGTCGAAGCGCTGCCGCGCTCAAGCAAATGGCGGCTTTAGGGCAGGCATTCCGACCGCGCGTATGACTGGTCCTGGCCGGTCAGCGACCGTCGGTGCCGTCCCGCCGCCAACGGGCGGAGACTGACCCGCAGCAGTCATCCCAATTGCGCATGAGCGGACGTTCCGTGCTTTAGAAGCGGACATACGTTCGAGCCGGCTTAGCGGCCGATCGAGTCACTTGGGTTAAGCTGCCGCCCAGGGAGGCCGTGACGAAGACTTCCCGGAGAGGAGGAGCATGAATAGCAAACTGGTATTGAGCGCCAGTGCAGCGGCGTTCGGCATCTTTGGTGCGGGGTGGTTCACTGTGCCTGGGATGCTCTACAAGTATTGGGCGATCGTGCCGGACACCAACTTGTATATGGGCCGCCGCTACGGGGCCTTTATGCTCGGGCTCATGGTTGTCTCGTGGTTAGCGCGCAACGCCTCCAATACCCAGGCACGCCAGGCGATCCTGATGGGCTCCCTTGTTTGCTGGGTGCTGACTGATGCACTTAGTCTATACGGCGCGCTCGCGCTAGGGCTGAACGCCTGGTGGCCTTTTGGGATTGAACTCGCACTCGTACTTGGCTTCGTATGGGTTCTGTTTATCAGACCAGAACGCGGAGTCATCACTCGGGAGGGGGCAGCATAAACAACGGCATCCAGCGGCCTGCGCTCCGCGCAGCCGCTGATGCCTCGATGCGGGACTTATCGCCTGCCGCCGTTCGGTTGCGCTCGACCCGCTCACGGACCCACTGCGCAAGGAGCCGCGCTCCCAGGCGATTGAGCGGGAGTTGAAGTTTCCCGGCTAATGTCCGGCCGATCTCGGCGCGGGCGCGTCCCTGCCCCGAGAGATCGTTCCAGTGTCTGCTTTGTGGAAGGCCAAGCGCTCGAGGTGAAGGACCGGTCCTGGCTGATAGCGGCCGGTCTCCACAATGGGGAGTCGGAGTCGTCAGGTGATCAGGGCTGATGCTAGTGTCGGTCAGGGCGGGCGGTGGCGACATGGACGGCGATAGCCCACGAGTTGCGCACCGAAGGATAAGCGCAAACCGCGGTGGGAGTAGGGCGCCCATGATTTATTGCACATCGGCGCCGGTCGTGTAACCGGCTAAAAATGATTTGCGAGTTACATCAGGTCGCACCTCACCCTTCGTCTTCCACTCAAAGGATCTACCGCGATGGTGCAGCATCTCAACGCGCTCCTGGAAGGAGTCGGCCAGGAGACCCCATTGCAGTACGGCCAATATGAACAGTCCGCGTGGTGGTCTGCCGTATTCGCACCCAATTGCGCTTGTTGGCATAGCCGCGTACGGGCATGCAAAACGACGCCGAGCGACTAAGGCGCGACAATGACAACTATAGCTGCGCGTCCCCTGAAGCGGATCCTGGGGCTGGGGTTTGGCCTGGCCCTCGTCTTCGGGTCCATGGTCGGCGTCGGCATTCTTCGACTGCCTGGCACGGTGGCCGCAGCGCTCGAGGATCGCACCCTCGTCATGCTCACCTGGACGCTCGGTGGACTCTTCGCGCTCTTGGGCGCCGTGTCGGTGGCCGAGCTCGCCGTCATGATCCCTGAGGCCGGCGGTTTTCGTGTCTACGCGCGGCGCGCGTTTGGCGAGGGAGTGGGTTTTGCCGTCGGCTGGCTCGATTGGCTCGTCGGCGTGGCCACCATCGCCTTCGCGGCTGTCACGGCAGTCGCCTTTCTCGGGGCGCTGTGGTCACCGGCGACAGTTCTCCCGCGCGCGCTCGCCATTGGTTTTCTCGCGATCTTCACCGCCCTCCACTGGATCGGACTGCGCGTCGGCGGCTCGCTCACGGCGACGATCAGCGTCGCGATTGCTCTCATGCTGGTGATCCTGGTCGTCGGCTGCTTCATCACGACGCCGATAGCGGGATCTACGACCGTGCCGCTCGCGGCGGCTTCCCTGCCTCTTACGTCGTCGGCAATGGTTTTTGCGTTCGTGCCGGCACTGCGCGCGGTACTGACGGCCTACGACGGCTGGTACGCGCCCATCTACATGGCGGAGGAAAACGCCGAACCGGCGCGCGCTTTGCCGCGGGCCATCATCGGCGGCACGCTGCTGGTCGTTGTGCTCTACGTGATCATCAATGTGGCATTTTTGCGGGTGTTGTCGCTTCCCGTGCTCGCGGCCTCGCAACTGCCGGCGGCGGATGCGGCGCGACTAGTTCTGCCGCGGGGCGGCGCGGAGCTCGTGACGGTGCTCTCGCTTCTGACGGTACTGAGCTTGCTTAACTGTAACCTGCTCACGCAGCCGCGCATCCTGTTCAGCATCGGCCGAGAGGGTTTGCTCAGCGCCAAGGCCGCGCTCGTCAGTCACGGTGGCACACCACGCATCGCGCTCGCTGCGACGAGCCTGATGGCCGCTGTCCTGATCCTGAGCGGCACGTTCGAACAGATCCTAGCCCTCTACGCGGTGCTGTTCCTCTTGTATTACGTGTCGGCGTTTACGGCCGTCTTCGTACTGCGGCACCGAGAGCCCACGCTGCCGCGGCCGTACAAGGCCTTCGGGTACCCATTCTCGACAGCGCTCGTGCTGCTCGGCTCGCTGGCGTTTCTGATTGCGGCGATTGCCCAGGATCCGCGCTCCGGGGTGATCGCGGCGGCCTTCCTGGCGGGTTGTGCTCCGGTATATCTGCGGATGGCGCGCCGGCGGCGACTGCGGGCGGCGCTGGAATCGGTGTAGGAATCAAGGCGGCAGTCGGAAGTCGACCGCGGACTCAAGACGACGACAGCACGAATTGATTTCCATCTGGATCTTTAAAGGTCGCGAACTCACCCCAAGGCTGCGATAGCGGTGCGGTCAGGAACTCGACGCCTCGCGCTTTGAGCTGTCTGTAGGTCGCTTGGACGTTGTCACAGGCGAATGAACCGTTGAAGAAGGTTCCGATGCGATTCTCGTGACCCTCCGGGGTAAACAGCACTACACGCGTCCCAGAGTTGCCGATTCGAAGTTCAATCCATCGTTGCTTTTCGTCGAAAACCTGGTCAGTAGAAACTTCGAAACCGAGCTTCTCGGTATAAAACTTAAGCGCCCGTTCCTGGTCACGGGTGGGAATTCCGACGAACTTCAGCTGCGTGATCATCTGGCGTCCCTCTCAACAGATGGTGACATCCTATCGTCGCATGCTCGTGCCCGATGCATGTACTCGGTATAGTATTTACTACTATGGAGCGCTTCACGATTGACGCCTATGTAATCGACGTACTGATGCCGGATCTTGTTGGGCACGACCGCAGGCCGGCAGCGTTCGTCGTCTACCTGTTTCTTCTCCGCCAGGCAGCGAAGAGCCGGCGCGACGTCATTGCCGTCAGCCTGCAGTCCATCGCGACGAAGACCGGACTCTCAAAGTCAACGGTGCAGACGGCATTGCGGCATCTGCGCCGCAGAAGGCTTATTGATCCGGGGATCGCTGCAACCGTGACGGCGCCGTTGCGCCGGATACTGCGACCGTGGGCGCGTGCAGAATAGGTTTGCGCAGCGTCACCCACAACGCGGCATGATCGCGCCCGCAGCGAGTGAGTGGCGCGCGCCTTTTGCACACTGGCTTTCGCAAGGCGGCAAGTTGGACGCAGTTTCGGGCGACAAGGATGTCTTCGGTGACGGAACGGTTGTCATGCTGACACCCCCGGTCATACGCCCGGGCATCACAGTTTGCTGGTTCACCTCAGGAACACCGGCTATGTGCTGCTCAGTGGCGATCTGACTCGCTTCCGCAAGAACTACGACACCAATCAGGTTCCGACCTGGAACACCAGTCGCGCGGAGACACTGGCCTCATTGGACAGGTTCAAGCAAATTGCCCGCAACCTGAAACCGGTGGTCATTATTCAGCACGATCCGCGTGGCATCGACAAGCTGCCTCCCTTCCCGGCAGCGGCGGATTGAAGACCTGGGAGCGGGGGCGCTGCGCGAATTTCCGACTATCGCTGGCAGGTTGTAATTCAGGGGTATTTGAGCAGGTGTCCTCTCACGGCCCGTTCGGCGAATCAGAAGCGGTAGGTCACGTCGACGCCATACGTCCGCGGCTCGCCCACGAGGGCGTAATCGAATCCCAGCGCGCCGGTATCCGCATCCTTCTGGTTCAGGGCGTAGGCGAGGTACTGGCGATTGGTCATGTTCTTGATCCAGGCGCCAATGGCGTACGCGTGCTTGCCGCTGCTCTCAAAGGAGAGGCGGGCGTTGGCTACGCCGTAGGCGCCCTGCGCGTCGCGCTCGGTATTGAAGGCGTCGAAATACTGCTTGCCGTAGTAGTTGCCATTGACGAACAGGCGCATGTCACCGGCTGCAAGGTGAGCGAAGCGCCAGTCGGCGTCGAGACTCGCGTTGTAGTCGGGAGCCTGGATGAGTTGATTGCCGACACAGCAAACCCGCGGAATGGTGTGCGCTGCGTCCACGAACTGGCCACTGTGCAGCGTCAGTTCCACGTACTTGCTGTGCATCAGGCCCAGGCTCGAGCCGATCTCAAGATCAGGGGTCGCCTTAACCCGCAGCTCGAATTCGGCGCCGTCGACGCGCGACCTGGGGGCATTGACGGTGCGGAATCCCGTGCCGAGGCCGCCCGGAAGCGCAAACGCATCGAGGAACTGCTGGTTCTTGTAATCGTAATGAAACAGCGCGACGTTGAACGTGCCGCGGTGTTCGAACTCAGTCTTAAGCCCTAGCTCGTAGGAGGTCAGCTTCTCCGGATCCGCGAACGTGAGTTCGGTCGGATCGTTGTAGGCCTGCCCGTTGAAGGCCACCCCGCGGTAACCCTGACTGACGCTCGCGTAGGCCAGCATTCCCTCACCCGGCTTCCAGTCGAGGCCGAGCGTGCCGCTGACGTTGTTCGTATCCTTGCCGAACTCCGGTACCACCGGGCCCTGGGGCGCAAGCCCCATCTGGAAGGAGGTACGGGTTGCCGGTTGCGCACCGATGGTCTGCGTCCACCAGGTCGCGGCATCGATGTCGGGAGACAATCCGAGCGAGCCGGGACTGCCGAGGCCGCCCTCGAGCGCATAGAAGTTATCGATCGTCACCTTGTCCTTGGTGTAGCGCACGCCCGCTCGCAGCGTGACCGCCGGTGCCAGGGCGAGGGTCGTGTTCAGGAACACCGCTCGACTGTCCTTGATCTGATCGAAACTGTTGTACTCGTCGAAGCCAAACAGCGGCAGCGAAATGCTCGGGCTGGTGGGCGGGATCTGCGGTGACCAGAAGCCTGGATAACCATCGAAGAAGTGGAACTGAACGGTCGCGTGCGTGCTTTCGCGCCCGTAGTAGAGTCCCGCCAGCCAGCCGAACGCCCCGGTGTCGTGGGAGGCGAGCCGGATTTCCTGCGAGAACTCGTTGACGGTCGAGAAGTAGGTGTTCGGATCGTCGAGGCGGGCCGTGATGGGCAGTCCGCCGTCGTCGCTTTTCTCGTACCAGCGTCCGAAGTCAAAACCGGTTACCGAGGTCAGCGTCGCCTGCGAGCTCACCTGCCAGTCGATCCTGGCCGAGATACTGTCGCCGCGGATGTCCTTGTGGACCGCGTACTTGGCGCCGTTATCAAACCAGCCGATTGTGCCGGAGAAGCCGGTTGCGTTCGGATCGTTGTTGATGGCGTGCGCACCATAAGGGGTGCCGCCGGAGCGGCTCACCGACGCCTTGAGGGTGAAGTCGAGCACATCGCTCGGCTTGGCGCGCAGAGTCAAGCGCAGCGCGAGCGCGTCAGTACCGTTCAGCGGCTCGACGCCCGGCACGACACTGTGCACCCAACCGTCGCGCTTGTCGTACAGCACCGCCACGCGCCAGCCCAGTTCGTCGTCGACGATCGGACCGCCGACCGCGGCGCGCAGCATGTAGGCATCGTAGTTGCCGTAGCCGGCCGTGACGTAGCCGTCGTACGCGGTCAGGCTCGGATTCGTCGAGTAGAAGCTGATGGCGCCGCCGGTGGCATTCTTCCCGTATAGCGTGCCCTGCGGGCCGCGCAGCACCTCGACGCGGTCAATATCGTAGAGCTGCAACGCCTGGACCGCACCGACGCTCTTGTAGACGTCGTCGACATACATCGCGACCGGGCTGCTCTGATTCTCGCTGAAGTCCTGGGTCGTCACGCCGCGCATCGTGAAGGTCGGCTGCGCCTCCGGGCCGTAGGGCGAATTGAGCAGCAGATTCGGCACCGAGGCGGTGATGTCGCCTGCCTGCCGTATACCGCGATCGATCAGGTCCGTGGCGGTAATCGCGGTGATCGCCACCGGCACGTCCTGAAGTCGTTCGGACCTGCGCTGCGCGGTCACGACGACTTCCTGAAGTACGCTTTGCGAAGCCGATTCTTCGGCCGCTGGTGCCGGGCTGGCGGCGGTGATGATGCTGGCGAGGCACAGCCCCCGCCGCGCCCACAGAAACGCTCGGTTCCCCATGCTGCGATCCCCCCAATCGGCCGCAGGTCCGAAATTCGCGAAGGCTGCACAACTTCAGCCGGCGAATCGGCGGCCTGCGTCCGCGATTGATTACATTCTGATTCTTGCGTATCGCTTAGTGAGTCTTACATACTGACCTGCGAAATGGAAGCCAAGTATCGGTCCGAGTCTGAGAAGTCGTCGTGAATAAGCAAGTCCGTCGTGCGGCGCTGCCGCTAAACCAGTCGGTCGGCAAAGCGATTGGGGTTCTGCGTGCGTTTGCCGGCGAGCGGCGTGCGCTCAACCTGATCGAAATCGCCACGGCCGCTGGTATCACCAAGAGCTCCGCGCAGCGCTTCACGAACACTCTGGAGAGGCTCGGGTACCTGCAGCGCGACCTGCACGCCAAGCGCTGGGTCCTCAGCCCACGGATATTGACGATCGGCTACGCCTACCTGTCGGGCCATGCACTGATCGAGGGCGCAACCGGGCACCTGCAATCGCTAAACGTCGCCACGGGGGAGTCGGTGAGCCTCTCAGAGCCCGACGATTCCCAGATGGTGTACATCGCGCGCTTCCCCGCGCATCGACCCTTTTACATACACATGCCGGTGGGCCGCTCGCTGCCGATGTTCTGTACTGCAGCCGGTCGCGCGTATCTGGCGCGCCTTCCTGTTCAAGAGGCGACCGAGATCCTCGATCGCTCAGTGCTGCGGGCGTTGACACCCACAACCGTAACGGACAAAGCGCGCATTCTCGACCTGCTTAGCGAGGCGCGGGAGATGGGTTATGCGCGCGCCAACCAGGAGTGTTACCGCGGCGATCTCACCATTGGCGCCGCTGTGATGGGACAGCACGGGCGTCCGGTGGCAGCTATCAATATCTCCGGCCCCACCAGTCGCTGGACCATGGGGGAGCTCGCCCAGCGCTGGTCGCCGTTACTCATGGAAACTGCCCGCGCTGCCTCAAGCGGCATGGCCGATCGGATCGCTGTGCGCCAGCACCACGTCACGTGAACCTGGGAAGCTGGTGATGAGCTACTCACCGACCGCCGCACCACTGCTCCTGTGGCTGACGCCGGCGCTGCTTGCGCTGCTGCTCTATGGCCTGGGCCAGGGCTTTGTGAAGATGTGGATCGCGGAGGTTCCGCCGGCGCGCTTCTGCCTGTACTTCGCATGCGCCCGCGCGTTGGTAATGGTCTGCTACTTCTTGGCGAACTCGCATACGCCGGTGTTCTCGGGTGAAGGCCGCCGCGTCCTTGTCATCGGCGTGCTTGCCTACCTGCTCGACGGCGCCGGCTGGATCATGTACTTCCAGTCGATCATCGCGGGCCCGATAACGATCGTGGGCACGCTCTCGGCCGCTTATCCCGCGCTCACCATCGTGTTCGCGCACTGGTTTCTGGGCGAGACGCTCTCGCCGCTCCAGTACGGTGCGGTTGCTCTCGTGATAGGCGGCTGCATCGGGCTTGCCTACCAACCGGCGGACGCCGCGAACAAGGTGACCGGGCGGGCGTGGATCCCGCTCGCGTTCGCGGCCCTCGTGCTGTGGGGCGGCGCCCAGACGATCGTCAAGTACGACTACAGCCTGGGAGCCACCGACGCCAACATGGCACTCTACAGCGTGATCGGCGCGCTGCTCACGCTTGGCGTCTATGGCTTGTGGAAAGGCCGCGCCGGCACGCACTCTGTGATCGAGTGGATGCGCTCGTTCCTGCCGATGGGGATGATGGCGTCGGGGGACCTTGGCGTATTGATCGCGAGTCGCTACGGCAAGATCTCTATCGTGACGCCGCTGACCGGTGCCTACCCGCTTGTCACTCTCGCCTTTGCGGCTCTTGTGCTGCGCGAGCGGATAATACCGCTGCAGTGGGGCTGCATCGCGGCGATCCTTGTCGGCATGTTCTTCTGCACCTCCTGAGTCGGCGCAGGCAGCGGCGCGAGGAACTCGGCCGCCGCGCGCGCGATTCTTTGTGAGTACTGAAACGGATGGGAAAGTCAGCAACAAGACACAGATGTTGGCGGACGCGAAAACGCGTAAGTATTCGAGCGCCGAGTACGAGGATGTGAAGGTAACAGTATTCGGTGATACAGCCATAGCGACCGGTGCGTTCAAAGGCAACGGCACCGACGCGTCTGGGAAGCCATTCGTTGTACATGCGCGTTGGCGGGTATCTGCTGCCGGTCCCCGATTGCGGCGCAATGCCCGCTCGACCGCTGCCTTTCCGGCAAGTGGCTCCTGAGCGGCCCTACGGGCATGACGTGGCCGATGTTCAGCAGGGTCGATATCCTTGAACGCCTACCCGGAACCTGGGCCGGTCGCTAACAACGGCCAATGGCAAGTCATTCGTACTGAGGAGACCCACGGCGATGAAGAACAAGATTGTATCGGAGCCCGACTGGCTTAGGGCACGCAAGAAGCTTCTACTCAAAGAGAAGAAATTTCAGCGGATGCAGGATGCCATGAGCGCCGAGCGGCGAAGCTTGCCGTGGGTCAAGGTGACCAAACATTATGTTTTCGAAGGGTCCAACGGTGAGATCCTCTTCGCGGACCTATTTGATGGCCGCAGCCAACTGATTGTCTACCACTTCATGTTTACGGCTGGTAGCAACTCCGGCTGCCCGCATTGTTCCCTGCGCGCTGACGGCTTTAACGGTATCAATGTGCATTTAAGAAATCGCGACGTGACAATGGTCGCCGTATCACGTGCACCGTACAAAAAGCTGGCGGCCTACCAGAAGCGGATGGGGTGGACGTTTCCATGGGTGTCTTCCGGAGACACGGATTTCAATTTCGACTTCAATGTCTCCTTTACTGCGGAAGCGATCGCTAACGGCACTGCGTTCTTCAATTACGCGAAGCAGGATCCCGGCAACTCTGAGCGAGAGGGCCATAGTGTGTTTGTCAAAGACAAACGCGGCAACATCTACCACACGTACTCGTGTTACACGCGTGGCAATGAGCCGCTGAATATTCACTATCATTACTTGGACATGGTTCCGAAGGGCCGCGACGAAAACGGCCGCGGACCATTTTGGGTGCGTCGCCACGACGAATACGGTCACTAGATATTATCGCGGCCACAATCTTGGTGGAGATGGTTTCCGTGCGACGCGCTGCAGCGATAGTGATTTTCCTGTTGTGCTCCGCTGCAGCAAGTGGTGTCGTCAAGGAGCGCGATATCACCTACGACTCGGGCAGCGTCGTACTCAGAGGTTTCCTCGCCTACAACGACGCATTACTGGGCAGGCGGCCTGGGCTCCTGGTGGTGCCCGAGTGGTCAGGACTCAATGAGCACGCACGTAATGCCGCCAGACGGCTCGCAGAAGCGGGTTACGTTGCGCTTGCTCTCGACATGTGTGGGGAGGCCAAGCAGGCGCATCGTCCAAGAGAGGCCCTCATGCTCTCGACGGAGATACGTACCAATCTGTCTCTGATGCAGGCGCGCTTTGATGCTGCACGCGACCTTCTTCGCGCGCAGCCGAATGTCGATCCGACACGCATCGCTGCGATCGGCTACTGCTTCGGTGGTGGGGTTGTGCTGGACATGGCGCGCGCAGGCGAGAATTTGCGCGGCGTGGTCAGTGTTCACGGCGTGCTCGACACCGCTGCGCCCGCGGAGGCCGGCACGGTAAAGGAAGACGTGCTTGTATTGACGGGTGGCGCCGATCCCTACGTGACAAAGGATGAGGTCGACGAGCTTGATCGTGAGCTCAAATCCGTAGGAGCGCGCTACAGGATCGTCACCCATCCTGGGGCGAAGCACTCCTTCACTGATCCGGCGGCGAAGGAATACGACGGCAAGCAATTCGATATGCCAGGAGACGAGTACAACGGCCGATGCCGACCAGCGGTCATGGAACGAGATACTGGCGTTTCTTGCGAGGGTGATGAAATAAGGCAGCCTTGAGGCTCCCGCAACGTCCGCTTTCGGTGGTAGGGCAAGCCCTCTTTCGCGGTTCTAAAGATGCAGCGAATTGCGCTACTTAGGAGCGGCAGGTTTAGCGGTAGCGGGGGCGCGCTACAACTGGACCTGCAGCCAATCGCCACCCGGCTGCAGCTGCTGTAAACCGGGCTTGCCCACAGCGACCGGCTGGAAGCGGCCAACTGCAGGCATACGATCGGCAATGTTGGTTGGAACAAAGCCGACGTTCGACGCTCTATACTCGACGCTACCGTTCATCGAGCTTCGATCGGGAGTTGCCGACACTGGCGACATCGAAATCGCCCCTGCGGGTGAGGGCAGCACGACACCAGAGAAAGGAACTTCCCATGACTGACAAGAAGGTTTGGCTCATCACCGGCGCAGGCCGTGGCTTGGGCCTCGATATTGCCAAGGCAGCGCTGGCCGCTGGCCACGCGGTTGTAGCCACCGGTCGCGATCCCGCCAAGGTCACGGCGGCGATTGGCCACCATGACGATCTGTTGACGATCAAGCTCGACGTCACTCGCCTGGAGGACGCACGCGCCGCGGTCGCGGCCGCCGTCGCCAAGTTCGACCGGATCGACGTCCTGGTCAACAATGCCGGCAACTTCTATGCGGGCTTCTTCGAGGAGCTCAATCCCGACCAGGTTCGCAATCAGATTGAGACGCTGTTGTTCGGCCCGATGAACGTGACTCGGGCCGCCCTGCCGGTGATGCGGAAGCAGCGCTCCGGGCTGCTCCTCACTCTCTCCTCGACCGCCGGCATCACCGGCCAAATGTTCTGCACAGCATATGCTGCAGCGAAGTTCGGCATCGAAGGATGGGTTGAATCGCTCACCCCGGAGATCGCTTCTTTCGGCATCCGCACGATGCTAGTCGAGCCCGGCTTCTTCCGCACCGAACTGCTTTCAACTCAGTCCACCACTTATGCGAAGCCCTCCATCGAAGATTACGCCGAGCGCACTAGGGAGACCGTCACTGCGTGGAGCGGCATGAATGGCAAACAGGGCGGCGATCCGGCCAAGCTCGCCAACGCGATCTTGCAACTCGCCGAACTCAAGGAACCTCCCGCTCGATTCGCCGCAGGCGCTGACGCGCTGCAGACTTTCGAGGGCAAGGCGAAGACTCTACTCGCCCAGGCCAACGCCTACCGCGATCTGTCCTCCTCCCTGGCCCACGAGTAAGTCCTCGGGTAAGACGCCGCGCACCTGATTGGTTGCCCGATACCTGTCGTTCACCACCTAGTACGCGCGTGCCGATGCGGGCGACTCTACTCATCCGAGGGCCAATCGTAGTCGTCGTAAACTCACCGCGAACGGCCGGAACCGGCCAGGAGCGGCCATTCACCAGTCGGGTTAGCCTTCCCGGTACCGGACGCTTGGATGCGCGCGTCTCACCGGGCCAAGAGAGGTGTTACCTCGAGAACACAACCCCGTGCGCGATCGCCGAGCCAGTCCAGCCATGCGGCCAGGCGCGATTGTCGAAATCGAATCCAGGGTTACCGCGGTCGTCGTGGAAGGCGGTGTCGATGGCGAGCGCGCCGGTGCCTGGATTGAAGTTCAGCATGAACAAGCGATGTTCCCCGTAGCCGGTCACTGCCAGCCGATGAGTGCTCGCGTCATAACCCGTCCAGTGCGGGGATATGGCTGGATCGAGCGCCGCACGGGCGACCTCGACCGGGTGAGCACCGTCCTTGATGTCCACCACCACGATCGCGTGCAGTAGCGGCACGCTTTGGATCAAATAATGAGCCACGATGCTGGGTACGCCACAGAAGGAGCCTGGGAACTGCCAGACCAGCTTCGACCGCGGATGATTGCTCGCGATGTCAGTGACCCGCTCGATCCCGCAGCCGGTCGTCTGAACGTAGACCGCGCCGTCCG
>Ga0070733_10001756_pt1 | contig 15976 bp, 17 predicted proteins | sample Coa_R1_9_FD_66450 | JGI IMG/M metagenome (GOLD analysis project Ga0070733, IMG submission 66450) | Surface soil microbial communities from Centralia Pennsylvania, which are recovering from an underground coalmine fire - Coalmine... | ecosystem: Environmental > Terrestrial > Soil > Unclassified ... | reverse complement strand
GCACAGTTCGAATGGGCGAGTTGCTGGGCGCCGCCGAGCGCGGCAGCGTCGGTTGCGGTCTGCTGCTTCACTTGCCGGTACTGCAAATAGCTCACGTCTACCGCGAGGCCGCCAAAACCCATCAGGATCGTCAGCGAGATCGCGATTAGAGGTAAGACCTGCCCCGACTGTGCTCTACCATTGACTAGCTGTCTCGGCCATCGCATATGTTAACCTCCCGTCCTAGTTCGATTCTTAGCCGCGGGAGACGACGACAGCACACGCGGCAAAAAATCGGATGTATAAAATCCGTACCGCGGACGCTCATTATACACCTAAACACGGCCGTAGCAAGCTCAGGCGGGACTCAGCTTTCACTGGCCGACGATAAAAGAATCATTCTGCCAGCGACGCCTCTTTGATGATCGATTGGTTCGGTGGTGGTGAAGCGAAGGTCATCCCGCCGCCCGTGCCGTTGAGGGTCCAATCGTCAAAGACCATGACGGTATAGCCCGAACCGGCGTTCCCGTCGTAGGTTACCGACGAAGTAGGAGCATAGATCAGTCCACTGTAGCTTCCGGTCGGTCCCGCAAGGGTGAGCGAACTCGTATTGGCCGGTACCTGATAGTAGAGAACGCCGGCGACGGCGCCGCCCGAGCACGAGGTCGTACAGGCCGACAGAGTGAGCTTGCTCCCATGAAAGTCGATGCCCGTTGCGCTGCTCGCAACATAAATCGTCACCCCGCTGCCCGTAATGGTTGCGCCGTTGACGCTGTTGTTTCCGGTAAGAACGTAGAGTCCCGGATTCATCGTGAAGGATCCGCTAAAAGTCGTATAACATCCGGGATTGACCTCTCCATTGGTTACTACCAGTGGACCGCAGTTGGCTGTCGACGGCGGATTGTTCGCGAGGTAGCTGCAGCCCGTAATCTCGGGACAAGGGTCGGCCACCGGAAGCATCGGCTCCGGCGAGGCGTTATCGAACTTTGTTCCGTGGACGGTGTCGGAACCGGCATATCCGATGAAAGACCAATCGAGGTCGCCGCCATCGAAGGTGGGCGAGCCGTTCATGAGGATGGCGCAGCCCGGAGCGGTCATCTTTGCTCCGTGGAAGTCGGGGGTTCCGGCAGGATCGAGCAAATAGACGCAGCCGTTGGCGCTCGCGGTCGCCGAGCTCACCGCCGCAGTCGTTTCGTTCATCCCATCCGGATAGCCAAAGAGCTTCGAAAAGAACGTCTGGACGTGGTAGGTCGTAATTTGAACGGAGACCGCACATTCGTCGCCGGAATATGGCCCCGTTGGCGGCGGATTGTACACGGTAACCGTCACATTGCCGCCGTTGGTGAAGCCGTTGTTTGCGGCATCGGTGTCGGCCGCGGTTTGGGCGGCGTTGGAATCGGGACAGTTCTGGCTGACGAGCGCCTGCGAAGCCCCGATCGCCGCGGCGTCCGTCGCCGAGACCTGTGCCTCGTCCCGGTACTCCAAAAAGCCGACGTCGACGGCGATGCCCGCGTAGCCCATCAAGACCGCCAGGCACAAGGCAACCAGCGGTAATATAAACCCAGCCTCTTTTGAAAGTCGTCGCATTTGCAGAGCCTCCCGTTTGCAGAGTGATCCTTAGCCGCGGGAAGTCGACGACGGCGCGCGGCAAGAACCGGACAAAAATATCCGTACCGCGGAAGTGGATTATACAGCGTTAGCCGGGCGTTGAGGCATCGGCAAGAGCCATACGAATGGTTAGAATCAGGATTATCAATTCACGGCGATTAACATCAGCGCGATGATCCATCTTGCCACGGGAATTGCGCTGCGGGAGGAACACCTGCTGTTGGCAGCTTCGCGCTATCCCAACCAGCCGCAGCCGCTGTGGAACCTTCCCGGCGGGCGTCAACAGCCCGGCGAACTGCTCGAAGAGACCGTCGCGCGCGAGTTCTTAGAAGAGACAAGCCTGCGCGTTAGCGTCCGAGAACTCGCGTACGTCAGCGAGAGCTACGACGGCGATCGGCACTTCCTCAATGCGACGTTCGTCGTCGATGTTATCGAAGGGTCATCCTTCGGCGGAGCCTGCCCTGAGCGGGGGAGAGATCACGTTGTGGGGGTGGAGTGGGTGGCGTTGGGGGAGGTGCGTGAGAGGATTGCGGTTGCGGTCGTGCGCGAGCCGCTCGTCGCTTTTCTCGAGGGCAGGCTCGCGCGGCGTTATGCGGGCTATCACGAGGCGGGAGTTACGATCGAGTGGCCTGACGGTTCTGTCTGACCTGCGCCTCCCAGTCTTCGCGCTCGAGCGCGTGCGCCATCACGTCTACGGGCCTTCCCTGCACCGTCGCGCCGCGCGGAAGCGTGGCTTCGTTTTCGAAGCCGCTACGTTTGAGGACCGCGCGCGAGGATTGGTTCTCCGGCAGACAGTAGGCGCGAATCCGCTGTAGCCCAGCTTGGGAGAAGCCCTCGGCGATCAGCGCCAGAACCGCCTCCGTCGCGATCCCGCGATTGCGATAGGTGCGCACGACGCTGTAGCCGATCTCCGCCGCCGAGCGATCGTTCTCGGAAACGCGCAGCGAGACCCAGCCCAGCGGCGGGCTCGCCGCCGCTGCGAAGTGCACGAGCCATTCGAAGCGGCCGATGGTGCCGGGACCGAAGCGCGCCGGTCGGGCACCGACGGCTCGGAGAAACTGCGCGCGATTGAGGTTGGGCAAATCTTGGTAGTCGCGAAGATCCGGTTCTTGCAACACTTCCCACAGGACGCCGGCATTGGCGGCCGTTACCGGTACCAGCCGTAAGCGCGCGGTTCGAATCAATCTCATCGCGTCGAAGCGGGTCCTTGACGCGCGCACCGCTGCGCGTGATGGCATCCTCGATGGATTTGGCCGCCGCTTACGCCAGCCGCGCGCCGGCGTGGGTTGACTTCACCGGGACCGTTGCCTCCGCGCCGCGCTTCTTCTACGGTTCGCGCACGCACTGCATGCACGAGGCGTTCGACGTCCGAAGCAGCGCCGGCGCGCTGGAGGTCGTCGATAATGTCGGCATCGCACCTCGCTGCCCCGTACAGGCCGGCGACTCCATCGAGATCTGCGGCCAGATGGTGCACGATCCGGGTCGGCTCCCGATCGTTCACTGGACGCATCACGACCCCGAGCACGACCGTCGCGGCGGTTTCATTCGCTTGCACGGGAGGCTGTACGCGTAGGCGCCTGCATCTGGAGCAGTTCCGGAATCGTAACGAATCGGTAACCTTGGCGCTTGAGCGCCTCGACGATCAAACGCGTTGCCGCCACGTCCGCGCTGCGATCGCATAAACGCCCGGCCGCGTGCATCCGCGCGCAGACGAGCCCGCGATTGCCGTCGTGCAGGTCGATGATGGCACCGTCGCCCGCGTACCGCAAGACGCGCGCCGCGATGACCCGCGCCGGCGGGTATTCCCAATCGTTCGCGAGCGGCACCGACCACATCACCGGCGTGTACCCCAGCTTGCGGACTTCGCCGAGCACCAGCCAATCGCGCCCGCCAAATGGCGGCCGCATGATACGCGTGTGAACTCCCGCGGCAGCGAAGATCGCCCGGTCGGTACGTTCGAGGGTGCGGCGAAGACCGCTCTGTCCGTCGAGAACCAGATGCTCGTGGCTCCAGGTGTGATTGCCGACGGCATTTCCGTCGAGCACTTCGCGGCGGACCACCTCCGGGTAGGCTGCAACCGCGCGCCCGACGAGGAAAAAGGTCGCGTGAACGCCCTCGCCGCGCAAAACCGAGAGCAGTTGGTTGGTATACGGCGGATTCGGGCCGTCGTCATAGGTGAGCGCCACGACGCGCTGGTTCTTCGGACCGCTGACCAGCGTTTTACCGAAGAGCTGGCTGCCCGGGCTCTCCACGAGTTCGTAACCTTCATACGCGGCGACTGCTCCCAGCAAGGCCAGGGCCACGGCCGCGCGCACGAGCCAGCGCCTCTTCACGCGATCAACCGTGCTTGCCGCGAATGCGTTCCTGCGCGGCGGCGACGTTACGGCGAAAAACGTCGGGGCCAAAACCGCGAAAATCCTTGATGATCTGGTCGTAACGCGGATCGGCGACTTGCGCGCTCTGGACGTGCAGCAGATCGCTCGGCACGCCCTTCGAAAGGTCGATCGTATACTGCCGGCCGCTCTTGGTCGCCCAATATTGCGGGTCGGTGAACGTCACGCTGCGCTGGCCATGCTGATAGTCGGCGAGCTGCTTCACGTAGACGGTGTAGTGCGCGTTGGCGTCGGGCAGCGAGGGCTTATCGACGATCTCCCAAACGCCGTCTTGAACGAGCCGGCCGAAGAAAAAGCTTACGTCGTAGACGCGCGCTGCCGGCGCATTGACGGTGATTAGCCGTCCGTCGTACCCGCGGATCGCGTACGCGAACGACGAGACGCCTTCGATATCCGACATGCGGTACTCTTCGGTGTCGATCGGCGGCTTGGCGTAGCGGATCGTCAGGCGGACGTAGAGCGCGCTCGGCGCCTTTTGCGCATGGATTACCGGTGCGAAACGACCCATCTCGCCTGCGCCGTAGATTCGCCAACCCAAGATCAGCCCAACCACGCACAGCGCGACGATCACGATCTCGATGGGGAAACGCCGCATTTTCGGCGCCTACTTTGTCGACGCGTGGGCTTCCTGGTCGAGCACGCGGTTGACTAACCGGTCGGCCAGGACGTTCTGCTCGCGCCGCACGTGCGCGATGTCGACATGATCGAAGCTTCGCAAGAGCCGGCGCGCCCGTTGATAGAGCGGCTGGAGGCTCTCGTGCTTCACGCGATATTCGCCAAGCAGCTGCTTGACGACAAGCTCAGAATCCAGGCGAACGTTCAAACGGCGGATTCCTCGTTTCTCCGCGGCCTGCAAACCAAGCAACAGCGCGGTCCATTCCGCGACGTTGTTCGTGGCAATGCCGAGGTAGGCATCGACCTCCTCGATCATCTCCCCGGACGGGTCGATCAGGACGGCGGCACTCGCCGCCGGCCCCGGATTACCCCGTGAGCCCCCGTCGGCAAAGAGCGTCGCTTCCATACTTGCGCGGGCTTCGGCGGTGACGAGGCATAGACCGCCCGTTGCGCGGGTACATCACCGGACATGACGCAATCGTCGTTCTTTCGAACCGCCGCCCTGGTGCTCGCGACCGCCCTGGTCTGGGGGCTGCCGCAAAGCGCTCGGGCGGTAACCACGTGGACCTTCTACGGCATAACCGTCCACGTTTCGACCCAAAACATCAAGGTGGAGGACCCGCGGACGAAACAGGTGATGAGCTTCTTGCTCGTGCCGAAGTTCGACCAAGTCTTTTCCGCCGACGGCAAAACGACGTATCAAATGGGCAAGGTGAAGGCCGGTCAATACGTGGCCGTGGTCTACGATCGGAAGGCGCTGGGAACCGCTCACGCCGACAAGATCTATCTCATGAACAACGCAAATCAGCGCCTTGGCGCCCAATAGCGCTCCTTCCGCGCTAAGCGAGAGCGTCTGCTAGTCCCGCCACCGGCCGGCGCTCTCTTTCTCTTGGGGCCATGAAGAGCGACTTTTGTAACAGGTAAAACCTAGCTTTCGCAGTAGTCCTTGCTGAGAAAAGTTAACCCTAGTCGCACTTTTTTTGGTTATCCGGGGCTTCCGGATAGAAGGACGAGCGACGCAGATGAAGGGCCCGCCTTCCCTCACGCGCGCAGCCGTTACCGCCGCCGTCGCGGCTCTGCTCGCCGGCTGCAGCACCTCGCAGCTCACCACGCTTGGAGCCACTGGTCCAGCGAACCCGTTGGGGCGTTCCGTTTCGAGCACCGGCGCGGCTCGCGGCGGAGGCGGTATGCGGCCGGATCGCGGTAAGTCGTGGATGCTTACGTCCGCGACGAAGTGCCCATACGACAAAAAACTGCCGCCCTGCGGCCTGCTCTACGTTTCGAACTACTTCGACGACGACGTGCTCGTCTTTCAAAACGACAAGCTGGCGGGAACGCTGACCGGCTTCAACGGACCCGACGGCCTCTGCCGCGACTTTGCAGGCGACGTCTGGATCGTCAACAACCTAGGGCAGGATATCGTCGAATACGCGCACGGCGGAACGACGCAGCTCACGGCGCTCAGCGATCCGGGCGAATACCCGCTGGGGTGCGCCGTCGATTCGAGAACCGACACGATCGTCGTTACGAATATCTTTACGCTGGGGAGCGGCCAAGGCAGCGTCGCCTTCTATCACAAGGCGACCGGGCCGCCGACCATCTTGACCGATCCCGATATTTACTACGTCTTCTTTTGCGCCTTCGACAACGAGGGCAATCTCTACATCGACGGCTTGAACACGTCCAATACCTTCGAGTTCGCCGAGCTTCAACGCGGCGAGCAGAAGTTCAAGAGCATCGCGCTCAACGGGACGATCTATTGGCCGGGCGCGATCCAGTGGGACGACAAGTACGTCGTGGTGGGCGATCAGATGTATCAGGATCAGGTGGAGTCGGCCGTCTATCGAACCACCGGTGCGGGCGGAAAAATCGTCGGCACGACGGTTTTCAGCGGCGCGCGAGACGTAGTGGGTTTTGCCATCAAAGATACGAGCATCATCGGCCCGGACGCGAGCCTCAACGACGTTGGCCTGTACCACTATCCCCGTGGCGGCAGCCCCGCGGTGCGCCTCGAACACTTCAAGCATCCCTTCGGCGTCACGGTCAGCACCCAGCACTAGCGGACGAAGGAGCGACTCCATGCGCGCGATTCTGCGAACCTCACTCTGCGCGGCGGTAGCGTCGCTCGCCGTTGCGCCGGCGGCGTGCTCGACACCAGGCGGGACGGCCGGCATTTCCGAGCTATCGGCGCGAGTTCCGCAGCCGCTCGCATCGCCGCCGTTCCACGCGCATCGCGAAAGCACGCAGCGCGGCTGGATCTCGTCTTCCGTACGGTTTCGGCGTACGATCTCCGTCGCCGACGACATGGAGATCCTGATCTTTCCGCAAGCGCCGCGCAATCACGCACCGATCGGCAGGATCACCGATGGGGTCGAGTCCGCGTACGGCCTCTGCATCGACCGGTACGGCAATTTGTACGTAGCCAATCAGTATAGCAACAACGTTACCGTCTATCCGCCGGGCTCGACGGAGCCTTCGGAGACGTACTCGGAGGATCTCGAACGCCCGCTCTACCCAGCAGTCGACAGCGATCAGAACCTGTGGGTCACCAATGCCGACAACGGCACCGTCGTAGAGTATAAGCACGGGTCGACCGGCGCAAAGGAAGTCCTTCAGACGCCGGGGTCGGAGGCGGACGGACTCGGCTTCGACGTGAGAGGAAACCTCTACGTAGCCTATCGCGTCTCCCCGCACGGTTTGGGCAGCATCGAAGAGTTCAATCCCCATACGGGTAAAGGCACCGTCTTGGGCATGTCGCTCAACCAGCCGCAGGGTGTCGTCGTGACCAACGATGGAACGATTCTTACCGTCGAGACCGGCGGAACGGATCGCATCGACGTCTTTCCACCCGGCTATCAGGTCCCGACGCTCGAAGTGGGCGTGAAGGACGTCCCGACGCAGCTCGCCATCGATTCGCACGAAAACACGCTCTTCGTTTCGAGCTTGGAGCACGACGATATCTACTCTTCCCCGTATCCGCTGCTCAATCCGAACGGGAAACCCAACGTTTTGAAAGAGCAGATCAGCGTCGGGAACTATGGCATCGTCCAAGGCATGGCACTGAGCGATGGCCAGATATTTTAGTGTTAAACGCTGCCTGCGACCGTGGTGTACAGCGTTTGGGCGCGTTCAGCTCGCGGAGAAAAGCTCTTCGAGCTCGATCTGGATCGTCGCGTAACATTCGCATGCGGCCTTCTCCAAACCGGCCCGGTCGCTGACGGTTACCTTGCCGCGAGCGTAACTGATCAGGCCGGCCTTTTGAAGTGCCGCGGCGGCGGCCTGCACGCCCGCCCGGCGGACGCCCAGCAGCGTCGCAATGAAGTCGTGCGTGATAGAGAATCGATCGCCAAAGACGCTGTCGTGAGCGATCAGCAGCCAACGGCAGCAGCGCTCCTCGATCCTGTGCAAGATGTTGCATGCCGCGGTTTGCGTTAGCTGACTCATGAGGAAGCCGGCGTACTGCTGGACCAGCGTTAAGAACTCGCGGTCGGCCAGCAGTCGCTCTCTAAAGTCGTGCCGGTCGATGCGCAGCACGGTGCTGGGTATTTCCACGATCGATTCCATCGCCGCTCGATCCGCGCCGAACACGCCGGTCGGCGTCACTATCCCTTCGCTTCCGATGGCCGCGATCTCCGCGATCCGGCCGTCGCGCATGGGCTTGGCGAGCGCGACCAGCCCGCTCTCAACGAAATATAGATGCGAGATCTCGGCGCCCATCTGGTAGAGCACGTGGCCCTTGGCCAGTTGCAAACGCGACAGGAGCGGCCATAGATTCGCGCGGCTGACTGCCGGGAGCGCCATCAGGATGCGATTGGTAGAATCGGAGACGGGCGACTCTACCGGGCGCACGATCGTGGCGCCTATTGCTGCTGATCCTGGAAGAACCCTACGATCGTCCCGTTCGAATCGGTAACGAACAAGATCGGCTGCGAGCCGTTTTGGAATACGGCGCTATAGTGGTAGCCCTGGTATCCCTGCGTCGTGTTGTGTTTGACGAAGCGCAGTTGCACGAACGCCCCCAGCGAGCTGAACGAGCTGCGGATCCGCGATATCATCGAGGGCGTCAGGCCGGTTCGCATCGCTGCCGACATGTTTGCCGAAGGGACTCTTCCCGCCAAGACGTCGGTGAAAAACCTTGAAAAGGTCTCAGTGAGCGAGGCGCTCGGCGGGCCGCCCTCTTTGGGCACCGGCTGGTCCTGGAAGAAGCCGTAGATAATGCCGCTCGAATTGGTGACGAAGACGACGGGTTGCGATGCCTTGTCGAAGACCGCAACGTAATGGTACTGAAGGTATCCTTGTGAGCTGTCTTGGCGCACGTACGTTAGCCGCCGAAACTCGCCGAGCTTGCCGAGGTCGCCGCGGACCTGCGTCAGCATCGTCGACGACTGCGATCGCAACGTCTCCGAGATATCCGGCGGCACGCGTCCGGCGAGAACGTCGGAGAGGAACGTTGTGAAGCGGAGCGTCATTTCGCCCGACGGTGCCGCTTGCGCGGCGGCCGTCGGTTCCCCGATGGCGGCCGAGCCGAGGGCCATTGCGAGTCCGGCGAACGTCGCCGTGACAAGAATTTTGCGTATCATAGGCTGCAAACTTCGAGCAGGGGGGCCGCCACCCCCCACCTGGAGTAATGAGGCTCTGATGAGATGGGCCCTGGCGGCACTCGCGATGCTGCTCACGCCGGCCGTAGCGCCGCCGCAAACGGCGAGCACCCAGCAGATTTTCGACGAAAGCTTCCGGCGACTCCAATCCTATCCGGTACCGCCCTTCGCCGTATGGACGGCTACGTGGCACATTCGGGAACGGCCGATGGGGTACTACACGGGCGAGTCGTCATCGGTTGAAGTGCATCGGTACGCGGTGCGGCTCTCCGACGGAATGGAAAACGTCAGCGACCCGTCGGCGAACGGGAAGCTTCCTCCGGCAACGATCGAGCCGGAGTTCTTAGGCCCTTTTGCTTGGACGATGCGCTCGTCGGTACACGTTGCGCCGGCTTCCGACGGCGAGGTGATCATGCAGCCCGACGTCGCCGGGCTGAAGACGATTGCGACCGTCGTCGCGATTGCCAAGCCGTCGTACGCGATCGGCCGGGGCTCGCAAGCGGTCGAGGACGTCGGCGGACGCGCGGCCTATCATTTGGAACTGCGACCCAAGGACGATCCCCGCAAACATAACCTGCGTGACTTGTGGATCGACGTTGAAACGTTCGATCTCCTGAAGGCGCACTTCGTCGGAACGTACAGACCCGTTCCGCAGGCGCCGGTGAGTCCGAGCGACGTTACCGTCTATTTCCGCGCCGTGCTCGGGTGCTGGGTGGTTACCCGCGCCCTGTGGACCTATGACAACCCGCCGATCTCCTATGAGTTCGACGTTCAAAACGACGAGATCGGCTTGCCGGCGGCGCTGCCGGACTGGCTCTTCGATACGGCGGCCTATCGCGAACACGAAGCGGCCGGCGAACCCGACTACCTCGGTTTGTTACTCGAGCAAATGCGAAAAGCCGTTAAGCCATAGCGGGTCGGGGCGGTCCCGCGGGCGTTGCCCCAACCCACGACCGGCTAGACCGAACCCGCGACCGTGGTGTAGAGCGTTTGCAAGTTTACGCCGAGCAGTGAAACCCCGGCGAGTGCGACCATCGCGATCAGGGCGACGAGCAGACCGTATTCAACCATCGTCGCGCCCTCTTCGTCGCGGCGCAGATTTCTAGCGATTGCACAGAGAGTCGTGAACATACTTTTCCTCTTTCTTTGCTGATAAAAGTGCTAAATGTAAAAAGAGAAGCTGACTAAAGCGCTGACTTAGATCCTTGTCTACTTTATGAGCTAGCTTCCTTAATCGCCCCTGTGAAAGGCCGGTCCGGACGGCATGCAGTGCTGCTCGGCCGCAAACGCGGCGGTCCCCCAAAGGCATGCACGAGGGTAGCTTCGCCGTCGGTCGTGAGTGAGAAAACCGTCCCGTCGCTACTCCCGTCGCTATCGGATGGGCCACCCTCACTGGTAGTGCCGAAGAGCCTGCCGTCGACGTCAATCAGGTCGCCCCTCGGCTCCCCGCCGTCTACGCTGGAGTAGAAGCAGTGCAGCAATTCGTACGCGCCGGAAGTCGTAATTGCGAAGGCCGTTCCGGCCTGGTTCGGGCTGCCCTCTTGCGTCGTTCCGTACAGCGTATCGCCGACGTCGACCAGGCCCGCAGTCGGCCGGCTGCCGTCGCCCGATCCGTTAAAGCTGTGAAGTATGGTTACTTTGCCCGACGGGGCGATCGCGAAGACGGTTCCCAGGTTGTACGTACCGCCCAAACTGGTCGTACCGTAGAAAGTACCATTGACCTTGATGAGGGCCGAATCGGGTTTTTCGCCGTCCGCCGGTCCGCCGGCGAAACTATGAAGCACGGATTCGTTGCCGGATGTCGTGATCGCAAAGACCGTCCCTTCGTTGCTACCGCCTCCGTATTCGGTCGTGCCGTATAGCTTGCCGTTGGCATAGGCGAGGCCCGCTGCGGGGCTCGCGCCGTCACTCTTACCGCTCGGAGATTGAGCGGTGGCTTTGAAGCTGTGGAGCACCGTCTCTTTGCCTGATGTCGTGACCTTAAAGACGGTACCGCAACCCGAGCATTTGGCGCCGCCTCCGCTCGTCGTGCCATAGAGCGCGGTGCCCAGCCTCGTCAGTCCCGCCGTCGGGAATAGACCGTCGGGTTGGCCTTTGAAGCGATAGATCACGCTTTCCAACCCCGAAGTGCTCACCTCAAAAACCGTACCGCAGCCTGTGGTAACGGTGTTGTTCAACTTGCACTGGCCGCCTCCACCGGCTTCGGTCGTGCCGTAGAGCGTGCCGTCAACGTTGGTGAGCCGGCCCATCGGCCCGTAGCCGTCGGGGAGGTTTCCAAAGCGGTGAAGCACGGTGAACTTACCGGACGTCGTCAGCTTAAAGACCGTGCCGCATGCCCAACCGCGGAAAGTACATGCTTCGATATCGAGGCCGCCACCATTAAAGGCTACGCCGTAGAGTACGCCACTGACGTTGATAAGGCCGGCGGTCGGGTCGGTGCCGCCGGCGACCCGTTTCTTCTCGACGCATTGGTATTTACCGTGGCAACCGGGGTACTCAGTATCAAGGGCAGCCCCGCGCCGCATTTGCGCCGCATCCCAGCTACGGGACCTGCGCCGCCTGCGCCATTCGCGAGCTCGAGCGGACTCCGGCCCCTGACCTGAAGGAGACGGCGTGACGTGCCACGGGGTGGCTTGGGGGTTGGCAGCGTTATTCGCGGTTTGCGTTCTCGCGCAGCCGGCCAGCGAAAGCAGCGCGACTACGACGCCTGCGACGAGCACCCGCGGCGCGGGAATGCGAAGAACGATGAGGCTATTCGTTATCGGGAGCGCGATAGTCGTTCTTTTGCTGGAGGAAGAACGACGGATACTTCGGCGCCTTGATCGGAATGAAGGCGCGCGGCTTTTGCCCGAAGTCGAAGCAATCGGCCGCCGGCGAGGTGGCGCGCTTGTCCGCCGCCGCTAGTTGATCGAGGCCCCAGAGATCCTCGGCGAAACGCAGTACGCTGGCCGTCTCGTATTGCACGTGCGAAACGTAGTCTTTCTTTGCATACGGCGAGATGACCAAGAGCGGCACGCGAAAGCCGAGGCTGTCGAGACCCAGGTACGGAGGCTTGACGGGATCGTAGAGGCCTCCCCAATCGTCCCATTGCACGAAGACCGCGGTCGTGTTCCAGAACTTGCTCTTGCCGACGGCGTTGACGATCGCCGAAACCCACGACGGCCCATAGCCACCCCCGCAGTTGACGTGATCGGAGTCGCTGCAAATCGGGGTGATCCATGTGAAGTTCGCGAGCTTGCCGGCCTTCACGTCGGTCAAGAACGTCTTCTGCGGCGTAATGATGTCTTTTTTCCAGTCCGGTCCGTAGTAAATGTGCCGTACCGCCTGATAGCTCGACCACCAGCTCCCGCCTCCGCTCGAGCTGTTGCCGTATTTGCTGGTATAGAAGCGCCACGTCAGCTTCGCTTTGTCGAGCTCGTCGCCCAGGGTCTGGTAATCGAAGCACGGCACTTGATAAGACCCGTACGTGCGCTCCTGAGTCAGGGTCGCCACGTAGTCGCTCGATCCTCCCGGGCAGCCCCAAAGCCCGAAGGGCAAATTGACGCTCGATTGCGCCTGCGCGGCAATGATGTACTGATGACCGACAAAGCTCTCGTCAAGCTGCGATTGGAACATTCTGTCGGCGAGCACCCACTCGTGCGCCATATCGAAATACGGTTTCGAGTCGCCGTGGGGGACGTAGACGTACATCGGATTCCGGATCGGGGGGTCGAAGGTCATCTCCTTATCGAATCCGTCCATCCGGCAGTGGGTCCCGGGCAACTTCCCGGTCCCGTGGCACGCCGCGAACATCGCCGCCGCCGAGTGATCGATGTCGTATGGGTTCGCGGCCAGACTCATCGGCCGAAGTTTGATCGTCTTTCCCTTCGAGTCTTTTCCGCTCGGAACGGTATAGGCTCCGGGATAGCCCTGGAAGAGGTCGTTGAAGCTGCGATTCTCTTGAACGATGTAGACGATGTGATCGATCTTGCCGGCACCCGTCGAGGAAGGCGCAACAAGCGGCGGAAGCGCGCTCGAGCTCCTGCCGTTGCACGAGGTCAGCGCGAGCGCCGCCACCACGGCGCAAACAACGAGCTTTTTCACTGCGTGTCCAGCGGTTCGTCCGACAGCGGCTGATGCAGGAAAAACGCGCGGGAATATTTTGCCGGAATCACTTTAAAGGTTCGCGGCGGCATGTTGAAATCGAACGCGTTGCCGATGCTGGTGGAGTGCGCGTCGTTCCTCCCAAGCGTACCCAGGTTCCAGTTGTCCTCGATGAAGCGGAGAATGCTGCCGAACTCATACTGCGTGTGCTGGACGTGCGGCTTGACGTACGGCGAGACGATCAGCAACGGGACGCGGAAACCGGGCCCGCCTTGCCAGTTGGGCCCCGCCGGCGGAGCGACGTGGTCGTAGAAGCCGCCCCAGTCGTCCCACAGAATCACGACAGCAGTGGAATCCCAATAGGAGCTCTGACCGACGGCGTTGACGATCGATGCCACCCACGAAGGACCCTTGTCGCTCTTGGTGGCCGGATGATCGGAGTTCGGCCCGTTGGGGGTGATCCACGATACGGCGGGCAGCTTCTGTTTGGAGATGTCGCTAAAGATGTCGGTGTTGCTCCGCGTGACGTTGGTCTTCCATTCGGAGCTGTAGCGGACGGCCTTGATCGCGTCGAAAGCGCTCCAGATTCCCGCGCCTTGGCACTTTGGGCAGTTCGTGTACGGATAGACCCGCACCGCATAGAACTTCCACGATACCGACTTCGCGTCGAGGAGATCGCGCAACGTCGAATATGTCAGGCACGGAAACGGGCCGCCATATTCGTAGACCTTACCGGTGCGCTTGATGACGGCCGTGACCAAGTGCTGCGGATTTCCGTCGCAGCCCCACGGGAAATACGAGGGCGTGTCGATCAGCGCTTCGCTATTCGAGAGCGCCGTACCGCCGGCGATCAGATCCTGATGCGCCGTGAAGCTCCCGCTCCCTTGGGTTTGAAACGTGTGGTCGGCAAGCACGTACTGCTTCGCCATGTCCCAGTAGGGAGCGATTTTTGCCGGATTGACGTACTGATATGGATAGGTGCAGGCCGGCGTCCCGCTTCCCCGCGCGCCCGCGCCCTCGAGGTCGAAGCCGTCCATCTTCCCATTGTCGCGGTCGAGCTGGAAGCCGGAGTAAATGTGAGTGAGATCCTGATTCGTCGGATACCCGTACGACGAGGGGAATCCATTGCCCAGCAGATCGACCTTCGTCAACGGGATCGTCGTCGGCTCGGTAATCGGCACCGGGCAGCTTTCGGCGATCGACTCCGGCATTGCCGCCGCCTGACCCGTCATCGTCCCGTCCGCGCCGGGGAACGTCGCAAAGAAGTTGTCGAAACTGCGATTCTCTTGGATGACGATAATGACGTGCTGTATTTTGCTTGACGACGTCGCCGCGCGGACTCCGGAAGGAAGCGCCGGCATCGTGCCGGACGATCGGCCGCCGCAGGCAAGAACCGCGGCACTCATGGCGACGAAGGCAAACCAAATGCCGGCTGAGCGTAGATGCATTGGCTCTTAGTTACTCCGTATCGACCGGTAGATTTGACGGCTTTTGATGCAGGAAGAACCAACGGGAATACTTCGCGGGAATCTTCTTGAACGTGCGCGGCTTCTGCGTGAAATCGAACATGTTGCCGATGCTCGTCGAGCTCTGGTCGGTCGTTCCTAGGCTCCCGAGACTCCACGTGTTCTCGATGAACTTGATGATGCTCCCAAATCCGTAGACCGTATGTGAGATCTCGTTCGGCGGCACGTACGGCGACGCGACGATCATCCCCACGCGAAAACCGGGGCCGCCTTGGTTATCCAGCGCCGGCGGCTCGACCGGATCGTAAAAGCCGCCCCAATCGTCCCAGACGACGATGACTGCCGTGGAGTTCCAATACGAGCTTTGGCCGATCGCGTTCACGATGCTTGCTACCCATGAAGGTCCCGTATCGGACTTATAGCCCGGGTGGTCGGAATCGAGCGCATCGGGAATTACCCACGACATCGCGGGCAGCTTGCCCTTCGAGATGTCCGTGAAAATCTTGGTCTGCGGGACCGCGATGTGCTTGTTCCACTCCTTCTTATTGCCGTAGACCGAATCGATGACGAGAAACGCGTTCCAGAAGGAGCCCGTTGTGTAATTCTTCGGCGCCGGGGTGTAGTATTTCCAAGAAAGGTTGGCGGCATCGAACAGGTCTGCGAGCGTTTCGTAAGTGCTTCCCGACGACGGGAACTTGCTGGTGCACGGATACGGGCCCTTTTTCGACTCATAAACGAGGCTCGTCGTGATCAGCGACGTTTTTGTTCCGGGAGAGGAAGTGCAGCCCCAGGCTGCAGCGGATGTCGGATCGTCGATGAGGCTTTCCGTGGAGTTGATCTCCGTGCCCCCGCGAATCAAATCCTGATGCGCGGTGAAACTGCTGCTGCCTTGCGTCGAGAAGAGATGATCGGCCAGCGCATAATCGGTCGCGAGCGTCCAGTACGGCTGGACTTGATAGGGATTCACGTACGCGTAGGGCAGTGCGCCCTCTTCCTTCCCGGTCGTCGCGTATTTGATGCGATTGAAGGCGTCCATATTCCCGTTATCGTACGCCGTCTTATAAGCGCTGTAGTAATGGTTGAGATTTTTCGTCGGGGCGAGGTCGCTCTCGGTTAGGTTGATCGAGACCTGCTTTTCCTTCTTTCCCTTACCGACGAGCTCCAAGCCGGTCGTCGATCCTACCGCGCCCGGAAAAGTTGCGAATAAATTGTTGAACGACCGGTTCTCTTGGAT
>Ga0070733_10001755_pt1 | contig 15980 bp, 15 predicted proteins | sample Coa_R1_9_FD_66450 | JGI IMG/M metagenome (GOLD analysis project Ga0070733, IMG submission 66450) | Surface soil microbial communities from Centralia Pennsylvania, which are recovering from an underground coalmine fire - Coalmine... | ecosystem: Environmental > Terrestrial > Soil > Unclassified ... | reverse complement strand
CCTACGTGCACGGCCTGGACCTCATGCTCTGGGTGTGCGCGGGCATCGCGCTGGCCAGCGGCCTCCTGGCGCTGGCCTTCCTGCCCCGGCGGGTGGCCGGGGCAGGGCAGCCTGTGCCGCTGGCGGCGACTCCCGTCACCGACACTGAGCAGGCAGAATTGGGACGGTGAGTCAGATGTCCGGCGCGAATGACCCAAAACCTTGCGGGCTTCGCGAGCGGAAGAAGGCCAGGACGCGTGCTGCCATCCGGCAGCACGCGCTCCGCCTGTTCCTGGAGCAGGGCTACTCCGCGACCACGGTCGAGCAGATCGCCGAGGCCGCCGAAGTCTCGCCAAGTACGTTCTTCCGCTACTTCCCCACCAAGGAAGACGTCGTCCTGCAAGATGACTTCGACATCATCGCCATCGAGAAGTTCGAGGCCCAGCCCGCCGATATTCACCCGGTCGCCGCACTCCGCGCCGCCGTGCGGGAGGCTCTCGCCGACGCGTCGCCGGAGCAACTGGCGGAGTTCCGCGAGCTGAACCGGCTGACCGTGTCAGTACCCGAGCTGCGCAGCCGCGCCCTGGACTCGTTCGTCGACTCGGTCGCGATGATCGCCGACGTGGTCGCCAAGCGCGCCGGGCGCGACCCCACCGACTTCGCCATCCGCACCCTGGCCGGGGCCGTGGTCGGCGTCGGACTGTCGGTGATGATGACAGCCATGGACGACCCGTCGGCCGACGTCCTGGAGCTGATGGACTCCGGCCTGGCCTACCTGGAAGCAGGCCTGCCGCTGTAACACGTTGCTCCGGACATGCAACCTTCGCGCGGGCCGGCGGGCCTGTCCGGTGAGCGTCTAGCCCGGCGCTGCCACATGTCGCAGTCCAAGGTCAGCCGGATCGAGACCGGCCGGTTGCTGCCGAGCGTGGTCGATGTAGAGCGCATTCTGCGTGCGCTTGACGTCGATCAAGCCACCAGCGCCGAACTGCTGGCACTGGCTCACGTCGCCAATGCCGAATACCAGGACATCCGGGCTACGGTCCGGCGCGGTCTGCAGCACAGGCAGCGTGAACTTGCTGCCCTTGAAGCCGACGCCAAACAGATGCGGCACTTCCTGCCAGCTCTGCCCACCGGCTTGTTGCAGATACCCGAGTACATGCGCGTGGGCCGCAGTCGCCCGCTGGCCGGGGCGGGCCCGCTGAAAGATCACGCGCAGTCGCGCGCGTCGCCGAGTTCGGTGGCCTCGCGGCGCCGCAGCGGGGTGAGCGGGGCACCGGATGCGGGCTGCCTGGCCCGGCGGGTCGCCAGGACCGAGCCGGACAGGATCAGGGCGAAGGCGATCAGGATGAGCGGGGTCAGCGGCTCACCCAGGATGCCGGCGCCGAGGGCGACGGCCACGGCCGGGTTGAGGTAGGTGATGACGGTCGCCCGGGCCGGGCCTACCTCGGCGATGAGCATGAAGAACAGGATGAGCGCGGCGGCCGTGCACACGGCCGCCAGCACGGCAAGGGAGGCTAGCACCCGGGCCGGGGGGAGCGCGTGCGGCAGGCTTGTCATGGCGACGGGCAGGTAGAGCACGGCGGCGAAGCCCAGGCAGACCGTGGTCATGCCGAGGCCGGGCAGGTCGCCGAGCTTGCGGTTGGCGATCAGGGGGCCGGTGGCATAGCAGGTGGCGGTGCCCAGTACCTCGATGATCGGCCAGGCGCTCCCGCCGGCTGCCTGGCCGACCAGCAAGGCTACGCCGCCCAGGCCGATGAGCAGGCCGGACCATCTGACCAGGGTGAGCCGCTCGGCGTCGCCGGTGAGCCGGGCCAGGACAGCGCCGATGATCGGCACGGTGGCGACCAGCAGGCCGCTCATCGAGCTGGACAGGCGCCGCTCGGCATTGGACAGCAGCACCCATGGGACGACGATCTCGACCAGCGCGAACACAGCCAGCCAGCGCCAGCGTGGGACCAGTACCCGGAGCTGGTGACGGCGCAGCGCCACCGGCAGCAGCAGGGCCGCACCGAGTGCGGTGCGGGTGAACACCAGCAGTGGTACCGAGACGCCCTCGTCGGCGACCTTGATCAGCAGATAGGGGATGCCCCAGATCACGCTCATCGCCGCGAAGAGCATCCAGCCACGCCGGCTCACGTAAGGATCCTCCAGGTTGTATGCCTCTTACAGCTAACCTCCTGAATCGTCTCGTATTCCCGCCGCAGGCGCGCGCGAATATTCGTTCCAGGCCGGGTCGCCGGCCAGCTACAGGCAGATTCCCAGCAGTCCCAGCAGGTGCAGGCACGGGCCACCGCCACCACCGCCGTGCGAGTGGGTCGGGGAGGGGCTGGGACTTGGCGCCGGCGGGAACGACGACGGCGGCGGATGCACCGGGGGCGGCGAGCTGCCGGGCGGGCTCGTGCTCGGCGGCGGATCGGGTGTGGGGCTCGGCTGGCCCCGGTGGCCGATGCCGCCGGAGTGGCCGGCCGATCCGGGTGCGCCGCTGCGGGTCAGACGCGACGCACTCACCGGATCGGCCCGGCGGCCGCTCACCGGCATGAGCCCGGGCCGGTGGTTCGCGGCCCTGGTGGCCACCGGGAGCGGCAGCTCGATCGAATTGGATCCCGACGGCGGGCCGATACGAAGGGAAACGGTTACGAAGAGACCGTAGAGGATTGCGCCGACGGTGAGAACGGCCACCGGAATGACCAGCCCGGCCGGGTGCAGGCGGGCCGCTGTGGCCACGGTCCGAAGGGTAACCCTGATGCGATCGGCTATTAAGGCCAGGCCGAGCTGAAGCGCCGGGATTTTGGGGCCGTGGCCGACTCTGGCCGACGCCCGGAGCCTGCCGATCGCGTTTTTCCGGTCCACCGACGACAGCCCCGGCACCAGGTAGATGACCGTGTGCCTGCCGACACGCTGGGCGCTGGCATGCAATCCGGGCGAAAGGTCCGAATAGCGAATTTTGATCACGGCCACCCCTATGCGAATTAGTAATGGATGCCGCACCCCTCCGTACCAAGGTTGCCGACGTTATCACGCCCGATTGCCATGTTCTAGGCAAACTACGGGATTTTCCGCTATTCATGCTGGCATGGAATTCACTGCCAATCGCGCGAGATCGTTACATGGCCACATACCGGCATCCCAGGCTGCGGCGGCTAATCTCGACGGTGGGATGCGCAGGGGATCGCAGACACAGCGGCCGGCACGAGGCTCGGTGCCGCCGCCGGGCGACGCGGAAGAGCCACCGGTCAGCGCTGGCCCGGACCAGCCCCGGCCGAAGCTGTCACGCGCGCTGCCACCACGTCTGCCCCCCGCGCTCCGGCTGCGCTGGGCGCTGCTGGCCGGGCTGGCCGGAGGGCTGGCGCTCACCGCCGCCTTCCCGCCCTACGGCATCTGGCCGCTGGCCGCCGCGGGGCCAGCCACTGCGGCCGTGGCGCTGCGGGAGCAGAGCCTGCGCGGCTCGTTCGCCGTGGGTGCGGTGTTCGGCCTGGCCTTCTTCTTCCCGCTGCTGTCCTGGGTGGTGAACCTTGCCTGGTACGCGTGGGTCGCTCTCGCGGTGAGCGAGGCCCTGATCTTCGCCGTGGTGGCGGTCGGCCAGCGGCTGCTGCTGCGGCTGCGGGCCTGGCCGGTCGCGGTGGCGGGCTGGTGGGTGGCGATCGAGGCGTTCCGCGACCGGTGGCCCTGGGGCGGCTTCCCCTGGGGCAGGCTGGCCATGAGCCAGGCGGACGCACCGAGCGCCCGGTGGGTGTCCGTCGGCGGCCCGCCGCTGCTCACCTTTCTCATCGCGCTCACCGGCGCGGCGCTGGCCTGGCTGCTGATCGAGCGCCGGCTCATCCAGGTGGCCGGCTTCGCCTGCGCGGCGGGGGTGACGCTGGCCGGTGCGGCGCTGCCGGTGCCCACGCCGGGGCGGGTGAACGCCACCGTCGCCGCCATCCAGGGCGACGTGCCGCACGCCAGGAACCTGCCGCAGCTGTTCAACGACACCCAGATCACGCTCAACCACGCCGAGGCCACGCAGCAGCTCGCGGCCCGGGTGAAGGCGGGCCGCGCCCCCGCCCCACAGCTCGTGGTATGGCCGGAGAACTCGACCAATCTCGACCCGTTCTACTATCCCGCGATCTACCAGACGGTCGCGGCCGCCGTGAAGGCGATCAACCGGCCGATCCTGGCCGGCGAGCTCCTCAGCAACCCGGTGCGCAACATCGGCCAGCTCTGGCTGCCCGGCCGTGGCCCAGCCACCGAGTACGTCAAGCGCCAGCTCGTCCCGTTCGGCGAGTTCATCCCGTTCCGTGGCCTGCTCTCGCACATCACCTCGCTGACCGCGCTGCAGCCGGTCGACATGACGCCCGGGCACCGGACCGTCGTCTTCCACGTCGGCACGATCCGCCTGGGCGACGTGATCTGCTACGAGGTCGGCTTCGACGGCCTGGTCAGGTCCGAGGTGGCGGCCGGGGCGAACCTGCTGTCGGTGCAGACCAACGACGCCACCTTCGAGGTGGACGGCCAGACCGGCGAGTCGCTGCAGCAGCTCGCCATGGCCCAGCTCCGGGCGATCGAATTCGGCCGCAGCGTCGTGGTCGCCTCCACCACCGGGGTCAGCGCGATCATCGCGCCGGACGGCAGGCTGATCGCCCACAGCGGCACCTGGCGGCGGGCCGTGCTGGAGGCCCGCGTCCCACTGCTGACCGGCCAGACCCTGGCCGAACGGGCAGGGAACTGGCCCGAGTACATCATCACAGCGCTCACCGTTCTGGCCCTGATCGGCGCTGCCGCCACGGCCATCGCCGGGCGCAGGAAGGCCCGCCACCTTCGTAATGAAGAAATCAGCCCAAGCACAGCCGGCGCATAAGGGCGGAGAATCTGGTTGTGGCGATACTCAGGGGCCTGAGGAAACCCGTCCGGTATGCGGCTCTCCTGTCGGGCGCGCTGCCGGTTCTCGCCTTCCCCGAGCCCAACCTGGAGTTCCTGGCCTGGTTCGGCCTGGTGCCCGGGATGCTGCTGATGCGCGCCGCCCCGAGCTTGCGCGAGGCGGTCGCGGCGGGCTGGTGGTTCGGCACCGGGTTCCTGCTGGCCGCGCTGTACTGGCTGGCGCCCGAGATCGGGCCGGGCCTGCTGCTGGTCGCCGTGGTCGTCGGCGCACTGTGGACCGGGGTGGCCGCCGCGATCTGGAAGCTTCTTTACGGCCCGGTGAACCCCCGGCGCGCACTCGCGGCCCTCGTCGTGGTGCCGAGTTACTGGCTGGTCATCGAGTGGATCAGATCCTGGCAGGCGCTCGGTGGCCCGTGGGCCGTGCTCGGCGTCAGCCAGTGGCAGCACCCGGCGATTCTCGCCCTGGCCGCGATCGGCGGTGTGTGGCTGGTCAGCTTCGCGATCGTGGCCGCGAACACCGGCATCGTCATCCTTCTCGCCGGCCGGGGGGTGGGGCTGCGGGTGCTGGGGGGGCTGGCGACCGCCGTCGTCATCGCGGCCGGCCCGGTGGCGTTCGCCCTCACCGCCCCCGCCCCACGCGCAGGCCAGGTGACCGTTGCCCTGGTGCAGCCGGGCATCCAGAGGGACACCCCGAGGACCGGTGCCAGCCAGCGGCTCACCGAAGCGATCACCGGCCACCCGGATCTGATCGTCTGGGGGGAGAGCAGCGTCGGCTACCTGACCCCCGCGCTGCTCACCGAGCTCCGGTCCCTGTCGGCGGCCAGGAACGCCGAGATCCTGGCCGACTCCGATTCACTGCGCGACGGCAAGAAGACCAAGGTGGCGGTGCTCATCGCGGCCACCGGTATCACCGGCGAGTACACCAAGACCAGGCTGGTGCCATTCGGTGAGTACATACCGTTCCGCCAGCAACTGTCCTGGCTGACCTCGATCAGCAAGGCGGCGCCGGTGAACATGACACCCGGCACCGGCGCCCATGACCTGCGGGCAGCGCTGCCGGACGGCCGGCCGCTCAGCATCGGCGTACTGATCTGCTTCGAGTCCGCCTTCCCCGACATGTCCAGGGTGGACACTGACCACGGTGCCCGGGTGATCGTCTACCAGACGTCCGACTCCACTTTCTCCGGCACCTGGGCGCTCGCCCAGCACGCGTCCCTGGGCGCGCTGCGCGCGGCCGAGACCGGTCGCCCGGTGATCCAGGCCGCGCTGACCGGCGATTCCGTGGCCTTCGATGCCCGGGGGCGGCTGCTGTCCTGGTTCGGCCCGTCGCGCACCGGGGTGGACATCGTGCGCCTCAGCCTGCCCACGGCCACGGCGCGGACTCCGTTCGACCGGCTGGGCGACTACGTGCCCTGGACCGCGGTGGGCATCGCGCTGGCATTCGCGATCGCGGTCGCGTGCCGGCCCGGTTCCCCGGGTCTGTCCCGCCGCATATCCTTTGCCCGCGGCCATCGGGCTGCCGCAGCGGCTTCTTCCCCGGCGGACGCACCGAAGAGCGGTGTGATGGCAGGGCGTGATCAGGATGAGACCGTTTAGTGATCAGTCAGCTGGTAAGGCTTGGCCGTAGGGTGTCTGTCCGGCAAAGAGTTCCGTAGGGTGCCGCTCCGGTCAAAGAAGCTTGGTATCCGGGTCGAGCTAAGGAGGTCCGGTATGCGCAGCACCGGCGGGTTCGCCGGGCGCCTGGCCGTGACGGCCGTCCCCACGGCGCTTGTCCTGCTCACCGTCGCCGCCTGCTCGGGCGGTGGCTCCCCCGGTCATGCCAAACCCAGGACTTCCGCCACGAAGCCGGCCGCCGCCACCGCCGGGCTGTCGATCAGCCCGGCGAACGGCACCAGAAACGCCGCCCCCGACCATGGCATCACGGTCACCGCGACCCACGGCAAGATCGGCCATGTCAGCGTCACCGCGGCCGGCGACCCGGTCACCGGATCGCTGTCCGGTGGCGGGACGGTATGGCACAGCGACTGGGCGCTCGGCGTCTCCCAGCACTACACGGTGACCGCCACCGCCACCAACACGGCGGGCCAGACGGTCACGGCCACCAGCTCGTTCACCACCCTGACCCCGCATCAGACCTTCACCACCGAGATCTTCGAGGGCGCGAACCAGACCTACGGCGTGGGCATGCCGATCAAGCTCCTGTTCAGCCGCCCGATCACCAACAAGGCCGCGGTCGAACGGGCGATGCAGATCACCACCTCCAAGCCGGTGGCCGGCGCCTGGGACTGGCAGGGCGACCAGACGCTGGACTTCCGGCCGCAAAGCTACTGGCCGGCCGGCACGAAGATCAGTTTCACCGGTCATCTGGACGGCGTGCAGGGAGCCCCCGGCGTTTACGGCCATCACACCCTGACCCAGAGCTACAACATCGGCGCCTCGGTGGTCGTGGTGGCCAGCACGGCCAGCCACCACATGAGCCTGTACTACAACGGCCGCCGCATCCACTACTGGCCGATCAGCACCGGCAGGCCGGGTGACAACACCCCGGACGGCACGTACCTGACCATCGAAAAGGCCAACCCGGTCGACATGAAGGGTCCCGGCTACAACATCGAAGTGCCCTGGTCGGTCCGGATCACCTGGAGCGGTGACTACCTGCACGACGCCTACTGGTCGGTCGGCGAGCAGGGCTTCACGAACGTGAGCCACGGCTGCGTCAACATGCCTCCCGCCGACGCCGAGATCTACTACAAGATGGCCGTCCCCGGCGACCCGGTGACGATCACCGGCAGCCCGCGGGGCGGGACCTGGCTCAACGGCTGGACGGACTGGTTCCTGTCCTGGAATCAACTGCTCGCGGGCAGCGCCCTGCACGAGGCGGTCGAGGCCGGGCCGAACGGCAGCACGTTCGTCAACCCGGCAACGCTGCCGGCTGTGCACGCGTCCGCTCCGCTGCAGACCGCGAGCGCGAACAACGCGGCTGCCGCTTAGGGCAATCCTTTGGCTGCAGTTCGGTCAAGTTGCCGATGCGGGCAACATGACCGGACCCGAACCCGCCAGAATAGAAACCGACGTGCCGGCAGTTGCCCCGAAGTACCGGAAGAGGCCGTACAACCTTTCAGGCATCTGGCGCGTCTCAAGAGTGACGGATCCCGGCGAAGAGTTTCTTGATTCAACCGAAAATTGCGCGGTCACCCGCCATCCCCGGCGAGTCGAGTAGAGGGAGCAGAACTTTGTTCGGTGCGGGAGAGAACGGCGGGCAGGCGCCCTCCCGGTGGTTCAGCCGGAAGACCGTGGTGTTCGCCACGGGAATCACCGCTCTCGTAGTTGTCGCGGGCGGGCTCACCTGGGCATTGGCCTCGGGTCACGGGCCGGCACCGGCGTCTGCGGCCGTCAGCACCCATAACGGCAAACCCGCGGCCCCGCCGCCCCCGCTGCGCGTCCTGTCCATCGCCCCCGCGCAGGCGGCCCATGGGGTGAACGGCGCCGGCCCGGTAACTGTCGTATTCTCCGCACCGCTGGCCGCCACCTCACCCACGCCGAGCTTCTCACCCGCCATCAAGGGCACCTGGGCACCGGCGAAAACGCAATCGCAGCCGAAGGGTTCAAAGGCGAAGACCCAGCAGCCCTATGCCATGGTCTTCACCCCCGCCACTCAATTCCGGCCGCATTCCACCGTGACCCTGAACATCCCGGCCGGCCAGACCGGCGTGCGTTCCGCGGCCGGCGCCGTGCTCAGCTCCCCGGTCACCGAGCGGTTCCACACCGGGTCATACTCCACGATGCGGCTGCAGCAACTACTCGCCCAGCTTGGTTACCTGCCACTGACCTGGACGCCGACCGGGGCCAACCCAGCGGCCACCGACTCGAACGGCCAGCTCAGCGCCGCCTACCAGCCGCCGGCCGGAACGTTCACCTGGCAGCCCGGTTATCCGGCCACGCTGCACAACATGTGGCGTCCCGGAGCGGACAACCTGATCCAGGCCGGCGCGATCCGGGCGTTCGAGTCGGTCGAGGGCCTGACCATGGACGGCGTGGCCGGGCCATCGGTCTGGCGGCACCTGCTGCGCGCGGAGGCCGACGGCCAGCACAACCCCAACGGCTACACCTACGCGATCGCCAGCAAGGCCAGCCCGGAGACGCTGACCATCTGGCATGACGGCCGGGTGGTCCTGCACACCCTCGCCAACACCGGGATCCCGGCGGCGCCGACCGCCGATGGCACCTTCCCGGTGTACGAGCGGCTGCCGTTCCAGATCATGCGGGGAACCAACCCGGATGGCAGCCACTACGCCGACCCGGTGCAGAACGTCTCCTACTTCAACGGCGGCGACGCCGTGCACTATTTCCCCAGGGCCTCCTTCGGCTGGCCGCAGAGCCTCGGCTGCGTCGAGCTTCCGCTAGCCCAGTCGGCCACTGCCTACCACTACCTGACCTACGGCAGCCTGGTCACGGTCGACTGAGCGGCGCCAGCTCAAGCAGTGCCACCGGCCTGGGTGACCGGCTCCTGCAGTTCGGTCACCCAGGCCGACCTGTCTCCACAACAGTCGAGGTAGAGCTCCCGGTTGCAGGCGAGGGAGCGGTACCCGTTGGCCTCGATCCACTGGGCCAGCGACTGGATCGCCGGCATCACGTTGTCCATCGACCCCCGGTGCATGATCGTGGCCGCCTGCTCGACCTCAGGGAGATCCACGATCGCGAACGGCTGGCCGGCCGCCGGCTCGGCGTTGACCGGCACGGCCGCGTGCACCACGACGGCCCCCTCCGGCGCGGCGGCATCCTCGTAGTAGGCGATCCCCGGGCCAGCCGGCGTCACCCCGGCCCGGCACAGCTCCTGGAACAGCCGATCGTACAGTGGGCCGATCACCGGGGTGATCGACTCGGGCTCGAAGCTGTCGGCGATCGCGGTCATCTCGGCGACCCGGACAGCGGGGATTCGCTTGATCTGGACATCGTCGGCCGGCATGGCGCCCTCACTCTCGATGATGCGGAGCCTCGCCTCGACCCGGGCCAGCCGCGCGGTGTCGGTGCTGATCTGCGCTTGCAACTCGGCCTGGCGCAGCCGCAGCATCCCGCGCAGTTCCCCGACGCTCACCTTGTCGTCGAGGATCGATCCGATCTGCTGCAGCGTGAACCCAAGCTCCTTCAGCGCGACGATCCGGTTCAGCCGCGACAACTGGGCCGCGTCGTAGGACCGGTATCCCGACTGCCTGTCCACATGGGCCGGACGCAGCAGCCCCAGCGCGTCGTAGTGCCGCAACATGCGCACCGACACCCGGCCGTGCCTGGCGAAGTCTCCGATACTGAACATGACGGCTCCGGTCTATGGCCTGACACGGTGTCAGGGTCAAGCGCAGGGTCAAGCGCAGGGCGGCGGCGGGCCTATGGCCGGGCTGCGCCGTTCCACCAGCACTACATCCCGCCACCGGCCATGGTGCACCCCGATCCGCTCCCGGGTGCCGACCACCCGGAACCCCGCACCCTCGTGCAGCCGCAGGCTCGCAGTGTTCTCCGGGAAGATCCCCGCCTCGATCGTCCAGATCCCGGCCGCCTCGGTGGACCCGATCAGCGCCCGCAGCAGCACCCGCCCCACTCCACGCCCCCGGGCCTCCGGCCGGACATACACCGAGTGCTCGACCACTCCCGCGTAGACGCACCGGCTGGACACGGCGGACGCGGCAACCCACCCAAGCACCTCGCCGCTGCCGCGATCGCGGGCGACGAACCGGTGATCAGCGAGCTTCCCCGCGTCGAACCCGGCCCAGCCCGGCGCCACCGTTTCGAAGCTGGCCTCCCCGGTATCCAGCCCGGCCTGGTAGATCTCCAGCACCGCCCCCGAATGCGCCACCGTCATCGGCTCGATGATGAGAGTATCGCTGGCAATCACGGCTACGAGCATAAAGCCGCCTAGCGGCCGGCATCCTCGCCGCTCAGCTCGATGGACGACGGCTTGAGCCGCAGCACAGCCAGCGTGACCACGCAGGACCCGGCGAGAAGGCAGTACGGGACCAGATCGGACGTCGCCTCGGCCAGCGCCCCGCTGACCGCCGCCGAGCCCGCCTGCCCGCTCGCCCAGGCCAGGTTCGCCATGGCGAACGCCAGCCCATGGTTGAGCCCCAGCCGGTCCGCGCCCTTGCTCAGCAGCGTCGTCGCCGGAGCATACAGTGTGCCATAGGAGGGCAGCCCGGCGATCAGCACCACGACCAGCCAGGGCAGCGAGGCCAGCACCGGCGCCAGCAAGCTGACGACCACCGCCCCCACCAGGGAAAGCTGGATCGGCACCCACTCACCCAGCCGGTCCGGCAGCCGCCCGGCCAGCGGCGTCAGCACAGACTCGATCACCGCAGCGGCTCATGCCGCCGGGAGGGCCCGCGCCTCGGCCCACAGCAGCACGTCATCGGCGGAGGCGCCGGCGACGGAGCATGTGTCAACGTAAGTACTCACACAAACACACATTGTCACTATACGTACTTGGATAAGGACACAGATCATTTCTTTTTAAACCAGAAATCTCTAACGGTGTCTTCTGGACATACGGCTAATGCATCACCGACTGGGAAGGAAACAGAATCAGTACGGCAACAGATGGCAACGCCGGCCTCCCCGGGTGGCAAAATCGGGCACGTCGGAGCCCGGCATGAGAAACCCCGGCGTGACCAGCGGCATGTGCCGCTGACGGACCTGCCGGGTGCAGGAGGTGGCATGCCGCGGGGAACACCAGACCATCCGGCGCTGCCGCGCCGGGTGGCCATCGTGGCCGGGCTGTGTGCTCTCACCGCCATCGGCCTGCAAGCGCGGGGCGTCCTGGCCGGAGGTGGCAGCTCGTCGGCGGCCTTGGTGAGCGGGCAGGTTCTCTACGACATCATCGGCGCGGCGGACGGTGCCGCCGCGATCGCCTCGATCGTCCTGCTGGTGCTGATCTTCCGGGCCCGGCGGGAGAAGCGTGCGGCCGGCCTGGCCGGAGCGGACGCCGAGGTCCCCCGGTGGGTCCGCGCCCTGTCGATCCTGCTGACTCTCGCGGCCATAGGCTTCCCGATCTGGCTGATCGGCTACGAACTGCGCCGCAGGCACAACCATGGGGCAACCGTGCTGTTCGGCAGGCTCGGCAACGGCCATGGGCACGCCCATCCGGTGCTCGGCAGCGGCTGGTCCGTGGTGGCCGGGATGGCGATCGCGGCGGCGGCACTGATCGTCGCGGCGGCGCTCACGTTCCGGCACCGGGCCGCCCGGGACCGGCTGACCGCATTCCCCGGCCCCGGCGACCAGGCACCCCGGCTGGAAGACGCCCTGTCGGCCGGCGCCGCCGCCATCCGGGAGGTGGACGACCCACGGGCCGCGATCATCGCCTGCTACGCCGCCATGGAGCAGAATCTGGCCGGTGCGGGCGCCGCACCGGCCGCGGCGGACACCCCGGATGAGGTGCTGACCCGCGCCACCGCCAGCGGACTGATCCGGTCGGCCGCCGCCGACGAGCTGACCGGGCTGTTCCGGCAGGCTCGCTACGGCGGCCGGGACATGACCGAAACCGACCGCGCCGCCGCCCGGGAAGCCCTCGCCCGGCTGCGGGCGGAGCTGGGCAGCCAGTCCAACGGCGCAGGCCACCACCCAGAGCTGGACGGCGCCAGGTGAACGCCCCGCCCATCGCAACGACCGCCCAGCCAGAAACGGAACTGCGCAACCAGTCCAACGGCGCAGGCCACCACCCAGAGCTGGACGGCGCCAGGTGAACGCTCCGCCCAGGGCAACAGCCGCCCGGTCAGAACACGACCCGGGCCGCCGGACAGCAAGCTCCCGCCCGGCTGCCGGCCGAGCCGGGCGGCCACGGTCAAGGACGTCGGCCGCACGGCCGGGGCTGCGGGTGACCGGCTGGATCGTGGTGGGCTTCATGGCCGTGGCGGTGCTGGACGCCGGCTACGTGGCCGGCAAGCTGGCCGGTCTCGCCCTGGCTGGCACCGTGCTCGCCCTGGTCGGGCTGCTCACCGCGCGGACGGCGATCCCGTCCGGCCGCAGGAAGACCCGGGCCGAGGCCGAGCAGCAGCAGGCAGACGTGGCGGCCAGCCAGGCCGACTTCCCCGCCTTCCTGGAGATTTCCTCCGACGTTACCTGGGCCACCGTCTCGCAACGGCACTTCGACCGCGGCATCCGGCCACGGCTGGCCCGGCTGCTCGACACTAGGCTGGCCGAACGGCATGGCGTGACCATCGCGTCCCAGCCGGACCGGGCCCGCGAACTGGCCGGCGAGGACCTGTGGCCACTCATCGACCCGGCACGGCCGCTCTCGGAGGACAGCAACGCTCCCGGGGTTAGCCTGGCCAAACTCACCCGGATCATCACCCGGCTGGAGGAACTGTGACTGGTGACCGGCAGCGACCGGGCGGCACCGCGGACCTGTGCGCACGGATCCTGGCCGAGGTGGAACAGGTCATCGTGGGCAAGCGCGAACCGGTGCGGATGGTGCTGATCGGCATTCTGGCAGCCGGGCACATCCTGATCGAGGATCTTCCCGGGCTGGGCAAGACGCTGCTGGCCCGGACGTTCGCGACCGCGCTCGGCCTGCGATTCACCCGCGTCCAGTTCACGCCGGACATGCTGCCCGCCGACCTGACCGGGGCGCCCATCCTCGACCCACGCACAGGTGAGTTCAGCTTCCGGCCCGGCCCGGTGTTCACGAACCTGCTGCTCGCCGATGAGATCAACCGGACCCCGCCGAAGACACAGGCGGCACTGCTCGAGGCGATGGCCGAGAGCCAGGTCAGCGTGGACGGTACCACGCACGCCCTGGACCCGCCGTTCGTCGTGCTCGCCACCGACAACCCGATCGAGTACGAGGGCACGTACCCGCTGCCCGAGGCGCAGCTCGACCGGTTCACCGCCCGGATCAAGCTCGGTTACCTGGACCGCGACGGCGAGGCCGAGATGGTGCGGCGGCGGCTCGACCGCGGCTCGGCGCCACCCACGGCCAATCAGGTGACCGACGCCGCCGGCCTGCTCGCCATGCGCGAGTCGCTGGAAGGCGTGCACCTTGACCGCGACGTGCTCGGCTACATCGTCGACCTGGTGGCGGCCACCCGCGGCCACCCGAAGGTGACGGTCGGCGCCAGCCCGCGCGGAACGCTGGCCATTGTCCAGCTGGCCAGGGGCCACGCGGTGCTGGCCGGCCGGGACTTCGTGGCGCCCGAGGACGTCAAGGCGGTGGCCGTCGCCGCGCTCGGCCACCGGCTCGTGCTCCGCCCGGAGATGTGGGTACGCCAGCTCACCGGCGACGACATCGTGGCCGAGCTACTCGGCCAGCTCCCCGTGCCACGTGCCCAGACCCTGCCGCGGGCCGCGGCGGCGGGCGAGCTGACCCGGTGAAGTACCCGGCCCGCTGGCTTCCATCCCGCGCTACCAGGCGCCTGGCGACGGTGGGCCTGCTCGCGCTGGCGGCCGCGCTGATCTCCGGGCACGCGGCGCTGATGCTGCTCGCCGCCCCCGTTCTGGCCGCTCTGGCCGCGGCACCACGCGGTGGTGGCGCGGCGGAGGTGGAGGCTGCCGGGGCGGTGTCGACGGCCCGCTGCTTTGAGCGCGAAGAGGTCGGGTTCACCGTCACCGTCACGGCCGCCGAACCGCTGGAGGAGATCGCCTTCCTCATCGACCTGCCCGCCCAGGTCGAGCTGGTGTCCGGCCAGGCCCGCCAGACCGTCGTGGACACCGCCCACGGGCAGGCGCACTGGGTGGTGCGGCCGATGGCCTGGGGACGCCGGCCACTCGGCCAGGTGCGGATCGTCTGCCGCGGCCACGGCGGCGCCTGGGAGACCTTGCTGGACGCGGGGTCCAGTGTGGTGGAGGTCTTCCCCCGGCCACCCAGCGTGCAGGCCAGGCTGGTCCCGCCGGACCTGCTGCGGCGGATCGGGGAGCACACCGGCCGGGCCACCGGCGACGGCGTCGAGTTCGGCGCGGTCCGGCCCTACCTGCCCGGCGACCGGATCCGGGACGTGAACTGGCTGGTCACCGGGCGCCGCGGCGAGCTGCACATCAACCAGCGAGCGGCGCAGCGGGCCGCCGACCTGGTGGTCATGATCGACGCTTTCAGCCAGGCCGGGCCGCCCGGCGCCACCACCATCGACGCGTCCGCGCACGGCGCGGCGGCGCTGGCCACCGCGTACCTGCGCACCGGGGACCGGGCCGGGCTGGTGGTGCTCGGCGGGATGCTGCGCTGGCTCGGGCCCGCCCCAGGTGAGCGGCACTTCTACCAGATCGCCGAGATGCTGCTGCGCGTGCGCTACGAAAGCGAGGTCATCCCCGACCTCGACCGCATCCCGCGCACCGCCCTGCCACCCGGCTCCCTGGTGATCCTGTTTTCGCCGCTGCTCGACAAGCGCGTCCTCGGCGCCATCGCCGACCTGCGCGAGCGCGGGTTCCCGCTGGTCGTGGTCGACGTGCTGAACTGCGAACCCCGGGTGCTGCCCCGGTCCAGGTCCTCGGAGCTGGCACTGCGGCTGTGGCGGCTCGACCGGTCCGCGCTGCGCTCCGGTCTGGCGGCCACCGGCATTCCCGTGGTGAGCTGGGACGGCGACACCGACCTCGACGCCGCCATGAGCCCGGTCAGGCGGGTACCCGCCGTCACAGGACGACGATCATGACCCCGGCCAGCCGGCTGCGGGCGGCCGTCCTGCTGACCGGTCTGGTGCTGGTGGCGGTGCCCGTGGCTGCCGAGCCTGTCTGGGCGTATCTCATCGGCGCGGCCGGGCTGGCCGCCGCGTTCACCGCTCCCGTTACGGCGCTGATCCGGCGGTGGGTGACGGCCCGGCGCCCGGCGCTGGGCAGGTGGTTCCCGCCGGCTCAGTGGGCCGGGCCAGGCACGCTCGTCGCGACCGCAGCCATCGCCGAGTGCGCGGTTTCCCGGCTGAACGCCGCCGCACTCGCCGCCGAGGGCCTGCTCCTGCTGGGCTACCTGCTGCTTCTCGACGCACCCACGGGAGCGCGCTGGACGGCGACGGCCCGGTGGCTGGGATCCCGGATCCGTGCGGTGCTGGCCGGGGTGCTGGCCACCGGCCTGGTGCTGGCCGGCCTGGCCGCGGCGCCGTCCTCGGTAGCGTCGTGGATCCTGCTGGCCGGGGTGGCCGCCGCCATGGCCGCCTACCTGGTCGCGGTCCCCCGCCACCATG
>Ga0070733_10001754_pt1 | contig 15983 bp, 12 predicted proteins | sample Coa_R1_9_FD_66450 | JGI IMG/M metagenome (GOLD analysis project Ga0070733, IMG submission 66450) | Surface soil microbial communities from Centralia Pennsylvania, which are recovering from an underground coalmine fire - Coalmine... | ecosystem: Environmental > Terrestrial > Soil > Unclassified ... | reverse complement strand
TCGGCGAGGTATAGATTGCGCTGCGGACTGCCTCCAATGCATGGCCGACGCCGGAGATCCCAAGCGTATCGAGGAGATTCCGAAGATCGAAGTCTCGGAGCAGCTGTGAGACGATCGCGGGGTCAAATGCGCGAGATGGCTGTGGCAGCATCAAGCGGACAAAGGGCTTCGGCTACAATCTTAGGTAATGCAGGCCGATGACTCGGAAAGAACATCGAGGTGGATGGCTTATCGTCGTTGGACTCAGATCGCTCTCTTGGCTGCGGTCGCTGCTTGGTGGGCCTTCTGGGATTCCGGCTCTGCAGTGGCATTTATTTCAAGGCTGACCCTGCGCCTAAGCTGGCTTGACCCCACTCTCGTCAAGGCTTTCGTGTTCTGGGGAGTGCCTATCGGAGGGGCTGCACTTGTCCAGCTAATTTGCTACTCCCTTGACAAAGTTTTTCTCAGGCGGCGGTGGACATCGATTGACTTGCTACGGCTAACCCTCTGGCGGACGGTTTCTCCAACTGTTGCCATTCTGCTTCTTGCCAGCGGTTTCAATGCGTTCTACGAACGCCGTTTGGTAGGCATTGTGTGGCTTCTAATCGCCGCAATCGTGGCTATGCTTGGAATGCTTCGTCTGCGCACGGCGGAAGGCATGAAGCTACAGGAAGTAAAAGGCGGAGAACTTTACAAAAGGGCACTAATTCTGGCAAAGATGACGAGGACGCCTTTGAAACGAGTGTTTGTCGTTCCGGCAGGCAGAGGGCACCTAACCAACGCCTATGGGGCTTCCCACACTATTGCAGTGACCGACAATTACGGAAAATTCCTGACAAGTGCACAGCTCGATTTTGTCATTGGGCATGAACTGGGCCATGCAAAAGCGAAGCATGGTCGCAAGAAACTGCTGATCACGGCAGCCGTTTTCGCAGTTATAGCCCTCGCGACTTTCGTCATGTCGCCTTTCCTGATGACATTTCGCCCGCTTTTCGATGTCTTGGTTGTGTTTGTGCCGATTCTTACGTTCTATTTTTTCTCGCGTCGGTTTGAATACGCTGCCGATGCCGCAGGAGTTGAATTAACACGAGACCCGGAGACTGCGATCCATGCTCTGGTCAATCTGTACCGCATCACCGAAGCGCCTATGCATTGCGACAAACTGACAGAACTCTTTATGACACACCCCGCCTTAACGCGACGGGCACGCGCCATAGGTGCGAAGGGCGGGATTTCGCCTGATCGCACACGCGAAGCAATCGGATAAAATGAGGTGGTGAGGCAGGTTCGGTAACAACTGTGGATAAATCTCGATCACGCTCATCGACCCCGGAACAATCGGCTTCTGGACCGCGCAGGTACATTCTCCGCTACTTCTTAAACACGAGCTTCTCTGTTAGCTTTTGGCCCGATTCCAATGTGCCTGTGGTTGACACGGTCATCTGCTGGCCATCTGCGGAAACCACCCACGTATCCTTTTGCGTAACCTGACCGTCGCGCTGGTAACTCGCATTCACGGTGTGAGGATCGATAAGTTCGAGCGTTACCGTATCGTTGCGCGAGTTCTTCAGATCGTATGGCTTTCCATCAAAACGGGCGGTATAGCTGAAGTCGCCTAGAAAACGGACTCCACCGCCTCCGTCCGCCTCGATTTTGAGCACCAACCCTTGCCGCAAACGAGTCTTGCTAAGGTCCTGCGTCCACTCGCCGACAAACGGGTCAACGGCCAGCTTCGCACCCCCGGTTCGCGTCCACACCGTGATCCGATCAGGATGGCCCACGCTCGTAGTCGTGGCCGTCAGCTCCTTGCCATCCTTCGAAACTTGTTCCCGAACCGTAGCCACAACCGTTCCGTCCTTTTTCTGCGTGACCTCAGCCTGCCTCTTATCGATTCTGTGCAGTTCAATTTGATTGAAGCCGAGATTGCCGGGTGCGGGCGAATCGTGTCCGTTCCGATTCGCAGTGAAATCGAAATGTTTTTCGCCTGACATGACCACATGCACTCCGCCGCCTTGCACGTGTGTAATGGAAAGCCGGTTCGGAGGTTCCAGGCTAGACTGCGCAGAGGCCAGCGTCCAAACGCCAATGCGAGGGTCCGTCACCCCAGATTGGGTCACCCCAGACTGAGTCACCCCAGGTTGAACGGCAGCAAGCAGTACAAACAATAATAAGGCTCGAATGGATCCTCCCACGATGTCGAAAGTTTAGCAGATTCACGTAGCGCGTTATTGTCAATGGTACGCTCCCGCAAGAGAGCTTTAGTGGCGACGATCTTGTATGCCATGATGAGTGGTATGGATCTGCGCCGCTTGTGGGTGTCAGGGATCGTCCTCGCAGCAGCCATTGCACTTCTTCCATTCTCTTTTCATGCCGAGCGCCACTTGGAGACGGCGACCCGTGTCGAAGGAAGCCAAGCTGAAACTGTCCGGCAAGAGTTGGCCGACCGTTTTCGGTCTCCGTTCGTCGACCAAGTTGTCCTGGTGATTGAGGGACTTCCGCCTGCGGATTCGGAGGAAGGCGCGCAGGCAGCAGCGCCCATCGTGACCGCACTGAGAGAGCAACCCGGCGTTTCGGGAGTGGTGTCCTATCTCGATCTTCGCGATCCCATCTTCCTGGGCCGGGGAGGGGGAACATTTGTTATTGTGGGGCTCACCTCGACCGAAGGTCCGCTGGAGTTGCTGGTTCCGAAGCTTCACCAACTGGCAAGCTCGCTTGAAAATCAACTGCGAGGGCGTTACCCCGCGGTGAAAATCGAACTCACCGGTGAGATCCCACTGAATTTCGATATTCGGAAAGCCAGCTCCGACGACGTGGATCGCGGGGAAAGCCTGGTGATCCCCGCGACCCTCGTACTTCTGCTAGTGGCTTTTGGAAGCCTGATCGCCGCCCTGATTCCATTGGCGGTTGGCCAGCTTGCCATTGCGACCACGATGGCGATTACGGGATTACTGGCGCAGCGCTGGCACTTGTCCATTCTGGTTCAGAATTTGGCCACCATGCTTGGATTGGGATTGGGCATCGACTACGCGCTCCTCATGGTCAGTCGCTTCCGCGAAGCGATTTCCGCCGGCAACGACGGACCCGCGGCCTCGCTCATCGCGGCACGGCAGGCAGGTCGCACGCTCCTGGTTTCGGCCTCAACGGTGGCCATCGGATTTCTCGCCCTCTTGACGGTGCCAATCAGCGAAATCCGTTCCATCGGTATCGCGGGATTCCTGGTGGCCGGAATGAGTGTGTTGCTCACAAATACTCTCGTGCCGACAGTGCTGGCGCTGCTCGGTCGGCGGATTAATATTGGCCGATTGCCCTTCAGTCCAAAGTTGGATGAGCATCGGGCTGAATGCACTGGCGTTCGCTGGCGGCGATGGGGGAGAGTGATCGTCGCGCACCCATGGCTGGCCCTCGTTTTGGCAGGCACTCCATTGCTTCTGCTCGCCTGGCAGGTCCGGCGATTGGATACCAGTCTTCCGCGAGGGGATTGGCTTCCGGCGCAGGCCGAATCTGTCCGTGCCCTCCACACCCTGCGCCGAATGGATCGTGAAGGCGTGGTTGAATCGTTGCGCATCATTATCGAGCTTCCAACCGACTCCATCGCGCAAACCGACGCTGGGTGGAATGTGCTGGATCGTCTCACCAAGCGCCTCGCGAGCGACCCTCGTTCCGACCGCGTGATTTCTATCACTACGATTGCGGAGGGCAACCGGTCTTCTCTCCTTGACATCTCGCGGGACACCCGTCGAACGTTTCTGAGTAGCGACGGACGAGCCGCGCTGATTGAAGTGTTACCCGCAAGTTCGGTCTCCCTGCGCGGCCAAGTCAACTGGGTGCGGGAGATTCGCAAGACGGGCGCGCTGGCTCTCACCGGAGTGCCTGGCGCAACCCTTCTCGTTGGCGGCATCCCGGCACTCAACGCCGATTATGAATCGATTATTAGAGAGCGCCTTCCGTCAGTGACGGGGCTGGTAGTCGGGGGGACGTTGCTTGCGCTACTCTGCGGGTTCAGATCGATCTTCGTCGCCCTCAAGGCCATTGCACTCAACCTGTTCTCGGTTGCCGCGTCCTTCGGAGCATTAGTCTTGGTTTTTCAAGACGGTCACGGAAGCAGATTCCTGGGAGTTCCTGGAGGAACAGGCAGTGTCTTTCCTCTGGTTCCGATCGTCGCCTTTGCCATCGTCTTCGGATTAAGTATGGACTACGAGGTATTTCTGGTTGCGCGCGTGCTCGAAGCCAGAAGAAGCGGCCTAAGTGAATTGGATGCGATCCCCGAGGGTATGGCTAGAACCGCAGGTCTGATTACAAGCGCCGCCGCGATCATGATCGTGGTATTTGCGGCATTCACTTTCGGAAGTTTCCTGGTGGTCAAGATGATCGGATTTACCTTGGCGGTCGCGGTGTTGATTGACGCTACACTCGTTCGTATTGTGATCGGTCCCGCGCTCCTTCGTCTTGCAGGGGATTGGAACTGGTGGCCTGGGGGCTTGCCAAAGCAAGCAAGGCGCGCCTGAAAGCGAGTCGCGGAATACGCCAGCGCTCATTTCTCGCGCCACCCGGTGGCTTCCAACGAAGCCGCTAATGGACCGCTAGTTTCCTAAGGATGACGCCGTGCATCGCTTCTAGGTGGCATCCCAGCCTATAGGCCGCCCATCCATTTTTCGAATTGATTTCGAGGACACCCAAGTGTTCTCGCCTACACCAATGTGGAGATTTCAGTTCGAGCTGAAACCCTATCGAGGCCACCCGCGGTCAATTTACTGGAACCATCGTCACAGTCCCGCTGCCTTCGTTTGCCACCCAGATGTTTGCTCCGTCAAATGCTATCCCAACTGGAACAGACCCCACCGCGTACGTTCCCAGGGTCGCACCGCTGCTGGCCAGGAGTTTGGTCAAGCCATTGGCGAGGCTGTTGTTGCTGTTTTCGTCTGTGACCCATATATTGGCGCCATCGAAGGCTACGCCATATGGATTGCCGCCAGCATTATACGTACCTACAAGCGCGCCGGTGCTGGCCAAAAGCTTGGTCACCGTGGTTCCGCCCTGGTTTGCTACCCAAATATTGACTCCGTCAAAAGCAATCCCGATCGGAGATGTGCCAACGGAGTAGGTGCCGAGAACGGCACCGCTGCTGGCTGACAGCTTCATTACGTTGTTATTGATCTCGTTGGTGACCCAAATATTGGCGCCGTCAAAGGCGACACCGCAAGGACTTGATCCAACGGTGTACGTACCCACGAGCGCGCCGGTGCTGGCTACCAACTTCGTCACACTGGCACTACCGAAGTCTGCGACCCAGATATTGGTTCCGTCAAAGGCCAACTCGAAGGGATTCGCCCCGACTGTGTAGGTGCCAAGAACGGCGCCGCTGCTGGCCGAGAGCTTGGTTACGGATGCGCTGTTCCAGTTGCTTACCCAGATATTGGTTCCGTCGAAAGCTACCCAGTCTGGATTGGTGCCAACGGAATAAGTACCCACAATCGCGCCACTGCTGGCCGAGATTTTTGTCACGGTATTGCTGGAGAAATTTGCCAGCCAAATATTGACTCCGTCAAAGGCGACACCTTCTGGGCCGACTCCTCCGGCTGGATATGTCTGGCTATACCAGCGCAAGAGTGCCGCATTCATTGCTCCGAGTGTGACTGAGCCCGGAGGCCCGGCGGGTCCCTGCGGACCCGGAGGTCCGGCAATTCCCTGCGGTCCCGTAGGCCCGGTTGCTCCCGGATAACCGAGTTGCCCTTGCGGACCCTGCGGACCTGGAGGTCCAGCAATTCCTTGCGGTCCGGTGGCGCCGGTTGCTCCCGTTAGACCAGGCAGTCCCTGTGGACCTTGCGCTCCGTTCATTCCGGGCAATCCCTGCGGCCCGGTCGCTCCCGGCAGACCAGGGAGCCCTTGTTGTGCCATGACGCTCCACGCACTCGTGTTCTCATCCGGAGTCTGGGTATTCGGACCGTTTGCCGTGATCGCCACATAAGACGAGCCGTTGTAGGTCACAACATCATTCACGGCATATGTGGCCGTCGGATCGAAAGTATTACGAAAGTTGAATCCCAAGCCGTTTGTGCCTGCTGCGCCTTGCGGTCCGGCAGGTCCTGACAATCCCTGCAATCCCTGTGGTCCAGTTGCGCCCTGCGATCCTTGTGGCCCGGTCGCTCCCGTCAAGCCAATAGGACCTTGTGCTCCTGTTGCACCTTGCGGCCCAGTCGCTCCTGTCGCTCCCGTTAGACCTATAGGTCCTTGCTGTCCCTGCGCTCCAGCGGCGCCTTGTTCCGCCATCACGCTCCAGGCAGTTGGGTTTTGATCCGGAGTTTGGGTATTCGGACCATTGGCCGCGATCGCTACATAAGTTGATCCGTTGTAGGTCACGACGTCATTCACGGCATAGGTAGCATTCGGATTGAAAGCGTTCCGGAAGTTGAATCCCGCGCCATTTGTCCCGGCCGGCCCTTGTGATCCCGTTGGCCCTTGTGGGCCAGTAGCTCCGGGTACACCCTGAGGCCCCTGTGAGCCGGTCGCACCTTGCGGCCCTTGAGGTCCCGTAGCTCCTGTCAAGCCGATTGGTCCCTGCGGCCCAGTCGCACCTTGCGGTCCCGGGGGCCCCTGCGGCCCGCTGTTGACGAATACAACGTCCAGCTCCGCCGAGTGACTCATATTGGTGTTTTCTTTACTGTCAAAGCTCGCGTTCAACGGGCTGTTGGCAACCAGCGCAATCCCGTTGTTGGCTTGGGTTCCGTTGAGCCATGCCTGAAGCGCAGACGTAATATCGATGGGGATGTACTGGTTGGTACTGGAGGAAGTGAGGGGCACTGAACTCGCGATGGCGCTTCCCAACGGGGGAGCGGTCTTAGCAGTAATGGTCGCTTCAGACCATGCGCCAGTAACATATTCAACATTGAAGCTACCTGCTGTGGTCACACCATTGACATAAAGTTTGAGCTCGGCCTTGGCGATCGCGGCGCTGGTATAGCCAGTGGGTATTGAGGACAGGTTGAACTGAATGTAAGTCGTTTCTGAGGTTGTGAGATTCAGCAGGGCATTCGCGCCGTAGTTAGTCGAGGAAGATCCGGTGTTCGTATAAGCGTCGCCAATAGGTGTAAGCTGCGCGTTGGCCGCAGTCACCAGAGCTAATGCGGAAAGAGCAAAGACTGCGAGTCTCGTTTTCATGGCTCTCCTTCAAGTGTCTTTTCAAGCTGACAAAAGGGCCCGTGGTAAGTAAATGCGCGCAACCGCTCGTTGTTGACGCGACCTATTCTTAGTGACTTCCAACCGCGACCGCGGGGAGCGATAGCTGTGAAGATTTTGGTAATTTGGCACGATAATACTGAAGCGGTGTCTAGAAAGCGAGAAGCGGGGCGTTACAGTTTAGGTACCGTAGGCCTTAATTCTCTTTCGCTGCCTGTTCGGAGTTCGGTTGGTCAGGCGCAAGCTATCGAATGGTCGCAAGTGAATCTAGAAGAGCACCTGATCCGGTTATAAGGTGATCAGACTAAGAACAACGAGGTGCGTGCGGCGCCATTGCCAGTCGTTCTTGTTGATATACTTTCACAGGTGAAGCTCTGGGCTGATCGTTCACGATCTGCGACGTTCCGCAATCCGCAACTTGCTGCGCTGGCGTGCCGGAAAGAGCTGCAATAGCGATCAGCGGCCACAAAACGCGGTCTGTTTTTGATCGGTACACGATTGTGTCAACGGAAGATATTACGAACGCGATGTGGCGTGTAGAAGTCGGCTCGGCTAAAGCACTGACCTGCGATAAGTGAGATGAAAAAGCAGGTTCGTGGATCGCATGAATTATTAAGGGGCGCGTAGCTCAAACGGATAGAGCATCGGATTTCTAATCCGAGGGTTGCAGGTTCAATTCCTGCCGCGCCTACCAAACCCAGTTTTGACCGGGGATTTAGCGTCTGGCAATTCAAAAACGTAGAAAGCGAGCGTCGGGGTTCACAAGCCGACGGACCAGGTGCGATGCCGTCAGCTTGGCCCGCCAACACGCTCGCAAATTTCTGCTCCTTCTCACAATGCCGCTTAACTTATTTGCCTTGAGCGGCAAGATCAACTGATTATTGTTGCTCACCTTGGAAGCGCCGTCTGGCGAACTTCTTGAGCAACTTGCAAGTTGCAGAACACGCTTGAAAGACTCAAGCGCCGAATCTCTCAGCGGCCCGAGCTTTGGCTTTGGCCGCTTCTTCTTCGCGGTTCCTCGCCGGAGCGTTGGTTTTCAGCGAATGGAGAAGGCGCGTCGCGACGTCGGCTACTTCGTTGACAGCAGCCAGGAACGCCGCCTCATTTGCGTTCGACGGTTTGTTAAATCCGCTGATCTTTCTTACAAACTGAAGAGAAGCGGCTTGAATCTCCTCGGGAGTGACGGGAGGATCGAAATTGAAAAGGGTTTTGATATTCCTGCACATTCGCTTTTACCTCAAGGTCTCAGAATTACACGATGGGGTGAAAGACGATGCTCTTCCACCGACTCTATCTTAACCGGATGCCCTGTGCGATGGCTCAACATCAGCCCTGAAGAGCTGGATTCACCTGAGCAACCATGGAATCCCGGGAGGACTACGAAGGGATGGAATGCCCCGGTGCCTCAAGTAACGCGTGCGCTCATCAGACTTTAGCGTGGAGTGTTGACGATGCAATGTAGCGGTGGTACCGTTTTCGACATTCCGGAGGAATGACCCGTGATACCGATGGATTCGACAGAGGCAAACCTCGAATCATGAAGGAGACTTGGCGATGGTTTGGGCCGAATGATCCAGTTGCTCTCGATCACATCAAGCAAGCCGGGGCGAGCGGGATCGTCTCAGCACTGCATCATCTCTACCGCGGAGAGCCCTGGCCGTTGGACGAAGTGCTCAAGCGACGAGATGAGATTCTCACTGCAGGTTTTGTCTGGTCCGTGGTTGAAAGCATTCCGATCCACAATTCGATCAAACTTCGATCCGGACCTCATACACATTTCATCGGTGCGTGGAAGGACACTCTCGCTGCGGTCGCGAAGGCTGGTGTGAAGGTCGTCTGCTACAACTTTATGCCGGTTGTGGACTGGACACGGACGGACTTGAAATGGCGTCTGCCAACGACCGGATACGCTCTGCGTTTTGATATGGTAGATTTTGCCGCCTATGACCTCTTCATCCTCAAGCGTAAAGGCGCTGAAGCTGACTATTCCGAGGATCGAGTTCAGGCGGCACGAACCCGCTTTAATTCGATGTCGGAGGCACGCAAAAATGATCTGGAACAAACGATCATCGCCGGGCTCCCGGGCGCCGAGGCTTCGTATACCCGCGAGGCGATTCGTGGACTGATCGCGGAATACGAGGGCGCAACTCCTGCTGAACTACGAAACAACCTGGTCGTATTCTTACGTGAGGTTGTCCCGGTCGCAGAGGAGGTCGGAGTTCGGCTTGCAATTCACCCCGACGACCCACCCTGGTCGTTGTTCAGCCTTCCGCGAGTGGTTTCGACCGCCGAGGACGTGAGGGCGATTTTTGCTGCCTCCGATGTGTCTGAAAACGGGCTGACGTTTTGTGTCGGGTCTTTCGGCGCAAGGGCAGATAACGACCTGCTGGCCATGGCTCACGAATTCGGTGCTCGCATCCACTTCCTGCATCTTCGGCAGGTTGCACGAGAGCCGGATGGGTCGTTTCATGAAGCAGAACATCTAGCGGGCAGTTCGGATATGGTGGGGGTAGTCCGCGCTATGATGCAAGAAGAAGCGCAGCGGCGGCACGCGGGTCGGGCCGATCATGAAATCCCGATGCGCCCCGACCATGGGCACCTGCTGGCTGACGATATCGGCAAGAAAGTGAACCCTGGCTATTCATTGGTCGGCAGATTGAAAGGGCTCGCGGAACTGCGTGGCGTCGTGCAGGGCTTGAAGTATGCTTTTCCTGAGTTGTCCGAGTAAAGCGCGCAGTGTAGGTCCGAACTGAGGGTCTTAATTCCCATGAAAGAATTTGTAGGACGGGTTGCATTGGTGACGGGCACCACAGGAATCGGACGCGCAATTTCGAAGCGGTTTGCTGCAGGAGGCGCGCAAGTGATTGCCTGCGGCATTGACACTGCCGCAAATGAAGAGCTGACTCGCGAGGCGGACGAACTGGGCTTAACCCTGCTGGTCGAACATTGCGATGTGACCAACGTCGACAGGGTGCGTGCAGTAATTGCGCAGGCGGTCAGTCGTCACGGCGGCCTCGACATCATCGTCAACGCGGCGGCGATTCATCCCTTCGGCACAGTCGTCGAAACCGACCTTGCGACTTGGAACCGCTGCATGATGGTGAATGTCGGCAGCATTTATCTTCTGGCGCACCTGGGCATTCCGGAGATGAAAAAGCGCGGAGGCGGATCCATCATCAATCTGGCATCGGTTCAGGGATATGCATGCCAGCGCGGCGTTGCCGCGTATGCGACATCGAAGGGAGCAATTCACAGTTTGACGCGCGCTCTGGCATTAGACCATGCCGCCGACAATATTCGCGTCAATTCGATCAGCCCGGGCTCGATCCGCACACCCATGCTGGCACGCTCCGCGGCACACTTCGCGCCGGAGCTGCCGGCCGAAGAGGCGTTCGCGCGATTCGGCGCGGCGCATCCGCTGCGACGTATCGGCACTACTGAAGAGGTCGCTGAGCTGGCCGCGTTTCTGGCGTCGGACAAGGCAGGGTTCTGCACCGGCGGCGATTACCTCGTCGATGGCGGACTGCTCGCTGGCATCGGCGTGCAGTGATATCTTCCGGAGCGCCTTTGCCGCAAACGATCTCGGCCAACTCAAGCGTACCCCGCAGGCGATGGCGAATTGCATTCCTGCTGGCTTTCGGAGTTCTGGTCAACTTCTTCGATCGAATTAACTTGTCGGTTTCTCGCGACGCGCTTCATGACTCGTTCGGCTTATCGTTGGTTGCCTTTGGCTATCTCTCCAGCGCTTTCAGTTGGACTTATGCCTTGATGCAAATGCCCGCCGGGTTGCTTTTGGACCGGTTGGGAGTGCGACTCGTAGGGCGAGCCAGTGCGCTTCTGTGGAGCGTTTCCTCTTTCGCGGCAGCACTTGCTCCGGGACTCAGCTGGTTTTTCGGGGCACGCTTACTTCTGGGCGTGAGCGAATCTCCTACATTTCCGGCAAATGCTAAGGCCTTGGGATACTGGTTTACGAGAGAGGAACGAGGTCTGGCAACAGCGATCACTGACGCGGCGGCGAAATTCTCCAGCGCGATCGGAGTTCCTTTGATCGGCCTGCTGCTCTTCTATTTCGGTTGGCGCTGGAGTTTTGCCGCAACCGGCTTCATGAGCTTTCTTTATTTTGCGCTGTTCTGCATGATTTATCGTAATCCCAGCGAAGACAAAGGGCTGTCAGCTAGTGAGCTGCAATTCATCCTCAACGGCGGAGCTCAACCGGAAGATCAGGCGAAAACAGCAAAAGGCGCGTCGCTCGGCTATCTCTTAAGACAGCGAAAGGTCTACGGACTTGCCTTGGGATGGGGCGCCTACAACTATACTTTCTTTCTCCTGCTGACGTGGCTGCCCAGCTATCTTTCTGTTTCTCTTCATATGGATTTGTTCCACTCTGTTTTCTACACCAGCGTGCCGTGGTTGTTCGCCACTTTCACCGATCTTCTGGTAGGCGGATGGCTGGTGGACGCTCTGATCCAACGCGGCTGGGATGCGAACCGAGTTCGGCAATCCGTGATGGTAGTGGGAATGAGTTTCGGTCTCGCGATCTTCGGTGCGGCGAGCGCTCACAGTTCTGCGGCGGCGCTGATCTGGATCAGCCTTGCATTGGGAGGACTAGCGGCGGCTGCGCCTGTCGCATGGACGGTTCCATCTCTTATTGCGCCACGGCAAAGCGTCGGTACACTTGGAGGCGCGGTAAACTTTTGTGGCCAGATCGCGGCGATTTCAGCCCCGATCGTCACCGGCTATATCGTCTCTGGAACGCACTCCTTTGCTGCCGCCTTCGCGACCGCAACGGTAATTCTGTTGCTGGGTATTGTTGGCTATATTTTCTTACTGGGACGTATTGAGCCAATTCCAGAGCCGGGGAGAATTTTGTGAGAATCCGAATGCTGTATTTTCGAGAGATTTTCCGCTCGGCTAATCTTCTTTTGGCCGCGGTTGCGTTATTTGGGGTCGCTCATGCAGCGGGACCTGGGCAGCAGAAATATCTCGTCTACGTCGGAACCTACACGGACCACGGCAGCAAAGGAATCTATGCCTACCACTTCGATTCTTCCACAGGCAAGATGACCTCGCTGGGCCTTGCCGCGGAAACTACCGAACCGTCTTTTCTCGCGGTTGATTCGAGCGGACGATTTCTCTATGCAGTGAACGAGACTGAAACCTACAACGGCCAGCCCACAGGCGCGGTGAGCGCATTTGCGATTCAACCTGACGCTGGCAAGCTTTCTTTATTAAACCAAGTCTCTTCGCGAGGCACAGATCCCGCTCACATCACTCTCGACCGGACAGGCAAGTACGCTTTGGTTGCCAATTACACTTCCGGCAACGTGGCTGTTTTCGCGCTGCTGAAGGACGGACGTCTCGGCGAGGTTACATCGTTCGTGCAGCACAAAGGTTCCAGCGTAAATCCCGAGCGGCAGAAGGGACCTCATGCCCACGCCATCGCGCTTTCGCCAGATAATCGCTTTGCAGTGGTAGCCGATCTCGGGCTCGATGAGTTGCTGGTTTATTCCTTCGATGCCGTGAAGGGGACACTCGGAGCGAAACCGCAAGTCGTGAAAGCCAGTCCGGGTGCGGGCCCGCGGCATCTGGTTTTCAGCACCGACGGCCGTTTTCTTTACATGCTTAATGAGATGCAGTCTTCAGTCGTAGCCTACTCGTATGATGCTGCTTCCGGCGCGCTGCATGAACTGCAAACGATCTCCGCGCTTCCAAAAGGATTTAGCGGCGAAAACACGGCGGCGGAAATCGAAATCGATCCTTCGGGCAAATTCGTCTTTGCTTCGAACCGGGGAGATGACAGCATAGCCGTATTTGCGATTGATTCTCACACCGGCATGTTGACGCATGTCGAGACCGATTCGACGGGCGGAAAGACTCCGCGCAACTTCGCAATCGATCCCACGGGTTCTTGGCTTCTGGCGGCAAACCAGGATTCCGACAACATTGTTGTTTTTCGCATTGATCAAAAGACCGGCCACCTCAGCCCGACAGGAGGCGCGCTGCAAGTGCCATCACCGGTGTGTTTGAAGTTTGTGGCGTTTCAATAGCGTTGTTTCACGGCATCTCATCGTGCGATGCGAGCCGATCCCCCTCGCATTACGCCCTCGACTTCAGAGAGCGTTGCCATGCTCGTGTCCCCCGGCGTCGTCATCGCCAGCGCGCCATGGGCCACCCCGCACTGAATCGACCATTGTGGGTCTTTGCCAGCAAGGAAACCGTAAATCACGCCCGAAGCGAATGAGTCTCCGCCGCCGACGCGGTCCATGATCTCCAGTGGCCGCTGCGGAACGTGAATGGCCTTTCCTTGATAAAGCGCAATCGCACCCCAATCATTACTGGTTGCCGTGTGCGCGGTGCGCAACGTAGTTGCGATGAGCTTCAGGTTTGGGTAAAGCTCGGCGACGCGACGCAGCATCGATTCATAACTTGAAACCGGAAGGTGGCTGAAGTCGTCACCGACGCCTTCGATTGCGACCCCGAGCGTGGCAGAGAAATCTTCCTCATTACCGAAAAGAACATCCACCGCCGATACCAGTTCGCGGTTCACATCCTGGGCCTTGGCCTTGCCTCCAATGCCTTTCCAAAGCGACTCGCGATAGTTGAGGTCATAGGAAACCACAGTGCCCGAGGATCGGGCTGCCTGGATAGCTGCCTTCGCGACAGATGCCGACGAAGAAGAAAGCGCGGCGAAAATGCCTCCGGTATGCAGCCAGCGAGAACCACTCACGGCGAAAATGCTTTGCCAATCAAAATCGCTGGGCTGGCTGTTGGCGATCGCCGTGTTGCCCCGGTCTGAGCAACCGACTGCCGCGCGCACTCCAAATCCCCGCTCAGTGAAGTTCAGGCCGTTGCGCACAGTTCGACCGATCCCGTCATACGGCACCCAGCGAATGAGCGATGTGTCGACTCCCCCTTGCAGAATCAAATCCTCGAGCAACTGCCCAATCGGGTTTTTCGCAAAAGCTGTTACGACCGCGGTGCGCATGCCGAAGCATCGCCTGAGTCCGCGCGCAACGTTGTATTCTCCGCCCCCTTCCCACACGCGAAAAGTTCGAGCCGTATGGATACGCTCCTCGCCGGGATCAAGCCGTAACATGACTTCTCCGAGGCTGACGCAATCCCACTTGCAGCTGTCCGCCGCTTTCAAATTGATCGAGTCCATGGCAGCATTCTAGCTGGTTCAATGTGGCTTGTTTAATTTCCGCTGTGTGCAACTTCCAGTTTCGCGGAATGCCGCCGAGCGCAGGCGAATCACCACAGCGTATAATCGCGCGGAAGAAAATCGGAGCGATGTGAAGATCCTAAGATTAAAGACCGCAGTGGTGGAGGGCAATTTTGATTGGACATTCGTTCGCATTGAAACCGATGAAGGAATTCAAGGACTCGGCGAGTGCTTCTTCGCTCCTGGCCTGACATCTATTCTCCACTCCTTAGAGCCGTTGCTGCAGGGCGAAGACCCGCGTGATATCCATCGTTTGTTCCGTAAACTGCAGCTCGCAACTTCTGGCGCAGGTTCGGTGGCAGGCATTATTTATAACGCGATCAGCGGCATCGAAGCCGCGCTTTGGGATGTGCTTGGCCAATCGCTCGGCGTGCCCATTTATTGTCTGCTGGGAGGAAAATTTCGAGACAAAGTTCGCATCTACGCCGATTGCCACGGAGGCGAAGCTCTTGAGAGCTTAGACGAAGTATTGCGTTCGCGCCCAGCGTCGTGGGAGTCGAGAGGCGCGGCACATACGCCAAGAGATTATTTCGGCGAGGCCAGCGAAGATTCTCCTGCTTCGCCCGATGACTATCGCCGCCAAGCTCTCAAGAAAAGAGCAGACGGATTCACCGCCCTGAAATTCGATCTAGACGTTCCAGGCACGGAAGGCTCCGATCCCCACAATCGAGCGCTCAACAATCGCGCCATCGATCACATGGTAAGTTTGATCGGCGCGGTTCACGACGCGGTGGGCAAAGACACCGACATCGCAGTCGATTGCCACTGGCGCTACAACGCCAGCGATGTTGTGAAAGTGGCCCGCGAACTCGAACCATTCCGTCTGTTGTGGCTGGAAGATCCAGTTCTTCCGAGCAACGTCGCTGCACTAAAGGAAGTGAGTTCGAAGGTGCGCGTGCCTATCGCGACCGGAGAGAATCTTTACCTCTTTGAAGGTTTTGAGGAAATCATCTCCCAACATGCGCTGAGCGTGGTGACTCCCGACCTTCAGAAAGTTGGAGGCTTGTCCGTCGCCCAAAGCATCGCCCAGTTTGCCGACGTGCACACTATGCCGGTCGCTCCACACAATATCAGTAGTCCGGTCGGAACCTTGGCTGCGGTCCACTTCTGCGCTGCGATCCCAAACTTTCTTGCGCTGGAATTTCATGCTTCCGAGGTTCCTTTCTGGAGTGACTTAGTCGAAGGTCTGCCCAAGCCGATTATTCAGAACGGATTCATTTCTATCCCGGAGAAACCCGGCCTCGGGGTTAAGCTGAATGAAGAGGTCGCCGGACGGTACGCACGCAAAGGCGAACCATTCTTTGAGTAAGCGGGAGTTTGCGCGTGACCTACTGAAAACTTTATGTCGATCGCGAAAGTAGAAGTGTTGGCAAAGATCGTCGCCTCCGGCTTGGTGGCCGTGATCCGGGCGGAAAACCCTGATCAGGCTGATCGCATCGCCGAGGCCTGCGCTCTGGGCGGCGTTGCTGCGATCGAAATCACTTTCACAGTACCGGGCGCAAGCGGGGCGATCGAGCATCTTGCGAAGAGAAACTTGGGCCAGATTTTGCTGGGAGCGGGTACGGTTCTCGATCCCGAAACTGCCCGCATCGCTATTCTCGCGGGAGCG
>Ga0070733_10001753_pt1 | contig 15988 bp, 13 predicted proteins | sample Coa_R1_9_FD_66450 | JGI IMG/M metagenome (GOLD analysis project Ga0070733, IMG submission 66450) | Surface soil microbial communities from Centralia Pennsylvania, which are recovering from an underground coalmine fire - Coalmine... | ecosystem: Environmental > Terrestrial > Soil > Unclassified ... | reverse complement strand
GATGAAGAGGACGAAGACGACGAATAAAGCCGGTTTTTTCACTTCAGGATCGGCTGCTTCACGATCAGACCCTGCCCGGTCGGAAGCGACAGCACTCTGAATCCCAGGCGCGCCGATACCGAGTCGATGGCTTCCATAAGGCTGTCGTTTCCGTAGTAGGCGTAATCGTCCAGAAGGACGATTCCTCCCGGGGAAAGGCGGCTCCAGAAGAACTCCAGCGCGGCTTGTTCGGGCAGCGCGCAATTCATATCCAGATGCAGAAATGCGACGCGCCCGACATCGAGCGTGGCGAGAACATCGGGCACCGTCCCCTGCACCACGACCGCGTTCGGCCACTCTGAAAAATTAGCCCGCACGCGTTCCAAATCCGTGACATAAGCCCCCGCGGCCACGGCTGCTTTGGCCACGGCGTCCCGGCCGCGCTCGATTTCGCGCGGCGAATACTGCGAGAGGACAGGTCCGCTGAAGGTATCGATGAGATGGAACTGCCTGTCCGATTTGCGCCAGTCGAGCGACTGCATGATCGCCGAACTGACAAACCCCGCATTGACGCCGCACTCCACAAAGTCTCCGGCGGCCTGCGATGCCGCCGAGGCGGCCCAAAGCGCCACATGAACGCGCCATTCCATCTTCGGATCGAACCCGCGGCTGGCTTCGACGCCGCGCGCATACGCGGCGCGGAACGCCTCGTCGCGGCGGAAATGGTCGTTGTGCATGGTGAACAGCCCGTCCTGCGCATAGCCGTGCGGACTGCGGGTGTTGAACACCACGTATCCCGCGCGGCGCAGCGCTTTGGCAATCAACCGCCTCATTTTTCAGCCCGGAAAAGAATATCGCGGAAATGCCGCAGTGCAGCCGCCTTCCGGTTGCCGACGATCAGGCGCACGCCTTCCACAGCGCACCAGGCGAGATTAACCCAGGTCACATAGACCCGCACTTCTCCACCCGTGCCGAGCGAGATCGCGAACAGCACGAACAGCCCCACCGCTTCCCACCACGCGAGCTCCATGTTGACCAGGAACAACGTGCCCAGCAGAGATTGCGATAGCGCAAGCAGCACATCGCGGCTTTGCGTAGCGTCCAGCGGAATGGCGGTGGCATGGCCCAGGCTCATCGAAAGAACTACTGGAAGCAGCGCGGCGAGAAGCGTCCATTGGTTGATGTTGCTCGATACCAGGTTCATCAGCGCGATTGAAGCTCTAGCGGGATCGCGTGCCCAATAAAAGGCCGAGATCCCTTCGGGCGCTTCGGAAACCAGCGGATAGATCCACTGCACAAACTGGAACCTCGAGACGCCGATCAGCATGGAGAGTCCGAAAAGCCCTCTCAGGAACGGGTCGGCCACCAGGAAAACGGCGGCGCCGCCCACGACGAACAACCCGACAATGGCGGCGATCCGCACAGGCCGCGAAGCCAGCACGATGGCGCGGGGCACACCCTTGATCTCGTCGAGCGTCTCCGCTTCTTCGGGCGGGAGCCGGGTCATGATCCAGAGATACGCGGCGTAAATCCCGATCAGCATCACACCGTCGAAAATGTTCAGCGAACCTTTCCACCAGACCAGCAACTCATAGGCGATGCCCGCGAACAGGCTGATAATCTGCACTGCCTGTTGCTCTTCGAGGCGGATCAGCCGCATGGGCCGTTTGTGTTTCCTCCGGTATGCGGTCGCGGCCGAGAAGTAAATCATGGGCCAGCCGATTCCGGTGAGAAGCATCAGCGCCCCGGTCAGGCTGGCGAACAGGAGCGGCGTTTCGCGATGCCACGCGAAAATCGCTTCGGCGGCGAACTCGGGCAGGGTTTGCAGCAGGGCCAGGAAGGCGAGGGCGATGCCCTGCGCGAGGAAGAACTGCGTGGCCTCGGCGCCCCAGGCGATCATCAAGCTGGAAATCAGGAGGCCGGGTCCGGCCCACAGCACAGCCCATGGGCTACCCGCCTGCAACGATGTTTCGCTCATCAGCGCGAAGGCCGTGAACAGGATTTTCATGGTACACGCGGCTTCAGCCGCGTTTTTCCCGCTGTAAAGGACGCGGCTGAGGCCGCGTGTACCGTGTTGGAATGCCGGGTCACCTGATCGACGCCGCGTGCGTCCGCGATACGCGCGATGCCCGCGCGAACTCCGGCCGCTTCTCCGGAAAGTCGGTACGATAATGCGCGCCCCGGCTCTCTTCCCTCCACAATGCGCACTCCGCGATCAAAGCCGCTACCTGGTGCATATTGCGCAGTTCGATCGCAGCGAGCGTCGGCGCTGCCAGCCCCCATTCCGTACGAGCCAGCGTGTCGATGGCGGCCTCGAGGCCGTTGCGGTCCCGCACGATGCCGCAATGCTCCCAAGTGAGCTCGCGCACTGCGCGCTCGGTCGTATCCGGCGTCAGAATCGGGGGCCGTCGCGGTGTGCCCGCAATCGTTGCTGTTTTCTCTTTTGCATGAGCACTCATGGTCCGGCCCGCGCGCAGTCCGAAAACCACGGCTTCGAGCAGCGAATTGCTGGCCAGGCGATTAGCGCCGTGCACACCCGTGCAGGCGACCTCCCCGGCGGCATAAAGACCGGGCAGCGTGCTGCGGCCTTCCAGATCCGACCACACACCGCCCATCGCATAGTGAGCGGCGGGATGCACCGGCGCCGGTTCGCGGGCGATGTCGACGCCATACGCGAGGCAGGTCTCGTAAATGCGCGGGAAGCGATGGCGGATGAAATCGGCATCGGCTTTACTCTGGTCGAGGGCGGTCAGGTCGAGCCAGACGTGCTCTGAGCCTGTCCGGCGCATCTCCGTGACAATCGACCGCGAAACCACGTCGCGCGGCGCCAGATCGAGCAACGGGTGATAGCGTTTCATGAACGCTTCGCCGTCTTTGTTCCGCAGGATGGCGCCTTCGCCGCGCAGCGCTTCGGAGAGCAGGAATCGCGGCGCTCCTTCCACATGCAGCGCCGTGGGATGGAACTGGACAAACTCGATGTTGCCGATCTCCGCGCCCGCCCGCCACGCCATCGCCACGCCATCGCCGGTCGCGACATCGGGATTGGTGGTTTCCTTGAAGACGCGCCCGAGTCCGCCCGTTGCGAGAAGCACCGCGCGGGCGCGCACGTCGCGGAGCGCGCCGCTTTTTTCGTCGAAAATCACCGCGCCGGTGGCTTTGTCGTTGACGACCAGAAGATCGGTAATGGCGGCATAACTCTCGAAGCGAACGTTGGGAAGCGACGCTGCTTTGCGGTACAGCGTGCGCGCAATCTCGCGCCCGGTGGAATCGCCGTGGGCATGGAGTATGCGGTTGCGGCTGTGAGCGCCTTCCCGCGTGAAGGAGAGTTTCTGCCCTTCGCGATCGAACTCCGCACCCCAGTCGATGAGGTGCTGAATAGCGGCCGGACCTTCTTCGACCAGCGTGTGCACGGCCGCAACGTCGCAGAGATCATCGCCCGCATACAAGGTGTCCTGCTCGTGCAGCGCCACTTCGTCATCGTCACTCAGGGCGACGGCAATGCCGCCCTGCGCGTACTCGGAAGAGGACTCGCGCAGCGAATCTTTCGCGATAACCAGAACGGTTCCGGACTTTGCCAGCTCGATCGCCGCCCGCAGGCCGGCGACGCCGGCGCCAATGACCAGAAAGTCGCAGTCCATCGCCATTGCGATTCTAACAATGTGACAGAATCTGCAGTGGACAGATTTGCCGACAGGAGCTATCGAATGAAACTGTTAAGCGCCGCCGTTCTGGTTGTGTCCGGAACATTACTGATACCTGCGTCCGGTCACGCGCAGAAGGATCAATCGCTTGCTGCCAGGGTACAGCGGCTTGAAGACGAGGAGGAAATCCGCAACGTGCTGGTGAGTTATGGCCGCACGCTCGACGCTCACGATTTTGGGGCCTATTCGCGGCTTTTCGCGAAAGATGGCGAGTGGGTCGGCGGGTTTGGATCGGTCAAGGGTCCGGCGGCGATCGAAGCCCTGATGGTGAAGAGCATCGGCACTCCCGGCAAACCAAGTTCAACTTACCACCTGCTGACGAACTTTCTCATCGAGGTGAAGGGCGATACGGCCTCGGCGTGGTCCCGCTGGACGTATGTGACGCCTGGGCCGGATAAAAAGCCGATTATGGCGCAGGGTGGTCACTATGAGGACACTTTGATCCGCGAGAACGGTCAATGGAAGTTCAGCCGCCGCGAGGCATTTGGCGACCTGCCGCGCCCCGACACGAAGTAGATGAGTACACGCGGGATTCAGCTGCGTTTGCCACTCTCAAGCCAACGCGGGTGAATCCGCGTGTACCTCCAATCGAACTTCTGAATCGCGACGATTTTCATCGAATCTTCACGCCTCCGATGGCATAATGGGGTTGAGCCGTAGCGGCTCCCCGTCTGGAAATCCCGACCGCACCCGTCTCCCCCGCGGCCGCCAACAGTCAGTGATTTCTATCCAATACCAAAACATGTTCGGCCGGAGGTGTCTCCGGCCGCAGGAGGACTTCCATGCGCGCGCCATTTGCGCTTGCGATCTATCTGTTTCCGGCGACGGCCTCATTTGCGGAAGGGCCTGCGACAGTAAAGGACGTATCCGCGCCTGCCGCGGTGGTTTCCAACCTGGCGGACGCCTACCGGGCGACGGGGGACTACGCGGGAGCGGAACGTCTGCTTCGGGAAGGGGCCGATTCCCACTTGTTCGACCCTGGATTGAAGAGTTTGCTGCGAAACAATCTGGCCGACTTGCTGCGGGAGGAGGGCAGGAATTCCGAGGCCCGGGCGCTGTTCGAGGAGTCGGCCCGCGTCAGCGTTGACGCCTGGAGGCAGCAAGTCGGCGCGCTTATCGGACTGGCAGACATCGATCGTCAAGAGGGCAATTGGCAAGCCAGCATCAAGCAGTGGAACGAAGCGCTCGAAATTTGCCGCCGCGAACACGATGAGCGATCGGAGGCGATTGCGTTGCACGGCCTCGGCATTACCTGGCTCCAATCCGGCAAAGCGGCGCGCGCCGAACCGCTGCTCCACCGTTCGCTGCGGATGATGGAAAACAATCCGGACACGCTTCCCGAAGAAGTCGCGATTGCGCATGCCGGCTTGGCGGACCTTTACCGGTCGGAGAGCAAGCTGGCGCTGGCGGAAGGCGAACTGTCGCGCGCGCTTCAGATCGACCGCGGGGTGCTGGGCGAAGCTCATCCGCAGGTGGCCGTGCTGGTGGCCAAGCTTGCCGACGTTTATTCCGCGCGGGGAGAATTCAGCCTCGCGCGCGAGTATGGGACGCAAGCCTCGCAGACAATGCGCGCCGCGTTCGGCGAGAATTCCATGCCGGCCGCGGCCGCGCTCACGAACCAGGCCGCCGTGGAGCAGCGCGCCGGCGATTTCGGCGCGGCCGCGAAGCACTATGAATGTGCGATCCGCATTGCGCGCAGCCATCCGGAGTATGGCGCGATGCAGGCCGTCATGCTCCAGCGCTACGCGGGGCTGCTTAAAGCCATGCACCGTTCACGGGAGGCGAAGGCGCTGTTGGCGCAAGGTGGGGCCGAGGTCCGTTCGTTTCAATTTTCCGCGCCCGATGGCCGGTAATGTGCACGATAGATAAGGAATATTTCCTCGGGCTTCGCGCCGCGGCATGAACGACCTTCTAACGGGATTCGACCCGGTAGACTGGTAGTTTCATGCCCTTTGAAGAAGTTGTGGAGGCCGAAGGCCACCTGATCGATTCGCACGTGATGGAGCAGATTTTCGACAAGGTGGTCGAATCGAACGGCCGGTTTGAAGTCGAACAGTTCCGAATTGGCCGCACCAACGGCGATCCGTCGTTTCTTCGCCTGCGCGTCGAAACGCCGACCCGGCAGCAGATGGATCATGTTCTGGCGCAGTTGCTCGCGATCGGTTGTTCGCCCGCCGAGACGGGGGACGCCGTGCTGGCGCGCGTGGAGCGCGACCGCTGCGCGCCCGAGGATTTCTATTCCACCAGCAATCACCACACCTTCGTGCGCGTCAACGGGGAATTCATTGAAGTGCGTAATCAACGCATGGACGCGATGATCGTCGTGAAAGACTCGGAAGCCACCTGCCGGAGGCTGCGGGACTTGAAAGCCGGCGACATGGTCGTCACCGGCATGCGCGGCATCCGGGTCATACCGGAATCGAAGGAGCGCGACCGGCTCGCCTTCGCCTTCATGTCGAACGAAATTTCCTCCGAGCGGCAGGTGGAAACCGCGGTCCGGCAGACGGCCGCGCTGGCGAGACAAACGAAGGAGCAGGGCAAAACTATTGTGGCTGTCGCGGGGCCCGTAGTCGTTCACACGGGCGGCGTGGCGGGTCTATCGAGGCTGATTCGCGGACACTGGGTGGATGCAGTGCTGAGCGGCAATGCGCTCGGCGTGCACGATATCGAGTCGGCCTTGTTCGGAACGTCGCTGGGGATTCGTCTCGCGGATGGCAGGCAGGCCGAGCACGGCCATCGAAATCATATGCGCGCCATCAACGCGATTTACCACGCGGGCGGCATTGCGGGCGCGGTGGAGAGCGGCCGCCTGAAATCCGGCGTGATGTATGAGTGCGTGAAGAACCATGTTCCGTTCGTTCTGGCCGGGAGCCTGCGCGACGACGGGCCGCTGCCGGAGACGATCACGGACATGAACGCGGCGCAGGACGCCTACGCGGAGGTGTTGAAATCGGCCGGGCTGGTGATCTGCCTCGGCTCGATGCTGCACTCGATCGCGACCGGGAACATGCTGCCGAGCTGGGTCAGGATCGTTTGCGTCGACATCAATCCGGCCGTCGCGACCAAGGTAAGCGATCGCGGGACCGGACAGGCGGTCGGCGTGGTGACCGATGTGGGACTCTTTCTGGACCTGCTGTCCAGGGAACTTGGGGAATGAAAACCGGATACACGGACGAACACGCGGGCGCAGGTATCGACGCGCCGCTGCCGGAGATCGAAACCTGGCCCAATCAATTTTCCGGTTACGAGATTGAGATCTCGGTTCCGGAGTTCACTTCTGTATGCCCGAAGACCGGCCTGCCCGATTTCGGGACCATCACGATCCGCTACGTGCCGGACAAACTCTGCCTCGAACTGAAGTCGCTCAAGATGTACACCCTGGCGTATCGCGATCTGGGCATCTTCCAGGAAAATGTGGTGAACTGTTTTTTGCGGGATATCGTGAAATCCTGCCGGCCGGTGCGCGCGGTGGTGACCGGAGAATTCGCATCGCGCGGGGGGCTGGGTTCGCGGATGGTCGCTGAGTTCACCAAAGGGCGACGGAGTACCAAACGCCGTGGAATCTGAATCCGGCAAAATCGAGGAGTTGAACGCGATTATCCAGGCGGTGCGGGATCGCGTACGCGTTCGTTATCCGGAGCCGGACGGCCGGAACGGGAACGCTGCCGCGGATTCCGGTTCGAGGTACGGTTCGATCCGCGTTCCGATCGCCGACCTCATGCCGGTGGTCCACGCGCGCGATGCGGCGCAGGCCAAGATCGCCGCCATCGGGAGCGTCAATCCGCGGGCCGGCGGCCCCGTCAATCGGGTCATCCAGGCGGTGAAGAAGGCAATCGCCCGGGCGCTGCAGTGGTTCGTGCGCGACCAGATCGCCTTTAACCGGGAAATGGTATCGGCGATTGAAGCCGTGATGGAGGCGCTTAACGATCACAATCGGGCGCTGGTGTCGCTGGCTGGGCACGCCAGCGAGCAGAGCGACCGGCTGACCGAGCACGGCAACCGGCTTACCGAGGAGACGCGCGAACTCAAGGACATGCGCGGCCATTGGCACGAATTGCGCGCCGACTGGGATCGCAAAGTGGCGACAAATGAGATCCAGTTCCTGCGCAGCGTTGCCGATCTGCAGGGCGCTTTCCAACACCGCTCGACGCTGATGGAATCGAACTTCCGGGAACTCGTGAAGGCGCAACACACCGATTTTCTGGGGGCGCTCGACCGCGCGAACCTCGATATTCAGAAGCAGCTCTGGCGCGACATGGAGAAGATCCGGCAGGAGTACGAGCGGATGATACACAACGAACTTCGCGTGGTGCGGCAGCGCATTCGGGGTTTCGCCAACCCGGCGGACAACGGGGCGGCCGAGCCGGCCACCACGGAACCGCCTTTCAGCTTCGACTACGGCCGGTTCGAGGAGCGGTTTCGGGGGACGGAAGAGTATGTCCGGCGCAACATCGAGTTCTACAAGCCGTATTTCGCCGAGTGTGAAAATGTTCTCGATATCGGCTGCGGCCGGGGCGAGTTCCTTAAGCTTATGCGGGACTCGGGTGTCGCGGCCAGAGGCATCGATCTTTCGGCCGAGTGTGTCGCGCAATGCCGGCAAAACGGCCTGAACGCCGAAACGGCGGATCTTTTTTCGTATCTCGCGCAAACCGAACAGGAGTTCGACGGCATCTTCAGCTCTCAGGTGGTGGAGCATCTGGATCCGCGCCGACTACCGGAAACGATCGGGTTGTGCGCGGCAAAGCTGCGGCGCGGGGGGCTCCTCGCGATTGAAACGCCGAACCCGGAATGCCTCGCGATCTTTGCGACTCACTTTTATCTCGATCCCACGCACACGCGTCCGATTCCGCATCCTTTGATGGTGTTTTATATGGAGGAAGCCGGCTTCGGGCTGATCGAAGTGCACGAACTTTCCCAGGCGGTGGATTCGGTGCCGGAACTCGCTGAATTGCCTGAAACATTCCGAAAGCGGTTCTTCGGAGGGCTCGACTACGCAATCGTGGGGCGCAAGTTGTAGAATGGTTGATGGCGCGTCCGCGCCATGCCTTAGTGTTCCTGCTTGGGAGGTCGTCCAACGGTAGGACTGCAGATTCTGGATCTGCGTATCGGGGTTCGAATCCCTGCCTCCCAGCCAAAATACAATAAACAGAATGATTGCAGTCCACCTGGATGCCGGGAAGGTTGCGGTCCGCAAAGACGCGCAACCGGACAGGCCGGAGGGTTTCGCTCTGATCCGGCTCCTGCTCGGCGGCATTTGCAACACCGATCTCGAATTGCAGCGCGGCTATTACGGATTTTCCGGCGTGCCCGGGCATGAATTTGTAGGCGAAGTGGTGGCCGCGGATTCGCGCGACCTGATCGGCAAGCGCGTGGTCGGCGAAATCAATCTCGCATGCGGCCACTGTTCCTGGTGCAGGCGCGGTCTGGGCCGCCACTGTCCGAATCGTTCCGTGCTCGGCATTGTGCGCCATCCCGGGGCTTTTCGCGAATTTCTGACTCTGCCGGAAGGCAATCTGCACGTGATACCGGATTCGATTCCCACCGAGGCGGCGGTGTTCGCCGAACCGCTTGCCGCAGCTTGCGAGATTCTGGATCAGGTGCGGATACCTTGCGGGAGCCCGGTCGCCGTGTTGGGCGATGGGAAGCTGGGGCTTCTGGCAGCCCAGGTTTTGCAAGCCAACGGGTATCCCGTGCATCAGTTCGGCAGGCATCCGGAGAAGCTGAAGATTGCCGCCAACGCGGGAGTGACTACGGAAGTTCGCGGCGAACATCTGCCGGAAGCGGAGTATCGGTGGGTGGTGGATGCGACGGGTTCACAAGCGGGCCTTCACGCCGCAATCCGCATGGCCGAACCGCGCGGGACGATCATTCTCAAGTCGACGGTGCATGGCGAGATTCCGCTGGATACGGCGCCGGTGATCGTCAATGAGATCACGCTGGTGGGTTCGCGCTGCGGGCGGTTCGAACCGGCGCTCGAGCTGCTGCGGCTGGGTGCGGTCGACGTGAATTCCATGATCTCGGAGCGGATGTCCCTCGGTAGCGCGCCGGCGGCGTTCGAGCGGGCGGCGCAAAAGGGCGTATTGAAAGTGCTGCTGTCGAACTGAATTGCTATCATTCCCTCGGCGGCGGAATGCTCCAAGCCAGGCTTTAAACGAGCCTCTCCGGGGTTACCCCGGGGAATTGTGAATACCTTGGATTTCGTCGCGTGAGCGACACTGCGCTGCACGCAGAACGGCTCACGCAGGGTGAGACTCGTTGGGGCATTCCGTCACCGTTGTTTATGCACAACCCGTCGCTTCTCCGCGCTCTCGCCCGGTGCTTTCTCGCCGGTGAGCCCACAGTCGAACAGATTGCGGCGCGCGCCGGGCGGACTCTCGGCAGGCAATGGCGCTGGCTGCGTCCCCTCGCCCAGCGGTATTTGAACGCCGTTACCGGCCGGACACGCCCGCGCCATCGCGATGTCGTTCAGTTCTTCCTGAACGACCGGAACTTCGGCCGCGCCTGGTCGATACACTTTCACGAATTGTCGGTGTCGCAGTGGATATCCGAACCGCAGGAGATGCAGCCCATGGCGGTTGCCGCCGGTTGGGATATTCCGCGTATTGAGTCCGTGCGCGCCTTGTGCGATTGGCTGTGGCTCGACCTGGGAGAATTGGAATGGTTCGCCGATCTCAAGGGGCTCGTTAATAAGAAAACCCGTCCGCTGCTTAGGCACTATCATTACCGCGTATTGTCCAAGTGGGACGGCAATGTTCGTTTGATCGAGGCGCCGAAGCCGCGATTGAAGAGTTTGCAGCGACAGATCCTGACCGAAATTCTTGACAAGATTCCGCCGCATCGGGCGGCCCATGGGTTTCTCAAAGGGCGGTCCATCAGGACGTTCGTTTCGCCACACGCTGGTCAACAGGTCGTCCTGCGGCTGGATTTGAGCGACTTCTTCCCCACGTACTCAGCCGCGCGAATTCAGACTGTTTTTCGTGCGATGGGCTATCCCGAACCGGTTGCCGATCTCCTGGGAGGGATCTGTACGAACGCCGCGCCGCGCGATTTGTTCACCGGACTGACATATGACACCCGCTCCTTGTATTTGCGACCGCACCTGCCGCAGGGCGCGCCCACGTCGCCGGCACTGGCGAACCTGTGCGCGTATCGCGCCGATTGCCGGTTGGCGGGGCTCGCCGAATCGGCCGGCGCGAGGTACACCCGTTATGCAGACGATCTTGCGTTCTCCGGCGGTGAGGATTTCGAAAGACGCGTGGAGCGCTTTTCAACTCATGTCGCCGCGATCCTGCTGGAGGAAGGATTCGCCGTGAATCACCGGAAGACACGCATCATGCGCAGGGGAGTGCGGCAGCGTCTCGCCGGCCTGGTTGTCAATGAACACATGAATGTCAGGAGGCGGGATTTCGACCGGCTCAAAGCGACGCTGGCTAATTGCGCGCGGCTCGGTACTGGAGGTCAGAATCGCGCCGGTCACGCCGATTTCCGCGCGCACCTCGAAGGCAAAGTGGGATTTGTCGAGAGCGTCAACCCGGCCAAGGGGAAGCGCCTTCGGGATGTCTTCGAGCGGATCCAATGGTGAATACTGCCCGGTCAGTTCTTTGTCTTTGCGCGGAACGCATCCTCGATCCGAACTCCCTCGAGGCTCGCTCCGTGCTTCATGCCTTCCGTGTAAAGGATGGTGCAGTCGGCTTCAGAAGCCGCTGCAACGATCAGCGAGTCGTACCAGGAAAGCTGATAACGGGAACAAATCTCCGGCGCATCGCAGCAAAGCCCGAGGGACGCTGCGTAGGCAGCCAACCAATACACCTGTCGACCGGTAGGAGGCGACCCCGTACGATAATTGCCTTTACAGCATGTTTGAGACCCTCGTTCACAAGCGGGACACGGCCCAGGTTCGGCCCGGCGAAGAACTGGACGCCGCGGCACTTGCAGGTTATCTGAAGGAAAGGCTGGGCGGCGCCAATCCGATCGTCGAGGTCGAGCAGTTTCCGAACGGTCATTCTAATCTTGTTTATCTGATCCGGGCCGGTGAGGAGGAATACGTGCTGCGGCGTCCACCTCTCGGTCCGGTGGCGCCGAAAGCGCACGACATGGCGCGCGAGTATCGCGTTCTCGATGCAGTCCATCCGCATTTTCCGGAGGCACCCAGAGTATTCCTGTTATGCGAAGATCCAGCGGTGATCGGCAGCCCGTTTTTTCTGATGGAGCGGCGGCGAGGGCTGATCATTCGGGATGCCGTGCCTCCCGAACTGAGCGCGATTCCGGACTACCCGCAAATGGTGAGTGAAGCATTCGTCGATTGCCTGGTGCGGCTGCACGCGATCGATGTCTCGCGCGATGAACTGCGCACACTGGGGAAACCCGAGGGGTTTCTGGAGCGGCAGGTGCGCGGATGGGCGGATCGATGGAAGCACGCGAAGACCGAAGAACTGCCGGAGATGGAGGGTACGATCCGATGGCTCGCCGACCGCATGCCCGCCGCGTCGAATTTCAGGGACGCGACGCTGGTGCACAACGACTATAAGCTGGACAACGTTATGTTACGCCCGGCGGGGGACCGCGTGGAAGCCGTACTCGATTGGGAGATGACGACCTTGGGAGATCCGCTCGCCGATCTCGGTCTGACCATGTGCTACTGGGTGTGGACGGGCGCTCTGGAGCAGGAAGATCCGAACACCGCGACTCCGGTGATTACTTCGCAATCGGGATGGTACACACGCGACCAATTTCTGGAACGCTACGCAAGGCGGACCGGGCGTGACGTAAACGGCGTGGGCTGGTATGAAGTGCTGGGCGTCTTCAAATTGGCGGTGATTCTGCAGCAGATTTTTTACCGGTTTCATCTCGGCCAAACGCAGGATGAGCGGTTCCGGAACTTCGACCGCCGCGTGCGTGCGTTGTCGAGGTTGGCGGTGGCTTTAATAGAGCGACCGCTGACGAAGTGGACCAACTCTTGAGCCGGGTGTATCTGGTCCGGCACGGCCAGGCGGGGACCCGCAAGGCGTACGATGCGCTCTCCGAGCTGGGCAGGCGGCAGGCGCGGCTGTTGGGCGAGTACTTCGTTTCCGGGAAGATTCAATTCGACGCCGCTTACCGGGGAGAGTTAAAGCGCCAGCAGCTGACGGCGGAGGAGGTGCGTCTGGCTTATAGCGAAGCCGGTGAGTGTTTTCCGGAGGTGGTTCCCCACAGCGGCTGGAACGAGTTCGATCTCGACCATATTTACCGGGCACTCGCGCCTCTCCTGTGCGACGAAGATCCTGAGTTTGACCGAGAATATCGGGAAATGATGGCCCAGGCGCGAGCCGCGGCGGAGGAACATGGAGCGCAGGTGAATCGGCGCTGGATGCCATGCGACCGCAAGGTGGTGCTGGCGTGGATTGCGGGAAAACATGCTTACGAGGGCGAATCGTGGCAGGGATTTCGTGAGCGCGTGGCGGATTGCCGGAGCACGCTCGAAACAGTGGACGATGACGCGAACGTGATCGTATTCACGTCGGCGACGCCGATCGCGGTATGGGCTGCGCTTTCGATGGAGATTCACGATGAGCGGGCGATGCGGCTGGCAGGCGCTCTGCATAACGCCTCCTGCACCGTGGTGAAGGTGGTTGGCGAAGAGGTCCGGCTGCATTCGTTCAACGGCGTCCCTCATCTGGCAGCGGCGGAATTGAGGACCTACCGGTAATGGATTTCGAGTTCTCAGACAAGGCGAAAGAACTTCAAGAGCGCGTCACAGCCTTCATGGGGAAGCACGTCTATCCGAACGAAGCGAAATACCGGGAGCATTGCAACGGCCCGAACCGGTGGCAGCCCGTTCCGGTGATGGAAGAGTTGAAACCCAAAGCGCGCGCGGCGGGATTGTGGAACTTGTTTTTCCTGTTGTCCAACCTGGACTACGCGCCATTGTGCGAAATCATGGGGCGTTCTCCGATGGGTCCGGAGGTATTTAACTGCTCGCCGCCGGATACCGGCAACATGGAGGTGCTGGAGCGCTACGGCTCGCCGGAACTGAAAGAACGCTGGCTCCAGCCTCTGCTGGCGGGCGAAATCCGGTCGTGCTTCGCGATGACCGAGCCCGCGGTGGCATCTTCCGACGCGACGAACATCGAGTCGAGCATAGTGAAAGATGGCGACGATTACGTTATCAACGGGCTCAAGTGGTGGAGTTCCGGGGCGGGCGATCCACGCTGCAAAGTGGCCATTTTTATGGGCAAGACCAATCCAGCCGCGCCGAAACACAAGCAGCAATCGATGATCGTGGTACCGATGGACGCGCCGGGGGTTACGATTCGGCGTACGCTGACGGTGTTCGGCTACGATCATGCGCCGCACGGGCACGGCGAGATCCTTTTCCAAAACGTGCGCGTGCCCGCCGGTAATATGCTTCTGGGCGAGGGACGGGGATTCGAAATCGCACAGGGAAGGCTCGGGCCGGGCCGCATTCACCACTGCATGAGGCTGATCGGCGTGGCGGAGCGCGCGCTCGAATCGATTTGCAGGCGCGTGCGTACGCGGGTTGCGTTCGGCCGGACGTTGGCGGAACAGGGTACGATTCGCGCCGATATCGCGGTCTCCAGAATGGAAATCGAGCAGGCACGGTTGTTGACGCTGAAGGCCGCTTACATGATGGATACCGTCGGCAACAAGGCTGCGAAAGCCGAGATCGCCATGATCAAAGTGGTGGCGCCGAATGTGGCTTTGCGGGTACTCGATCGCGCGATTCAGGCGCACGGCGGCGCGGGCGTTTCCGAGGATTTCGATCTTGCCGCGGCCTGGGCGAACGCACGAACGCTGCGTCTGGCGGACGGGCCGGACGAAGTGCATCGCGAGGCGGTGGCGCGATACGAGCTTGCGAAATATGCGGACTGACCAGCGTGTCACTTCCTGAAGCGTGGCGAAACCGGCTTGCCGTTCCCGCCATAGCCGCACCAATGTTTCTGATCTCCGGTCCCGATCTTGTCGTCGAAGCGTGCCGAAGCGGGGTCATCGGAACATTTCCAGCGCTCAACCAGCGCACCAGCGAAGGGTATGACGCGTGGCTTTCGCAAATCGAAACCCGGCTCACGCCCGCCGAAGGTTACGCGCCGTTCGGCGTGAATCTCATCGTCCACAAAACCAATGCCCGGCTGGAAGAGGATCTCGCCATCACGGTCCGGCATCGCGTCCCGCTGGTGATCACGTCGCTCGGCGCGGCGCGGAACGTGGTGGAGCAGATTCACTCCTATGGAGGGCTGATCTTCCATGACGTCATCCATCTGCATCACGCACGTAAAGCGGCCGAGGCCGGAGTCGACGGCCTCATCGCCGTTTCGGCGGGCGCGGGTGGCCATGCCGGGACGCTCAGTCCATTTGCATTTCTCGCCGAGATCCGCGCTTTCTTTCGGAACACCGTGGTGCTTGCCGGCGCGATTAGCAACGGACGGCAGATCGCCGCGGCCCGGCTCATGGGCGCGGATTTGGCGTACCTCGGAACGCGCTTCATCGGCACGCGTGAGAGCATGGCGCCGGCGGGTTTCAAAGAGATGATCCTTCAATCCACGGCGAAGGATATCGTTTACACGCCGGCTATCAGCGGCGTGCATGCGAATTTCCTGCGTGCGAGCATCGTCGCGGCGGGCGGCGATCCGGACAACCTGCCGGCTCATGGGGGCCTCAGCATGTCCGGCGACGGAGAAGCCAAAGCGTGGAAAGACGTTTGGTCGGCCGGGCACGGCGTGAGCGACATCGACGACATTCCGGCGACGGCCGATCTGTGCGCCCGGTTGATCCGCGAGTATAAAGAGGCCATAAACAGCATCGAACAATGACCTGTCGACCGGTCTGGATTACCCAAAGATGGGATATACTCTCCTACCAAACGGGGAAAAATGCTGAAGAATAAAGTTGCCATCGTAACGGGCGGTAGCCGGGGAATAGGGCGCGCGATCGCGGAGACATTCGCCCGGGAAGGCGCGAACGTGGTCATCTGCGGCCGCAAGCGCGATACGCTCGAACAAACCGCGCGCGAGCTTGGGCCGGCGGTGACGCCGTTCGTCTGCCACGTCGGGCGCAATGAACAGATCAAGGCTATGGTGGATTATGTGACGGACGAGTTGGGATGGGTCGATATCCTCGTCAACAACGCCGCCACGAATGTGGCGCAGGCGCCCTGTCTCGAGGTTGATGAAGGCATGTTCGACAAGATGATCGACATCAACCTGAAGAGCGCGTTCCGCCTGACGCAGTTGGTCGCGCCCGGAATGTGCCAGCGCGGGAAGGGATCGATCATCAACATCTCATCGATTTCCGGCGTGCGGCCGCAGTTCGAA
>Ga0070733_10001752_pt1 | contig 15991 bp, 12 predicted proteins | sample Coa_R1_9_FD_66450 | JGI IMG/M metagenome (GOLD analysis project Ga0070733, IMG submission 66450) | Surface soil microbial communities from Centralia Pennsylvania, which are recovering from an underground coalmine fire - Coalmine... | ecosystem: Environmental > Terrestrial > Soil > Unclassified ... | reverse complement strand
GTCTTGACCAAACATAATACATCATACACCATGTGCCCGCAAAGCCCGTTGAGGTGGCTCCATCTTCATAACCCGGCGGCCCTCCTCCCCCGCCGGGTTATGAGAGGACCATCGAGGCGCGGCATCCGGCGTTTCGTCGGCGAGAAGGCCGCCCGACTGCTCCGGAAACCAAATGAACCTGGAGGGAGCTCGAGTGATGAAATTGCGATCCGCCATTCTGGCAGCCTGCGCGCTGGGCGCTTTGACGCTGCCGACCGCTTCCGCACTGGCGAAGGACTGGTGGCCCTTCCCGGTCGTGCCCGACGGCCCTGACAAGACTCCGATCCAGTACACGCCGTTGCCGAAGGCGGAGAAGAAATGGAACCTGTGCGTCCTCTTCCCCCACCTCAAAGACAGCTACTGGGTTGCCTCCAACTACGGCATTGTCCAGGAGGCGGAACGACTCGGCGTCCGCGCCTACACATACCAGGCGGGCGGTTATGACCAGCTTCCCAAACAGCTTTCGCAGTTCGACGATTGTGTCGCCTCGAAGCCCGACGCGATCCTGGTGTCCGCGATCACGGAAGCCGGCATTGCAGGTCGACTCGAGGACGCGATGAAGAAAGGAATTCCGATCATTGGCGTCGCCAACCCGATCGAAAAGACGCCGATCACGGCGCTAATCACGACCAACCACCAGGAAAAGGGTTATCTGTCCGGCAAGGCGCTGGTCGACAAGCTGGGACCCAAGGGCGGAAAAGTCGTCGCCTTCCCAGGACCGCAGAATTCCGGATGGGCGGAAAATTATCTCGTCGGCTTCAAGCGGGCGATCGCGGGAACCAAGGTTCAGTTGCTCGACGTGAAGTTCGGCGAGGCCGGCGTCGCCGAACAACTCCGGCTCGTTGAAGACTCTCTGCAGGCCTATCCCGACATGAACGCAATCTGGGGAGGCGCGCCGACCGCGCAGGCGGCCTTGAGCGCCATTGCCGACGCGAACCGCCCGGACATTGTGATCTCGTCATCGTGGGAAGACCAGATCATGCCGGAGCGCGTGAAAGAGGGGAAGATCATCGGCTTTTCGACAGAATATCCGGTCATTCTCGCGCGCATCGGGGTGGACCTTGCGGTCCGCGCGATCGAGAAGAAGCCGCTCGAATTTCTCGCCGGTCATCCCGACGTTCATATCCTGCGGATCGTGCCGGGCGAGGTGACGGCGGACAACATCGGGTCGTTCGATCTCACCCAGATCTACGCACCCCCGAATTGGCAGCCGGTCTTCGACACGAAGTAGACGCTACGATCTGTTGTTGATGACGGAAGGCGCGCATCTTCTCGAGCTCGCTGGCGTGCGCAAACGCTTCGCGGGCTCCGTGGCCCTAGATGACGTGAACTTCGACCTTCGCCTTGGCGAAGTTCACGTCCTCTTCGGGGAAAACGGAGCCGGCAAGAGCACGCTCATCAATGTCATCACCGGGAATGTGTCGCCGGACACCGGAGAATATCGACTCGCAGGGGCGCTCGTCCCTCACATGACGCCACGGCTTGCGCGAGATTCGGGCCTCGCCTCGGTATTCCAGGAATTCAGTCTCGCGCCGGACCTCGATGTCGCGGAGAATCTCTTTCTTGGCCGTGAGCCGAATCGCGGGACGTTCCTGAATGCCCGCGCGATGCGTCGCGCCGCTAGCGAGTTCCTCGCCCGCTTGCGCTTCGATGTTCCGGCCGAAGCGCTCGTCGCGCGCCTCTCGCGCGCGGAGCGGCAAATGGTCGAGATCGCCAAGGCCCTGATGGACCCCAAAGCGCGGATCGTCATCTTCGACGATCCGACGGCGTCGTTGACCGACGCGGACGCGGAGAAGCTGTTTGCAATCATCGCCGACCTCAAGGCGCGCGGAGTCGGCGTGATTTATGTGTCGCACCGCATGCGGGAAATCCGTCAGCTTGCTGACCGGATCACCGTCGTGCGAGGGGGCCGGCTTGTCGCGACGGTTCCGGCCGATGGCGTGACCGAATCGCAGCTTGTCGAACTCATGGTTGGCAGGCCGATTGGCGATCTCTATCCGGCGATCCGCCAACGCCCGGCAGAGATCCGTCTCGCGGTTGAAGGCTTGAGCAGCAAGGACGGGCGCGTCCGCGCGGTCTCGCTGAATGTCCGGGCCGGCGAAGTCGTCGGGCTGGCGGGATTGGTCGGGTGCGGCAAGGGAGAGGTGGGTCGACTCGTGTTCGGCCTCGACGCGATCGCGAGCGGGCGTGTCACGATCGACGGGCATGCCGTCAGACCTGCACCGCGTGCGATGTTGCGGGCAGGGGTCTGCTATTTTCCGGCGGACCGGGGCCGGGATGGTCTCGCTCTCAACCGCCCCGCCCTCGAAAATGCATCGGCGTCCACGCTCGATCTCGGTGCGATCGGCGGCGGCGGCCTGCTTCGTCTCCGCGAAGAAGCCCGGCGCGTGCACTCCGTGCTGCAGAGGCTGAGCGTACGGCCGCTCGCGCCGAAGCGGCCGGTCGTCCAGTTTTCGGGCGGCAATCGCCAGAAAATCATGCTTGCGCGGGGACTTATGCGCAACATCCGCGTCTACCTGTTCGACGAGCCGACGGTCGGTATCGACATCGGCGCCAAAGCGGAGATCTACGCGCTTGTTCGCGATCTCACCGAGGCCGGAGCCGCGGTGTTGCTGTCTTCCTCCGAGCTGCCCGAGGTGCTCTATCTTGCGAACCGGATTTATGTGATGCACGAGGGCGTCATCGTCGACGAACTGGCGGGAGCGAACAAAACGGAGGCCGCGATCCTTTCCTGCTTCTTCGGCAGGAAGTCGTCCGCCTCCGCCGCGGGACAGGGGTCAGCGGCGTGAGGCGCGCCGCGCACGCCTACGCCGCGTCGCTGCTCGGAAGCGGCGGCATGATCGTCCTGCTCATTGTCGTCGCGGCGGCAGGCACAGCGCTTATTCAACCCCGTTTCTTCAACACCCTCAACATCATCAACATCCTGCGGAACGCCGCGATTCTTTCGGTCGCCTCGATGGGTCAGATGCTGGTGATGATCGCCGGCGGCTTCGATCTCTCGGTCGGCGTCGTCATCGCGTTGGCTTCGGTCCAGACGGCGCTTCTTTCGGGGATGATCGGCGGGTGGATTCCGGACGCGCCGATCCTGGCGCTCGTCCTGGCGACGCTTCTCGCCATGATGACGGGCGCGCTCATCGGGTGCGTCAATGGCGCTCTCATAAGCTTGTTCCGCCTCTCTCCCTTCATGGTTACACTGGCCATGAGCTCCGTTGTCGCGGGCGCGATTTTTTACGTCACCAAGGGAATTCCGATCTATGGGCTGCCCGGCTCCTTCATGGACGGCGTCGGGCGGGGAATGATCGGACGCTGCCCCGTTGTCGTCCTGATCGCGGTCGCGATCGTTGCGGTGGTCATCGTTCTGCAGCGGGCGACGACGCTCGGTAGGCATGTCTACGCCGTCGGCGGCAATCCGCATGCGGCGAGGGTGTCGGGCGTCCGGGTCGGACCGTTGCTGATTGGCGTCTACGCGGCCAGCGGCATGGCGGCGGCGATCGCCGGAATCCTTTTGACCGCGCGCATCGGTTCGGGCGAGTCGACGTTGGGCGGCACGATGGCGTTGGAGACGATCGCGGCTTCGGTGATCGGAGGCGTCTCGCTCATGGGGGGCGCAGGCAGGGCCGAGCGAGTGATGCTCGGAGCCTTGTTCCTGTCGGTCGTCGCGAACGCGCTCAATCTGTTGCGAATCGATTCGAAGTACCAGACTCTCGTGCTCGGCGTGGTGTTGATCGCGGCCGTCTGCATCGAGTTCCTGTCCGGGGTGCGGCGGCGTCATGACTGAGTCGGCGCCCGCGATCCCGATCCGCGCGCGCTTGTTGCCTCTCGCGCCGCTGCTGCCAGCCATTCCAGCCTTCGTGGCGCTATTCGGATTCGGCATGGCTGCGCCCGACGTTCTCACTACGGGCAATCTCTGGAACATAGCGACGCAGACGAGCTACCTTACCATCTTCACGCTCGGCCAGACCACAGTTCTGTTGACCGCCGGCCTCGATCTCTCGATCGGTATGACCGTCTCCTACACGAGCATCGTCGCCGCGCTTGCGCTCGTGAACGTCGCGACGCCAGGCCTTGCGGTCCTCGCTTATCTCGCCGCCGGCCTTGGGCTCGGGCTTGTCATCGGCGCTGTCAATGGATTCTTCGTCGCGGTCGTCGGGATCAATCCATTCATCGTGACGCTCGGCACGTACAATATACTTCTCGCCCTGAGCTCGACCGTGACCGGCGGTTTCCCGGTTTCTGGCTTCCCGCCGCTGGCAGGAAGAGTCCTCGTCGACGCCTCCGTCCTCGGCATACCTATTCCAATCGTCATATCGGCGGCCGTTATGGTGATCGTCGGATTCCTCCTACGGCGCACGGTGTTCGGGCGCAGTCTTTATCTCATTGGCTCCAATCCAAGCATGGCGACCGCCGCGGGTATTCGCGTGAGGCTGCACACGCTGGGCGCTTATCTCCTTTGTTCCGGGCTCGGCACGTTTGGCGGCCTGCTTCTGAGCGCGCGCGCAGGCTCGGGCGAGCCAAATATTGGCGGCAGCCTCGCGTTGCAAACCATCGCCGCCGCAGTCATCGGCGGCGCGCATCTCCGCGGCGGCAAGGGCGGCGTGCTCTCGGCGCTGCTGGGGGCGTTCTTCATAACGGTGCTCTCGAACGGGATGAATCTTGCGCGCATTGACGGTTACATCCAACAGCTCTGCATCGGGGCGATCATCATCCTCAGCCTGCTGGCCGAGCAGATATCCCAAAATGAGGAACGGTCGAGCTAAGGGGCAAAAGGTAGTATGACGTTTCAAGCGTGTATCGATATTGGCGGAACGTTCACGGATTGCCTTGTGTCCGACGCGAGCGGCCGGATCTCGCTCTTCAAGACGCCGACCACGCCCGGGCAATACCATCGCGGCTTCATCGACGTTCTGCACAACGCCGCCCAGGGTTATGATATGTCCCCCCGCACGTTCATGGCCGAGGTCGAAATGATCGTCCACGGTTCAACGGTGTCAACGAACGCGTTGGTCGAGCGGAAGGTGGTGCGCACCGGAGTTCTCCTGAACGAAGGACATCGCGACATCCTCGTCCTGCGCGAGGGTCCGAGAAAGGGCGCTTTCGAATGGGACATCGACTATCCCGAACCCTATGTGCCGCAGAACCTCACCCGCACGATCCGCGGCCGGATCGACACGCGCGGCAGGGAGATCGTTCCTTTTCGCGATAAGGACGTGATCGACGCAGTCACGGCGTTTCGCCGACAGGACGTCAAGGCGATCGCCGTCGGTCTGCTGTGGTCAGTGGTTAATCCGTCGCATGAATTGCGCGCTCGGGAACTGATCTTGAAGGAGTGGCCAGGCGTGTCGGTTACTCTGAGCCATGAGATCAATCCGATGCCACGCGAATACAAAAGGATCATCGCCGCGGCAATCGACGCTTCGATCAACCCGATCGTTCGCGGCTATGTCGAGCAGCTCGATTCCGCGCTGGCGGAAGGGGGGTTCAGGGGTCAGCTTCTGCTCGCGAATTGTCTTGGCGGAATGATGCCGGTCAAAGAAATGATCCGCAAGCCGATTTACAGTGTGATGTCTGGACCAACTTTGGCGCCCATGGCGGCGCAGGCGCTGACCGAGGAGCAGGACGTTCTTGTGGGGGACATGGGCGGCACGACTTTCGACGTCTCCGCTTTGCGCAACCACCAGATCATCGTCACGCCCGATTCGATGATCAATCAAGACTCGCTCGGAATCCCGAAAGTCGATGTGCGTTCGGTCGGCGCCGGAGGTGGGTCAATCGCTTTCGTCGACGCGGGTGGGCTCCTGCACGTGGGTCCGCGCAGCGCGGGCGCGTCCCCTGGCCCCTGCTGTTATGGCAACGGCAACACCGAGGCGACCGTAACGGACGCGAATGTGGTGTTAGGCATCATCGATCCAGACTATTTCCTCGGAGGTCGGATCAAGCTGCATCGTGGTCTCGCGGAGCAGGCGGTCGACCGCATCGCCCAGAAGCTCGGCGTCGATCGCATGCGCGCGGCCTATGCGATTCACACCACGAGCAACCACAACATGGTTGCCGCGATCGAGGAAATCACCATCCGGGAAGGCCTCAATCCCCGCGACAGCTACTTCGTTTGTGGCGGCGGAGCGACGCCGTGCCATATCGCAGAAATGGCGGACATCCTTAAGCTTCGCCGTTACATGATTCCTCGCTATGTGGCGGGCCTCAGCGCCTTTGGAGGCCTAATCTCAGACTTGCGCTGGGAGCAGAGCGGAGTCTGCCAGACCGACAAGCGCAATTTTGCGGTCGAGGCCGTGAACGAGACGCTCGACAAGGCCAAGGCGGCCGGCGACGCCTTTCTTGCCAACGCAGGCATCTCACCAGAGAGACGTCGGTTCGAATATTCCTTCATGGGCCGCTACGAATACCAGTCCTGGGAGATCGAGGTCGCCTTCGAACGTGGGGAGGCATTATCGCTTAAGGACCTGCCGGATCTGGTGGAGTCGTTTCATCAGATGCACGAACGCATCTATTCGATCCGCGCGGACAAGGACCTCGTGGAGTTTGTGTCATGGAAGGTGAGAGCGATCGGCGAGCGCGCGGGGAAGAACTTGTTCCGGGAGTTCCGGCGGGAGGATCAGACGAAGCCGGCTGTCGCAAAGGCGCGCCGTCCGGTCTATCTGCACGAACGGGGCGCCGCGGACCCCGTCGATGTCTTTGACGGCGAGGCCGTCGGCGCGGGTGCTCGCTTCGAGGGCCCCTGCCTCATCGAAACGCCAACCTTCACCGCATTCATCAAGGTCGATCATGCGGTCGTGACCGATTCTTACGGCAATTTCCTTGTCACCGTTGCATCCAACTGAGGAACCTTCTTATGCACAGCGCCACCCTTCCGGATTCATCCGTCCGCGTCATGCGCGGAGATCCGCTGCTGATGGCGGTCGTGAAGAGCAGATTCGAGGCGATCGTTCGCGAAATGACGCTCGTGGTTATGCGCGCGAGTCGGTCAGCGGTCATCAAGAACGCTCGCGACTTCTCCTGCGCCATTCTGACCTACGATCATCGTATCGTCTCAACCGAAAACGCGTTGCCGATTCATGTCACCTCGATGAATCTCGTGACGGCACCGATCACCGAACTGTTCGACGATATCGCGCCGGGCGATATTTTTTTGAACAACTCGCCCTACTACGGGTCGACCCATCACGCGGACATGACCTTAGCGCTTCCAGTTTATTTCGAGGGAAGACCGATATTCTGGGCGATGGCTTTGTCCCACCACGCGGACACCGGCGCGCCGGTTCCCACGACGTACCTGCCGTTCGCCCGCACGGTCTACGAAGAAGGGATCCACTTTCCGTGCGTTCGCATCGCGCGAAATTACAAACCGATCGAGGACGTGATTCGCATTGGCGTCACGCGCAACCGCGTTCCCGACCTCTGGTTAGGTGATCTCAATGCTCAGATCGGCGCCTGCAAAACGGCTGAGCGCCGCCTAGTCGAGCTGATGGAGAAGTATGGCCGACAGGCGATTGTGGACTTCATCGAGGACTGGTTCGACTATGGGTCCCACATGGCCACTGTGGCCATTCGAAAGCTGCCCGCCGGGACCTACAAATATGAGACCCGCCACGATCCGGTACCCGGCGTCGCGGAGGAAGGAATTCCGGTCCGCGTGACCGTCACGGTCGATTCCGAAGAGGGCATGATCACGATCGACGTGCGCGACAACATGGACAACGTGCCTGGCGGACTGAACCTTACGGAGAACACCTGCACGGGCTCGTGTAGGATGAGCGTCTTCAACAATCTTTCCGCCGATATGCCCCACAATCATGGCAGCGCGAGCCGTGTGAAGGTGCTGATGCGGGAAGGCAGTGTCATCGGCAAACCACGCTATCCGGTCGGCACCTCGGTTGCGACCACCAACGTCAACGACCGGTTGATCTCGGCGGGAAGCTGCGCCTTCTCCGGAATGGGGGCGCCGTACGGACAAGCGGAAGGCGGACAACACCTCCCGGTCGGCATTGGTGTGGTGTCGGGACACGACCCGTTCAAGAACAACCAGCCTTACGTTAACCAGGTTTTCGTCGCCTATGCGGGCGGAGGCGCGCGATTCGGGCGCGACGGCTGGCTTACCTATTGCGGCCCGGCCAATGGCGGCATGATCAACTTGGATTCCGTCGAGATCGATGAGGCCATGTATCCTTTCATCATCGAATCGCGCGGAGTCGAGCCGGACACGCAAGGGTTCGGCGAGTTCGAAGGATCGCCCGGCGTCGCCGGAGTTTTCTATCCGGTCGACCATGCGATGACGGTCGTCTACGCCGCCGACGGCACGACGTTTCCGCCCAAAGGCGTGCTCGGGGGCGAGCCCGCGACGCCGACGCGAAGCCAGAAGATTTTGCCCGACGGACGCCTCGTCGATCTTCCTGCTTTTAGCGAGGGAGTGTGCGCCGCCGGCGAGAAGATGAGTTTCCTCGCCTCTGGCGGCGGAGGCTATGGACCGCCCTCCGGGCGGTCTCCGGAACGCGTCCTTCGGACCATCAATCGCGGGTGGCTAACGCCAGCCAAGGCGGCCGAAGTCTATGGGGTGAAGGTCAGATTCAACGACTCCCTCGCACAGTACGAAATTGTCTGCCTCGCATGACGGCCGGCCGGCGCTCGCGCCGCATGTCCAAGCGCCGAGCCGAAGCAACTCTCTCGGCCGAGCTATGGACGAGTCCGATTGACGGCCTCCTCATAGCGGGACGGATTGAGTGGATGAGGCTATGACGGAGACGGTCCACGATCCGGGCGCCGGAATCGCTTTCGTCGATGGACAGTATGTTCCGCTCGGGCTCGCGAGCGTGCCGCTCGTCGATCGCGGTTTCGTGCGCTCGGATGCAACCTACGACGTTGTCCATGTATATGATGGTAAATTCTTTCGTCTCGATGATCACATCGAGCGATTTCAGGCGTCCATGCGCGGGCTGCGCATGAGCCTGCCCTATTCAGCGCAAGACATCGCGGGAATCCTGATTGAGTGCGTGCGGCGCAGCGGCCTCCGTGACGCCTATGTTCAGATGACCTGTACGCGCGGCATTCCCGCGCCGGGAACGAGAGATCCACATCTGTGCGTGAATCGCTTCTACGCCTTCGCCCAGCCTTTTGTCTGGATCGCCAACGAGGAGCAACGACTGAGTGGTTTGAAGATGGTCGTCAGCCATGTGCAGCGCATTCCCTCCGAGTCGGTCGACCAGCGGATCAAGAACTTTCACTGGCTCGATCTGACGATGGGGATATTCGAGGCTTACGACAAGAACGCGATCGTTCCAGTGCTCCTCGACCGTGAGGGGAACGTCACCGAAGGCCCGGGCTTTAATGTCTTCAGCGTCAGGAACGGCAAACTCGCGACGCCCGATCGCGGTCTCTTCGAGGGGATGACGCGACGCACCGTGATCGAGCTTTCAACGGACCTTGGTCTTCCCTGCGAAGTGCGTCCTGTCGCCGTGGAGGAGTTGCGAAACTCGGATGAGATTTTCATAACCAGCACGGCGGGCGGCATCATGCCGGTCACGGATCTCGACGGCCGGATCTATGGAAACGGCAAACCGGGTCCAATCACGATCTGCATTGGCGACGCCTACTGGCAGCGCCATCGCGAAGGGTGGCTTTCAACCCCGGTCAACTATAGCGTCAAAGGCAACCAAGCATGTGATCCCTAAAGATCGGCGTGTCCGATTGATCCTCTCCCCTACCAGCATCCCGGCCGCTCCGCCAAGGCAGCTAACCAAGCGGAAATAAAGGCAATGGACAGTGACACTGCGTCAGTGGCTCAATTTTCGGCTCTGATACCAGAGGCCACGGCGGGTGATCGACGTGGGCCTCACACTATCGCAATCGGAACTTTCGCCCACGGCCCGAAGATCCCGTCGCGACGCGTAGTCAGGCCGTGGCCGTGAATTTGCGCCGTCGCGACAAGGACGGCGTCGTGAAACCGATGGCGTGGGTGCCCGTTGGCAAGGCTCGGCAAAAGTTCGCCGGCGCGCGTGGCGATCGCGGCGTCGACCGGGTGGATGCGGTCGGCGAAGCGCGTGATGATCTCGTTGAGCCAGTTGCGCTGGGCGCTGGCGCGCTGCGATTGAGACACGGACAACTTGCTGATTCCCAGGGCGACCTCGGTCAGCGACGCCGCCGAGAGATAGAGCGCGGGGTCGTTGGCCTCGCACCATTGAAGCAAAGGCTTGGCCCTCGGCGTCGCGAGCATCTTGAACAGCGCGCTGTCCATCAACCAGGTGCTCATGGTTTCTCCTTTCATATCGTCAGAAGTCGACTTCGATCGGGAACGGAACGGCGAAGAGCGCTTTACGAAACTCGGCAGCGTCGGAGAGGCGCCTGGTCTCTTCGGTGGGCGGCGGTGAAGAGTGTTCCGCTTCGACGGGATCCTGCGGTGGCGGCCCGATCACGGCGACGGGCTTACGATTGTCGGTGACGAGACAGCACTCGCCCATGGCGGCGTCGCGCACGACCTGCGACAGGTGGGCTTTGGCTTCGCGGATGCCCATGGTCTTCATCAACTTCCTCCTCAAGATAGAAGTCATAATGCGCGAAGGTTTCGCAGGGCTTGGCGGCCCGCGAACGCCGAGCCTTGTGGCGCCGCTTGAGTGGGGCCCCCGAGTCCGGCGCCACTTGCCGCTGCGTGAGCCGCAGCCGGGCGTGACCACACGCATGGGCGGGCTTGATCAGGCCGCCGCCTGGCGTGATCACGATCGCCTCAGACGGGGAGACTGCTTGGCCGTCGCCGAGAGAGAGTGTGGCGCCGCCTGGTCCTGCGAGCGCGCGCCGGCAAGAAAGCGAGGCGCCGCGCTCAAAACGGCTGCTCCGGGTGTTCGCGGACCGCCGACAGGTGGTTCGTCCAGCGATTGCTGTGGTCGAGCAGATAAAGAAACTGCACCATGGAATCGACCTGGTCGAAGTATTTGGACATCGGGAAGCTGGCGACCTCCGCCTCGAAGGTCTCAAGCCAGGGCGCGCTGACAGGCAGGTAGACGCGCTTGCGCTCGATCTTGGGCGTCTGGGCGATGGCGCGTTCGACCTTGCCGAGAGTGGGGTCGTAATCGCAAAGCCAACGCCTCGCGCCTTCGCGCTTCACGAGCGCGTTGCCGATCGCCAGACCCACACCCGCCGTTTCCAGCACGACACAGCCGGCGTTGTGCTTTTCCTTCATGTGCAGGATGGCGGGCTCAATCTTGTGGAACTCGAGCCTCTTGCGCAGCACGTCGATTAGATAGAGCTTGCGCCCGAGAATGCCCCAGGTGGTGCAGACCGAGAACGCTGCGGTTTCGGTGTCGACGACAGCCGGGTCCCAGCTCTGCACGATTGCTTCGAAGCGGCTCGGCGCCGTCTCGTAACGCTGAAAATACTTGAGCTTGATCAAAGCGCCACCGGGCGGCGAGGGCCGTTGCAGGATCTGCGCGTTGTACTGCGCCTCGCCGAGATCGAAGGCGAGTTGATCGAGCGCCGTGCGGTCAAATCGCTCGGGATAGAGCAGGTCGCCGGGGTTGAGGGTCCAGCTTTGACCGTCGCCAAGGTCGTAGACCGTGCGCTCAAAACATTCGCCGGGCATCGCCAGATATTCCCAGCCGCCTTCGTCCCTCAGCCGGCCGATGAGGTCGTCCTGGTGGAGCCGCTGCATCACGACGATCACCGCCCCTTCAGCAGGGTTGTCGAAGCGAGTCATCAGCGAGCCCTTGAACCAATCATAGACCGCGTTGCGGGCCGATTCGGACGCGGCCTCGACCGCCTTGAACGGATCGTCGACGATGATGATGTGGGCCCCCTTGCCGGTCGCTGGCCCCTGGACTGTGGTGGCGAGACGGTACCCTTTCGAGGTCAGTCGCACTTCCGAAAGGGAGGAGCCGTTCGGCGCGATGACGGCGCCCGGGAACAGGGCCTGATAGTCGGGAGACCACATGAGGTCGCGGAACCGGTTCGAGAAGTCTTTCGACAGCTGATCGCCATAGGAAGCGCAGATGATCTTGCGGGTCGGGTCTCGGCCGAGAATCCAAGCGGGAAAAGCGACCGAGGCGAACAGGCTCTTGCCGTGCCGGGGCGGGATCGCGATCAGGAGACGTCGGATCTCCCCGTTGGCGACCCGTTCGAGCGCCCGAGCCAACGCCTGGAAGTGCAACGCCCCCGAGAAGGTCGCCTCCGGCGCGAGGGTGGGGAATAGGAGGCGGTAGAAGGCGAAGAACCGCTCGCGCGCGAACGCGCGTAAACGCTCGCGGGAGCGATATCGGAATTCTTCGACGCTGCCGTACATCGGTCATCCCTGCATCTTCGACATCATCGCCAGAAGCGCGATCTCCGCTTCGGTCATTTCCGCCTGCGGCTCGGCCTTCGCGCTGAGGGCCGCCTGAGCTTGCGCCAGGCGCGCGAGGACCAACTGGATCGCTGGGACCTTGCCGTGGAGAGCCATATCGAACAGCTTGCGCATCAACGCGCGGTCCTTGTCGATGTGCATGACCTTGTCGCCGACCTGGAGCTTGACGACGCGCGCCGCCTCCTCCAGCAGCAGTTCGTCCAGGGATGGCCGACCGTGCGGACGGCCTTCCGGATTGCCCGACTGGCCGGGCTGGAATTGGGTGTCCTTCGGCGGCCTTGCGTAGCCGACCGCGTAATCGCCCTTCGGGGCCTTCTTGGGCTTGTTGGAGCTCATGCGCGGATCTCCTCTTTACAGGTGGCGCCGGCCGCTGTGATGTCCCTAAGCCCCTCTGCCTCGTCCGGCGCCACACCGTCCTCGACGCCCATGGATTGTGGCGCCAGGCCCGCCGGTCCCTCCTCCCGGCGCCGCGCTTCGACTTCCGCGAAGGTCTCACCCGTCGCCTCGAGCACCGCCTCGTGGCCGGTCATCTCGCTCCAGCGACTGATAATCACGTCGCAGTAGGGGCCGTCGAATTCGATCGCGCGGCAGCGCCGGCCCGTGGCCTCCGCCGCGAGCAAGGTCGAGCCCGAACCCGCGAAGCAGTCGATGACGATGTCCCCGCGGTTCGTGACGTCGATCAGAGCGTCTTCGAGCAGCAGGCGCGGCTTCACGGTCGGGTGGAGGGCGAGCCCCTCGCGGGAGTCTGAGCCAAGGCTCGACGCCCCTGCGTATTCCCAGACGTTTGATCGCCAGCGGCCGTGCCGGCCGAGTTCGACATTGTTAATGTGCGGCTCGCCGCCCTTCTTGAACACCGGCAGCAACTCGTGCTGGGAGCGCCACAGCGAACCTTGGCCGCCATTGGTCTTGACCCAGACGACCACATTGATGAGGTCGAGCCCCAGCTCACGCCCGCAGGCGATCACGAGCTCGATCGAGCGCCAGTCAATGAACGTGGCCAACAGGCCGCCGTCGACGAGGCGGGTGAGCGCCGCCTCTATCCACTGGCGATTGAACCGCGCGAATTGCTCCCGGGTCATCTCGCCGTGGGCGAACGCGAACTCGCGATGGTCCGCGTTGCTGGTCACGTGGCCGACGTTGGCGACGTTATAGGGCTCGTCGGTCAGCACCAGCTGCGCGAATTCGCCGGGGGCATCAGCCGGTCGTAGATCGCGGCGTCGCGGGCGTCGCCATGCGCCAGTCGATGGTCGCCCAGGACCCAGATGTCGCCAAGAGACGAGACCGCCGTCTCGAGCCGCTGTGGCGCCGGAGCCTCGCCCGCGTCGAGGTCCTCATCGTCGTCGAGAAGCATCACGCCGTCGATCTCGGCGGTCTCGAACCCGGTCTCGACGAGGTCGACGCCAAGCACCGTGAGCTCCTCGAACTCGAGACGCAGCGCGTCGGGGTCCCAGGCGCCGGTCTCCCCGGTCCGGTTCAGCACGATGCGCAGCGCGCGCTTTTCAGTCTCGTCGAGATGGTCGATGACGATGCAGGCGACCTCGGAGACGCCTTGCGCTTTAGCGACCTCCCACAGGCCGTGGCCTTCTACGATGGTCCCGTCAGCCTCGATCAGGATTGGCCGGCATAGGCCGAACCTTTCGATGCTGACCTGGAGCTTGGCGCTCTGCTTGGCGTCGCGCCGCCTCACCTGCCGGGAGGCTGGGCGCAGGCTGTCGGGAGAGCGGTTCTCCAAACGGGCGCCGGGGCAAGATCGTTGCGTCGCGCCGGCGGCGCGTGCGAGCTGATTTCGCTCAGCGAGCGCTGGGTCTCACGGCGCGTGCGCGCCCTGGCCGCGACGATTCCTTTAACGCCCGCCGCGGCGGGCGGGGTCAGGCGTTTCGGCTCTCGATAGCCCATGATGGCCTCCATAGGACAGACAGATCCGTCCCGGAGGCTGAAGCGGTCCTAGCGAGGGTCCCGTCGTATCGCCTGAAAGCAATCACAATTGACACCCGTCGCGGCGCGCGTGTGACCACATGTTTTCAGGCGAACCACGAAACCCTCCTTGGTTTCTTGGCCCCGCTGGAACCGCTCCTCTACCCCTTGGGGCGGGAGAAGTTCTCTGCGCAATATATAGAGGCCCCACGATCAGCACAAGCAAGAATCGTGGTTAATGCGAGCATTTCCCATGATTCCCTGTTATTCCCTGATCCGAAGCTTAGGGAATTTTCCGCGGCTCACCGAGATTCACGCGTGCAAGCAGAGGTTTGCGTAGCATCAGAGTTGGTAGAAACGCGCTGAATGCCGGCAATTCCCTGATAAATTGGCTGATACCAGGGAAAATTTTTCCCTGGGGCGAGACTGGTTTGCCGGGACTGCGTCCACCACCACCCACGCCCTCGACCAGGCCCACTTTCCGGCGCCGGTGATTTCGGCCGACTTCGCGCGGGGTTATCGCGGGGAGGCGTGGAATTTCGGTCTGACCGCAGGGTCATTTGGGCCTTGCGGGCCGGAATGGGCCCTCGGTCTCTGGCGGCGATTTTTCAGTTTCCGCGGCCGTCGGTGGAGGCGTCGGCAGAGACCGGAGTTCGAAGCGCCTGAGAGTGGTTCGAAATGAGGTCGGGTAGCCGCGAAATAGAGCAGGAAGGCAGACTGAGGTCAAATTGACGTCGCGCTCTGCCGGTCATGAGCCCAAGCGAAGCCGCTCGTGGTGGGTCGAGGTCCCCACGGTTCAGGTGAAGGAGGGCGATCGGATCAGACGGGGCGTGTCAGACCCAGCGCTCGCCACTGATCGGCAAAGCGCGCCGGAAGATCCATGAGTCGCGTGACGCCATAGCCGCGAGGGAGAGTTCCCGCGCATGCCGCGTCGGTGAGGGCCGGGTCGAGAAAGGCGAGCGACAGGGTCAAGCGGATCGAGCGCGGGGTGCGGTTCTCGCGGGCAGCGAGTTCCGCGACGTCGCCGACCGATCCTTTGACGAGTTCCTCGAGCCAGGACCGAGCGCTCGCGATGCTCCGGATCAGCCGGTTCCGTTCGTCCCACTCCATAGAGCGACTGAGCGCGGTCGAGGCGCTTGGTTCGACAAGCGCCCTTCGCACCCGCGCTGCCAGTTTGATCCAGGGGATCGATAATGTTTCGGCCTCGCTTCGGTCCTTCGGGCCGGCGCGATAGTCGACCTCGAGGCGATCGCGCAGCACGACCACCCGGACGAGATGCGCATCAATCAGGATCTGGGATTGCGCGGCGTCGGACGAACGGAACTGCGATGTCCAGGGCTGTGCTGCCGCGGTGGCCGGACAGCCGACCGGTCCGACGTTCTTCGAGGCGTCGATTGCAGGTCCTTGCGGACCACACTCTTCGAGCGCCGACCGTAGCGCGTTGACGATCGCCGTTTCGAGAGGAGCGGCAGGCAGGCGATGGATGGGAGAGGCGCCGCGGTCGCGTGACTGCATGGCCGAGGTCGAGACGTAATAGCCGTAGCGAACGCCACCCTTGACCGCGTAGGTGGGCGTCAGCCGTTCGCCAGCTTCATTCGGCGGGTGGACATACCAAAGAGCGACGGCAAGACGCGGCCGCTGGGGATTCCCACGGTCGCCGATCGCATCGCTCAGATGGTGGTCAAACGGCATCTGGAGCCG
>Ga0070733_10001747_pt1 | contig 16005 bp, 21 predicted proteins | sample Coa_R1_9_FD_66450 | JGI IMG/M metagenome (GOLD analysis project Ga0070733, IMG submission 66450) | Surface soil microbial communities from Centralia Pennsylvania, which are recovering from an underground coalmine fire - Coalmine... | ecosystem: Environmental > Terrestrial > Soil > Unclassified ... | reverse complement strand
ATAGGCGATCATCAAGCGATGCTTGGCCGGCTGATTAACGGCCACCAACAGACAGACCCCAAGCGCCGTGTTAAGGCTCAGGAACATCGGCATGACGTCACTATGCCCGCTAAGCCACCTCGAGTGCCACAGATCGTCGAACAGGAGATAGCCCCAAAAGCAATAAAACAAGCCCACCAACACCAACACTACCTGCAAGGCGCGCTCGCGTTTCATACCGTCCCCCGTTTTGTGCGATGCAAGGGTATTACCACCATTTTTACTTCAGATTGTGCGATCGTCAGCTGTGATGCGTCCGATACTGGAACCCTGTGAGCATCCGCAGTGTGAGCAGAATGCTTCTCCCCCTCGAATAGGCTTGCCACAGGAACTGCAAGCCCCAAGGAGAGGCCCTCGGAACACAAAATAAAGAATGAATCCAATCAAATTGGGTATGAGGAAAGCGGCAATGACCCAGGCCCAAGCAGGCATTTGACGCCTTTTTGCGTCCCCATAAATATATCCGAGGGCAAGGAAGAAAGCCGCGGTGAAGACGCCAAACGTCAAGCCAAACCAAAGCGCATCCGGCATGGCACTGAGAAATCCTTTGGAAGCAAGTAAGGAACGGCCCTGGCTGGAAGCAAAATAGACTACCCAAATCGGGATCGCCAGTGCCGCGATGACCATTGCAGACCTGGGTAGAACAGTCCGTCTTGTGGTTCCCAACAAGACAGCCGCAACTACAAGCCCGGCCAAGAACGCAATCAAGAGCACCGCCGATTGCTGTGTCATGCGATACCTCTATTCTCGCCAGGCGCCGCGAGCAGACGTAAGGCCGAGCAAAAAGATGGCAGCAGCCAAAAAACGAGCACGCCTGCCTGGACTTGAGCAGTGTCGAAATGCATTGGGACCGTCAGGAGCTTGGCCACTTGGTAGACAAGCGCCGACCCCACAATCGACATCGAGAGCGCTACAGCAAATGCAGCCCAGACCTTGAATTGCACGTTGTGCTGGCGCATTGTCTGGGTGTGATGCGCAAGAATCTCGCGGACCTGGGCATTGGAATCCGGTTCACTCGTAAAGGCGAATTCCCGCAACCCCCGAATCGTACGCGCAGTCAGCTCGAGGTAGCGCTTGCAGCTTTCACAGTCGCGGATGTGGTCATGGATGAGCTGTCTTTCGCCCTTCGAAACCTCTTCTACGAAAGACCTGTCGATAAGCTCGCGAAATCTCTTGTCACTCTCCATGCGAATCACCCTCCTCAAATGCGGATCTCAATGCTGCGAGACCGCGATAGATTCTGGACGTCACCGTTGTAGTAGGGGCGCCCAAGACCTGAGCCATCTCCGCAAGAGACAGGTCTTCTTGAAACCTCAGCAGCAAAGCCTCGCGATACAGCGGTGGCAGAATCTGCAGCCGGCCGGCCAGACGCATTGCGTCTTCGCTTCGGGCCGCGGCTTCGAATGGCGAAGGATCGGAAGAGGGGAACAGCAACATGGCGTCGCGATCATTCGGCAAGGCTACCGTTGCCACCGCTTTTCGTTTTTTCCGGAGGTAATCTATGGTCAAATTGCGGGCGATCGCGAATAGCCATGGATCAAACCGCTGCTGCCCGTCGTACTGGCCGCCCCGCTGCAGCACGCGAATCCAGGTCTCCTGCGCAAGGTCCTCCGCGTACTCTGGCCTCCCGGTGAGGTATAGCAGGTAGCGCACCAGCCGACGCTGATAGCGCTCCACCAGGTCGGCAAGAAGCTCCATGTCCCTCTCACGTAAGCCTCGCGCAATCTTTGCCGTTTCGGTTTCGGCGGTCGTATTCAATGTCATGGGAAAAGCCGACATATATCCTGTATACGATCAAACCCCGCCGGATTACTCAACTTTTGACCGGAAAATCACCCTAAGATTTGGGCGATGGCGGGCTTGGGCTATCTGACCTTCCTGTGGCCGCCGCTCGGAAGCCATCTGTTCTTCCCCTACATCGTGATCCCGGGCGTGGTTGGGGAAGGATCGCTGACGCTGTGGCTTCTCGTGATGGGCGTGAACGTCCGACGATGGAAGGAACAGGCCAGCGCTGCGGGGGTGGCGGGCGGGCCCTCCGGAAGTTGAAACCGATGGATCGAGCAGAGATACAAATAACCTCACCGTGTGAAATGGAAGCGGCACTCCGGACTGTCATGCCATAAGATCGGCGAAATTGCCGATATATGGAGCGTGGCTAAACTGATTTCCCATGGCGATTAAACTGCTCTCGGCGTCGGTGAATCCGGTCGACCCGTCGGCGGCGCTCGATGCGTCCACCAGCCTCGTGCCGCTTACTCCCAGAGCGCTGACCACTCAAACGGGCCAGATCAGTCTTGGTCCTCCCGCTGACATTTTCGCCGGGTCGTCTTCGGCGCGCCGGGGCGGAGCAAATCTCATCTACGGAACGGCCGTGGAGGATTCCCAGAGCGATGAGATGGGAAGCTCGGGGTGGGAGTATCTCTCCGGCTGGGCCTGGGGCCGTTCTGTCGAGCGCACGGCGGTCGCCCATTACCTTTCCTACGCGACCGGTCCCGCTGGGTGGACCGGGCATCTCATTGACCTGTTCGCTTAGCAGCGATGAGATCTCTACACTGGCAGTTCTGACTTCGTCCCGATCCTGTCCGAGGCCCATTTCGACCTACACCGGAGGGCAGAAGCAATCATTAAGAAAAGAGTCCTGGGGCAAATGGAGAAGAGCCCGGCCAGCGACGACGCGAGGGCAGCAGGTGTATGCCGTGAAAATTGCAACCTGGACCAGGTCTTGCTCATCTGCAGGTATAGTGGAATGGCCCAGGCAGAGAAGCTAGACCGGAGGGTCTGTATGAACGTTTTCAGACGTGATGCAGGGTTTTCAGAGCCTCGATTGGGCAGGCGGATTTCGGCCCTGGTGGTGTCGTTGAGCTTGTTGTTGATGACTTGCCCGGAGACCCTGGCAGCCTACCAGGATCAGCAGGCTCCAGCCCCGGCCGCGCCGGCGCAGTCGGCGCCGCCGCCCTACACGCAAGAGGGTCCGGAGCAATTGCAGCAACTGGTGGCACCGATTGCGCTGTATCCGGATTCTTTGGTGGCGCAGATCCTGTCGGCGTCTACGTTCCCCGAGCAAGTTGTCGAAGCCGACCGCTGGGTGCAGGAGCACCCGGACTTGAAGGGCGAGGCTCTGGGGCAGGCAGTAGATTCGCAGCCCTGGGATCCGAGCGTCAAAGCGCTCACGGCGTTCCCGTCTGTCCTCGGCAATATGGACAAAAATCTTTCCTGGACCTCATCTCTGGGCGATGCCTACTACAACCAGCAACAGGATGTAATGGATGCGGTGCAGGTAATGCGGCGGAAGGCGCAAGAAGCCGGCAATCTCAAGTCAACACCGCAGCTAAACGTCACCGATCAGGATTCAGCGATTGATATTGACCCGGTTGATCCCGACGTGGTGTACGTTCCCGCCTACGACCCGTGGGCCATTTACGGATATCCGATCGCGGCCTGGCCGGGATGGTATCCATACCCCGGAATCTGGTTTGGCGGTCCTTACCTGTCGTTTGGTGTGGGCTTCGGAATTGGGTGGTTTGGCGGTTTTGGTTGGGGCTGGCATCACTGGGGATTTGACTGGCACAACCACGCCGTGCTGTTTAATCGGGGCAGATATTTCTCGCGGAGCACCACGTTTTATAACCGCAACAACTTCTATCGCGGCGGATTCGCCCGCGGCGGAGCCGATCGCGGCGCATTCAACCGTGGCGGGGCATACGGATCCCGCGGCGGAACTGGCGGACGCGGAGGGGTTTTTAATCATCCCGGCGGCGCGGCTCGACCCTTCGGCGGAAACAACCGCGCCGCCCGCGGATATGCTGAGCCCCGCGGTCAGAGCGGCGTCCGCTCAGGCGCGTTCAGCGGCTTCAACCGTGGGGGAGAGACCCGGAGCTTTTCATCCCGGGGAAGGGCCAGCTTCGGGGGAGGGGGCGGCTTTCATGGAGGCGGTTCTCATGGCGGTGGTGGACGCCGGTGACGCCAACTAAAGCGGCTTGAATGAGCTGGTTAGGAGAAATGGAGAGAAGGCATATGCAGCGAACGAATCTGAACTTCGATAATTCTCTTGCAACCAATCTTCTTAAAACCAGACAGGCTCCGCCCAATCTTGTCAGATTGATCGCGAGCGCGATTTTTGTGACGCTGTGTTTGGCTTCGGGTTCGATGGCACAGCAGGCCGGCCAGAAAACATTTGCATCGGCGGAGGACGCGAGCCAGGCGCTGGTTACGGCGGCGCAGAGCAACGACGAAAAGGCCATGCTCGAGATTCTCGGGCCATTCGGGAAGCACATCGTCTCCTCGGGTGACGAAGCAGAAGACGCCGAAAGCCGCGCCAACTTCGTGAAGAAGTACGAGGAAATGCACCGTCTGGTGAAGGAACCGGATGGCACTACGACCTTATACATTGGCGCGGAGAACTGGCCCACGCCGATCCCGCTGGTCGCCAAAGGGAAAATCTGGTATTTCGACACAGAGGCCGGCCAGCAGGAGATTCTTTACCGGCGAATTGGCCGCAATGAAATGTCGGCGATTCGCGTGGGTCAGGAACTCGTGGCCGCACAAAAGGAATATTCGACGCAACATGGCGAGTACGCTCGCAAAATCTACAGCGATGAAGGGAAGCATGACGGCCTGTACTGGAAGTCTGCCGCCGGCGAGACCCAGAGTCCGGTTGGACCGCTGGTGGCGGCGGCGGTAGCTGAGGTCTACGCCAGCAGTCGAGACAGCGCTCCGACTCCTTATCGTGGCTACTATTACCACATTCTGACGCGGCAGGGAAAAAACGGCCCGGGCGGAGCGAAGGACTATCTCGTGAACGGCAAAATGAGCGGGGGCTTCGCGTTCGTGGCCTATCCTGCGGAATACAGGTCATCCGGGGTCATGACCTTCGTTGTCGCCGAGGACGGCGTGGTGTACCAGAAGGATCTCGGCAGGAAGACCGACTCGCTCGCCAAGGCGATGAAAGAATATAACCCGGATTCCAGCTGGCAAAAGGCGGTTGAGGAGCAGGAAGAAACTGCCGGCGATCAAAAAACCAAGTAAAGAAGTGTCCTGGAGGCTGCGTGCCCCGGCGCCTTGTGCTTATCCAGGGATTAGAACGTCCTCAAGTACTGCCGTGGTTTCCGGGCTTGCACACCATCATCCAGCGAACCCGGTGGCCTTAAATAATGGGGGCAAATGCGGAAGGCTTGGCACGCCGTGCTAGCATCAGTGTGGCGTTGGATTTTCACATCCTGCTGAAGCTACCGCTCCAGATCCAACGAAAACCTTCTTCTCCATGCGGGATGGCCCCGAACACAAGGAGTTCTGCGTGGCTATGGACGATATCCGAAAAGTAATCCGTGGGAAGGAAGAGGGTTATTCCTCCGACAAAGAGACGAGTGACCCGATTCCTCGGGACGCGCCCACGGCACAAGATATGGACGATCTGCTTGCCGCGATCCGAACCCGGGGCCTTGACGTAATCGAAGAGGAACCTCAGTCGCATCCGGCGCTGGAACGAACTCTGGTTGGAGAATCGGACGAGATTGATGTGAGTCCCGCCCCGGCCGCGGCTGAGGCGGCCACCGACCCGGTGCGGGTTTACTTGCGCGAGATGGGCGCCTCGCCGTTACTCACACGGGAACAGGAAGTGGAGATCGCCAAGCGCATCGAGCGGGGACAACTCTCGGCCATGAAGGCGCTTTCGCGCTCGCCCATCGTGGTTCATCAAGTGCTGGTGATCGGTGACGAATTGAAGCGCGGCCAGCGCTCGATTAAAGACACGGTCGTCTTCGATGAAGAAGAAATTACCGAAGAGATTCTGCATCGCCGCCTGACCGAAATTACAGGCCGCATCGAGCAGGTCCAGAAGTATTACAAAATCTCCTGCCGTCTGGCGGAACAATTGTTGATCTTCGCGGCGGACAAGAAAAGCCGGCAGTACCGGCGCTGCCGATCCCGACTCAGCCGCGAGATCATCCGGATTTCGCAGATCATCCGCCACCTCGGTCTTGCCCCGGTGGAGCGCAAGCGTCTGGCGGAGCGCGTGAATAACACTGCGAATCTCATGCGTTCGCTGGAGCGCCAGCTCGGTGCGCTGGAAAAAAAGATGGCGGCCACGCGTAACGAGGAGCTCAAGAAGACTTACCGGGCCACGCAACGCCAGCATCGTGCCGAGATGAAACGGCTGGAGAGCGCCGCCGGCATGACGTTCGCCGAACTGCAGCGCACGCAGCGGGCAATCATCCAGGGCGAGATGGACGCGGAGCAGGCAAAACACGAACTCATCGAAGCCAATCTGCGTCTGGTGGTTTCGATCGCCAAGAAGTATGGCAATCGTGGGCTTCAGTTCCTCGACCTGATCCAGGAAGGGAATGTCGGCTTGATGAAGGCGGTGGACAAGTTCGAGTATCGCCGCGGCTACAAGTTCTCGACCTATGCCACCTGGTGGATTCGTCAGGCCATCAGCCGATCGATTGCGGATCAGGCGCGCACCATCCGGCTGCCCGTGCACATGATCGAGATCGTAAACAAACTCATTCGCGTCTCGCGACAACTGGTTCAAACGCTCGGCCGCGAGCCCAGCTCAGCCGAGATTGCCCAGCAAATGGACATTCCCGAGGCCAAGGTGCGCAGGGTGCGGAAGATCATGCGGGTGCCGATCTCACTGGAGACACCGATTGGCGAAGAAGGAGATTCGCACCTCAGCGATCTCATCGAAGACCGGGGACAGGTCTCGCCCGCTGAAGCGGTCATCAGCGCGGATGTGAAAGAGCGGACGGCGCACGTGTTGCGAACGCTCAGCGTACGGGAAGAAAAGATCATCCGGATGCGTTTCGGTATGGAGGACGGTTCGGAGCGAACCCTGGAGGAAATCGGCCGATCGTTTACGGTTACGCGCGAGCGCATTCGCCAGATCGAAGCCAAGGCGCTGCGCAAACTGCGCCAACCCGCCCGATCCCGGCAGCTGAAGCCATTGTTCGATGATGCGCGGGAGTGAGCGAACCGGGAAATAGCTCAGTTGGCGGCGTCTTCAGATGCGGGGATTTGAGCAGCGGTCTTATCTTTGGCGATTTGGTGGAGGAAAGCTCGGAGGCTTGGCATCCCGGAGAGCGTCTGATTCACGCCCCTCCAGTTCGGCCTGGCGATGTTGGTTAGCTTCGGCGGGGTCGGTTCCGGCCTTAAGATCGGTTTTCTCGATGAAGTAGCGCCAGCCCTCATGCCGATCGGCGGAGTCCTGGGACTCTTCAAACTTCTTCAGTTCCAATTCCGCGCGCTGCTTGCCGCGGATCACAGCGACCACTCCATCGGAGCGGTAGGTCCGCACGTTGTGCCGGATGATGGCGTAAGAAGCGATGAGTTCGTCGCGTGTCAGAGAGAATCCATTTCGCAGGTGGTTCAGACAATGAAGCGGATTTTAAAAAGGCGATCTCGAGAGATCGCCTTTTCGAAAAGCGTTTGTGCGCTTAGACAGGAACGACGTTCTCGGCCTGCCAGCCCTTGGGACCCTTGGTCACGTCGAACTGCACGGTCTGGCCCTCCTGAAGGCTCTTGAAACCTCCCGCCTGGATCGCGGAAAAATGCACAAAAACGTCTTCGCCACTCTGACGGCTGATAAAGCCATAGCCCTTGGCGTCGTTGAACCACTTCACTGTTCCTTGTTCTGCCATGTTGATACTGTTCCTTTTCAGTTTATTTTTACGCTGGAGAGATTCGGAGGTACTGAAGGGCAGGTGACAGGCTGTTGAGGCGAGAGCTGCTCACGACCGACTCGGTCTAACGCAAAGGCATCGTACGCGAAGCCAGCGCAATTAGCAAGGCGATTCGAGCGGCGACCGTTGTAGACCCAATGGTCACGCTGCTGAACTCGCGGAGCCCGAAGCCCCGGCATGACCGCGGCAAACAGCGTATACTAAGACTACTTAACCTCGAAGATACGCTGTTAAAGCATCCCGCGCCTTCGCGATTGAGAGATCGAGAGGCGCATGTTCGCGCAGTATTTGCTCACCGTTCAAACCGTCCGCTCGGCCGGCTGTGACCGCAGTCGAAAGCGTGCATTTTGATGCGCATCATGACGTACGTCATGACGCTGATCGCGACGTTCACTTTGGCGGCGGCCATCTTGTATCGTTCTCCCTCCGATTTCAGGATGGAGTTAAGCATCATTGTGTCAGTGGCCGCGGCCGCAATCGGAGTGCGCAGCTTTTTAACCGGCAAGTTTGTGTGGACCCTGCTGTTTCTGGGGGTTCTGGGCGTGTTCACACCGTTCCATCGGGCGGAGTTGTCCCACTTGTTGGTCTCCATACTCGACATGGCGACGCTGGCGCTTCTGGCGGCCTCGCCGATCATCCTGGGAAGATCTCCCGGCCACGCGGGTCTCAAGCACCCAGCCCGGCCGGTTGTCGTCACCCGGCACTAGCCCGCCAACAAATTACAGGAGTTTTGATGTCTGCAAAGAATGGCGACAAATCGAGATTTAACCGTGAGCGCAAGCAGAAAATCGCTCGGCGGAAGCGCACCAGGGAAATGCTGACGCGAGCGCAGACGCCATCAGGACCGGCGCACGCCGCTGCCGCCCCGAAGCCAGGGACGGTATCGGCGTGATCACACCCCTGCTGGTCTCGCCGCTGTCCCCGCCCATCCCGGGAGGCGTTAAGAAGAAGCGAGTGCTGCTTGTGGATACTTCACAGGCGACGCGCGAATTGCGTTCCGAGGTGATGAGAAAGTTCGGAATTGATGTGGATTGCGCGGCGGATATCGCGGAGGCTCGTTTGCGCTGGAGAGCGGTGGTGTATGACCTCGTTCTGATTGACGCAGAAAAGGGGGAGGGCTACCGGGACAAGTTTTGCGATGACATTCGCAGTGCGACACCGCGGCAGCGGCTGGCCTTCCTGGTCGGCCAGCCGGAATACCTGGCGAATGCGCCCGGTGCGGAAGAAGCGTTGCCGGTGCCGGCCGCCGATGATCAGATCATGGGCGAATTGAGAATTGCCCTGGGCACTGAGCGTGGAGATCTGACCCAGCGTTGGGGCATTCTGGAGGCATCGCGGCGAATTTCCGAAGTCCGCTCCGCGTCGCTCGCCCGCACTCAGGCGATGCGCGCTCTGCCGGTTCCGCCGCGGGATACCGAAGGGCGTCCATCAAAACGAATCTTGCCGGCGGCCAGCCTGGATGATTTACTGAGAGAGGAACTGCGATGAAGAACCTGTATGTTGGAAATCTACCCCACAGCGCAACCGAAGCCGAGTTGCGAAGCCTTTTCGAAGCGCACGGACCGGTGGAAAAAATCACGCTCATGACCGACCGGGATACAGGCCGCTCCCGAGGTTTCGGGTTCGTAGAAATGACGAATGCCGGCGAAGCCGATAAAGCGATTGCGGCGCTCAACGGGACCGATCTGGGCGGACGACCCTTGACCATCAACGAGGCGAAGCCGAAGACTGAGCGCCCGAGGGGCGGCGGTGGCGGGCAGCGTTTTGGCGGCGGCGGGGGCGGACGTGGGCGGGACGACTACCGCGGCCATCCGCGGCAGCCGCGCGAACCGCGTTGGTAGTTTTGTGATGCATTAAGCGTGTTCCGGTCAGGTCGGCAAGTGCCTGACGGTGAACGAACCAAGAGGTGCCAGAGGATACGTATGCCAAGAGGCCGATCGACATTCACCAAGCGCCAAAAAGAAAACGCACGACAACAGAAACAACGGGACAAGGCCGAGCGCCGGAATCAGCGGAAAGAGGAAAAGCCGGTGGAGGGCAGCGTGGATGAAATGGCTGAACTGCGCCAACATGCGGCGGCGCAGGCCGCGCTGTTTAACATTGGTGTGGAAGACAGTGAAGCGGAAGAGTCCACGCCCGACGGCCGCGTCGGCGATTGAGTTGTGAGGGCAAGCCTGCCGGGGCCGATGCCCTAGGCAGCAGCAGAATGATCGTTGCCGCAATAATCGGGTTCTATATCTAGTACGGAGGAAAGAGAGTGGCAGAGATTCGATTGCAAGAGGGGGAATCCCTCGAGAATGCGCTCCGTCGGTTCAAGCGCAAGGTTCAGACGGAAGACATCATCAAGGAAGTGAAGCGTCACTCCTATTACCTGAAGCCGGGCGAAAAGCGCCGGGTGAAGCAGGCTTTGGCGCGAAAGCGTGCCCGGAAAAAGGTTCGCAAAGAAGGTTCATTTGGAACCGACTCGCGCCGGGAAAAATGATGACCCTGTGATCGCTGGAAGGTGCCGGCGCCTCAGGCCCCGGCACCCGAAGCAGCCTATCTACACGAATACCTCTCCCGGCAAAGCGGTCAGGGTCCGCGAAGCCAGCGTGTTTTGAATCATTCGCCGCGGTGGCGCGTCCGCCGCCGTTTCAGTCTGCAGGCGCTCGATCTTCAGCTTGAGAGTGCGCTCGATCTGGCGCAGTTCGAGCGCTTCGGCTCCTGCGGCCAAGGTGGTGGCTCGTCCCAAGAGCCCGGCTCTGCCGGTGCGGCCGACGCGATGGATAAAGTCCTCCGCCATTTTGGGCACGTCATAATTAATGACGTGGGCGACGTCATCCACGTGCAGGCCGCGGGCGGCGATATCGGTCGCCACGAGCACCTGGAAACGGCCTTCCTGGAACCCGCTCAGGGCCCCGTTGCGCTGTGATTGCGAGCGATCGCCGTGAATCATGGCAGCCGCAAAACCGTCGCGCACAAGCTCCTTGGCCAGACGCTCGGCGCCGCGCTTGGTGCGCGTGAAAATCAGAGTCTGTCCCTTTTCCGCGTAGAGTAACTGCCGCAGACAGTCGAGTTTCTCTCCCGGCCGCAGTTCGTAGGCCTTGAGTTCGACGCTTTCGGCAGGCTTGAGCACCGAGCCCAAAGCGACGCGAATCGGATTGCATAGGTACTCATTCACCAGGCCGACGATGGACTGTTCCATGGTGGCCGAGAAACACAGCGTCTGCCGCCGCTCGGGCAGGGATGCCAGGATGCGACGGATAGCCGGCAGGAATCCCATGTCGAGCATGCGATCGGCTTCATCCAGCACCAGCAGTTTAACGTTCCGCAGATCGGCAAACCTGCGATCCATGAGGTCCTGCAGGCGTCCGGGGGTCGCAATCACCAGTTGCGATCCGGCGCGCAGGCTTTGAATCTGTGCCTTCTCCGACACGCCTCCAATGATGAGGGCAGCCTTATGCATCTGGTTCGTGCGCAACTGCTCATATTGCTCGTGAACCTGCATAGCCAGTTCGCGCGTCGGCAGCAATACCAGAGCGACCGTGGAATGTGCCCGTTCCTTCTGCAAAGTTTCAATCAGCGGGATGAGAAATGCCAACGTCTTGCCGGTGCCGGTCTGGGCGGTGCCGATGACGTCCCGGCCTTCCATCGCCGGCGGAATGGCGCGTTCCTGGATCGGGGTGAGGTTAGTGAATTGAGCTGCCGCCAGCCTCTGCTGCAAGGCAGAAGACAAGGGCAGTTCTGAAAATTTGGTCATTCGAGATTGTTTCTTTCTGGAGGGGTAACGCGCACACTCGAACAAATGTCGGGAGCCGCAATGCCGCTCGCATGTAATTTTGGATTCGCGTAAATAAACGGCGGGCAGGAAAGGCGGAGATGAATCTAGTCAAAAAACGCGACTACCGCGTCACGAGCAAACCGTAATAAGTTAGCGTGAAAACAGTATACCAGAAGAGACGGCAAGCGCGGGTTACGACAGTTACTTCCGAGCTTCCGCGGGGATGCCGACGGGACCGCGGGGATGCCGACGGGACCAATTCGGGTAGTTGCGACTTGCGGCAGAACACCCTGGACTGGCTCCTAAATGCGCAAGATTCGTTCATGGTATCGTTCTGAAAAAGAGAGAAGATCAGGAGGCGGGTTTGATGCGTTGCCGAATGCAGCCTGTGCTTGCCACCCTCATTGCGCTTGTAGTGATACTCACAACCGCGAGTTCCGCGCCCGCTGCCTTCTCTTATGGAACAATTCAAAGCTCCTGCGCGCCCTGGGACGGTCCCGCCATCGGCATCTCGCTCACCAACGAGCCGGCGCAGTGCAAACGAACCAGCGAGCCATTCATTTCCATCGGAATATGGCGGGGGCTGCCGGTTCAGCCAGGCCAGACGGTGAAATTCGCTCCGGGCTCGGACGCAGGTTTTGCCTCACGCTGCAAGAAAGAAGGCAACTGTGAACGAGCCCAGTCGGGCACGATCACGTTTGACCGCTATGAAGTAGGCTCCGGCGCCTCAGGCCGCTACGACTTGCACTTCAAAGGTGATGAAACACTGAGTGGGACGTTTGAGGTGAAATGGTGCCAGGAGCGCGTGATCTGCGGCTAAACGCGCAGGGTCTTATTAGCCACCGGAGTGTGCGGCGAAGTCCGGAGTGTGATTTGAAGTTCCATCCTACTTGGCTGCTGTGACGCACAACGGTTTCATCTCCGCCGCTGCTGCAGCTTCCGGAAAGTAATGGCGCTGGAAATTGAGAGCGACATTGACGAGTCCGATCATCACCGGTACCTCGACCAGTGGTCCGATGACCGCGGCAAAGGCCGCGCCGGAATTGATCCCAAACACCGAGACGGCCACAGCAATCGCCAGTTCGAAATTATTCGAGGCGGCCGTAAATGAGAGCGTGGTGGTCTTCGAGTAATCTGCGCCCAGTTTCTTGCCCATGTAGAACGACACGAGGAACATCAGGACAAAGTAGGCCAGAAGCGGAACCGCAATGCGCAGTACATCCAGTGGAAGACGCACGATGTATTCGCCCTTGAGCGAGAACATCACCACAATCGTGAAAAGCAGCGCGATCAGGGTCAACGGACTTACACGAGGAATGAATGTTTGCTCGTACCACTGGCGGCCGCGGACACGAACCAGGACAGCCCGCGTGGCAAACCCGGCCAGGCAGGGGATGCCAAGATACACAAAAACGCTTTTCGCAATTTGGGCGATAGAAACGTTAACGACCGCGCCCCTCAAACCCAGCTTGGCCGGAAGCACGGTAATGAATATCCAGGCATATACGGAATAGAAAAGCACTTGAAACAGTGAGTTGAAAGCCACCAGACCGGCGGCGTATTCGGTATCACCCTTCGCCAATTCGTTCCAGACAATCACCATGGCAATACACCGGGCCAGACCAATCATGATCAAGCCAGCCATGTACTCCGGGTAGTTCCGCAGGAATACGATCGCAAGAACGAACATCAGAACGGGTCCCACCACCCAGTTCTGTAGCAGGGACAAGCCGAGTACTTTCCGGTTGTGAAACACTTCGGGCAGTTCTTCGTATCGCACCTTCGTGAACGGCGGATACATCATCACAATGAGGCCGACTGCGATAGGAATTGACGTCGTACCGAGGCTGAACCGATTCAGAAACGGCACGACTCCGGGAATCCAGTAGCCGAGAGCGACGCCGATCGCCATGGCCGCAAAAATCCAGAGTGTCAAATAACGATCCAGGAATTTGAGACGGCTGCTGGTGTTCATCCGGCGATCCTCGAAATTCAATTTCCCGGTGTCACGGGCGAAGTGGTTTGCGCGATCCGGTCGAACTCTTTCTTGAGCGCCAGATTATCGAGCGCGTGAAAGGGAAGAGAGAGAAAGAGACCGATTCTCCGATCGAGGAGGAAGTACGCGTCTCGGAAAGCTCGCTCAATCTCCGATCTACTGCCCTGAACTGCCGCGGGATCCGGCACGCCCCAGTGGGCGGTCACCGGCTGGCCCGGCCATACGGGGCAGACTTCATTCGCGGCGTTGTCACAGACGGTGAATACGAAATCCAGTTTGGGCGCCCCCGGTTTGGCAAACTCTTCCCAGCTCTTGCTGCGCAGACCCGCGGTCGGAATATGGGCTTGTTCGAGTTGCTGCAATGCCTGCGGGCGCACTGCCCCCGTGGGATGACTGCCCGCGCTGTAGGCGGTGAATCTGGGTTTGCCTTTGAAGTTCAAAATGGCCTCAGCCAGAATCGAGCGCGCCGAATTTCCGGTGCACAGAAATAACACGTTGTAGTGGGTTTCCATCGCAGTGCTCCCTTGTCCTAGTTGCAGCAAGTCGGCCCGCAGCACGTCTTGATAGGGCTGGGTTTGACGGCGCGAATGAAGGCGCTCATGAACTTCTCGTCCACTTGAGGCGCGATTGCGTCCGCGTCTATTCCAGCCGAGGCCAGGAACTCGCGCGCGTCCGCGACACGGTATACGCGAGTCGGTTCCACTTCGATCTGCTCGAATCCGGCTGCGTTGAGTTTGGAACGGTATTCATTCGCGTCCAGTGCTCCCGCAATGCAACCGACCCAGAGCAACACTTTCTTCCGGATTTCATCGGGAATGGCGCCGCGCGTGACCACGTCTGAAACGGCGATGCGTCCTCCGGGCTTCAACACACGGAAAGCCTCGCGCAGCACGCGATCCTTGTCGGCAGAGAGATTGATGACGCAGTTCGAGATGATTACGTCCACGGAATTGTCGGGCAAAGGGATGTTCTCGATTTCGCCCTTCAGGAACTCCACATTCTCGGCCCCTGCTTTTCGCTTGTTCTCGTTCGCGAGGGCCAGCATTTCGTCGGTCATATCCAACCCGTAAGCTTTGCCGGTTGGACCCACTCGCCTGGCCGACAGCAGGACGTCAACTCCGCCGCCAGAGCCGAGATCAAGGACGGTCTCTCCGGCATTGAGTTGGGCCAGGGCAGTCGGATTGCCGCAACCGAGCGAAGCGAGCACGGCATCCTCGGGAATACCCGCGGTTTGAGAAGCCTCGTAGAGATTGCGCGTAATCGGATCGCACTGCCCAATTCCGCTGGGCGAAGCTCCGCAGCAACTGCTTCCACCGGTTTTCACCCGTAACGCTGCCTGCCCGTACTTTTCCTTGACGATCTCTTTGATGTCGGTAGCGTCCGTAGCACTCATGAGATTCTCCTATCTGCAAATCTGAATAACGTCCTGCGGCTTAACTGCTTGGTTGCGGGTACAGCACTCGGAATAGAGGAACTGCAGGATTTCCTGCAATGCTTCAGTGTTGGCGGTGTAGCGAAGGAAAGTGCTTTCGCGGCGGACCTGGACTAGGCCCTCGTTTCTGAGTTTGTCCAGATGGTGGGACAGGGTGGAATTCGGAATATCCAGTTCTTCCTGGATCTCCCCGACGACCATGCCCTCCGGGTGAGCCGAGAGGAGCAGTTGCATGATACGGAGCCTGGCCTCGGTACCCATGGCCGAGAACATGTCAGCATATCTGGCGATCTGTTCAGAGGTTTTGAGGTCGGCGGCTCGTCTCATATTTCGATAATTGCAGAAATATGGTGCCAATGTCAAGCGAGGGCGAGTTTCCCGTTTCGCGCCCTGACGAAGCGATCTGACGGCCGCAATAACAAAGGGCAGCGGTGCAGTTTGTTTAAACCGCACCACTACCCCGAAGTTCAGCGGCAATTTCTTTTACGAACTCAGGCCAGGTCGAAGCGATCGAGATTCATCACTTTGTCCCAGGCCGCCACGAAGTCCTTTACGAACTTCTGCTTCGCGTCCGCAGAGGCATAGACTTCCGCAAAAGCGCGAAGCTGCGAATGCGAGCCGAAGATCAGATCAACTCTGGTACCCGTCCACTTGACCTGCTTCGTCTTGCGGTCGCGTCCTTCGTAGACTCCTTCCGAACCGGCGGCGGGCTGCCACTCGGTGCCCATATCGAGCAGGTTAACGAAGAAGTCGTTGGTCAGCGTCTCCGGCCGCTTGGTGAAGACGCCGTGCTGCGAGTTTCCGGTGTTCGCACCCAGAACCCGCAGCCCACCCATCAGAACGGTCATCTCAGGCCCGGTGAGCTTCAGCAGTTGCGCGCGATCCAGCAGGCGTTCTTCGGCCGAAAGGATCCCGTTCGCGTTGAAGTAATTGCGGAAGCCGTCTGCCTTCGGCTCGAGCGGTTCGAAAGACTCGACGTCGGTGTGTTCCTGTGACGCGTCCATGCGACCGGGCGTGAAGGGCACTTTCACGTCGTGACCGGCGGCTTTGGCAGCTTTTTCAACCGCCGCACCACCGCCGAGAACGATCAGGTCGGCCAGCG
>Ga0070733_10001746_pt1 | contig 16005 bp, 14 predicted proteins | sample Coa_R1_9_FD_66450 | JGI IMG/M metagenome (GOLD analysis project Ga0070733, IMG submission 66450) | Surface soil microbial communities from Centralia Pennsylvania, which are recovering from an underground coalmine fire - Coalmine... | ecosystem: Environmental > Terrestrial > Soil > Unclassified ... | reverse complement strand
ATCGGCGCGCGCAATATGCAGAACTTCAATCTCCTGCGCGAAGCCGGGAAACTCACCAAGCCCGTGATGATCAAGCGCGGCATCGCGGCAACCATTGAGGAACTCCTGCTCGCCGCCGAATACGTCATGAGCGGCGGCAATTACAACGTCATTCTTTGCGAGCGCGGAATCCGTAGGTTTGAAACCGCCACTCGCAACACCATGGATGTTTCCGCCATCCCCGTCGTGCAGAAGCTCTCGCATCTGCCCATCATCGGCGACCCCTCGCACGGCACCGGCCGCCGTGATCTGGTGCTGCCGATGGCTCGCGCGGCGGTCGCCGCCGGCGCGGATGGCTTGATGATCGAAATGCATCCCGATCCCGACAACGCCCTGAGCGATGGAGCACAATCGATCCCGCCCAAGCAATTCCTCGAGCTGATGCAGCAGGTGCGAGCCATCGCCGGGGTCCTGTGAATTCGGTAAGTATCGTCGGCGTCGGACTGATCGGTGGCTCCTTTGCGCTGGCCCTGCGAAAGGCCGGATTCACCGGCCGTATCATCGGGGTCAGCTCACAACCCGCCCTCGACGCGGCGCTCGCCCGCGGAGTCATCGACGAGGCTTTACCACTCGCCCAGGCCGCCGCCGTCTCCGATTTCATCTATCTCGCCCAGCCCATTGAACGAATTCTTTTGAGCATCGATGTCATCGACCAACACGCCCGCCCCGGCGCGCTCATCACCGACGCGGGCTCAACCAAAGTGGCGATCGTGAATCGCGCGGCTTCGTCCATCCATCGCGCCCGATTCGTCGGCGGGCACCCCATGGCCGGCAAAGAATCGAGCGGCGTCGAGCAAGCCGATGCCGATCTCTTCCGCGGCCGCCCCTACGTGCTCACCACTCGCGACGCCGATCTCGAATCCTGGATCGAGCGCATCGGAGCCCGCCTGGTCGTAATGTCCGCCGAGGAGCATGACCGGCTCGTTGCGCTGACCTCGCATCTGCCCCAATTGATCTCGACCGCGCTCGCGTCTGTGATCGGCTCGGCTCCCGATGCCGCAAGAGTCGCCGGCCCGGCCGCGGTCGATCTCACCAGGCTCGCGCTCAGCCCCTACGACATCTGGCGCGACATCTTCGCCACCAACGCGGATTCCGTCGACGCGGCGCTTAGCGCGTTCATCGCCAAGCTCGACGAATTGCGCTCCGCGCTCCGCAGCCCCGAAATGGAGCGGGCTTTCGAAAACGCCGCCGCCGCCGCCAAAGCCCTCCGCCGCTGAAGCGATATACTTCGGTTCGTGGGCAGCCTGCGGGGAAACACGGCGGCTGGGGCGAGTGTGCGCATTGCACCGGTCGACGGTTCATCCGAATCCATCGGCGCCACAGCCGACGCCGCCGGCAACTTCGAGTTCCCATCTGTTGCTCCTGGCTGGTACATCCTCTCTGGAACCGCGCCCTATTTCCGCGAGATGGTGAAGGCCGTTCGTGTTGCGGGAGACGCTCCCACCGACGCCGGACCGCTAACGCTTCTGCTCGCACTTCAAGCCGAGCAGGGGCCCGTCCCTGTTCTCACCGTCTGCGAAGCTCTGGAAAAGCGCAACTCCGTCACCTACTGGCCCGCCGTCATCGTCGGCATCTTCAAATCCGGAATGGACGAGACCCTTCGCCTTGATTGCCCCACTCAACTGGTCACCGGCGAGGTCGCCTGGCCCAGCTCGATTGCGCTAACCCGCCCCTCCGCGCCTCCCGATGAGTTTCGCGCTGAGATCGAGAAGAAGCGGCAGGAAATTCTGAAATCCGGCCCTCCCGGCGCGCACCCCAGGCCGGAGCGTGTGGTTGCCCTCTACGGCATCTTCGTCGCGCCGTCCGGGCTGGCCTCGGCTCCTTGTTGCCGCGCCCCGGTCGAAACCGTCATCCCCCCGGCCCGCTTATTCGGCCTCGCTGAAAAGGATCTTCGAGTGATCCGCTAACCCTTCACACCTCCGCCCACTGTGAAAATCAGGCACACCTTCTATCCCCATAACCCCTTGAAAAATAACGTCGAAACTTTTGGACTCCAGAGTGCTTCCTTTGGCCGGCATATGAAGTTGGCGTTTCTCATCACGCTGGCTGCCGGGTTGCCGCTCTTCGGCGGCGCGGCCGACGCGGCGCTTACCACGGAATCTCCCGACGCCGCCTCCTCCACCAACGTGAACGCCCGCTACATCATTGAAAGCGTCAATATTTTAGGGTCCCAGACCAAGGCCCTCAGCAGGTCCTTGCGCGACGAGCTGAGGCGGGTCGTCGGCGACAACCTGGATTCGATTCGCCTCCAGAAACTCGCCAGCCGGATTAAGGACGAACTGCGCGTGGCCAAGGTCAAGATCCACGTGACCAGGGGAACCGTTCCGAATCACGTGCTGGTGAATTTTGAGGTCGCCAAGAAGCCCGTGGATCTGAAGGTCGCCAAGTTCCTGTACGATTCCAAGCAAGGCTGGAGCGGGGAAGCCAGCGCGACCACCTACGCCGCAGGCAACGCTTTTACGCTGGGCCTGGCCAGCGACGACGACGCGATGGTCGAACGCTACACCGGCATTCGCGCCAAGTTTGAGCGCGATAACCTGGGCACGGACCGCCTGGGCATGCGTTTCGAATTCGACGATTTCCACGAAATGTGGAATCAGGCGACCGTGTCGCAGGATCCTTCCGCGATCTACCGCAGCCGCCAGACTTTTATGCCGGAGGCAAAAGTGGTTCTCATCGAGCCGCTTGAAGTCGACTTCGGCGTCCGTTTCGCGCGATTCCGGTTGAGCACGCCGGGCGCGACGACCGAATCATCCAACGCGGTGGTATCAACTCTGCGCTACCACCAGCGTTGGGGTTCGGGAGAAGATTTGCAGGAACAGGATCTGGAAGGCTCGTATTCGATGGACGCCACCATGCACCTGCTGCATACCGATGCCAACTACGTCCGTCAAACCGCCCAGGCGCGCTACAAGTTCCGCCGCGACCGCAGCAGCGTGGAGGTTTCCTTCATGGCCGGGCTGACCGGCGGTGAGACGCCCCTGTTCGACCGCTTCGTGCTGGGCAACGCGTCCATGCTGCGGGGCTGGAGCAAATTCGATCTGGATCCCGTGGGCGGCTCGCATGTCGTCTACGGTTCGGTCGACTACACCTATCGCTACTATCAAGTGTTCTATGATACGGGTGCGGTGTGGGATCGTCCCCAGGATCGCGATCAGAAGCAGTCGGTGGGGGCGGGTTTCAAGAAGGAAGGGTTTCAGCTCGCCGTGGCTTTCCCGGTGGGCGCCCCCCGTCCCATCCCGGTGTTTTACGCCGGAATGAATTTTTAACGAGGTCCGATCAAGGAATCGCGTGCCCATACGATCGATCAAACCGTGGTGGTTGTTTGTGGCCTTCCTCTCCGGCATGGTGCTCGCCATGGTGGCCGAGGCGATGCTCTCCGAGGATCTGATTCTCGATCACCGCAACCACCGCTTGGAGTTTTCGGCACCGCGCACGGACTTCTTTGCGGGCCAGCCTATGGTTCGCCTGCGCAACGCCGCCGAAGTCCCGTTCGTCATCAAGACCACGCTTTTTTCCGGCAAGAAGGACCACGTGTTCACCAGCGCGGCGGACCGGTTCATCGTCAGCTTTGATCTCTGGGAAACCACGGACAAGGCCTATTCTGTGGTCAAGCTCGCGGCTCCGCGAAAGAGCGTGAAGAACCTGACCGCCAAGCAGGCCCAAGCCTGGTGCCTGAGCCAAATGGGGCTCGACACCACTGGGCTTTCTGGCAGCGAGCCTTTGTGGGCCCGCTTGGAAGTCAGCGCCGAAGACCCGGCGCGAGAGGGCAGCCCTCTCGGTGACAGCGTGAACTCCTCCGGCATTAACCTCAGCATCCTGGTCGACATCTTCAGCCGCCCTGGGTCGCAACCGCCAAAGCTGCTGGAGTATCCGTCGTTCACTCTCGATCAACTGAAATCGACGCGCGGCTCGTAGAGCCTATCCGCGATTTTGCACGGGAGACGACCCGTCCCGATTCAAGCCCAGGGACATCACCGCCGGAACCTCAGCTTCCTCAAACTGGAGCATCCCTTCCGGCGACTTCGCCATCTCCGACGTTCGCCATCGGGCCCACGCCGCCAGGATTCCCAAGAGCCCCAGCATCGCGATCAAGCCCGCGGGGTTGTCAGTCGAACTGCCTAGCGCGTGCCTTTCCACATCCGCGCCCCTGGCGATCACCAACAGCACTCCGATCAAGCCCAGGATCACCATGTGGGCGTAGGATCTCCCCGGCAGATACGAGCAGGTGAAGGGTATTTTATGGAAATTGCGCAGGCACAGCTCCGCGACGATCGCGCCGAGCAGCCCCAGAACCGCGAGATGCCCCACCGCCGGCCGCCACGGCCACATCCACAGGAACACCGCGGCCGACGCCGTCCATACCGGAATGACCGACAGCAGATATAGTGCGCGCCGGCTGGCCACCATACAATCAGAGCTTCCGGCAATCGGCGTGACGCGGAAAATCCAGTTCGCCCGCAGATCCAGAGGCAGCGAGAACACGACCCGCGCCCCCAACACCGCCGCGCCCATCATCACGATGCTGGCCACCAGCATCGCCGCGTTCACCTGGTGCCAGGGATCGCTTCCGGCAAGTTGATCCTCCGCCGCCGGGGACTTCGCGAAAAAGATCGCCAGTCCGAAGGCCAGCCCCAGGTAGAAGGAAAGAATCACGCGATGCTGGCGGCTCCGCAACAGCGTGCGGATGCTGAATTGCACCACCGCCGTCGTGAGCGAGCCGCCGAAGCGCGGCAGCCCGGATTGAAAAAAGAGACGTACGCGACCGCGGCCCGGCAGAATGTCGGGTTGCTCCGCGATCTTGCGCAGCGTCCGGAAGTAACAGATCAGGTATGCGAAGACCGCTCCGCCGCCCGCCAGGCTCAAACCCATCCACGCCCTCCGCGCCAGAACGTCAAGCATCGCGGGCATCGGTCCATTCAACACTTGAAAGAGACCGAAGAACCAATACGAAGGCAGCCAGAAAAGCAGCTTTTGATTCGCCGCCAGCGATTCCATCGAGGAGAATCCCGGTTGCAGAAAATACACCGTCAGCAACAGGCAGAAACACGTCATCTGCAGCCCTGCCGACAGGCGCAAGTACCACTGCCGCGGCAGCAATTGCGCCAATCCTTGCACGCTCAGCATGCAGCAGAAAATGAACACGCCTCCCGCGAACATCGCAATCCAGAACGCGGCAAAGCAGCGGGCGTCATTCAGCAGGCTGTCCTTCCCGGAGACCACCGGGCTCGCCAATGAAACCGCGGGCGCGCCCGCCAACCTTTGGCCGATGTGCGCTCCCAATTGGTCGGCGAAACTGAATAGGCTAGGCGTGGCGTTGAAGAGCACGACGCCTGCGGCATCTCCTCTTGGATAAAAGAACGCGAAACTGCTGAAGCCCGACGTTGCGCCGTTATGCCAGTAGAAGCCAAGATCCGCGTTATAGGCCCACGCCAGCGCGATGCGGCCGCTGGGTCCGGCGTCCGCGTGAATCTGGTCCGATTGCGCGATCGCCGCCGAGAGCGTCTCGAATTTCCCCGGGTGCAGTTGGGCGTCGAGATACGTCAGCATATCCCCGGCTGTCGAATGCAGGGCTCCCGCGCCAGCCAGCCCAGGCTGGTCCCACGCGCGCGGCCGGTGTCGCGAGTTATCGTAACCCCGAATCACGCGGCTCAATTTCTCTTCCGAGAGATACACCACCGTATCGCTCATCCCGAGCGGTCCGGTGACCTCTTCTTGCACCAGGAAGCGATACGTCATTCCCGCGCGGTTCGCCAGCGCCTGGCCGAGCAGACCAAAGCCAAGATTGCTGTAAAGAAAGTCCGCCGTGGCAGGTTTCCCCACCCCGCGCTTGCCGATATACGCGTAGAGTTTCTCGACGCCATAGTCTTCGTTCGCCTTCAGGTTGTCGGGTATCTGCGGCAGTCCGGAATGGTGCGTCGCCAGATCCAGCAGGGTGATCTCCTGGCCCGGAGGCTTGGCCACGATTCCCGGCGGCAGCAATTCGCGCACAGGCTCGTCGAGTCTCACGCGCCCTTCCTCCACCATGCGCGCCAGCACCAGGCCCGTAAAGGTCTTCGTGATCGATCCGATTTCGAAAATCGAATCCGGCTGCGCAGAGCCATACGCAAAAACCTGCCGGTCGCCGTGATCCAATACTCCAATGGCCACGCCCGCATGCGAGTCGGGCGCAAGTGCTCCGTTAGCAGTTCTTGCTGGAATCAGATCGCGATCCAGCACCGCTTTCAAATTCGCTGCGCTCACCGGTGCGATGGCTGGATCATAAACAGGCGGCGGTAGCGTAGGCGCGGAAGCGAATCCATACGGCGCCGCCAGGCTCGGAAAGAAGTTCAACGCCAGCACCGTCAGGCTCAGCGCCGTGGCCACCGCCGTCACCTTCGCCAGAAACAACGTGCGCGCGCGAACGGGCAAAGGAGCCAGCACCAGCACATCCCGCCGGTCTGGAAACATGGATTCCCAGCTCAACACGGCGAACAAACCCACCACCAGCATGGTCGTGGAAATGAGAAAGTGCTCCACTCCCCAGGCCACCACCAAACTCAGCTCGGGCGGCATGGAGGAAGCTGCGGCGCCTGCTATGCCGACAAGCGGCGCCAACACCCAGACGCTTACTACCGCAAGCAGCGCGACGAACTGTCCCAGCAGCTTCTTGATGTCGCCTTGAGGCGCGATCAATTCCAGATCGACGATGCGGAGCAAAAACTGCCGGTACAGCACCCGGAATTGGAGCCTGGCCATGGCGCTTCTCATCGCGATGTCATGCCTGAATCAGCTCCGCGATCTCGCGCGACACCGCATCCGTATCCTGCTCCACCGCTAGTTGCGAAAAGATCGATTCCAGCGTCGGCAGCGACATCAACGTCCGCAGCCGCTCAATCGAGTCGTCGGCCACCAGCTTGCCGCGATGCAGGATCACTACGCGCGAGCACACCCGCTCCACCGTTTCCAGCTCGTGCGAGCTGAACAACACCACTTTGCCGCGCGCGGCCAGCTCCTGAATCAGACTGCGCATCACCAGTCCCGAGCTCACGTCCAGCCCTGAAAACGGTTCGTCCAGCAGGATCAGGTCGGGATTGTGCAGCAGCGCCGCGGAGAGCAGCACCTTCTGGCGCATGCCCTTCGAATACGAGGAAATGGGCACGTGACGGTCGCCGTGCAACGAGAACAACCGCAGCAGCCCGTCGATCTTTTCGGCCGAGGATTTCGCGGGCAGGTTGCGCAACTGCGCCACCATCGTCAGATACTCCAGGCCGCTGAGATGCGCGTACAGATGCGGCTCCTCCGGCACGTAGCCCATGCGCTGCTTGTAGGCGATCGGGTCGCGCTGGATGGGCGCTCCGTCGAAAAGGATCTCGCCCGAGGTCATCTGGATCAGCCCGGTGATCATCTTCATGGTGGTGGATTTGCCGGAGCCGTTCGGCCCCAGGTAGCCGGTCACCTCCCCGGCGCGCGCCGAAAAACTCACGTCGTTGACGGCGGGGATGCCGGAAAAGGCTTTGGAAACGTGCCGAAGCTCAAGCATGGCTTCCATCCTATCACCCTATGTAGAACGCTACAATAACCGTGTGTCCGAGACCGTGAGTTCCGAGGTGCGCGCGCGGCACACGCGGGCCGAATTAGTCCGGCGCCGACCAAGGATTCCACCAGTGATGCGCTGGAGGAGGAGGGGGCGGCCCGGCAGGTATGTATTGCAGGTGCTGGTCTCCCTCCTGACGCATTTTCCTCCTCAGGTGTTTCCACTGCTGTTTGGAGGCGTCCATGTCGTTGTTGAAGCCCTTAAGGTCGCCGCACCGAAGCTGCGCCCGCGTGGCGTAGAGCACGCCGAGGAAAGCCATGAAACCCACGTTCTTGTTCTTCACCTCACGGGCTTTCGTCGCAAATGCTATCCCCTCGTTGACCCGAGCTAAGTTCGCTTCGCGAACTTGCACGCAAAATGGCGAGCCGATCAATTCCCTCCCCGTCGCGACCTTATGTTCGACCTTCGCCTGGGCCACGTTGCGATTAGCTGCCTGCATCTCAAGTGCAGCCAGGCCTCCGAGCACCTCGGGATCGTTCGCGTCCAAGGAGAGGGCCCGGCGATAGTCAATCTCCGCTTGATCGGTCCGATAAATCCCGTAAGAAGCATAGGCGAGTCTCTTCCATGCGTCCTCCCGCGAGGGTTCGAGCGCAACTACCATTTCGTATGCATCGATCGCCATTTGACACAGCACGTCGCCATCGTCGACGCCGCACCAACCTTCGGCGATTGATCCGATGGCGAAATATACTTTCGTCATTTTGGGATCGAGGGCAACAGCCCGCTTGAGGTATTCCAGTGCACCCCTTCCGTCGCCTTTCGCCTCCACTGCCATCCCGGCCGCAAACTCAGCTTCAGCGGTCGAACTTTGAGAGTAGCCGGCCGACGCCAACGCACAAGACGCGATGATGATCTTCAAGAACCTCAGACCTTCGTATGCCCCGATGAGTAAGACACCGAGGCGTGACCCATAGTTCCTTACAGCGTCGACGCCTTCTCTCCTTGGACTGCTTTTGGGACACGCATGCTGTGCGCTGCTCAGTGTTTTTGAAAGGTTCAACTCAACCCGGCATCCGCACCGGGATCACTCTGTTGCCATGCCGCCGGTAGTTGCGAAAATCGGAGTCCAGCGTGAAGACTTCTCCCGCCGGGTGCATTTCCGAGAGTCGAACCAGGCAGGCGTCTGCCAGCGACATCGGCCGGTTGCGATAGCGGCGCATCAGCGCCCGCAAATCCGCCTGCTCCTCCTGCACGGCCAGCGCGATACGAATCACTCCCCGGTCCAACAGGGCGAAAAGAGAATCGGTGTCGCGGCCCTCCCGTTTCAGAAGGAACGCTGCCTCCGTAAGGACCGGCTCGCATGTGAGCAGCGGAGGACGCAGCCGCTTCCACTGCTCCACAGCCCATGCGTGGTGCCTGAGCCCGGAGGCCAAAAAGCTCACCAGCGGCCCGGTGTCAAGCAGGCCGGGACCCTTGGTCACCTGCCGAAGCCTTCCATGTATTTGGGATTCTCGGCCAGATCCTTAGGCAGATCCTTCACCGCGCCGGCAAGATCGCGCGCCAGGTCATAACACGAGACTGCGCCGCCTTGCCGTGGCTTGTGTAACGCCGCATCCAGGCTCTCTCGCACAAGCTGCGATTTCGTCACCCCTCGGGACTTCGCTTCGCTCTCGAGATGGGCCAGCAGATCATCGGGGAGCTTGAGTGAAATCGTCCGCATAACCCGTATCGTAATACGCTGCATTTCGCCGCGCAATACCGAGCCTTTGCCCCGCCCCACGTACACTAAGAGGATAGGGCTGGTCTCTCGCGTCCGCCCCTTGAATCATGAACCGGCTGCGCAATCGCCTCATCCTGGTCTTCCTGCTTGCGACTCTGGTGCCGCTGGGGCTGACGCTATGGACCGGTCTCTCGCTGCTGAAGTACAGCTTGTCGGCGCCCTTGCTGGATTTGAGCGCGATTTCCGGAGCGCTCGAAGCCACCGGGCGTGAGCTGTATCAACAATCCCGCGAGACGCTGCGGCGCGATGCCGCGGAGGGACGCGCGACGCCGGTGCATCTGCAACCGGCCCAGGCGCAGGCGTTTTGGGACAGCGGCGATCCAGCGCAGTTCGAACTTTCGGGCGACGGCGAAAGTCAGCTCGATTACTATGTTCGCGGCGACGGCGAAGTGCTGCGGTATTCGCGCCCCATGGGCGTCCGGATGAGCGATTTAAGGCGCCAGATCGCGCGTGCCGGTCGCGTCCAGGAATCCGATTTCCGGCGCGGATTCAGCCGCACCCTGCTGGCCGTCGCGTCGGTGTTGTGGCTGGCAGCCTTGGGCGCGCTGGTGTTCCTGGCCGCCCGCATCAGCCGCCCGGTGCGGAGGCTGACCCAGGGACTCGGCCGCGTCGCCGCCGGCGACCTCAGCGAGCGCGTTCCGCCCGGCGGGATGGATGAGATCGGCGCGGCGTCGGAAGCGTTCAACCACATGACCGGCCAGCTCCAGCAGGCGCGCGAGCGGCTGATCCATCTCACCCGTTTGGCGACCTGGCAGGCGCTGGCGCGCAAGATGGCCCACGAGGTCAAGAATTCGCTCACGCCCATCCGCCTGACCATGGAGGAGATCGTCAGCCGCCACGGCGCCGTGGATGACGCGTTCCTGGAACAGGCCTCGCAGATCGTCGCCGACGAGGTCAACACGCTGGAGCGGCGCGTGCGCGCGTTTTCCGAGTTCGCCTCCGAGCCTCCGGTGATCCCCCAGGAAATCGACGTTAACGCAATGCTGGAGGAGCGCGTCTCATTCTTGAAGGCGGCTCATCCGGAGGTGGCGTACCAGTTGCGTCTGGCGCCGGAGCATCCTCACGCGGTGGCCGATCCCGATCTGATCAAAGGCGTGCTGACCAATCTCTTGGAGAACGCGGCCGAGGCGGCCCGGCCCGGTGGCGTCGTCATGGCTTCGACCGCTCTGGCCGGAGAGATGCTCGCCGTGGAGGTTCACGATTCCGGCCCGGGCTTGAGCGCCCAGGCCCGCTCCACTCTGTTTGAGCCGAGCATTTCCTTCAAAAAAGGGGGCATGGGTTTGGGATTGTCGATCGCGAGGCGGAGCGCACTGCTGTGCGGAGGCGACTTGGAACCCGTCGATCTGGAACACGGGGGCGAGCTGGGCGGAGCGGCGTTCCGCCTCAGCTTGGCGCGGGCCAATGGACGGACGCCGGTATGAAACGCGTCCTGATCGTCGACGATGAAGAAAATATCGGCCGTTCCCTGCGCTTGATTCTGGAGCGGGAAGGCTACGCGGTCAGCGCCTGTACCACGGTCGCGGAAGCCAAGGCGTTTACCCAGCGCCCGGATGTATACCTGATTGACGTGCGCCTCCCCGACGGCAGCGGGATTGACCTGGTGCGCTGGCTGCGCGCCAAGGATGTGGCCGCGCCGGCGCTGATGATCTCGGGCCATGGGACCATCGCGGAGGCGGTGGAGGCCACCCGCGCCGGAGCGTTCGATTTTCTGGAGAAGCCTCTCAGCCGCGACAAGGTGCTGCTGTCGCTGAAGCACGCGCTGGCCGAAACGCAGCTTCGCGACGAGAATCAGTTGCTGCGCGAGATCGCCGGCGCCGGACGCATGATCGGGTCCAGCCCGGCGTTTGGAAAGGTTTTGGAGCAGGCAACCCTTGCCGCGCGCACCGACGCCCGCGTGCTGCTGACCGGAGAATCCGGAACTGGCAAGGAACTGCTGGCCGCGCATATCCATGCCCAGAGTCCTTTCGCCGCGGGACCGTTCGTCAAGGTGAACTGCGCGGCGATTCCGACCGAGCTGATCGAGAGCGAGCTGTTCGGGCATGAGCGGGGCGCCTTCACCGGAGCGACCTCGGCGCGGCGCGGCAAGTTCGAACTGGCCGACCGCGGCACTCTGTTCCTGGACGAATGCGGGGATCTGCACGCTTCCTCGCAGGCGAAATTGTTGCGCGTGTTGCAGGAGGGCGACTTTCACCGCGTGGGCGGGGAGCAGCCCATCAGCGTGTCGGTGCGCGTGATCGCGGCCACCAATCGCGATCTCACCGAAATGGTGGCGCAGGACCGGTTTCGCGAGGACCTGTATTACCGGCTGTGCGTGATGCCCGTGCGCGTGCCCGCGCTGCGGGAGCGGGTGGAGGACATCCGTCCCCTGGCCGAATACTTTCTGGGCGAGTTCTGCGCCCGTAATAACTTCCGCCCCAAGCGATTCGAGCCCGATGCGGTCGCGGCCCTGGAGCAGCACGGATGGCCGGGCAATATCCGCGAACTGCGCAACGTGGTCGAGCGCATGGCCATTCTCGCGCGCGGCGACGCCATCGAAGCCGGCTCCGTGCCCTCCGAGATCCGCTTCACCAAGAACGCTCCGCCGCGCAGCAACCTGCGCGAAACCAGGGAATCCGCCGAGCGCGATCACATCCTCCGCGCCTTGCAGGAATCGGATTGGAATGTCTCTGGCGCCGCCCGTGCGCTGGGAATGGAACGTACCAATCTGCACAAGCGCATTCGCGCACTCGGAATTGAGCGGGAGAAGTGAAATTAAGGGGACGTTAAATAAAAAGGCCGCCCCCTCCGGGACGGCCTTGCTATTTTACTCCGGGTCGAGCCGGATGTTACGGGCGGTTCACGTTCTCGGCCTGGAGTCCTTTGGGACCCCGCTTGACCTCGAACTCCACTTCCGTGCCTTCCTCCAGGGTTCTGTACCCAGCCATTTGGATCGCGGAAAAATGGACAAACACGTCCTCGCCGCTCGCTCTCTGGATGAATCCATAGCCCTTCGCGGCGTTAAACCATTTCACAACACCCTTTTCTCTCACTACTTATCTCCTATTTCGTTCCCGGCTCGCCGGGACGTGCCATTTTAAAACTCTGCCATTGTCTCACGGAAGCATTCCCGTTTGCAATCAAGTTCTTCCATGGCTTTTTAAGGGATTAGCTCGACTTGACAGCCTCCATCATCTCCCAGTAGACTCGGGCAGTGAGGATACTACATCTTTCCGCGCCAGCCGTGATTTGCGTCGGCTCCGTGGCTTGTCTGGCCTTAGGGACCACTGGTTGCGTCCAAAAGGAATTCCAGGACCAGAAGGCCCAGGGTCTTATAGCTGTAGCGCCGATCCATCTGGATGCGGAACAGGTGATGCTGACGATTGGGCAGTTGGAATGCGGCGTCACAAGCGATCTATGGGACTCGCCCGGACCGCTGATGCAGGAGCGTTCCGTCGCCCGCCTCTTGGCCGCTGGCAAGGCGCTCCATTTCGACGACGACGTGATTGTCAGTGAGCCGGGCTATCGCATGCCTTACGTTCAAATCAGGGGCGATTTCATGATGCAGTTGGCGGACGGCCCCAACACCAAGGACGAAGGCTCGGATGGCAGGCTGGTGGATGGGAAATTGATGGTCCTCATGCCCCATATGTGCTTCGCCGATCCTTTGCCGGTATTGGGGGTCCGCAAGGGTAAGTTCAGCGAGGATGTAAATCCCGTGATGGAGTTCCGCTTGCTAAATGACGGCTGGCACTTCATGAAACTGGTGCACTAGCTTCGCGGCGGATCGAAATTGCAAGACCGGAGCGGTCCCCTGATCAGCGGCGGGGAGCGTAGCCGAAGGTCAAGGTAGCCATGACGCTGCGCCCAGGCAGCAGGTTCAGCTGATCCCCCCCGTTCGGAACGTAGGCCGCCGTTGCCGTTGCCGCGGTGAACGGCGTTACGCCGACAATGTTATGGCTGTCGGCAAGATTATTGATCGCCAGACCGATCCGGCTGCCGCGCAACCAAGACTGGTTTTTGATCGTGTAGTTGGCATTGAAATTCAGCACGGTGAAGGGGTTGATGGTGATGGCCTGATTGACAGGAATCGGAAGGGGGATTCCGTTGATGATTTCAGTAAGACTTCCGTTGTCGTTGTACATGGTTCCTACACGCTTGTCGAGGAAGCCGAGGTCCCAGTTTTTGTGACGCCATAGCACGGCGATCGTCTCGACGTTCTTGGGCGAGTTTGCCTCCCATAGGCCGCCGTTGGGGAAGCCGCGACTTTCCTGATATTTGGCCGAGCCAATGTTGGCGTTCAGGTACAGTGAGAATCCCCAGCCGACGATGATGTTGCTTTCGGCTTCAATCCCCTTGGTATTTAAGGGACCGCTCGCGATAAAGACCAGTTCGTTGGTGGCCGGATCGATATAAGAATCGTAGGCGTTCTGGAAGTGAACGTAATATGCGTCGGCATCCAGAGTCCAGCGGCGGAATTTAAGCACTGAGCCGACTTGATAGGTCTTGGCCAATTGCGGCTTTGCCGGAGTCGTCGGGTTACCGTTCAACGTGTCGAACACCGCGCTGGGCGGGATCACGCTGCCCTCGGAGAACTGCGCATAAGTCGACCAGTTGTTCCTGAGGAAATAGCGGGCCGCGAGATTCGGCAGCCAGTTGTTCCAGTTCTGGGTGTGGGTGATGAACGCTGCGCCGCCGAGGCAGATCGGGGCACCGGTAACTGGATCAGGCGTCGGTTTCAGGCTGGGGGGGCCCAGGCAACCTACGGTCTTGCCGTTGTCCTGGTATTGATTCAACGTCATGTTGTAGTCCGCGGCTTTAATGCCGGCCGTAATGACGAGTTTCTGCATCGGATGCCATTCATATTCGGCAAAAGGCATAAAAGACTGGGTGATGAAGTGTTCGTGGAAGTTGGGGAGGGGCGTGTCCTGCCAGGTGATGACATTGGACGGAACCTGATAACGGTCGGTGTAAGCCCAATCGTACCAGGCGCCCGTGCGAAAGATTCCCCACCTGGATGCGTTACTGAGGGTCACGGTGTCGCCGGCATGGCGGTAGCCGTTGAGCTTGTCGACGCCGCTGGGCTTCGCCGTGGTGAGGTTGACCGGGGTTCCGTTCTGATAGTTCTGCTTGTTCCAATAACGGGTGGTGTAGGCCTTGGAGTCGAACTTCCAACCGTTGCCCAGATCGCTGTTAAAGGCGGCGTATTCGAAGTCGGTTTGAACGTGGTAGAAGTTGAAGCCGAAATAATACGGATTCGGCAAGCCGTTCGACAAGAATTCATTTCCCTGAAGGAGGAAGTTGTCACCATACTGGGCGACCTGAGCGCTGGTCGGATTGGTTGTATTGGGAGTGTTGGTCCAAATGTCAACCAAGCCGCCGTACAGGGTCAAAGAAGTGTGGTCGGAGAAACGGTATTGATACTTCCCGTAACCGGCCACGCGCTTTTGGAAGTTGTCGGTCTGATATCCGCTGGAGAGCAGTTGTTGAATGTCCATCAGGAAGCTGTTCTTCTTGTCGGGCCCGAAGAAGCCGCTATCGGCGTCCAATTGCAAGAGGCGAGTGTCCCAGGAACCGTAAGAGATGGTTCCCAGAATGTCCGGGTCCGGGAACAGTTGCGGCGACAGCAAGTGGATGGATCCGCCAAAATTGGTGGGACCGATGTCCGACGCCAGGCCCGCGCTGCGGTCGAAATCGACGCCGGTGGTCCAGCCGCTGGGAAAGTTCGCCCAGGAATGGTGTGTCGGCGAGTTGGTGTCTTCAAACGGGATGCCGTCGAAGGTCATGGTGTACTCGCCATCCGAGAAACCGCGGAAAAACGTCTTGCCCTGGCCCAGCCCGATGCCGTTGGGATTGAGGCTGAACGTGCCGGGCGCGTAGTTGACGATTTCAGCGTAGTCCGCCACAGGCGACATGAAGTTCTTAATGAACTCGGGGGTGATTTCCGTTCTGGCGGAAGTGGCCTCCAGCGTGTTGCCGGAGGGCGCCGTGGAGGCAGCCAGAGAAACGGTTTCGCTTACCGTGATCGTGGTGGAAGCCGTCTCAACGGACATGGTGACCGAAACATCCTGGGTTCCGCCCGCGGTGATCTGCGCGCCAGGGCGAGTGGTCAAGGCGAAACCCGGCGAGGAAACCGTTACCGAATAGCTGCCGGGGGCCAGGCCCATGGCGGTGAAATGTCCGGCGTTATCCGTGGAGGCCGGGCTGGTAGCGCCGGTGGCCTCGTTCTTAATCTCGACGGCGGCGTTTTCGATGGGTTTACCGGTTTGATCGATTACCGTGCCGGCTAGGTTTCCTCCGGCCGGTTGCGCGTGAAGTTGGCAGAGTCCCGCCCCGAACAAAAACACTCCCATGCTGACAGCGAGCACACGACAAATGTCACCAACGCCGCAGCCTGCGGAATTCTGCATCATCCTTAGTCTCCTGAACAAAAATGTAGGTCGAACGGGTTTCATCCAGGCTAGCGGCTAAAAGTAACAATCAAATGTCAGATGTGTGAAAAAGCCAAGACGAACGGCGGGACACACTTCGGCGCAGGAATGGAAAAACAATAACAAGTTCGTTGTGGCGGCCAGGGCTCTCGGACTTATCGCCGTGCGTGCCAACCGCCAATGATTTGAATCGCTTCTGACGGACTTTCTTGGACGCGCTGGATGGCGCTCCGTCTGCCCGCTTCGAATACCAACTCTCTGAT
>Ga0070733_10001744_pt1 | contig 16016 bp, 11 predicted proteins | sample Coa_R1_9_FD_66450 | JGI IMG/M metagenome (GOLD analysis project Ga0070733, IMG submission 66450) | Surface soil microbial communities from Centralia Pennsylvania, which are recovering from an underground coalmine fire - Coalmine... | ecosystem: Environmental > Terrestrial > Soil > Unclassified ... | reverse complement strand
TTCATGCCCAGACAGAGTAACACTGATAAGGATTCCGCCTTGCCGGGCCGAGAGTTCCAGTATTTGAAGTCCGTGGCGGGCCCGATCCTCAGTTGTTCGGAGGCCGTTTCTTCAGGGTCGGCATGTCGGATGATCCCGAGTTCGCCGGTGCGGGTGGGGAAGTGGCCGGGGCTGCGGCGTCCGTTGCAGCAGCCGCTCCCGCCGCTGCCGCGGGCGGCGCAGACCCATCCGGCGAAAATGGCTGCTTCATGTATTTCGCGACTTCCTGCTGGGCTCCGGCCGTGTCGTCGTTGGTGTGTTGCGCAAGCTGGTATTCATTCACCGCGCGTTCCCGCTGGCTCAGCAAGTCGTAGATTTTTCCAATATAGATGTGGCTCCAGACATCAATCCATTTGGGATCGAGGTCGCCGCCCAGGGCGGAGCGAAACGCATTCGCCGCCGCGTTGTAGTTCTTCTGATAAAACATCGCTTCGCCCATGCGGAAATGCGCGAGCGAATTACTGGATTGTAGATCGAGTGCGTGCTGATACTCCTGAATCGCTTCGTAATACTTGCCGATCTCGGCGAGGCCTTCGCCCCTTGCCACGGCCGCATGAACACGCAGTTTCGGGCTCGACTTCAACAGGTTGTTGTTGGGGTCGATAATCACTCCATTCGGCTTGGGGCGCCCGAACGTTTCGATTTGGAAATCTGAAGTCGTGCCGGTTACGAGAATCTTTTTGAATTCCGGATTACCTTCAGTATCCACGCGGACATCAACTGGCATTCGAAACGTGTCGAGCTCCTGCCGCAGCTTGCCCACCACTTTGAAGCCTTTGGGCGTGCGATAGACGATATATTCCAGCTTGAATTCCGGGACGCCCGTGGAATTCAGCCACTGAGAAAAGAACGCAAGAAGATTGAGCGGTGGCTGCCCCTTCTGAGGCGGCGGGACCTTTGTCGAGGCCGTTTTTTCGAATTCCGCGAGGGACGCCGTCTTGCCCGCATATTTCTTGTAAAACTCGCGCAGAAGAGATTCGAAAGCGTCGTCGCCCAGCTCGGAACGAAGCATATGGAACACCATGGCGCCTTTATCTTCGACGACCGAATGATAGTTGTCCGAATACTGCTCAAGCCGAGCTGCCTGGGAGATCGGAGTTACGTCCTCATACATCTCCGCGCCGACCGCAAATTCCTCAAGAGCTTTGTGCAATGACGCAACGCCGTCGCTCTGCTCCGCGTACATCGCCTCGGCATAGCGCGAGAGTCCATCGGTGAGCCAAACATCGGACGCGGTCGCAGGCAGCACTCGATCTCCCCACCACTGCCCGGCGGCAAGCCGGGAGAGCAACCGTGTGTTCGTCTTGCTTGACCATTGCCGCGCGCTGATCAGTAGCAGACCTGGGGCCGAGTAACCCGAAACAGAACCGTCGGGCATTTGCGCGACGGTGAACGAGGGCTCCTGCCCAAGAGGTCCAAATGCGTCTTCGAAGTACGACAGGATATGGGTCAAAGCTTCCGCGTAAGGGCTGGAAGTGGAAGCCTGGGCCGGCGGCGCGTACACATTGATCGAAAGCCCCTCGGACTGCACCGGCGCAAGCTGCAAACTGCCCGCAACAAATGATCCAGCCGGCGACGGATGCTCGCACCGAAAGACATATTCCGCCCTCGCGCCAGCATTGCCGCTCGCGGGGACCATGTTAGTGCCTTCCGGTTTCCCTGTTCCGACGACGGCAAATGAATCCGGCACCGTGATTTTGAAGGTTCCGGTATAGCGGTTCGACGGATAATTCGTCAGCGGGAACCAGCGCGCGGGGAGCAAAAGATACGCCGAAGACTTGTCAATCGAAGCAAAGCGCAGGCCTTTCGTCGGGCTGTCTTCTTCGCTCGAAACAGGCCCGCTGTACTCGAACGTGACCGACACTTGGTGGCCCGTCGCAACGGCTTCGGGAAGAGCAACCGTCATCAGGAGCGGGGAATTCAGGTCGCGCTCAAACGTGAGCGGAGGGCCGCTGGGCGTGCGGACAGAGGTTACGCGCAGGTCGTGGTGCAACTCGACGACGAGAGTGCGCGACACAGACTCAGCGACGAAGTCCACCTTAACCTTCGCCGACAGAGTTTGGTCTTCCGGATGCAAGGTTGCTTCGACTTCGTAATTTACAGCACGGAAAGGATAGGGACGCGAGGATTGCGCCCACGCACTCGCCGAAGAAACAAGCGTCAGCGACAGGGCGCAAAACAGGAAACGAATCTTACGCAAGAAATCCTTCTCCTGGGAATCCATCTCTTTTCAGCTAATTAAGATACCAGAGAACCGCCGGTAGTTGCCCGCATGGGAAAGATTACAGCATCCGGGCAAAGATGTCTGCGGCTCGCTCGATTGCTCCGCCGGGTCCAAGCTTCGCGCGCACTTCCGCCAGCCCAGCTTTCACCTCTTCACGAGCAACTGGTGAATCGAGTAGGCGGCGAACCTCTGATTCCACGGCCGAAGGAGTGAAACGATCCTGAATCAATTCGGGGACTACCTTCCTTCCAGCGATGAGATTCACCATTCCGATGAACGGAGAGCGAATCATGCGCCGCAGGAGGAAAGCGCTGGCAGGGGCCACGCGATAAACGACTACCATCGGGGTTCCAAGAAGCGCAGCTTCCACGGTGGCGGTGCCGCTCGCGACAATCGCGCAGTCCGCTGCGGCAAGCGCGTCGTAGGTGGACTGCTCGACGCGCTTGATCTCAAGTCCGGGCCGCGCGTAGTTCGAGAAGAGCTCGGCGTCCAGGCCTTGCGCGGCCGCGCAGACAAACTGAACCTCTCGATCCTGTTTCAGCGCCTCACAGGCTTCCACAACGCGAGGGTAGATTTGCGCGATCTCGCCGCGCCGGCTGCCGGGCAGAAGAGTGACGATTGGCAGGCTCGCGTCGAGCCCGTGCTTCGCGACGAATTCCGCGCGCGACATCGTAGGGCGCACCACGTCCACCAGGGGATGCCCGACGAAATCTACTGGAACGCCCGCGTCGCGATAAAACTTCTCTTCGAATGGAATAATCACGACCATCCGATTCACGAGCCGTTTGACCACACGGACGCGCCCCTGGCGCCAAGCCCACACTTGCGGGCCAATGAAATAGCCGACCGGGATTCCGAGGTTCTTCAGCCGCCTTGCGACGCCGAGGTGCGTTCCCGGCGAATCCACGAGGATAGCAAGTGCCGGACGCCGTCGAGCCGCCTCGCGAGCCAGCCGCCGCTGGACGCCGATGACCGCGGGTACTTTGTGCAGAACTTCAGCAATACCGACCACCGCCACCTCGTGGTAGTCCGCAACCAATTCGACGCCAGCTTCGGCCATTCGCGCGCCGCCCATACCAAAGAACTGCGCGCCTGTGCGCGCGCGGAGTGCGATTGCAAGGCGGGCTGCATACATGTCGCTCGAGGCTTCGCCAGCGGAAATCAAGATTGTGGGCGGACTCATTTGTCTACCACGAAAGCGCGCGTTGGCGAGGATTGAGCGCCAGATGGTTTCGCGCGAGGGGGAAATGAAGCCAACTTCTCGTCAGTCATCGGCGGGCATGGACAGCGGCAATCCGGAGACGCCCGCCCCGGGCAAGACTGCCAGTTCCTGTTCTTTGTACTGGAGCTGATAGAGACGGTAGTAAATTCCGCGCAACCCGAGAAGTTCCTGGTGCGAGCCTTGCTCGCGGAGCCGGCCCTTGTGAAAGACGAGAATGCGATTCGCGTGCTGAATCGTGCTCAGGCGATGCGCGATGACGACAGCGGTGCGATTTTTCAACAGCCGGTTGAGCGCTTCGCGAATCAAGAGTTCCGTCTTCGTATCAACGCTCGAGGTAGCTTCGTCGAGGATCAGGAATTTCGGATTGTGCGCCAGCGCGCGCGCGAAGCTGACGAGCTGCCGCTGGCCAACCGACAGCGTCGAACCTCTTTCGGTTACCGGCGTTTCCACGCCGCGCGGCTGCGTGTCAAGAAAAGGGCCGAGTCCCACTTCGCGGAGCGCTTGCTCGGCCGCAGCGCGATCAATGTTTTCGGTTCCCAGCTTCACATTCGATTCGAGGGTCCCTGTAAAGAGGAACGGATCCTGCAGCACAATCCCGAAAAGGCGGCGCAGTTCTTGCAACTCCAAGGAGCGGATGTCCACGCCATCAAGCAGGATTTGTCCGCGCTGAATGTCGTAAAAGCGCAGCAGGAGCTGGATGATCGTCGTTTTTCCTGCGCCGGTGTGGCCCACGATGGCAAGCGTCTGGCCGGGCTCGACGTGGAACGAAATATCCCGCAGCACCCAATCGGCATCCTTTGGCTCCGCGCCGCCCACATATGAGAACCAAACGTTGCGAAACTCGATATCGCCCCGCGGAGCCGGAAGCCGGTGTACCTCGGGAGGCGAAACGATTGTTACGGGTTCGTCCAGAAGCTTGAAGATGCGTTCCGACGCCGCCATGGCACTTTGAAGAATATTGAATTTTTCGCTCAAGTCCTGAATGGGGCGGAAGAAGCGTTGCGCGTACTGCATGAACGCGAGCAGCACGCCGATTTCGATTGTGCCGGTTATCACGCGAACGCCGCCTACCCAGTAGAGGAACGCGACGCCCGCCATGCTGAGAAATTCCACGGCGGGGTAGAAGAACGCGAACGCATCAATTGCGTCCTTGTAGGCATCCATGTGGATTTGGTTGAGTTCTTGAAACTGCGCGCGTGACTTGCGCTCGCGGTTGAAGAGCTGCACCACCGCCATGCCGCTGATGTGCTCCTGCAGAAACGCGTTGATTCGCGCAATCGCGGTGCGAATTCGCCGGTTGGCATTGCGCACCTTGTTGCGGAAGAAATACGTGATCAGCAGCATGAACGGCAGAGGCGAAAGCGTTGCCAGCGCTAAGAACGGATGCCACTTGAAGAGAATCGCGGCCATGCTGAACAGCAAGACAAAGTCGTTCAGCATGGCGACAACGCCGGAAGCAAAAAGATCGTTGAGGGCGTCCACATCCGTTGTCGTGCGCGTCACGAGCCGGCCCACGGGGCTGCGATCGAAAAAACTCATGGGGAGGCGTTGCAGGTGCTCGAAAATTTCCTTGCGCAGGTCGTACATTGTTTCCTGTCCCACCCACTGCATGATTCGCACCTGCGCATATTGCAGGCCGAATCCAAGCAGGAGTGAGAGCAAGTATGCAAGAACGACCCATACGAGACCGGCGAGCGCCGCGCTTCTGGCGATCGAGTGTGCGAAGCCGGGGAGGATATACCAGTCGATTGCCAGGTGAAAAAGATAGGGCCCCACGATCTCCATCGCCGTCACGCCGATGGTGATGGAGACGGCCATCGCGACCCACCCGCGATACGGGCGGAGATACTTCAGCAGCCGCCGCGTCAAGTGCGTGTCGTAGAGCTTTCCTAACTTCTCTTCTTCGCGGAAATCACTCATCGCGCTCGAGCTCTTCTTCCAGCAATTGCTTCTGATATAAATCGGCGTAGTAGCCGCCCAGCGCCAACAATTCATCGTGCGTGCCGCGCTCGATGATGCGGCCTTCACGCAATACAACAATCTGGTCCGCGGATTTCACGGTTGAGACGCGATGCGAGACCAGGATCGTCGTCCGCTGGCGCATCACGTCGCGCAGCCGGCGCAGGATTTGCTCCTCGGTATCGGTATCCACACTCGAAAGCGAATCGTCCAGCACAAGAATTTTCGGCTGGCGCAGAATCGCGCGAGCGAGGGCCGTTCTCTGTTTCTGGCCGCCTGACAAAGTGATCCCCCGCTCGCCGACCATGGTGCCGAATTGCTGCGGGAAACCTTGAATCTCGCCGGAAACGCTGGCAATCTCCGCGGCTTCGAAAACCTGTTCCTCGAGAGCGTCGTCCATGCCGAAAGCGATGTTTTCGCGGAGCGTGTCGCTGAAGAGAAAGGTGTCTTGCGGCACGTATCCGATGGCGCGGCGCAATTCGGAAACGGGATATTCGCGGATCGGCCGCCCGTCCATCCAGAGTGTTCCCGCCGGGGCCTCCCACAAGCGCGCAATCAGCGCCGCGAGAGTGGATTTTCCGCTGCCCGTTGGGCCAACCACAGCGAGCGTGGAGCCGGCCGGAACGTACAGATTGATATCGTGCAGCACCGGCGGGCCTTGTCCATCGCCGTTTCCGGCGGTTGGATATGTAAACGTCAGTTGGCGGAACTCAATTTCGCCGCGAATGCTCGATGGCGCGCCATCTGATTCAGGAGGACCGGCGACGCGCGCGCGCGCACGAGACGAGTCGGAAGGGGACGTCACGACGGAGTCTGTTATGCGTGGCTCGGCCGTCAGGATGTAATTCAAACGTCCCATGGATGCAGCGCCGCGCTGAAAGATGTTCGTCACCCATCCGAGCGCGATCATGGGCCAGATCAGTTGCACCAGAAACGCGTAGAAGGCCCATAGCGTGCCCACTGAAATCCGGCTGTCAATGACTTGGATTCCGCCTTTGGCGAGCAGGATCACATAGCTCACGCCAATCAGCGCCGAGAGGAACGGGAAGAACATGCTCCACGCGCTGATCAGCTTGATGTTGTGGTTCACATAGTCGCGGTTGGCGCGATCAAACGATTCAATTTCGGGTTTTTCCTGCGCGTACGCGCGAACCACGCGGATGCCCGTGAGATTCTCCTGCGCGCGCGTTGAGAGCACGCCAAGCGCCGCCTGAATCTGCTCCGAAAGCCGATGAATGATCTGGCCGAAATACCGCGTCGCGAGGGCGACAACAGGCACAGGCAACAGAACCCACAGTGTGAGCGAGGGAGAAAGCTTGACCATGAAATAGACGGCGAGAACCATGGTCGAGATAGTGGTCGCGGTGTACATGATGCCCGGCCCAAGCACCATGCGAACGGCGTTTAGGTCGTTTGTCGCGCGCGACATCAGGTCGCCGGTGCGGTTTCGCACATAAAACTCAGGCTCCAGCCTGACCAGCCGCGCCAGCATGTCGTTCCTCAGATCAAATTCAATTTCCCGCGAAAGCCCAATCAGGATCCACCGGGTCCAGAACGAGAAGAACCCCTTCACGAGCATGGCCGCGACGAGGATAAGGCAATAAAGACCCAGCGCGTGCCTGCTGAGCGGGGCATAAAACGAAAAAAGCGGGCCGAGAATCCTGCGCGCAGTTCCGGAAAGCGTCGAAAGCGCTTCCGGCGAGCCCTTCAGGCAATCCGTGATTGCCCCGATAATCAATTGCGGCAGCGCTCCCACGATGCCCATCAGCGCGAGCGTAACCAGTCCGAGCGCCAGCATTTTCTTGTACCGCTTTACGTACGGGATGAGCGTCTTCAGATGATCCCATCCCGAAGGTTTCCGATCGCGAGGGGAAGCGGCTGCGGCAACGGGTTGGGCGATTGCGCTCATCGGGTTCTCATCGAGCCAGCTGCGACTGCGGCGTTTCGAGCGCGGACACTTCGCCAAGGAACTGCCCGAAGTTCCGGTCGAGCGATTGGTATCGCTTCACTTTCGGGTTCCAGCGCACGCCGATCGTCTGAACGTATCCGCCCGCAGGCTTGGCGAGCGGTGTGAAATACAACTCGAGACCCTTCTCCGCGTCCTGTTCGAATTGCAACCGCCAGCCCGGCACCGGAGAAAGAGGTGTTCCGCCGAGAAAGCCCACGGTGTTCTTCAGGTATTCGTCGCAGCGGAATAGTTCCTTCCATTGGCCCGCATCGTTTTCGATCACTACAGCGCGTGTCGCCGCGGTCCCGGCAACCGGCGCTTGCGGGGTGCTGTTCAAGCGATTGATCGCAAGCGCCTCTTGATGGCCGTTATTTGCAAGGTCGCCATAAACCAGAACTTCCGTTTCGGAACCGAGAGCCGCCTCTGCGGCGCTCTGGACGTCCGCAGGAATTGCCGGCTTTGCAGGTGCGGTTGGCGCTGCATCCGCTTTTGGCGGCGTGGAGGCTGAGCCCCCGCAAGAAATACAAGCCAGTGCGAAGGCACCCGCTGTAGCGATCAATGCAATTTTTCCCATGAATAGGAATCGGATGATCACGGCAATTGTAACGATTCAGCAGTCCTCGCGAAAGGCCCCTCCAGAGATGTCTTTGAGCCCGCACTAGCGAGCGGCAAGGATCTCCTCCATACGCGCTTCAAAATTCTCCTCCCCCTCGGACCAGAGCCGGACTCGATCAACCGCCAGCGCCTTTTCGATCTTTCGAACCCAATCGAAAACTCTCCGGATGTTGTCTTGCGTTTTCTCCTGATAGGTCTGCAGGTTCTCGGGCCAGGCCATCGCCTCCAGGAAACGCGCTTCCTCCGGGCTCTGCGCCGGTATTTTGGCTCCCGGATGGATGCCGAGCATTCCGGCGTGGCCGGTAAACAAATGCTCGAACCCGAAATTCACTTCCAGGTGGCCGTTGGCTCGCCAGAAGCCATCGTCGTACTCCTCGCCGTGGCAGAGAAGTTCCAGCGCGTGGGGTTGAAGCTGCCATTTTTCGGCCCGCAAATCGAAGATCCACAGGTCCCAATGCGATTGGACCTCGTACGAAGAATCGCCGTGCAAGTAGTCCTTAGCAAGCTCAACGATGCTCGGGGCATCGAGAGGTATCGCGCGCAGATCCTGCTCGAAGACGGGCGACTCGGCGGCGTCCACGGCTCGGATCACCAGATACGTAAAGCCCGGTTTCGATGCCGAAAAGGGAACTGTTGCGAGGAAGTCGCCGAATCGCTCGAGCATTCGCTCCTCGAGAAAATCCTTGCACCAGATACTCAGATAAGCTTGGTTCGACATCCCAAGCATTATAACGGCAGGAGCGCTTCCACCGGAAATCCGGCCAGGTGCAAGAGGAACGGGGAGGGACGGAAGGGACTACGGCAGACTCTACGGCTTCTTCTTCGGAGGTTTGCCCTCCTCCTCGTCTTCTTCGTTGAAACGCGTCGAAATCCCTATCAGCCGTTCTTTCAACGTATCGCCCATGCCGGCGAGGACTTCGGCGCACGTCTCGCGGATGCGTTTTTCTGCGGACTTGGCGAGTGTGTCGAGAACTCCCTGGGAGTGCTGCCCGAGAGTTGTGGCAGACGCGAGCAGCCAGGAATTGGAAGCATTTTCAAGACGTCTCTTGTATTGTTCGATAGACTCGTCGGTGGATTTTTTCAAGGCTTCCACCCATGCTCTCTGCTCCGCTTCGCGCTTCTCCTCCCAGGATTCCATCAGAGGGCCGAGTTGCGACTCGAGATGCGTACGAGCCTGCTCAATCCCTTCCATCAACCGCGCTTCCAGTTGGCTCTGGAATTGGTTCAGCGAGCCTTCGCGGTTGAACTCCATATCGGAGCGCGCCTTTTCGAGCGCCTCGCGCGAAGATTGTTCGAGTCGAAGGAGCGACTCGGCAGTGGTGCGCTGGACGCGGTCCGTGAAGCCCGCCCGAGTCATTTCCGCGGTTTCATTCAGCTTGCCGCGTTCGCGGTCCACCACTTCTTTCGCGGCTTCTTCAATCTGCGCCTGACTGTGCTCGACGTACGTCCGGCGGTAGTGGTCCAGCTCGGAGGCTACAAGGCTTGAAATTTCGGCTGCCCGATCGCGCAGTGCGGCAGTAGATTGCTCGACGGCTTTTTCGAGCGTCGAGTGCATCGTGGTCTGCGCTTTCTTTTGATACCAGTCCGACGCTTTCTGTAGCGCCTCGTAAGTCGCGTGCTGGGTCTCGGTGCTTCTCTGATCGAGGTCCGCTTCGATTTTTGCCGCCACCTCGCGCGCGCGTTGCTCCACCTCGGCGGGATATTTCGCGGTTTCTTGTTTCAGCCGTTCGAGCGATTCATCCAAGGCCTGTTGCGACGCCTGTTGTACTTGCTCGCGGACACTGTCCTGGATGCTGGCTGCTTGCTGTTCCGCCATTGCCAGATCGGCTAACACCTTCTGCACCTGATCGAGCTTGGGGGCGAGCTTCTGCTCGAGGTCTTCAGAGATGCGGACCACAATCCTGCCGGCTGAAGCTTCGATCTGCGGCTGGAGTTTTCCCACCCGTTCCGCGACTACCTGATCCGCTTGACGCAAGAGTTCGTCGTTCTTGGAGAGGAGAATATCGTCGAGCCGCTTGCGGGTTTGCTCGATAGTGGAATTTGCGTCCTGCTGAAGCTGCGACCTCGCTTCTTCCGTCCGTGCCCGCTCCTGCTCCAGGCCGGTGCCAAGAGATTCGATCGCCGCCTGGGCTCCCGCGATGGCATCATCCAGGCGCTGCCGGGTTTGATCGAAGGTCGAGTTGGCCGCTTCCTGAAGTTGCGCTTTCGTTTCTTCCGTCCGCGCGCGTTCTTGTTCGAGGCCGGCCCCGAGCGAGCTGAATGTGGCATGCGCTCCAGCGATCGCTTCGTCCATCGAGTTGCGCACGGTTAAAGCGCGCGCGGCAGCTTCCTGCTCGGCTTGCCTCAATGCCGCTTGCGACGCCTCGCTCAATTTTTCGCCCAGCTTCTGTTGCGCTCCCGCTAGCGCTGCTTCGAATTCTTCGCGCCACCGGAGAGTTGCAGCGGCGCTCTCGGCGGACGTCTGTTCGATCGTTTGGCTGCGAACGCTCTGCGCTGTTTGCTCGAGTTCCTTCCGCCACTGGTCGAGATGCTGCTGGGCCGCCTCGGGCGAGGAAAGAATCTCAAGTGACGGCGTGGACGCCTCGCGCTCTGATAGCGCGCGCTCGACGGCCTCGTCTACCGATTGCTTCAAATTTAGCGCAGTAGCTTGCTGCGCGGCATGTTGCGCTGCCTGTTCGGCGGCTTGGCTGACAGCATCGTGGACCGCCTGCCGCACTTTTTCGTCGAGCTGCCCGGCGGTCTCTTCGCTCGCCTTGCGCGCCTGATCCACAATCGCTGCCGTGCGTTCGGCGGCCTGCTGAACCACTTTCTTCATGGCCGATTCAGACACGCGCTCCATCGAAGTTTTGATGGCTTTCTCCACTGCCTCGTGGAGCTGCACGTCGAGCTGCTGGCGGACAATGGTCATCTCTTCGGTGATAGCCGTCTCAGCACCCTTCTTCAGCGTCTTGTCGAGGGCCTCTTTCGCATCTGCCACCATTTTCGCCATCTGCCGCGCGACGGCGATCTGCGTGTCTTGCTGCGCAGGCTGCGGAGGAACCACGTGGATCTTGCTCTCGCCGGCTGGTGCCGCCGGTGAAGTGGGCGCGACGGGTGGTGCGGGCTTGGGAGAAGCTGCTGTAGTCACTTCCCGGGTAAGTTCCGGAGCCACTGGCTGTACCCGAGGCGGCACTGCCTCAGCCGGTTGAGAGGGAGGTGCAGGCGGGGTTTCCGCTGCGGGCTTTCCTGAAACGGCTCCAAAGATCTCGATCTCCGCGCCGTCCGGAATGGGAAACCAATCTTCCGGGGGGAAGGCGATGCCCCAAACGTTTCCGGGAACTTCGAATTCCAATCCAATCTGAAAAAGTTCGCGAACGGTGCGAGGACGCTGCACCCACACAACACGTCCGGCCACGCCGGTTGCAGATGGCAGAGGATGGGGACGAGGGATATCAAGTTTAACCGTCGAATTCTTCGGAACGTAGTGTTTTGACTGGTACTTACAGCCGTGACAATTCACCATCACGGTCGTGGTGCGTTCCATGAAGGGCTGTCCCAACGCATCCACACCCGTGACTGTAATCGGCACGGCTTGCACGATGCGCGTGGTCCGGCGCTTCTGCGTGCCCGGATCGCTCGATGCTAGGGGCTCCGTCACGTCCTACTCCTCAAGGGGCAATTTCTAAGGGTAGCACTATGGTTCCCGGGGGGGCGGGCTGGTCTGATGCATTCGTACGAAAGGGTAACTTCCGCACCCTTCCTTCAGGTACGTTCCCACCGTGCAGGCAAAGTGATCTAGCGAGAGGCAGGGAACCGGTGAGACGAGCCCAGGATCGCGTCCTTCACTTCTTTTGCTATCCACAGAGGACCCACCAGAAAATATACCAATCCCTGAAAGAACGCCGGCTTATTGCCTTCTATGCGATGGCCCGCGAACAGCAGGACCCATCCGCCGACGAACAGGCCGAGGCCGGTGCGCCAGAATGTGAAGCACGCAACCACGATGCCCACGATGACCATAGGAATGCCGATTCCGTGCATCAGTTTGTTCCATGGGTTTGTGTGTTCGTGGTCATACTGCGTCATATAGCGGTCGAACGACTCCATCGCGCACCTCCGCAAGCATCGAATTCTATATACTCCCGGCTCATCGCAGAAGCAAGTCACCGCAATCCTAGTTTAATGCCGCGCCATTAAGGTTGTCGCAAAGAATGAAAGCCAGGCTGCCGTTGGCGAACACCCTTTCTGTCCGTTACAATGAAACTCCCAGCTCTTGCCGCGGTCTTCGCGAGACGTGAGGATTCCGTTCCACCCGCTATGCGAAAAATCCTGATTTCCCTTGGGGTTGCGTTTCTTGCTGTACTTCTGGTTTTGGTGATTGCCCTGCGTATTTTCGAGCCGAGGCTGCACAAGATGGCGAGCGACCGCTTCGAATCCTATTTGCAGCACCGCTTCGAAAGCGATGTCCACTTTTCCGACTTCAGCATTTCGCTGCTCCCGCGTGTGAGCGGAACGATCAGTCATCTTGAGTTGCGCCACAAAGGGCGAACAGACATACCGCCGCTGATACAGGTTGCCGCGGTTCACTTCGAAGCCAGCTTTTTCGGCCTGTTCCGCCCTCGGCATGTGATCAACACCGTCCGACTCGACGAGCTGCAGATTCATATCCCGCCGCGCCAGCCCGGAGGCAAGCCGTTGATCAGCCCCACGGACGAAGATCTCGCAATGAAATACCCGCTCGTAATCGGCGAAATCATTGCGGACGACGCGCGGCTCGTGATTCTAGGCGCGAACGCCAACGTTCCTCAGCCATTTACCATTCATCATCTCGAGTTGCATGATTTCGGTTTGGACCGGCCCGCATCTTTCCTCGCTGTGCTCACCATTCCTGTGCCGAAAGGTGATGTCCACGCAACTGGCGAATTCGGTCCATGGCACGCCGACGAACCCAGCCTCACTCCCACAAATGGCCAATACGTTTTGTCGGGCGCCAATATGGCTACGTTCAAGGGACTCAACGGAACCCTTGGATCCACGGGGAAATTTGCGGGGCCGCTCGACTACATGGAAGTGGATGGCGAGACGGAAATACCCAATTTCAGCCTCCGCATCAGCAACAATCCCGTCGATCTGCACACAAAATTCTCGGCGCTCGTGGATGGCACAAATGGCGACACAATGCTCAAAGCTGTGACTGCGCACTTCCTGGACACCACGCTGGACGTGCGAGGGAAGATTCTGGATGAGACGCCCATGAAAGGCCGCACGATTGATCTCGATGCTGTCTCCAGCGGAGCACGAATCGAAGATTTGCTTCGATTGGCTGTGAAGAACGACCCTCCGGTAATGAGCGGTTCCGCGCGACTGAACGCGAAAATCTACATCGGCGAGGGAAACGACGACATTTTGCAGCGCATGAAGCTCGATGGGCAATTTGGCGTCGCGGAAATGGCATTTTCAAACCGCCGGGTCCAGGAGAAGGTTGACACTCTTAGCCACAAAGCGGAAGGACATCCGAAGGAGCCGCCCGGCGACGCCGAACTCTCCGAGCTAAGCGGCAGCTTCCGCGACGATAAGGGGTTAATGACATTTTCGAATCTGAGTTTTGGAGTCGCCGGCGCCAGGATTACGCTCGCCGGAACGTATGCCATGGACAGCGGGGAAATGGATTTTCATGGGACGCTGGAAATGAAGGCCAAGCTGTCACAGACCACCACCGGCAAGAAATCTTTTTTTCTGAAGGCTGTCGATCCATTTTTCAAAGGTAAGAACGGAGGAACTTCCCTGCCGATCAAAATTACTGGGACGAAAGACCATCCCTCATTTGGCCTCGACACCGGCCACGGTAAACCCTCGGCAAATTCTACAAGTCCCGCCGGCCTTCCATAGCCTTCATCATCGTTACTTCATCGGCGTACTCCAGGTCCGACCCGACCGGAATTCCCATCGCAATTCGCGTCACGCGGCTACCCAGTGGCTTGATCAGTTTCGAAAGATACACAGCGGTCGCTTCGCCTTCGGCGGTCGGACTTGTAGCGATGATGATTTCTTCCACCCCGCCGCCTTTCAGCCGTTCGATCAAGCTCTTGATCTTCAATTGGTCCGGCCCGATGCCCTGGAGCGGCGAAAGCGAACCGCCCAGCACGTGATACATCCCGCTGAACTGCCGCGTCTTCTCCACCGCCATGATGTTCGTCGGCTCTTCCACCACGCAGATTATTTTCCTGTTCCGCGTGGCGCTCGCGCAATAAAGGCACGGATCCGAGTCGGTAATGTTGTTGCAGATCGAGCACTCCCGCACTTTCTCTTTCGCGTCCCGAATCGCGTCCGAAAGCGCGAACGCCTGTTCGCGGTCCACCCGCAACAGAAAGAATGCCAGGCGTTGCGCCGTCTTCTGCCCGATCCCGGGGAGGCGCTTCAATTCGTCGATCAATCGTGTGACGGAAGGCGCAAAATCAGCCATTCGGTTTTATCCCAGGTAAGGAATTCGGAAAAGAAAGTACTCGGAGGCAATCCTGGAAGTGATCGAGGTTTCCGCTGCTCAAAACACTATCCGCTCAGAACAGGCCGGGAATCTTCATTCCCATCACGCCGGGAAGTCCGCCGGTGATGTCCTTCACCTGTTTTGACATCTCTTCATCCACGCGCCGCGCAGCTTCGTTTACGGCGGCGAGCACAAGCTCCTGCAGCATTTCTTGATCCTTGCTCTTGAAGACTTCCGGCTCGATGCGTACCTGCGCCAATTGCTTCTGGCCGTTCATCCGTACGGTCACCATGCCGCCTCCGGCGGACGCTTCCACTGAAAGCCCATCAATTTGCTTTTCGAGCTTCTCCTGCACTTGCCGGAACTGCGAAAGCATCTGCTGAAGAGCTTTCACTTCCATGGTTCATTCCTCGCCCGGGCGTTTGACCTTTGAAATCTGGCCGCCGAACCGGTCCAGCATCGCCTTAACGATAGGATCCTCTTCGAATCGCGCGCGCAATTCCGAACCCCGAGCTGGTGCCGCTCGACTCGAGTCCAGTTTAACACACACACGCAAAGGCTGGCCCATCACTTGATTCAAGACTGTGCGCAATCGTTCCATCGCTTCGCGTCCCTGCAACATATCCGCAAACGCCCGGCTCTCCGCGGGGAAAAAAAGCCGCAGCTCGCCGCCGTCCAGTTCCCAGCGCGACGCGTATTCCACCATGGACCATAAAAACTTTTGCGCTTGGAGCGCCGCCTTGATGGCATCCATCTGCGCCGACGCGAGGCCGCTCATCGAATCTTCCGCCGCTCGCGCCACAATCCTCGGCGGAGTCGCTGGCAACGGCACGGACGACAACAAGCGACCGGGTCCCGCGCTCGGCTCCTGTGGTGCCGTCTTCGCGGGCGTAGTGCCAGGACTCGTGGACAGCGATGGCGCCATTCGCGCGGCCGTTGCCGCTGCTGGTGAGCCAGAGCCGGAAGCTCCTTGCGCCGCGGACATGATGCGCGGCAGAGTTCCCGGCGGATCTGTGGCCGCAGGGCGCAGCGTACGCGCTTCACCCCGCAAATCCGCCAGCACTTCCTCAAGCGGCGCCAACCTCTGCGCGTTAACCAGTTTCAGAAGGCCCAATTCGAGATGCAATCGCGGATCGGGTTTGCGCCGCAGGTCGTCATCGGTCACTAGCAAAATCTGAAAGAATCGCGTCAGGTCCTCTTCGCTGAACTTTGCGGCTTGCTCGGCGAGACGTGGCCTCTCATCGGCGGGCGCTGCCACCAGATCCGAATCCGCGCCACACACGCGCGCGACCATGAGATTGCGGAAATGACGAATGGCCTCGCGGCAGAAATGCTGCAAATTCTGCCCCTCGCCGATTAGCCGGTGTACCAGACCGAGCGCCCGTTCGGCGGATTGTGTTGCGATCGCTTCCACCAGTTCGTCGAGGACGCTTTCGGCCACCACGCCGAGGAGTTCGCGCACCTGCGTGTCCGTGATTTCATCGCCGCAGTACGCGATCGCTTGTTCGAGCAGCGAAAGCCCATCGCGCAGGCTGCCTTCCGCCGC
>Ga0070733_10001743_pt1 | contig 16018 bp, 10 predicted proteins | sample Coa_R1_9_FD_66450 | JGI IMG/M metagenome (GOLD analysis project Ga0070733, IMG submission 66450) | Surface soil microbial communities from Centralia Pennsylvania, which are recovering from an underground coalmine fire - Coalmine... | ecosystem: Environmental > Terrestrial > Soil > Unclassified ... | reverse complement strand
GTGAATCCGCTCTGCGTCGCGAGATTGTAGAACTCGATGCTGAAATCGATCTCGGTAGTAGTGCAGACGATGCCGTCGGCGGCATCGACAGCAATTCCGTTTACGAAACCGAATCCAACGCCCGTGAAAGTAGTGGTCGCTCCCGTGGATAGGTTGACAGTTCCGATCTCGGGGACATTCGTCACGCCACCGAAGTCCTGTGCCAGGACGGCCTGATTCGTGGCTGTGTCATAGGCCAGAACGGGTGGAACGCCGAAGGTGAAGTTCTGGTTGGTGAGGGTGAATTGTTTTCCGAAGGTGTTGGCAACGACGTTGGAGCTGAAAACAACAGGATTGAAATTGGGTCCACTGGCAAAAACTGCGTTGGTCGTGCCGCCTTGGTTTCGGCTGACTGCCTCGATAAGAAATCCTTTGCCAATGGGAGGTTTCCACGCGCCAGTGATCTTGTTGCCGCTGAGGGGGTTGAGGACATCGAACGAGCGTTGCACATTGAGCAAGCTGACTACATGTTCGTGCTCGATCAGCCCCACGGATTTGCCGACAACTCCTAAGGTGAGAAAGTCGTCCTGCGTCTTCGTTTGCGTGATGACGTTCAGGATCTTGCCGGTGGTCTGATCGAACGTCTCGACGGCGGCTTGAATGTTTCCGTTGGGCAGGGTTTTTGCTTCGGTCAGGACACCCTCGGAGCCGTTCTGATCGATATCGAAGCCAAAGATCTGGCCGCCGAATTTACTCTTCACGATGATATTGCCGGCGCCGGCGGCGGGATTGGGCTGCGATTCGCCGAGCTGGGCGGCGCTTTGGACCGCAGCTGTACTGAGGATTGCCAAGACGGTAGCGATCAGAGTCGAGCGGAACAGTCGGTTGGATTTCGGCATAAATGGCGGTTCTCCGTTGTGTACTGGCCGAACTAAGGTATGACGGGAGGTTCTCGAAAGTTGTCAGAAACTTGTCAAAATTTGCAGAACGGATGATGAATTAGGAACAGGGACGGCCCGAAAGCGCCGTCGGCAAAGGCTTCTCGGACGACGAGGCCTTCCTAGACAAGCCAACCGGGCGCGTGAGGCTTGCTACACTATCTTTTCTTCGGAGCATCGGTCCGGAGCAAATTGGAGATCTGTGGCAAATCTTCCTCGGTCAGGGAATAGGAACTGCCAAGCTTTCCGGTGAGAAGGCGGTTGATCTGCTCTAACGACTGGCCTTCGGTCTGAGCTAGAAAGGCTGACCATTCTTTCGCCACCGCGGCGCGCTCGTCGGCGCCGGCATCTTCACAAAACTCACGAGCGGCCTCCACGGCGGAGCCGTATTCATCTTTCATATCCTGATGGAAATAGCCTCGGAGAAAGCTACGCAGGGCGGGGAAATTGTCCGCCGCAAACGGCAATGCATTGTTGGACGGATTCTTCGGAGGATGTTTGGATCTCATGAGCGGCACTCCGGATACGCTGTGAGGACGTGGTATTGATTCGGGCCATCCCATTTCAGAACAATCACGGCGTGGGCGCAGGGTTGGACGCGGTCTTCCCCGCGGCGGAGCGTGCGTCCGAATGGGTGGGAAGGATCTCCGTCGTAGTCGAGGACGAGGTTGGAATGGCGATCTCGCTGGAGCCAACGGCTGATCTTTTCGTTTTGATCAGCAATGGCTGCTCCCACGGCCGACTCGGCGCTGGTGCGATCGTTCCAGGTGGAGGCAGCAGAAATGTCGCGTTCACGGTCGAGGCGGTCGCGCAGTTCGGCATCGCTGCGTCCGACATGCTTGCGCAGGGTATGGCCTCCCGCGTCTTCGTCCTGGGAGAGATCGCGGCGATTGTCAGCGAAGGGCCGTCCTTCCGGCGGTCCCTTCCCGTCAGGAGGGCGGGTACAGGCCGCCATGATGGCGAGCAGCAAAACAAACGCGATGCGATGGAGACGCTGGGACGACATGGAACCTCACTTGAGGAGACGCCAGACTACACAATTGAGGCGGGAAAAGCATCTGGACTTATGGGAGGCTCCTTCAAGAGGTGGGCTGATTGGGACTTCATTGCGGCAGAGGTTCTACTAGACTGGGACGGAAGAGACTCAGGTTCAACTCCAGAAACTCGTTACGACCGCTATGGCCGATTCTTTGGCAGAGTTTTTCCTCGAACACTTCCGGGCACACGAGCCGGAATTCGCCTACCGGCAGCGGCACGGATACCGCAGCGAATCGTTCACCTACGGCGAGGTTTTGAAACAGGCGTGCGGTTGCGCGGAGGCTTTGCGCGCGAGGAAAATTTTCAAAGGCGACCGCGTGGTGCTCTGGGCTCCCAATAGCGCCCAATGGGTCGCAGCCTTCATCGGATGTGCGCTGAGCGGGGTGGCGGTGGTCCCGATGGACGACGGTGCCTCGGCAGATTTTGCGGCAAGAGTCGCCACTCAGGTTGGGGCGAAACTGATCGTTGGGTCGCGCGAGCATCTGGAATGGTGTGGGGCTACTCACTCTTCCGTTCCTACTTTTGATATCGGCGATATCGCCAATTTGGGTCAGGCTCAAGCGATCGCAGATCCCGATGTCGCCGTCGGACGTGACGACATCCTGCAGATCGTTTTCACCTCAGGAACGACGGCAGATCCTCGAGGTGTGGTCATTACGCATGGCAACGTGCTCGCCAACATTGCTCCGCTGGAGCACGAAATCACCAAGTATTTGAGATATGAGCGCTGGGTGCATCCGGTCCGGTTTTTGAATCTCCTGCCGCTCAGCCATGTATTCGGGCAATTTCTCGGAATGTTTTTGCCGCCTCTGCTTGGCGGTACTGTGATTTTTCAGGAAGAGCTGAGTCCTTCAGAAATTATCAGTTCGATCCGTCGCGAGCGGGTTTCGGTGTTGGTGACTGTGCCCCGGGTGTTTCAGTCGATCAAACAGAAGATCGAGCGCGATCTCGAACAACAAGGCGAGTCTGATGCATTCCGAAAGCGGTTCTCGGCCGCGCAGGGTAAACATTTCTTGCGGCGATGGTGGAGGTTTCGCGCAATTCACCGGGAATTTGGATGGAAGTTCTGGGCGATGATCTCCGGCGGAGCGGCGCTCGACTCCGAAACGGAAGAATTCTTCGGACGGTTCGGATACGCAGTCATTCAGGGGTACGGACTGACGGAAACTACTTCATTGATCAGCCTGAATCACCCGTTTCGGTTGGGCAAGGGATCGATCGGTAAGGTGCTGCCCGGGCGTGAAGTCAAGCTCGCTGAAGACGGTGAGATTCTGGTGCGGGGCGGAGGCGTCGCATCCGGGTACTGGGATGCAGACGGGCAGCACGCTATTTCCGACGAGCACGGTTGGTATCGAACCGGAGACATTGGCGCGCTCGATGCCGAAGGGAATCTCTATTTCAAAGGCCGCAAGAAAGAGGTCATCGTTACGCCCGGAGGAATCAATGTCTATCCCGAAGACCTGGAGGCCGCGCTGCGGCGTCAACCCGAGGTAAGAGATTGTGTGGTCGTGGGAATCGAAAGAGGCGGCAATTCGGAGCCGTGTGCTGTTGTGCTCTTGCAGACGGGCGGAAACCCGGAATCGGCGGTTCGGCGCGCCAATGAATCCCTGGCGGAATACCAGAGGATGCGAACATGGATCGAGTGGCCGCAGGAAGACTTTCCTCGAACGAGTACCCAGAAGCCGAAGCGAAAGGTCATTGCAGAAGCCGTCCAGGCCAGGATGCGGCCGGGAGGAAATTCCGCGAGCGCCAGTAACAGCTCTCCGCTGGAAGAGTTGATCGGGCGAGTGACCGGCCGAGCGTCGCCGAATCTGAGGGACGATGCCAAACTCGACTCGGATCTCGGTCTCAGTTCCCTTGATCGAGTAGACCTTTTCAGCGCTCTGGAAGGACGATATCAAATCGATCTTAGCGAAGCCCGATTCAGCGCGGTGCAAACAGTTGGCGATCTCGAGCGCATGTTACGGGGAAAATCCGTGTCCGGCCAGGGGTATCACTATCCAAGTTGGGCGCTCCATTGGCCAATCACATGGGCGAGACTGCTCGCACATTATCTGCTCATGCGTCCGGCGATTGTTTTGTTGGGCTGGCCGCGTATTGTGGGTTGCGAGAATTTGCTTGGCGTGAAAGGGCCACTGCTCGTTGTCTCAAATCATGTTGGGGATGTCGATCCCGGATTTATTCTCACCGCACTTCCAGCGCGATTCCGGCATCGGCTGGCGACGGCTGCGGGCGGCGAAGCACTCGAAGCCTTGCGCACTCCTCCAGCGGAACGCGGGATTGGCGGGCGCATTTACGATCGAATCAAGTGGGTGTTGGGTGTTTCTCTCCTGAATCTGTTTCCACTGCCGCGCGAAGCGGGATTCCGCCGAAGTTTCGCTTATGCAGGAGAAGCCGTGGACCGTGGCTACAGCGTGCTGGTGTTTCCTGAAGGAAGACACACAACGGACGGGAGGATGAATCCGTTTCGCTCGGGCAGCGGACTTCTAGCCAAGAACCTGGGCATCCCCGTTTTACCGATGAGGATTGATGGGCTATTCGAACGCAAGAAGGCCGGCAAGAAATTCGCCCCACCGTGGGCGATCTCAGTGCGAATCGGAAAGCCGAGGCAGTTTCCGCCGGAGAGCGATCCGGAGGAGATTGCGTCCGAATTATGGCAGGCGGTAAACGAGCTCTAAGGGTTCGCCGTGCGGGGAGCCCTACTCTTCGTCCATCTCAGATTCATCATGATTGAGATTCACCTGCAGGCTGATCTCGGGTGCCTGCGATTCGCGCAATACGCGATTCAGTGCCGGCAAGTCCGCACTTTTGAATTCGTTCCAGCGTTTCAGCAGGTCGGCGCTCTCGTGTTCGACTGATTCCGTTGCGGCCATCTGGGCGGAGGTTGGTTCGGCATCTACCTGCCAAATCTGCTGATACAAAGTACCGGCTTCTCCATTGACTCGTCCGAGCGTGACCTCTTGCGTCGGAGGAGCACCGAATCCTCCGGCGGCGCCTTGTAAAGCGTCGAGTTTTTTCTGAAGTTCGGCAATCGCATCTTTGGCGTGCGCACTCGCTTCGGGAGACAGTTTGTCGATTTGCGCGCGGATCGATCCGGCTTGAATCACGGCGTCGGAGGTATCACCTAAGGCGGACGCGAGCCGCATTTCGGCCTGGAATTTCTTCTGCAAACCCGCGACCGGGGTTTTGACGCGCGGATCCATCTTTACTAACAGCCGGGCAGTGGAAGCTTTGCCGTCCACCGTGAGCCGAACCGTGTATGTCCCCGGCAGAATGGTGGGCCCCAGCGGAAGGCGGGGTGTGTCGTGCGGGATGGCGGAGATGGGATATTCGTGGCGTGTGGATGTGGGCGCAGAATAATGAAGATGCCAGACCCATCGATGCATTCCGGCATCCGTGGAGAGGTGGCGTGGCTCGCGGACCCAGTACAGGGGAATTAACTGCTTCTGGAGTTCGTCCTCGGTGACATCCGGCTTATCGGTATTGGAAAAGCGGCGAACGGTGTGACCCTGTCCGTCGAGGATTTCGAGCGTAACCGCACTGGCGGAGTTGGGCAGATAGTAATCCAGAACAGCTCCGTCGGGAGGATTCGCAGCCGCGGGCTCGTCGGGCGGAAGCGGTGTGTCGGTATAGGTATCGCGCGCTATGCGATAGGCAGGGGCAGGCGCGAACAGATGCGCGGAATTGGCGATCGCCGCCGACGCTTCGCGCAGTGGCGCGACATCGTCGAGAATCCAGAAGCCACGACCGTGGGTGGCGACGATCAGATCGTCGTCGTGAATCCAAAGATCGCGCATCGAGGTGTGCGGAAGATTGAGTTGAAGGGATTGCCAGTGATCGCCGTCGTCGAACGAGACCCAAACAGCATTTTCCGTGCCGGCGAAGAGAAGTCCCTTGCGGACGGGATCCTCGCGCACGGTGTCGACCGAGCCTATATCTGGCAGGCCGGCTGTGATCAGGCGCCATGTTTTTCCGCCGTCATGCGTCCGGTAAATGTACGGATGAAGGTCATTGATGCGGAATCGGCTGACCGAAGCGTAGGCAGTCTGTTCGTCGAAATGTGAGGCGGAGATCTGCGTCACCTTACTCCAGGGCGTCAGATCTTTCGGCGTGATGTCGTCCCAACTCTTGCCCGCATCATGCGTGATCCAGAGCAAACCGTCGTCGGTGCCCGCCCAGAGCGTGTTCAATGACTTGAAAGACGGGGCAAGAGAATAAATCACGCCGCGTTGCTTCTCGACGCCCTTGTTGGCAAGAGTCCCAACGCTTGCGGGTGTTCCAGGATTCTCTCGCGTCAGATCTTTGCTAACGATCTGCCAATTCGTTCCGCCGTCGGTCGTCTTGAACAGTACATTGGTCGCGTAATAAAGGACATGAGGATCGACGGGTGAAAACATCAGCGGTTCGGTGCGATTGGCTCGGTACTTGGGATCGCGGAGTGGCAGGGGAGTAACGTTTTGCACTTCGCCGGTAGACCAATGGAACTTGGAGACCTCGGTTCGGCCGCCACCGTACACCAGGTCGGGATTCAGAGGATCGGGAGCGACGTATCCATATTCGATGACGCCGACCGGATGCCATTCGCGAATTGTAACGGCGCCGTCGTTGCCGCGAGTCGAAATGCAGACAGACCCGCTTTCCTGCTGTCCGGCGCATACGCGGTAGGGGAATGAATTGTCGGCGATCGCGTGATAAAGCTGGGCTGTTGGCTGGTTGTACCACGAACTCCACGAGGCGCCGCCGTTCACCGTTACCAGTGCCCCCTGATCGCTGACCAGCAGGATGATGTTCCCGTTGTTGGGATTGATCCAGAGGTTCTGGTAATCGTCACCGCCGGGCGCGCCACGAAATCCGAACCAGGTTTTACCACCGTCGGTGGATTTCATTGTGACCGTACTGGCCACGTACACGATATCGGGATTTTTTGGATCGACCCGTGGAATGGCAAGGTCGCCGCCACCGATTCGGCCTGAAGGTCGAGGATCGGTGGTGATCTGCGACCAAGTGTCCCCGGAATCGTCGGAGCGATAAACGGCTAGTTTCCCGGAAGCCATGCCGAGCGTGGCGTAAAGGCGGCGGGAATCGCTGGGCGCAATGGCGACATAGATCTGCGAGAGGTCTTTCGGCAAGCCGTTGGTGAGTGCGTGCCAAGTCGCCCCGCCGTCGGTGGACTTGAACAATCCGCCACCTGAACCGTTGAATTCGTTGCGATCCTCCCACGGGCCTTCGCGAACTTCCCACATGGACGCGTAAACAACATCCGGATTGGAGGGATCGATCTCGACGTCGGAGCCTCCGGTGTTCTCGTCTTTGGAAATGACCTTTTGCCAGTTCCGTCCTCCGTCGGTCGAGCGATAGATGCCGCGCTCAGGACTGGGGCCGTAAGGATGGCCCAGAACGGCAGCGAAGACCTTATTCGGGTCGCGAGGATCAACCGCGAGTACGGGGATCTGCAGGCCATCGCGGAGACCGAGGTGCGTCCATGTTTTCCCGGCATCCGTGGACTTGTAGAGGCCATCGCCGACGGAAAGATCCGGGCGGTGGAGTCCTTCACCACTCGCTACATAGAGAATATTGGGATCGCTGGGCGCGACAGCGATCGCTCCGATCGATTGAGTAGGTTCGTGGTCAAAGATCGGATTCCAGGAGCGGCCGTAGTCGTCGGACTTCCAGACCCCGCCATTCACAGCGCCGACATAGTAAACGTTGGGTTGGCTGGGTACGCCTGCAGCAGCACGAGTACGGCCGCCACGAAACGGCCCGACCATGCGCCAATGCAATTCCTGGTAGGTATTTTCCGGAACCTGCGCCCAACCGGCGGACGCAGAGAAAAAGACGGTCGAACACACTAAGAGACGGAGAAAAAATCCGGATCGGTTCACGTTCGCCCCCTCAGACAGTAAACGGAAAACTTCATAGGATAAACCAAAAGGACAATGATCGATGTGCGGCGACTGCGAACAGGTCTCCAAATAAACTTGGGCAGGACCCCGTGCGCGTTTATGATGGCGAGGCTTATCCGATCTGCCGATGACTATTCATTGTTCGAAGTACCGCCTCCTGTCTTTTTCCCTTCGCGCTCTTCTTATCCTTGGTCTTCTTGGTGCCTCAGTTCGAAGCGGTGATGCCGCGGCCCCGGTCCCCGAGGGTCAGGGACTGAAGCCGATTCTCGACTACATCTCGTCTGGTTGGGACACGCTGACGCGGTCGATGACGGAGTGCGAGAGCATCGTCGATCCGAAGATTGCGGCGCCGTCCGTTCTGTATCTGCCTGCCGGATTTACCGAGCCCGCAGCTTTGCAATCGCTGAGCGGCAAGTGCAACGTGCAGATCGACCATTTGCCGGTGGAAATACACCGGTTAGGAGAATTTGATTCCAGCCATTTTAATCCGCCGGGGCTGCTTTATTTGCCAGAAAAGTACGTGGTGCCGGGCGGACGATTTAATGAAATGTACGGCTGGGACAGCTATTTCATTATTCGAGGGCTCCTGGAGTCGGGGCGGGTCGAGCTGGCTCGGGGCATGGTGGACAACTTCTTTTTCGAAGTCGAGCATTACGGCGCGATGCTGAACGCAAACCGCACATACTATCTGACGCGCTCGCAGCCTCCATTCATGAGTTCGATGGTCGTAGATGTGTATGCGGCGATGCAGAAGCAGCCGTCGCGCAAAGATGCTGCTGCAGAACGAGAGTGGCTGGAACGCGCATACGTTGATTTGGAAAAAGACTATGGCATGTGGACGCGCGATCCCCACCTGGCGGGCCAGACGGGACTGTCCCGGTATTTCGATTTCGGAGAGGGACCGCCGCAAGAGGCTCTGCAGGATGAAGCAGGTTCAAACCGGAAAGTGGCTGAATATTTTTTCTTGCACCCGCAGGACGCCGATGACTACCTGGTGCCGATCGATCCGGGAACGAAGCAGCCTGTTATGAAGCAGTTGGTGGCCGGCCCCTCGTATTCCCTGCAGATCTGTGATGTGCCGCTCACCATGGCGCGTCCGGAATGCAACAAGACGGTGCCGTTCAAGCTGAGCGCGGACTACTACAAGGGCGACCGGTCGATGCGCGAATCGGGATTCGACGTCAGTTCGCGATTCGGTCCTTTCGGGGCTGCAACGCATCATTACGCGCCCGTGTGCCTGAATAGCCTGCTCTACAAGATGGAAAAGGACCTCGAGCAGATCAGCCAGTGGCTTGGACATGGCGACGACGCAAGGATGTGGAGCAAGCGAGCGGACGACCGCAAGAAGCTAATCACAAAGTATCTGTGGAATGCGCAGCAGGGAATGTTCTTTGATCACGACTTGAAAACGAACCGCATGTCGGACTATCGGTATGCCACTACGTTCTATCCGTTGTGGGCGGGCCTGGCGACTCCTGAGCAAGCGAAGGCTGTTGCCGGCAACGTGAAGGTGTTCGAAAAGCCGGGCGGCCTTCCGATGAGCACAGTCGAAACTGGCGCGCAATGGGACCTGCCGTACGGATGGGGCAATATCGAGATGATCGCGATCGGTGGATTACGACGCTACGGATACAATGCCGACGCGGATCGCGTTTCGTACGAGTTCCTTTCGATGGTGGCGGAGAACTTCCGGCGTGATGGCAACATCCGCGAGAAATACAACGTTGTCACTCGCTCATCTGAGGCGCATGCCGAGATGGGCTACCACATGAACGTGATCGGATTTGGATGGACGAATGCTGCCTTTCTCGAGTTGCTGCACGCTCTGCCGAAAGAAATGGTGGAGCGCCTCGAGAAGGAGCAAAGCCAGCCGCTTGCGGCTACCAATTAAAAGCCGACTCGGTTTACTCCGCCAGCTTTCGAGCGAATTCCGTGTCCCGTCGCATGGCTTCGATTAGGTCGCTTTCGCTTTCGTACTCGATGGCGATGAGTTCCGTAAACTTCTGACGCCGTAATTCTTTCATCACCTCGGGAATCTTCGAAATTCCCTCTCCCAGCAGCACGTTCACTTCACCATCCGGAGCTTGGATATCTTAACGATCGGCGCATCGAACGTGCCCCATGGATGCTCGTCGTAGAAGCCGCCGAGCATTTCTATATATTCGGGCCAGTCCGCGAAGGTGATGGCTGCGCTATGGACTCCGAGGAATCCCTTGCCGTCGTCGTGAATGAAAGAGAGGAAGTCGGCCTTCTGTTGCTTGTCCATTTCAAGTTCGCCGCCAGTAAAGAAGAGGACAGCGTCAAAATCATTCAAGTTCTTCGCGTTGTATTCCAGTTTCTTCTTGGTCAGAACTTCAGTGTCGGTACGAATCGTGGTTTCCCACAAGCCAGTCTGTGTTCCGAGACGCTCAATCGTTGCCAAGGCGTGGGAGACCGCTTCATGTCGATATCCTTTCTCCTCTCCAATTACGAGTAAGCGCTTTCTGGCAGGAGCAGTTGACGATTGCGCGATAGGATGACCGCTGAGGGCGAGTACCACCGGCAAAAGCAGAGTCGCGGCGATGAAAGTTTTCTTCATGGCGGTTGTGAAAAACATGAGCGCGAATGCTAAGGGCTCAAAGAGAACAAGTCAACGACCGCGGCCGCGACAGCGTTGACGGCGCAGTCGGTCCCACCTAAGATGAAACACTCCGCTTGTTCCTTCGGGCTCAAACAAACAATGATCAATCAGACGATTTCGCACTATCGCATCACCGGCCAGTTGGGCAGCGGGGGAATGGGCGTGGTGTATGAGGCCGAAGACCTGAATCTGGGCCGGAAAGTGGCGCTCAAGTTCCTGCCGCCTCAGTTATCACGCGACCAGAGCGCGATGGACCGCTTTCTGTTGGAGGCGCGCACCGCGTCTGCTCTGAACCATCCGAATATCTGCACGATCTACGCAGTGGAAAACGCGACGGGAGACGATGGCGCTGCGCAATCCTTCATCGCAATGGAGCTGCTCGAGGGGCAGAACCTGGACCAGAAGCTGCATTCCGGACCGCTGCCGACCGACCGCCTTCTCGATATCGCGATTCAATTGGCCGATGCGCTGGATGCGGCGCACGCGAAAGGCATTATCCACCGGGACATCAAGCCGGCGAATATCTTCATCACGCCTCGCGGACAAGTGAAGGTGCTGGACTTTGGCTTGGCTAAGCTTGCGCGCCCTGAGATGGCGATGGAGACGATTGGCGCGACGCAGGATTCTCCGGCTCCGGCAAATTTGACAAGCCCCGGTGCAACCGTCGGCACCATCTCTTATATGTCTCCGGAGCAGGCGCGAGGCGAAGACCTTGATACCCGCACCGACCTGTTTTCCATGGGCACGGTCCTGTATCAGATGGCGACGGGGAAGATGCCGTTCGCAGGTGCAACATCCGCTGTTGTGTTTCACGCGATTCTCGAGCTTGACCCCGTTCCGGTTGCGCAGTTGAATCAAACGCTTCCGGCCAAGCTGCAGGAGATCGTCGAAAAACTGCTGGAAAAAGATCGCGAGCTGCGCTACCAGTCGGCGGCGGATTTGCGTGGCGATTTGAAGCGACTAAAGCGCGATGTCGAATCGGGGAGAAAGAATCCTGCTGCCTTCGGTTCCGGCGCTATTCCCTCTGCTACTTCTGACTCGCATTCTTCGGTACTAACAGCGGTATCGTCCTCTTCTGCGATTCCGAGCCCAACCATCGCCGCCCCATCCGGTCGCCAGAAAGTGGGAACCGGAGTGAAGCTGCTGGTCGGCGTGCTCGTCGGCCTCGCGGCGGTTTATGGAATCTACAGTCTCGCGACGCGGCATCCAATGCGTCCCTTCCGCAACTTCACCGTGACCAAGCTGACGGAAGAGGGCAAAGCAGCATTAGTCGCCATCTCGCCCGATGGGAAGTACATCCTCAGTCTGATGAGTGAGAACAACGGATCGGTTAGCCTGTGGCTGAGGAACGTTCCGACCAACAGCAATACGCAGGTGCAGCCCCCAGCCGATGTCTACTACAACGGGCTGCATTTTTCGCCCGATGGCAACTATCTTTATTTCATTCGCAGCGATGCCGGCAACGCGGACCTGAAGTATTTGTATCGTTCGCCTCTTCTCGGCGGCACACCCGAACGGCTGGCGGAAGATGTGGATTCGAATGTCACGTTCTCACCCGACGGGCGCAAGCTTGCGTTCATGCGGTATGACAATCCGGACCCGGGCAAGTATCGCCTGATTGTGCGCTCGCTCGACAGCGGCGAGGAGACGACTCTAACGGGAGGGCCGACGGCCCAGGGACTTTTCAATCCTGCGTGGTCGCCGGACGGCAAGACGATCCTGTGCGTGGTAAGCCAACCCGGCGATGCCCTCACTGGGCTGATGGCGGTCGATGTCCACAACGGTCAGCAGCATCTGATTCTCAGTTCGGACTCGGAACTGTCCTCGCCCACCTGGATGCCCGACGGCCACGGACTGCTCGTGCTGGAGCGCAGCCGGTCTTCGAACTTCACGCAGCAGCAGATTGTGTTTGTGGTCTATCCCGAAGGAAGGTTGGATCCGGTTACGCGGGACACGAACCAGTATTCCAACTTGAGCGTAGCGGCGGACGGACGAGTGCTGGCGACGGTCCTCAGTGAAGGACGGTGGAACCTGGAATCGATGTCCGCGGCGGCAGGCGCCGCCGATGGACGGCGGATCGTGCCGGCAGCCACATTCTCAAACTTTACCTGGTCGCACGATGGGCGCCTGATCTATGACAAGGACAGTATTCTTTATTGGGTGAATCCGGATTCGGGAGCCAAGGGTTCTTTTGCCACCGAGCAGGATGCGGCGGCGGGTGATCCGTGGGAATGTGCGGACGGACGCTACGTTGTGTTTATTCTTGGGCAGCGCGGCGGCAAGAGCACCCAGAATGTATGGCGAGCCGACGCTTCAGGAGGAAATCTGAAGCAACTTACCCAGGGCAAGCAGGACAACTATCCGGTGTGCGCCCCTGACTCGCGATCCGTTTACTACCTCGACGGCGGGACGGCGCAAGTGATGCAGTCGCCGATCGACGGAGGTACTTCACGAAAAGTGTCGGAGCTTTCAGCGGCGGGATTCTTCGGCGTTTCTCCGGACGGTCACACGGTGGCTTTTGCTACGATCGACCACGCCGCCGGGCACGAAGAGAAAATTGCGGTAGTCGCAGCCGATTCGAATGCGGCTCCCAGGATGCTTGGATTTCAGCGGCCGCGCGCCACGAATCTGATCCAGTTCTCGCGCGACGGGAAGTCGGTGGTCTATGTCGTTCGCGAGAATGGCGCGGACAACCTGTGGCAACAGCCGCTGGATGGCTCCGCCGGTAAACAACTGACCTCATTCAAGGCCGAGCATCTCTGGGACTATCATTGGTCACCGGACGGAAGCAAGCTGGCTGTCGTGCGCGGACACACGGATTCCGATGTGGTACTGATGCGCGACGCGCAGCAGCAATAAACGAAGTTCGCAGTTGAGGGCTCGCCTCGATGTGTCCTTTATCTTCTGGTTTCTTATACTGCGCGCTGCATCGCCTCAATGCGTCCGGGTTCGGGCTTAGGTCGTCCCCATAGCCAGGCTACGATGGCTCCAAATACGAAATTCTCGCTCGTCACCTCGCAGAAGTGTACCCACCGCACTGAATCGGGAAATACAGGATTCGGTATCAGCAGAGGAGCCACTCCGCTCAGGAGAGTAAAGACAATTCCTACCGCGATTGCGCCCGAAAGTCTCGGCAGGTTGAGGATGCGGGTGAGGGATAGGCACAACAGAACGAACACGGGTCCGCGAATCAGCAATTGCAATGCGACGATGGTGCCCAACGGCGGGATGTGTTGCGTCGCATAGAACCCCTTCACGTATGGGAAGATGATCATGCCGGTGCCGTAGTAGAGGATGATGTAGGTCAGATCCGAAACGGCGAACTTCCACGCCCGTTCGCCACGCGACTTGGAAGCGATCGGGTGGAAATGCTCCTGCGGCGGTTTGTTGCGCCTGCCAAATAACAGCATCCACACAGGAATGATCAAGACGGCCGAGACGAGCGTGTAAACGAAAATTCGCCCCCATTCCAGTTGAGAATTCGTCAGGAATACCACACCTTCCAGCAGGTTGACCGAAGCGATCACCAGCGGGATCGCTGCCAGTGCCGCGCCTAGCCTCCACCCGCGCCACTCCGCGTTAGCCGCCACAAACGTCAGTGCGGCTGCCACGACCGCATTCATCAGCAGCAACCACCTCATGGAGTGCGGCGGCAGTACAGTTTTCATTGGGACAACGATTCCGGCGACCATTTGAATGAAGCAGATCGCAACGAATACGAGCAGAACTCGAAGAATCGTACTGGATGATTTCATGATGTGCCTCCCTTCGATAACGAAGTGCCGCTCGGCTCCGGGGGCCAGTTATGGCTAATCCGAACGTTCGATCAACAGCCCGCCCGTGATTTGAACTCGCGCGCGCGATCGCGCGCGACGGTCAGGTCGGTGTTCTTGTGGTCTTTCAGGCGAATGTTCAATGCGCCTCCGGGCAAAGATGTGACTTCCTTGATCCACGCGAGGCTCACCAATGTGCTCCGATGGATACGAAGAAACTTCTTCGGATCGAGTTTCTTCTCCAACTCAGCGATGGAGTAGTCTACGCAGTACGCCTTGCCGTCCGACGCCGCGTACGTCAGCTTGTCCTCCGCATAAAAGTGTGTGACGCGATCCAGGTCGAGAAACCACAACCGGTCCCCAAGCCGGGAAGCAATTCTCTCTAGATACTCTGGCTTCGTCTCGCGCAGCGAGTCTGTCAGTTGCCGAAGCAAGGCCTGAATATCGAGAGGAGCGAACCCACCAGAGCCGCGCAGTGCCTCAACCTTGTTGAGTGCGCGCTCCAACGAGTCGGGATCGACGGGCTTGAGCAGGTAGTCAACGGAATTCACTTCGAACGCTTTGAGCGCATATTGATCGTAGGCCGTGGTAAAGATCACGATTGGCTGCCGGCGCAACTTCGCGAGCACATCGAAACCGCTCAGCCGCGGCATTTGAATGTCGAGGAAGCAAACGTCGGGCGGGTTCGCGGTAAGCGCCTCAACGGCCTGCTCGGGGATCGTTGTGGAGCCAGTCACTTCCACGCGCGCCGAGTGCTCCAGCATCCGGCGCAACCGTTCGAGAGCCAGTGGTTCGTCATCGACGAGATAGGCGCGGAGTTTCATACACGTGGCAATACCATCTCTACAACAGAATGGCCGTCTCGGCGGAACGCATTAATGTGGGCTTGTTCTCCGAACAGCGCATGGAGGCGCTCGACAAGGTTATCAAGCCCATGACCCGCAGGGACGGCGGACAGATTGAAGCCGGGGCCCGAGTCGCTTACTTCGACACGGACGCTGCTGCCGATCGCGGATGCAGTTACGCAGAACTCTCCTCCGCCATTGAGAGGGGTGATTCCATGCTTTACGGCGTTCTCCACCAAAGACTGCACCGACATGGGAGGTACTTTGGTGGCGCGTAAATCGGCTGGGACGTCGGCCGATCCGCGAAGTTTATCGCCGAAGCGCACCTTTTCGATTTCAACGTAGCTTTCAACCATCCCCAACTCTTGTTGTAACGGGATCAACTGCTGGTTGGTGTTGTCGAGCGAAGCGCGCAACAATGCCGCCAGTTGACCGACCATGCGCTCGGCACGATCGGGATTTGTGGCAATGAGCGAACTGATCGAATTCAACGTGTTGAACAGGAAATGCGGATGAACGCGGGACTCTAGCGAACGCAGCCTCGCCTCCGTGGCCAGTTTGAGTGCGCGCTCTTCCGTTATTTCTTTTTCGTGAAGCTTTGCCTCTGCAAGCTGGACGCGTTCCCGCAGCGACGCGTGGATGAAGGCCCCCAAGCCGAACACGACGGCGAGCGGCGTGGAAACCCGCAGGTCGTAGAAATACCTTGGCCAGAAATCCCGGGAAGGCAAAAAGCCCAGTCCCGTCAAAAGTGTCTGCACGATCAAAAGACCGGCAGGGATTATGACAACGATGCAGAGGGCTATGGCAGGAATTGATGAAAGCTTGCGCGGGGTCCACCGCAGCGCAACCCATTCCACGAGCACAACTCCGAAAATCGCGACCAGGTTTGCATAAACCAACGAGTAGAGGAGTGCGGGAAAGA
>Ga0070733_10001742_pt1 | contig 16024 bp, 13 predicted proteins | sample Coa_R1_9_FD_66450 | JGI IMG/M metagenome (GOLD analysis project Ga0070733, IMG submission 66450) | Surface soil microbial communities from Centralia Pennsylvania, which are recovering from an underground coalmine fire - Coalmine... | ecosystem: Environmental > Terrestrial > Soil > Unclassified ... | reverse complement strand
ATGAACACGTTGTGGTCGAGGGCGCGACCGCGCGGCTGACCCATCCGCTGGTGCACCGCAATGTTAAGTCGCTATCGCGCTACATCCAGAAACACGACGAGTACTCCAACTGGGAGGCACGGGTATTGTCGCTGGGTGAGCAAAACAGTCCCGACCTGCCGCCCGCCTTCTTTGGCACACAGGCACAACGCCGCCGCTGGCTCAAGAAGAGGCTCCACGGCGTGCCCGGCTCACCGGTGCTGCTGTTCTTTTATAGGTATTTTCTGCGACTGGGATGCCTGGACGGAATTCCGGGCTTGATTTACTGCGGATTTCAGGCCGTCCAGATGTTTCACACCAAAGCCAAGATTTACGAATTAAAGACAAGAGATCGCGGCCAGAATTCACAAGATGAGTCGCAAGAAGATCCGCAAGAGGATTCGCAAAGGGACTAGCCGAAAAATGTGCGGCATCAGTGGTGTGGTGAATTGCGGTGACCGGGAAACGCTGGCGCGGATGACTCACGTGCAGGCGCATCGCGGGCCAGACGACTCAGGCCTCTGGGACCGCGCGTTCCCGGACGGTTCTTACATCGGCCTGGGCAGCCGCCGCCTTGCGATTCTCGACCTCTCATCCGTCGGCCACATGCCGATGTGCAATGAGGACCGCACCCTCTGGATCACCTACAACGGGGAGATCTACAACTTCGCCGAACTTCGCCGGGAACTCGAAAATAAGGGCCATCGCTTCGCCTCTCACACCGACACCGAGGTGATCATTCACCTTTATGAACAAGAGGGGCCGGATTGCGTAAAGCGGTTGAACGGAATGTTTGCCTTCGCGATTTGCGATCTGCGCTCGACCAAGCCGATCTTGTTTGTGGCGCGCGATCACTTTGGCGTCAAGCCCTTCTATTATTTCCACGACGGTCAGCGCTTGGCGTTTGCCTCTGAAGTCAAGGCGCTCTTGCAGGTTCCAGGAGTCGAAGCGGAGCTCGATGCCGAATCGCTTCACCAGTACCTGACTTTTCTCTGGGTGCCGGATCCGAAGACGATGTTTCGCCGCATCTTGAAGCTGCCCGCGGGGTACTATGCGATATTTCGCGACGGCGAATTCAGACTCTCGCAGTACTGGGATCTGACATTTCCAGCGGCGGATCAGACATATGTACGCTCGGAAGGTGACCTCGCCGAAGGGGTTCGCGAGCGCTTCCGTCGTTCGGTCGAAGGACAGATGGTCAGCGATGTTCCGATTGGAGCATTTTTGAGCGCGGGCCTGGATTCCTCCAGCATCGTCGCCACGATGACCAGCGTGACGAATCGCCCGGTTCGGACCTACACCATAACCTATCCCCAGAAGTATCGGGTCGGGGAAACCACGCTCGACGATCCAGAAGTGGCCACCAGGCTGGCGCGTCAGTTGGGATGTGAGAATGAGCGGATCGTCGTCGAGCCTGATGTGGTCGATTTGTTGCCGCGGTTGGTGTGGCACATGGACGAACCCACCGCCGATCCTGCCATAATCGCCGCCTATCTGGTTTGTCGCGAGGCACGCAAGCAGGCGACGGTTCTGCTGTCTGGAGTGGGCGGGGACGAGCTGTTTGCCGGATATCGCAAGCATGTAGCGCATTACTGGGCGCAGGCCTACGGGCGCGTACCCTCCGTGGTCCGCCGTGTAGCCGAAGGCGGGCTGGCTGCAATGCCAAGTCTGCGGGGCACTGCGCTGAAGGGAAGTCTGCGGCTGGCGAAGAAAATGGCGCGCAGCGCGTCGTTCAATGCTGTCGAACGCTTTATTGCGAACTGCACCTATCTTGATCGTGATCAGAAGTCGGGGCTCTACAGTTCAGAATTCGGTGAAGCCTCAGAGTCGGACCCTGCTTGCCAGCACCGTGCCGCCTTCGATCGAGTCCGCGACGCCGACTTCTTGCACCAGATGCTCTATCTCGACACCAAAATATTCATGACGAGTCTCAACCTCACCTACAACGACAAAATGAGCATGGCGTCGTCAGTCGAGGTGCGGGTTCCGTTCCTGGACCGTGAACTGGTCGAGTTTGTCGCATGGAATATTCCTCCAAATTTCAAGGTGAAGGGGTTCCTCCGGCCAACCACGAAATACATCTTCCGCCGGGCGATGCGCGACATTTTGCCGCGCGAGGTGTTGCGACAACCGAAAGCTGGCTTCGCCGCTCCGGTAGACTATTGGTTAGCCAATGATCTTAGGGAAATGGTGAACGATCTGCTCTCATCGGCGCAAGTGCGAGCTCGAGGGCTGTTCCAGCCCGCTGTGGTGAGACGATTTGTCGATGAACACCGGAGTGGACGCCACGACTGGTCGTTGCAGCTTTGGCAATTCCTGACACTGGAATTGTGGATGCAGACATTTATCGACGGTGGGGCACGGAGATTTGAGTCCGAGTCGAGTTGTTCGCCGCAGGTGGCTACGGCATGAAGCAGGTTCTGCAACACGCGCGCACGGGTGAGATTACGGTGGAGGATGTTCCGGCGCCGCAATTGCTGCCCGGCTGTGTGCTGGTGCGCATCGCGGCATCGGTTGTTTCGGCGGGCACCGAGCGAGCGTCGGCCGAGTTCGCCCGCAAGAGTCTTTTGCACAAAGCGCAGTCCCGACCCGACCTGGTGCGTGAAGTGATCGGTAAGGTACAGCGCGACGGAATCTTTTCGGCGATTCAGGCGGTGCGGAGCCGTCTCGACCAGCCGCAGAGCCCCGGGTACAGCAGCGCCGGAACTGTGATCGCAGTCGGTGAGAGCGTTACTGATCTTCGGCCAGGAGACCGCGTCGCATGTGCCGGTGCCGGATACGCCGTGCACGCCGAGGTCACGAGTGTCCCGCGGTTGCTGGTGGCGCGGATTCCTGTTCGTGATCCGATCGCTGGCGACGACGTTCCTTTCGATGAGGCGGCCTTCGCGACGCTGGGCGCAGTGGCGTTGCACGGCCTCCGGACTGCCGATGTGAAGCTCGGGGATCTGGTGGCAGTCATCGGCCTCGGGTTGCTGGGCCAACTCACCGTACAACTGTTGAAGGCCGCGGGCTGTCGCGTTCTTGGCCTGGATATCGACGCTTCCCGCGCGGACCTGGCGCGGCATTTGGGTGCCGATGCTGTCGCCAGTACGCCTTCAGCGTTTCGCGATCTTTGCTTCGAGACTTCGCGCGGTGTGGGCGTTGATTCTGTTTTAATCACAGCCGAAACGTCGAGCAGTGAACCTGTCAATCTCGCGGGCGCAATCGCGCGCGACCGCGCCGTCGTAGCTGCCGTGGGTACCGTCGGCATCGACATCGAGCGCAAGGCTTATTACGAAAAAGAACTCGATTTCCGCGTCTCGCGTTCGTACGGCCCCGGGCGCTACGACACAGCTTACGAGCAGAAGGGACGCGACTATCCCATTGGCTACGTGCGCTGGACCGAGACTCGCAACTTGGAAGCGTTCGTACAGTTGCTCGCCGACAAGAAAATCAATGTCGCCGCGTTGATTACGCATCGTTTCCCGATTGATCGTGCTCAGGGAGCGTATGACCTGATCACCGGCAAGTCGCGCGAGTCATTCCTCGGAGTCGTGATTCAGTATTCCGGCACGGGCGACAATTCGCGCACGCTGACTCTGGCGCCAGAATCCACTGTTCGATCCGCTGCCGCAGGCGTCTCGATCGGTTTGCTCGGCGCCGGTGTGTTCGCCACGGGGACGCTTATTCCAGCGCTGAAAGCGTCATCCGACACTTCCTTGATCACGGTCTGTGCTGCCAATGGGTCTCACGCTAAACATGCGGCCAGCAAATTTGGATTTCGCGATTGCTCAACTGACGAATCTAAGGTCCTGCAAGATTCCCGGATCAACACAGTGGTCATTGCGACGCGCCATCACCTGCACGCGAAGCAGGTTCTTGCGGTCCTGGCGGCAGGGAAGCACGTCTTCTGCGAGAAGCCGCTTTGCCAGTCCGAGGATGAATTGCGTTCCATCGTGCGTGCGTATCTCGGTATCGCTGCCAGCGCCCGGCCGGCGCTGATGGTCGGTTTCAACCGTCGCTTTGCGCCGATGACGGTGCGAATGAAGTCGTTCCTCGCGTCGATTTCCGAGCCGCTGGCACTGCACTATCGCGTCAACGCTGGATATCTTCCTCCTGACCACTGGGTGAACGATCGCGAGCAGGGTGGTGGACGCATTCTGGGCGAGGTTTGCCACTTCGTCGATCTGCTGATGTTTCTTGCGGGATCGCCGGTCGCGGAGGTTGAAGCAAGAACAGTCGGCAACACCGGTCGCTATCGCGGCGGCAACGTGCTGGTTGCGATTCGATTTGCGAATGGATCCGAGGGAAGGATCAGCTATCTCGCGAACGGCGACCGATCGTTCTCCAAAGAGCGGATTGAAGTGTTCGGAGGAGGCGCCGTCGCGGTTCTCGAAGATTTTCGCCGGCTCGAGTTAGTGCGTGACGGCCGGAAAGAAATGATTCATTCTCGGTGGCGTCAGGACAAGGGCCATCGCCCCGAGTGGGCTGCCTTTGCGCGCTCCGTGCAGGGAACTCAAGCGCCGATCGGCTTCGAGGATTTGGTGTGTTCTACGCTTGCGACCCTGCGCGTCGACGAGTCGGCTGCGAACGGAAAGCGGCTCCCCGTGGACGTCGCAGCGTTTCTCGAGGCGACGCGACAAGCTTCCACCCAGAACGAATGATCCAACCACCCCTGCAAAATCAGAGGAGATGACGTTAGTTCATGCTCATTTTGGGCCTCAACATGTTTCATGCCGACGCCTCCGCTGCGATCGTGATCGACGGCGAAGTAAAATTCGCGATTGCGGAGGAGCGACTCAACCGTCATAAGCACTTCGGCGGCTTTCCCGCGCTCGCCGTCAAAGCTTGTTTGGATGCGGTGGGCGCGAAGATTTCTGATATCGATCACGTAGCGGTCGGCCAGGACAGTGACGCGAACCTCGCCAAGAAAGTTCAATATGCACTCGCCAATCCGGCGAAGATCCTGAATTTCATTCGCCTGCGCCAGCGCAAAGAAGGCCTGCGCGATGTGCGCGCTCTTCTTGCCAAGGCGCTTGACGTTGATTCTATGCAGTTGCCATTTCAGGAGCATCATCTCGAGCACCACATTGCCCACATCGCCAGCGCGTACTACTGTTCCCCTTGGGAGAAGGCTGCGGGTTTCAGCTACGACGGCTCCGGCGATTTTGTCTCGACCATGATGGCCCGGTGCGAAGGGAACGAGATCGAAATCCTTGACCGCGTCTTTCTGCCGCACTCGCTGGGCAGCCTCTACACCATGATTTGCGAATTCATCGGCTACAGCCAGTACGGCGATGAAGGGAAAGTCATGGGTCTTGCTCCTTACGGCAAAGATACGTATTGCAAGGAGATCGGGAAAATTGTTGCGCCGAAAAACGGCGGCTTCCAGCTTGACCTCAGCTACTTCAAGCCGCTGGGCAGCAACCAGGGGATGCAGGTCCTGCCGGACGGCACCGTACGCCTGGCACGCCACTTCTCCGACCGCATGCAGAAGTTATTCGGCGAACCGCGCAAACCACACACGGAAATTGCGCAGCGCGATATGGACCTGGCATTTGCCTTGCAGCAGCGCTTCGAAGAAATATTCTTTCATCTAGTAAATCATTTGCACCGTCGTGTGCCCCTCGAAGATCTTGCCATGGCGGGCGGGTGTGCGCTCAATAGCGTGGCCAATGGAAAGCTGTTCGATCACACGCCTTTCCGGCGCACCTATATTCAGCCCGCTGCCGGGGATGAAGGCCTGGCTATCGGGGCGGCGCTTCATACCTGGCACTCCGTGCTGAAGCAGCCTCGGCGGCATGAGTTGAAGCACTCGTATTTGGGTCCTGAGTTTCCCGAGTCGCGCATTCAGTCGGCGCTGTCGAACGCTGGTCTGCAAGGCCGCAAGCTCGAGCATCGCGAACTACTCGACGAAGTGGCCGAACAGATTGCGGCGGGAAATGTTATCGGTTGGTTTCAAGGGCGAATGGAGTGGGGACCGCGCGCGCTGGGCAATCGCTCGATCGTGGCCCACCCCGGGTTGCCCAATATGAAGGATGTGCTCAATGCACGCATCAAACATCGCGAATGGTTTCGTCCTTTTGCGCCGTCTATCCTGGCGGATCATCAGCACGAATATTTTGAGCATGACCACCCTTCACCCTTCATGCTGCACGTTTATAAGATTCGGCTGGACAAGCGGAAGGAACTTTGCGCGGTGAATCATGTCGACGACACCGGCCGTCTACAGAGCGTGACTCGGGAAGAAAATCCGATGTACTACGATCTGATTTCGGCTTTTTATCGCAAGACGGGAATTCCGGTGATTTTGAATACGAGCTTCAATGAAAACGAGCCTATCGTATGTACGCCGGAGGAGGCGATCGACTGCTTCAAGCGCACGCGTATGGACGTGCTGGCAATAGGTCCATTCCTGGTGACGAAGGCTCAAACTGCGGACCCGGAACCAGCGGCCGCGTCGGTTCGAAGAAGCGGAAATGCCTAGATGATGTCGTTGTTCAATCCGGCAGTTCAGTAATCAATGCACTAGAAATCCCGTTGCCGCCACGACAATTCCCACTGCTCCCAGCGCAAGCCCCAAGCCCCAGAAGATCCTGCGGCCCGAGAGCAGGGTGATTGACGTGATGACCAGGCCTATTTCCAGAAATACTTCAGCCAGGTCAAATCGATCGGCCCGATGCCTCTCGGTCGCGACCTCCGCTTCCAATTCGTGAGCTTTGTCCTCGATTTCCTTCTGATCGTCTTTGTAGCGCGTGGCTTCCTGGGAATATTTGTCGCGCAACTTCGCCAGAACAGCAGCGTCAGTTGTCGCTTCCACAGAAGTTAGATCGACAAACAATTCGTCCGTACGCCGGCGAATGTTTTTCGCCTGGTAAAAGGCCCATTGATCGGAGGCTTTCGCCTGAAGAACAACCTCTTCTGTGTGGGCACGATGCCCGACCAACGTGACCACCGCCACCAGAACCGCGAGCAACGCCATGGTCAACGAGACCGGGGCCAACGTGGGATCATGTTTCGCGTGTTGGGCATGTTCCTGCAATTCGTTCAGTTCTTCTGACATCGTTCTACTCCCCCATAACCTTCACGATGACTCGCTTGTCTCGTTTCCCGTCAAACTCGGCATAGAAAATCCGCTGCCATGTGCCCAAGTCGAGTCTGCCTGCCGTGATGGGCACGATCACTTCGTGATGGATCAGCAGCGCCTTCAGGTGTGAGTCGCCGTTGTCTTCACCGGTATCATGATGTTTGTAGTTTTTGCGGAATGGCGCCAGGTGCTCCAGCCACTGGTCGATGTCCTCGATCAGCCCGCTTTCGTTGTCGTTAATATACACGCCAGCGGTAATGTGCATGGCCGAGACCAGAACCATGCCTTCCTGCACCCCGCTCTTGCGGACGATTTCTTCCACCTTCGGCGTGAGATGGATATAGGCACGATGGGTCTTGGTATGAAAATTCAGGTATTCCGTCAGAGTCTTCATTCTCGGGTTGCCTACCGCAGCGCTTCTGCCACTTTTCCGCTGCCGATCAGCGCCGCAATCCGCGCGAGATCGTTGTACATTACGCGGTCTTTCTCCATCGTCGGACACATCGACCGAATCGCGGCATGAGCTGCCTGCCCGCGCTTCGATGTTTTGAGCGGAGCCAGAAAGTCGAGCGCTTGGGCTACCGCCATCGCTTCGATCGACAGAACGTTGCGCGTGTTGTCGACGACTCGCTTGAGTTTGGTGGCAGCCGTCATGCCCATGGAGACGTAGTCTTCTTTATTGCCCGAGGTCGTGATGGAGTCGACGGACGCAGGATGCGCCAGCACTTTGTTCTCGCTGACCAGCGCTGCGGCGGTCACTTGGGGCATCATGAAACCGGAGTTCAGCCCCGCGCCTGGCGCGAGAAATGGAGGCAATCCCTCGCTGAGCGAGGGATTCACCAGGCGTTCAATCCTCCGCTCGCTGATGCCGGCAAGAGCGCTCAATGCAATTGCGAGGAAGTCTAATGCGAAGGCCAGCGGCTCGCCATGAAAATTTCCACCGGAAATTACATCGCCCTGAGAGTTCTTGGCGTCCGTAATAAAGACCAGCGGATTATCGACTGCCGAATTGGCTTCGGTCTCGAAGACTTCGCGGCAGTGCGCGAGCGTATCGCGAACGGCGCCGTGGACTTGCGGGATGCAGCGCAGAGAATAAGCATCCTGCACGCGGCCGCACTCGCGATGCGACTCGCGGATCTGGCTGCCTTCGAGCATGCGCCGCAGATTGGCGGCCGTTTTCATCTGGCCGCCGTGCGGACGCGCTTTGTGAATGCGCTCGTCAAAAGCTGCGTCGGTGCCCTTGAGCGCGTCGCAGCACAGTCCGCCCAGAACGTCGGCAGTATCAACCAGCGTTTCCGCGGCCAGCAGCGCCAGTGTGCCCACCGCCAGCATGGCCTGCGTGCCGTTAATCAGAGAAATCGTTTCCTTCGCCTCGAGCACGAGAGGCTTGATCTGCGCTCGCTTCAGTGCCTCTGCGCTCGCAATGCGCCCGCCCTTTTCGTCGCAGCACTCGCCTTCGCCAATGAGAGATAGAGCCAGATGAGCCAGAGGAGCGAGATCGCCGCTCGCGCCCACACTGCCCTGCGACGGCACAACCGGAGTGACGCCGCGGTTGAGCATTTCGCAGAGCGTGTCGATGATGATCGCGCGAACTCCAGAGTGACCCTTGGCCAGCGAATTCGCGCGCAACAGCATCATTGCGCGCGTTTCCGCAACGGAAAGAGGTTCTCCCAGTCCGACGGCGTGGGAACGCACGAGATTCACCTGAAGCTCGCGAATCTGATCGCCAGCAATGCGAACGTCGCTGAGTTTGCCAACGCCGGTGGTGATCGCGTATGCAAGTTTATTGCTGGTGACGATTTCATCGACGACGGAGCGTGCCAAGTTGACGGCCTCGCGCGCATCAGGGTCGAGGAGCACGGCGCGGCGACTTTCGAAACTTGCGACTTCGCGGACGGCTTCGAGAGTGAGATCGTTTCCGTTGATGTGCAGTGCGTTCAAAGATGCCTTTCGTGTTTACTTCCCCACCGCGGCGCGGAATACAGTCAAATATTTGTCCGGCAACGCCGCAATCTTCATATTCGCATCGGTGACGATGTGCGTAGTCTCACCCTCAGCCAGCAGAGTACCGTCAATCGCACGAACCAGTTCGTAGTTGAAGACGACGATCGACTCGCGCACACTTTTCAGCCGGGTTCGCACCAGGATCTCTTCGTCGTAAAACGCCGGAGCGCGATAGCGGCAGGTGGCTTCGGCCACGGCGATGAAGCGCCCGTCGTCGCGTTCCATGTCGCGATAAGAAAAACCGAATTGCCGAAAAAGTTCGACCCGGCCAACTTCGAACCAGATGAAGTGGTTCGAGTGGTAGACAACGCCCATTTGGTCGGTTTCGGCGTAGCGGACACGCAACCGGGTTTCGTTGGATGCCGGGTGATTGGTTGAATTCATTTTCCCGTCCACACCGGTTTGCGTTTCTCCAGGAACGACGAGATTCCTTCGCGGAAGTCTGCTGTGGTTCGAATTGCGGCGTTTTCGCGCACTGCCGCTTCAATCTGGGCGTCGAGTTCGGCCCGAGCATGAGCGGTGAGCAGTTGCTTGGTCGCCCGAAGGGATGCGGAGCTGTTCTCCATCAAGAGCGCGGCTAATTCTCGAGCTCGAGCCATCAAATTCTCCGGAGCGACGATCTCGCTGACCAGACCCATTCTGGCTGCTTCCTCGGTCCCGAAAAGTCTTCCGGTCAGCAAAATATCGCGTGCCTGCTTTTCGCCAACCTGTCGCAGTAAGAATGTCGAGACAATCGCGGGCACGAAACCAATACGCACCTCGGTATAGCCAAACTTCGCCTCAGGAACCGCCAGCGTGAAGTCGCAAAGGAGCGCAAGCCCCGTCCCGCCCGCGATCGCCGCCCCATTCACCGCGGCAATCGTCACCTTGGGGAACTCGTAGAGCGAGCGGAACAAGTGCACCATGCTCCGTGAATCTTCCAGATTCTGTTCCGGAGAACGGCCGAGAAGAGCCTTCAGATTGTCCAGATCCAGGCCCGAACAAAAGGCCTTGCCTGCACCTGTCAGAATCAGGACGATCGCGTCCGACTTCGCCACCTCGTCCAGCGCACGCAGGAGATCGTCGATCAGTTCGAAGCTGATGGCATTGCGCTTCTCCGGGCGACTCAGAGTAATCGCCGCGACCGCGCCGTCATATGCGAGATGGATCGTGTTGTAGTTCATTTCAAAAAATCGCCACGAAATCCACGGATTCCGGCGGATAAAGCCCGCAGGCGCTTGTTCGATCCGTGATGATCCCTGGAAATCCGCCGGCCCCTCAATCTGCCGCCTGCGCGCCTGAAAACTTTGCCGCGATTCCACCTGTCGCTTTCAGCAGAGCGTCCAGCGGCTTGAGTTGGGGCAATGCCGCGCCACGGCGGCCGAGCGTCTCGATCACCCTCTCCGTCGCGATGTTACCAACCAACGCGTCCTGCGCAAAGGGACATCCGCCCAGCCCTCCCAACGCGGAGTCAAACCGCCGGCAACCCGCGTCGTAAGCCGATAGAATCTTTTCCGCAGCCTGCTCGGGCCGGCCATGTAAGTGCACACCGATTTCGAGGTAATCGTACTTCTCCATCACCGCCCCCACGAGGTCGCCGATCCGGGGAGAACTCGCCATGCCGACCGTGTCGGCCAGAGAAATCATCCGCAAGTTGTCCACTTCCATCAGCGAGACGGCCTCGATCACCTCGTCCGGATTCCACAGGTCGCCATAAGGATTGCCGAATGCCATCGAGATGTAAACCACAACGTCGAGACCAGCGTTCTCGGCTTTCTTCTGAATCTTCTCGAGTTCATCGAGCGCCTCTTCCGGCGACTGATTCTGATTCTTGCGCAGGAATGTTTCTGAAATCGAGTACGGAAATCCCAGAGTTGAGACCGCCTGGGTGGCAATGGCCCGCTCGGCGCCCTTTTCGTTCACTACAATGCCGATGATCTCCACATCGTCGGGCGGATCGAGTTCCTTCAGAACTTCCTCCGAGTCGGCCATCTGGGGCACGGCATTGGGCGACACGAACGACACCGCGTCAATGTGCTTGAATCCAGCGTTGATCAAAGACTTGATGTAGTTTGCTTTCAGATCGGCGGGAATCATTCCCTTCAGGCCTTGCCAGGCATCGCGCGGACATTCAATCAGTTTGACAGGATCAGCCATAAAACCTTGGCCACGGATTCGCACGGACTTTCACGGACAAGACGAGAGATATGAAATATTCTTGTTTAGTCCGTGTTCATCCGTGGCAATGTTAAGTCTGCAACACTCCCACCTTGAACTCGGCCACATCCGGGTTCAGTGCCGCTGCTTCTAGCGCCTGCGTGATGGCATCCCGAGTCTCGATGGGGTCGATGATCTTGTCGATCCACAGTCGCGCCGCGCCGTAGCGCGGGTCGGTCTGTTCGTCGTAGGTGCGCTTCACCGATTCGTAGAGTTCTTTTCTTTCTTCGTCGCTCAGCTTCTTGCCGCCACGCTCGAGTTGCTTCACTTTGATCTCGACCAGTGTCCCGGCGGCGGATTCTCCGCTCATGACTGCGTAGCGTGCAGTAGGCCAGGCAAACACAAAGCGCGGATCATAAGCCTTCCCGCACATGGCGTAGTGGCCGGCGCCGAACGATCCACCGACGATGACCGTAATCTTTGGCACGACGGAATTGGAAACGGCGTTTACCATCTTCGCGCCCGCTTTGATAATGCCGCTCCACTCCGCGTCCCGGCCCACCATGAATCCGTTCACATCATGAAAGAAGACCAGGGGAATCAGACTCTGGTTGCAATCCATAATGAAGCGAGCGGCCTTCTCGGCGGATTCGGTATAGATCACTCCACCGAACTCGATCCGCTTGTGGCCTTCCTGGTCAGTCTGTTGCGCGTGCAGTTTCTGATTCGCCACAACACCCACGGCAAAGCCGCCGATGCGGCCGTACCCGCAGATCAGAGTTTTTCCATACTCCGGTTTGTACTCGTCGAAGCGGCTGCCGTCGAGCACGCGCGCCAATACTTCTTTCATGTCGTAGGGACGCGCGGACGACGAATCGTAAATGCCGTAAATTTCTTCCGCGGTCAGTGCCGGCTCCACGGGTTTCTTCCGGTCCCAGGGAGAAAGCCGACGGTATCCCCATTTTTCGACAATAGACCGAATGCGGGCGATGCAAGCTTCGTCATTCGGTTCCCGGAAATCCACGGTGCCGCTGATGGCCGAGTGCATACCCGCGCCGCCCAAGTCCTCGGCGGAGACTTTTTGTCCGATGGCGGCTTGTACCAGCGCGGGGCCGGCCAGAAACAATCCGCTGCCATCAGTCATGAGGACGTGATCGCACATCACCGGCAGGTAACCGCCGCCGGCCACGCACATGCCCATGATGGCGGCGATCTGCGGAATGCCCATGGCCGACATTACCGCGTTATTGCGGAAGACTCGCCCGAAATCGTCGGTGTCGGGGAACACGTCTTCCTGCAGAGGTAGGAAGACTCCCGCGGAATCTACGAGGTAGATGGTGGGGATGCGGTTCTCGATGGCTATGTTTTGTGCGCGAATCACCTTCTTCGATGTCATTGGAAAAAACGCACCCGCTTTTACAGTGGCGTCATTTGCAATGATCATCACCATCCGCGTCTGTACCCTCGCCATGCCGGTGATTACGCCTGCGGCCGGCGCGCCGCCCCACTCCTCATACATGCCGTGCGCGCTATATATTCCGAGTTCGAAAAAGGTCTTCGGATCGGCCAGCAAGTCGATGCGTTCGCGGGCGGTCAGGCGTCCTTTGGAGTGTTGGTTCTCGATGGCCTTCGCGCCGCCGCCTTCGGAAATCTTCTGCTCCTCGTTGTGCACCTGCGACATGAGGTCCGCCAGGAACCGCATGTTGGCCTCAAAGCGGGCGGAGGTCGGATCGACCTTGCTCGGCAGCACGTTACCTGGCGCTGACGAGTTCACTGCGGGAAGTTCATTGCGGTCGGCCATGAGTCGAGAAATCAAGACGCGGACTGACTACGGTATACCACGCAGGCTGAGCCGCGCAATCCAATGCCGCTTCCTAGGCTTTGCGCTCGATCCATTCCGCCAGGCGGCAGCCGTCCTCCTCCAGTAGAAATGTTCCCACGCCGAAGCATTCGCCGACGATGCGATGCGTCTCTGGATCGCGGGCGGCGCGGGTAATCCATTGCTGTCCCACGCGGTATTGCGCGGCCGTGAACCACCTCTGCGGCAGGACTTCCACCAGCCCCGCCTGCAGGTAGAAAACAAAAAGCGCAAATGCGGGATCGTCATTCGACATCGCTTTGTAGCTGGTGGGAACGATCAATTCGTCCACGTTCTGCAGTTCCGCGGGCACCCCGATTTTGTGCATGCCCGGACCAAGAGTCAACGGAACCTCGAAGTCCGCGGTCGGAGCGCTGGTTGAATAAATGCGATCCGAGGATGGTTTGAACCAGCCGGCAACTTCACCCAGGTCGAACCCTTTGAGCTGCTCGGGATCGAAACAAGTGAGGCGAATATTGCGCCCCTCGGGGCACCATAGGCCGAGAAAATTGGGCGGCGCCAGAAAAGGACGGCAATAAGTATTGAGCGCGAGTCGCGCGAGCTCGGGCTGTCGTTCGAGGCCGCAGGTTACGAGATGGCCGATCGGGCCCTGGTCTCCGTGATGCGTCCAGACGAAGTGCTGGCCGGCCAGGGAGCGGATCGCGGGAAAAGTTTCCCAGTACCACGGAGCTGGGCCGACGGTTTTGGAGAGGATCTCCCGAAGGCGAGAGGCGTTGATTTCAGCCATCACCCCGCCGCCGGCACGCCGGGTCCCTTCACATGCGTGCGAATAAACTGAACGATATCGTCCATGGTCGTGCCCGGCTGGAAGATCGCCGCCACGCCTAACTTCTTCATCCCCTCGATATCCTGGTTCGGGATAATGCCCCCCAGCACTACGATCACATCGTCCATTTTGTTCTGCTTGAGCAGGTCCATCACGCGCGGCACGATAGCGTTATGCGCGCCGGATAGGATCGAGAGGCCGATCACCTGCACGTCTTCCTGCAGCGCAGCGCTGACAATCATCTCAGGGGTTTGGCGGAGTCCGGTATAGATGACTTCCATGCCTGCATCGCGCAGGGCGCGGGCAATTACTTTCGCTCCGCGATCATGCCCGTCGAGGCCGGGCTTGGCCACGAGCACGCGAATCTTCGAGTCGGGCATCATAAACCATTTAACCACAGAGGGCACAGAGGTTCCCAGGGGCAACACCAAGTGATCCGTCAGCTCCAGCTCGGTTAAACGGTTTTGATATCAAGGCTTCGCCACAAATACCAGCAGGCCACGCTGCGATAAGGTTCCCATGCCCGCGCAATTTTCTCCATATCTTTCGGCTTGGGCAGCTTGCGTTTTTTGTAATGCTTCTTGATGGCTACCTGGATGCCGTAGTCACCCGTGGGCAGCACATTCGAGCGCCGCAATGAAAACATGAGGAACATGTGCGCCGTCCAGACGCCGATGCCTTTTACTCGCGTCAGGTGCTTGATGACTTCTTCATCCGGCAAGTCTGGCAATTTCGCAAAGTCCAGCGCGCCCTCCACCGTTTTTGCAGACAGATCTTTCAGATACGACGATTTTTGCTTTGACAGTCCAACGCCTCGCATCTGTGCATCCGTCAGTTTCAGAATTCCTTCCGGCGTGAGCGGTTCACCGGCCAGTACGGCGAAGCGTTCGAAGATCGTCGCCGCGGCTTTGCCGTTCAGTTGTTGGTAGACGATCGACTCCGCTACGCTGGAGAACTCTGGCTGGCCAAACTCCATGCGGCAAGGCCCAACGCGCTCAATGATCGCGCGCAGGATTGGATCGGACTTCCTGAGGTGATTGATCGCTTTCCGCATGGCCTATACGTTTACCATAAATCAGAAGTAAAGGCGAAGAAAAAACGAATTTAGGGCCGCGATGGAATCTTCAAAAAGAAGAATCAAGCCCCAGGTCTGGCTGCTAGCGAATTGCGGCGAACGCGAGTCCGGCAAGTCCGCCGCCCGCCACGACCCACGCCGGACTTATTTTCCAGCGCAACAATATGGCGAGCGCGGTCGCTGCGATGACCCAGGTTGGCCAGCCGCGCAATGCGTCGGCTGCCAGCCGGAAGGTCACACCAGCCATCAACGCTACCGCGCACACGTTCACCGAATCGAGAAACGCGGCCATCCATGTCGACTGCCGGAGCCGAAACAACGCCGGGGCCAACAACGCGACATAGAAAAACGACGGCAAAAAAATGGCCACCGTCGCGACCGCCGCTCCCGGCGCGCCTCCTAAAATGTATCCGATGAACGTAGCAGTCGAGAGCACCGGGCCGGGGGTGAATTGTCCAATGGCCACGGCGTCGATCAATTGCTGCAGCGTCAGCCATCCGTGCTCGCGAACCAATCCCTGTTGCAGAAAGGCCAAGAGAACGTACCCGCCGCCGTAGAGCACCGCGCCAACCTTCAGGAAAAACAGGGCGATTCTGGTAAGAGACGGTCGAGTCGCGGCAGCCCCGATCGCAGACGAGGTCACGGCGACGGCGGCGAACGGGCGCAACCACGAAGACCAAGCTCCTCTTGCCGCACTCACGTTCCAAAATCGGTGCGGGAGCATGGAAGAGAAAAGCATAGCTCTGGCTGTGCGAAAGCTCGTCGCCCGCCGTGCCAGCATCCCAATCACGCCACCGCCGAACAGGATCGCAATCGGGTTCGCGCCCAAAAAAAATGCCACCAGCGCTACGCCACCGAGCAGCGCGAGTCCCACATCGCGCACTGCCGTTTTTCCCAGCCGCCAGATGGCAATTGCAATGATGGCGATGACAGCAGGCTTAATTCCGCTTAACACCGACACCGCCTGTGGCCACGATCCGAATCGCACGTAGGCCCACGCAAAGGCGCCGGTGATCAACGCCGCCGGCAGAATGAAACTCGCTCCGGCCACGCACAAGCCCGCCCAGCCAGCGCGGACGA
>Ga0070733_10001741_pt1 | contig 16024 bp, 9 predicted proteins | sample Coa_R1_9_FD_66450 | JGI IMG/M metagenome (GOLD analysis project Ga0070733, IMG submission 66450) | Surface soil microbial communities from Centralia Pennsylvania, which are recovering from an underground coalmine fire - Coalmine... | ecosystem: Environmental > Terrestrial > Soil > Unclassified ... | reverse complement strand
CAAAATAAAAATCTGTCGGGGAATGGTTCTGTGTTTTCGCTGATTGACCAGGGCGACGTTATGCTGCACACGCCTTACGAAAGCTATCAATTGATACTGCGGTTTTTCAATGAGGCCGCCCTGGACCCGGCAGTTGAAAGTATATATTTAACCGTGTATCGCATTGCGGTGGAGTCCTCCATTGCACAAGCTTTGATGTCTGCAGCACAAAATGGTAAGAAGGTCACTGTGATCGTTGAACTGAAGGCCCGATTTGATGAGGCTAACAATATTCGATGGGCAAAAAAAATGAAAACGGCCGGTGTGAAGATCGTTTACAGTAAGGCGGAACTTAAAGTTCACGCGAAGATTGCCCTGGTCAAAAGAAGGGTCAGGAAGAAGATCCGCAAATATGGACTCTTCTCTACGGGTAATTTCAATGAGAACACGGCCCGCCTGTATACTGATCACATTTTACTGACATCGCATAGCGAAATGCTGAGCGAAAGTAATGTGCTTTTCAAGTTGCTGATCAATAGAAATAAAGAAATGAAGGTCGTCAAAGAATTCACGCATCTGATCGTTGCACCTTTCAATATCAGAAAAAAATTCTTTGAACTGATCGATCAGGAGATTGAATGTGCCGGAAACGGACGACAGGCAGGAATTACGATAAAGATGAATAATCTTGAAGAAGAAAGCCTGATCGCCAAACTGTACGATGCATCGGCTGCCGGGGTAAAGATTGATCTGATCGTCCGGGGAATTTGCAAGCTTGTACCGGGTGTAAAGGATATCAGCGAAAACATTACCGTTCGCAGAATCATCGATCGTTATCTCGAACACGGACGGATTTTCATTTTTCACAATGGCGGAAACCCGCTGATTTATTGCGGCTCAGCGGACTGGATGAACCGGAATATCTACCATCGTGTTGAAGTTTGTTTTCCTATTTACAATCCGGAGATCAGGGCAACCATCCAACAGATCATAGAACTGCAACTGGAAGATAATATACAGGCGGCCCTGATCAACGATGCGATGCAAAACATACCAATACCTGCCATCGGTACGAATATAAGATCTCAAAATGAAATATTCGGGTTGCTTTCCGCGAGAATCCAGCTTCCCGCGCGGTAATAGAATAGGTGCGGCTGATCCATATCACCGTTTTTTTGCAATTCAATTCCTGTTAATTCTTCTGTGAATTACGTATCTGACTCCGCTGTTCATCTTCATCATCCATCTCCGCACCTTTCTCAATGCTCCTCCAGTCGATGCTGCGATGATATTTTTTCATGGATAAATTGGCATCGAAAACTTCCCGGGAAGGTATTTCCGTTTTGTAAGCTGTATAATCTGGTTTGTCGGTGAAGAAATCCTGGAGCACGGTAGCTGTGGCGTCGTACTGGTTCACATAAGGTACATTGAGAATATTATAAATCATTTTGAGAATGGACCCGAAGTTTGCATGCTGGTGAGAGGTATAACCATGCTTCACATAAGGTCCGGCCAGCATGAGAACGCTGCGATGTGCATCCAGATGGTCTACGCCACCCTGCGGATCGTCTTCCGTAATGATCACCAGCATATTTTTCCAGTAAGGGGTATGCGAGAGAAATTGCAGCATGCGGCCAAGGGCCAGGTCATTGTCCGCCACGTAGGAATGATAAAAAGGATATCCGTCAGCAGGTCTGGGACGTGCGGTATGATCATTGGGCAGCTGGATCGTGATAATAGAAGGCATTTTCGATTTTCCTGTCAGCCACATCCTTGTGAATTCTGTTTCGAATTGCTGTACACGAAACTGGTCGGGTATATTAGTATTAAAACCGGCATAATTATGACTGGTCTTAGGCCAGAGCGCTTTCTGCATGGGCACCATTACGGAATGCCCGGACCCGGTAGCCGTATCCACCCATTCTTCGCGGTTATGTGCAGTTTCATTTGCTTCTCCGAAATTATAGAACGAAACCCCGCTGCGATCCAGTGCTTCCCATAGTCCGCCTCTTTCTGCGTAGTCCTCCGGATCCATGCTACCAGTGGAGCCCGGAAATCTTCTGCCTGATGCAATGGAAAATATATTGGCCGTTTTATCCACGCTGGAATTGGCTTCCACCCACTCATTGGGAATTACACCCATCATCCAGTGATGCCCGTGAATGGAAGCATCACTGTCGCAGTAGAAATTATCCGAAAAGGAAAACCTGCCCGCGATCTTGAGATGATTCGGTGCCACATTCACGTGCAGGGCGGTTTTGTCTTTTGTAATGATGTTTACACCAACGCCGAATCTCGCCAGCGAAGAATCTCCTTTACCACTGATCATCTGACCAAACACTTCGTCATAGGATCTGTTTTCCTTGGTGATGTACACGATATAGCGGATCGGGGATTTGCGTAACCCTTGCAACTGAGGCAGGGGGTTTTTACCATCATCTTTAACCGAATTAATAGTGAAGGTATTTTGTATGGTCTGTTCTGTGTATGCAGCGAGCGCCGCCGCATCGGGTATTGCGATCTTCTGAAAAGTACCCAGTTGGATATCCCCGATATAAGTTCCTTCAACCGGTGCCACAAATCCCTTTCCTCCATTCGGTCCTGCGCCATAACCTCGACAGGAGCTTACCATTAATTCTTTTCCATCTGGAGAAAGGCTGACGCGGGTGGGTCCCCATCCCGTAGGGATCAGTCCAATTGTTTTTTTCGATGCAATGTCTATCACAGCGATGGCGTTAAAACCCAGCAGTGCGGTATACAAAGTTTTTTCATCCCGGCTCATAGCGATGCCAAAGGGCAGAAGACCACGATAATGGTCAATCAGCGGGCTAACTTTCACCGTTATATGACCTGTTATTTTATGTTCCCTGTAATCGATAACGGAAATATTATCGTTGGTAGCATTCGTGACATAAGCATATTTTTTTCCTGCCACGATCGAATTGGGGCTTGCACCACCGACAACTTCTGCACCTTCAATCATTTCGCCGATCTGGTATCCGGGTTTGTACCGGTCGGTAATTGTATTATTTGAGAGATCGATTACATATACACTCATGGCCTCGGGTGCGAGCGGACTGCCCACACCGGGAATTTTTCTTCCCTTCCATTGATATCCGTTGATGGACTCTTTAGTGCCATTACCATAAGGATGCCAAGGCAGGAGCATACTGTCGTAATTGTCTTTTGTTAAATCGGGCAGGTAAGGATAATCGTACATGCCCACATTGGCAACGAATGCCAGTGTATGATCAGGACTCAGAGCAAGACCGAAAGGTTGCCTGCCTGTCGGGATGGACGCGGTGATCTTCCGGGTGTTCAGATTTATTCTCACCATTCTGAAATTGCCGCGGTCGAGAACCAGTATTTCATTATTTGCATCGTTGTATAGGAGATCCGAGGTAAAACTTTCAGCATATTCTATACCGTTCACCAAACCATTCAGCGATATGGAATCCAGCTTTTTAAATTTTTCAATATCATAGATGATGACGGAACCATTGTCGCCTCCGCTCAAATAAACGGTTTTATTATCAGGTCCGAAAGCGACACCAAGAAAAGAACCATTTGGCAGGGGAGAAGGAATGGAGTTCCGGTAACTGGCAAGAGCAAAATCCAGCCGGTCATTGCCGGGTATATCACCAATCCACCCTACCATGGTGCTCTTCATACTGGAATTGTCGATTACGGTAAAAACGCCATTATGTAAGGTTACCGTCTTCGATCCGTCCGGGGAAACCGCCATTCCAAAAGGATCGTGTGCGATGCGAATGGTCTGGCCCGCAGGAGTAACCCATCTTCCGCTGGGCAGGACTGTTTTCCCGCCGGCGTCGATATGAGTATACGCATCTTTGCCGGGAACAGAAAGATATTGTTTCGGAGACTGCGCCCTGGAGATAAAGCAGCAGAGGCAGGCCAGCAAGACGCAGCGGGTAAACTTCAACATGATGGGCATTCGGTAGAAACAATTTACAACTTAGTTCAAATCCTGGCATCCAGAAGTTTTTACAGAAGGAGATTTTACAAAATGATAATACTGACGGCATCAAAAAAATTCTTTACACTGATTAAGTTGTCCGCCACGATAGCCTCTTATTTTTTCGCAATTAAAAAAAGAACCAGGGTTTTAAGGTCTGTTGAAAAAATTGTATTTTGAATAATCTGCTGCTAAATCATATAAAAGGGAAAGAGTCAGGTCCGTGGGTTTTCTGACATTAAAAATTTTTCTCTACAATCTGCTGATCAATGAAAAATTTATTGAAACCGAATATTTATTGGCTGTTTATTTTTATACCCATAGCCGTTTTCCTGGATCACAGCCATGCTTCTGCACCGCTGATTTTTTTCTCAGCAGCGCTTTCCATAATACCCATTGCCCGTTTGATCGGAAACTCAACCGAACAACTTGCCTCCTATACAGGTGATGCGATCGGCGGTCTGCTCAATGCAACTTTTGGCAATTTACCGGAACTAATCATTGCTATCATTGCCCTGAACGCCGGATTGCACCAGATGGTGCTGGCCTCGCTGGCCGGAGCAATTCTTGCGAACTTGTTACTCGCTATGGGGTTGTCTTTTTTGGCAGGAGGAATGAAATTTCATAATCAGGATTATAATCCGGTTGGTATTCGGGTTTACAGTTCGATGATGATGATAGCCGTTGTTAGTCTGACCATACCCAGCGGTTTTCATATTTTCATGGCCGATAAAGCTCCCACGGGCAATGAAAATTTACTAAACCTGAATCTGGCGATTGTATTATTGATCGGATATGTGTTGTATCTCTTTTTTATGATCAGGACACATCCGGATTTTTTTAAAACTCAGAGTGGCGGAGAACATACCGAAGAACATGAAAAAAGATGGTCGCTGACCCTGGCGCTGGTTTCTTTGGTGATTGCATCGGTTTTAGCTGCTTTCATGAGTGAAGTGCTGGTAGGTGCAGCTGAAGAAACCGGGAAAGCGCTTGGCATGTCGGATGTGTTTGTAGGGGTAATATTCTTGGCGATCGTCGGCGGCGCTGCAGAAAGCATTTCAGCAGTAACACTTGCAACCAAGAACAAAATGGATCTCAGCATCGGTATTTTGTTAGGCAGTTCCATACAAATTGCTCTTTTTATCGCGCCTATATTGGTAATCCTGAGTACATTCATTGGCCCGGGTCAATTGAACCTTACTTTTCCCCGGTCATTAATTGTGGTTTTGTTCCTGACGGTCATCCTGGGGGCTATGATTGCCGGTGACGGACGTTCCAACTGGTATAAAGGTGTTCAGCTGATTATCGTATACCTCATCATGGGCATGATGCTCTATCTTATTCCTGCTGTTTGATGAGTGATCTGAATATTTATTCTTTCATTGAATCCTTTCAGGAGGCTGAATTTGGGATTTGTTAAAGACGATTAAGCGGATGAAATTTTTTTGGATCATCATGAATAAGGTACCTTAGAATGGGAATGCCGGGAGTGACTTGGTGAGATCACTTAATATAAAAAAAATTATATGAAAAAGTATATCACTGAATTTATTGGCACTTTTTTCCTGGTTTTCGTGATTGGGATGGTTGTCCTCGGAGGCAAGGGTGATTTTGCTCCGTTAGCGATCGGCTCAGTTTTAATGGTCATGATTTATGCCGGCGGCCATGTTTCAGGAGCACATTATAATCCTGCGGTCACATTGGCTGTTTTACTTCGCGGCAAAATTTCTACCGCTGAAGCAATTGTCTATATGATAGCTCAAATATTAGGAGCTTGTATTGCATCATTGGTAGTAATGTATTATATGAATGAAAAAATGGTTGAACAGGCTGTTGAAATGGCTAATTTTTCAAAAGGATTCCTCGCAGAATTCCTGGGCACTTTCGCTCTGGCTTATGTTGTATTAAATGTAGCGACTGCCAAGGCAACCAGTGGTAACAGTTATTATGGACTTGCGATTGGCTTCACCGTGTTGGCCATGGCGTATGCCCCGGGTGTCATATCCGGAGGAGCGTTTAATCCTGCGGTGGCGGTTGGTATCAGTATACTGAAACTAATCTCCTGGAATTCCATTTGGGTTTACCTGGTAGGTTGTTTCGGAGGCGCTGCCCTGGCGGCTGTTGTCTTCAGATTTATCAACCCGGATGATAAATAGACTTCCCTGATCGCGATAAAAATACTTACCCTCCGCAATCGTAATAAATTGCCCGTTAATAAAACGAATGCAACAAAAGATTTACAGTATGTGTTGGTAATATCAAAAGGCAACGTGAACAACATTCATATTTTATGAACGTGCAAGATCAAATCAAAGAGTATATTACCAGCCAACCGGAACCAAAACGTAGTGACATGCAGGAGTTGCACAGGTTCATACTTCAGATATCACTGGGTTGTAAATTATGGTTCCTTGATGGTAAAAACAATGAAAATAAAACTGTTTCCAATCCCAATATAGGATATGGTTTTTACACGATAAGATATGCTAATGGAACAACCAGAGAGTTTTATCAAATTGGTTTAAGTGCAAACACAACAGGTATCTCTGTCTACATCCTGGGTCTCGGGGATAAGACATACCTGGCTAAAACGTTTGGAAAAAAACTGGGCAAAGCAAGCGTGACCGGATATTGCATCAAGTTCAAAACGCTAAAAGATATTAATATGGATATACTTGAAGCGGCCATACGACATGGATTTGACCAAGGCAAACTTTAATAGCCGCCGGTGACCGATATCCAAAAGGTCAGTTTCTTTAGCCCAAAGACTTCGGGTTATTGAACTAATACGAACAAATTGTTATTTCCAACTACCGAGCTGTTTCGTAATACGGAATAAGGCAGCAGGAAATGTCCATAATAACCCCATGGTGTGCCCCATGAGTTTTGCACGATGAAATAACCACCGCCGGTTGCACTGGTCGAAGCCGTTCCGTCATCGAAATAGCCCACCAGGGGTACGGCATGTCCGCCCAACGCGCTCAACCCTTTGGTTATGCTGCCATTCGTTAATGGGTTGTAAACATAACTGGTGGTATTCAGACCTTCAAATACCGTATAGGAAGAATTATCATAAACGGTGAAGCCCATTAATACCGGCTTGTTGTTCAGGATAGCATACTTGCAATTATTGACTTCGGTAACATCACCTGTGCCTGCAATATAATAGTAACCCGCCGTTGTCGATCCGGATGTAGTAGTAGAACCACCCTCTTTGGCAATGGCGAAAGTAGCTGCATTACTGATGGCACCTGAACCAGGGGCGGTTCTATACTGCCTGGAATTACTGGACGCGATATTGTATCCCTGAGAATTTAGTGTACTCGGGTAGGGATAAAGATTTTCTGTGCTTTCGCCAAATGGGCTGATGGATCTGCCGGTTCCGGTATTGCTGGTCAAACCCTGCAATGCCTGGCCGATATTTACCATATTGGCTCCCGGATCGGAAGAAATGGATCTGCCTTCAAGTTTAACCCGTTCTACATAATATAAGAAAAGCGGAGCAAGTGCGCCACTGGTGCCGAAAAAACTCGTTGGGCTGCTGAATTTATTGGCATTGACAGCTGCAATAGCGCTCGCGGTCGAATTGATGACAGGTTGTGCAGTTACCACTCCGTTTTGTGCATAGTACTTCAGTATTTCATTTGCCTCCGTACCGCAGAAACCGGTGCAGGAGCCAATCTGGCCCTGGTCTCTGATTGCCGGAGTGGTCATCAGGTAACTGGAAGGTAATGTGCCTGAAAAACTCAATCCGTTTGTTATCTTACCACCGTTCAGCACTTCCGGCGTAAACAGCGGAACATTTTGCATTTCCTCATCCGAAACCGGTAATAAACCATATACGTGGGTCTGGACGGGATTGGGGTTGGCAGGTGGTAAGCTTCCGTTCAGACTGCTCTTAGAGCAGCTGATCAACAGACATAGGCCTGCAAGAGGCAGGAATATACGGGCATGTAAAGTAGTAGTTTTTCTCATGTGCAATGTTTTACGAAATGAAGAAAGTTCCGAAGACTGAAACAAAATCAAATTACAAAAAAGAGATGAAAATACCCGCGATTTTCTGGTTTTATATGTCAGTTTTTTTATTCCTCCTTTAAACCTTTGATAACTACATTACCCGTCCCGTTTTTATCGCAGGGATATCCAAATTCTTTTTTTACGGCATTTGGATTATTGATCGTAGCATAGAATTCATCAAGAAACTTAATGGTTGATTTTATATATTTCTCATCAAGTAAAGGGCAATTAGTGAAAATAGAATAGATATCTTTTTTTCGGCTATTATACAACTCGATTGTTTTATCAAATGTTTTCATATCCTGAATACAATATCCACGATATCGCCTTTCACGAACAGACCTCATATTTAATTCCTCAGCCGGAGCTGCATACGGCGTATTTACTATCCCGGACATATCGAAATCATAGGGAACAGTAATGGGAGCTGAATTCGAATCTGCTGAAATAAGTTTAATGTTTTGCAGATATTGTACGGACCAATCCGTATTACCAATCATATATTCAAACACGGCCATGGTCAGGAAGGAACTTGTTTCAGTTTGTTCCGGCCTTAATTTGCTTTTGACTGTAACAGATCTGTTTCTTTCGGCCATTTCCTGTACGTCTTCCAGTAACATACCATAAAATGGAGCAGTTGCTTTTTTGCTTTTACTATCGTCTAATTTTATTTTCACGAGTCTGGCCCTGAAACTATTGGGAGTAATGACGTTGTACATCTTATATACCAGCCATTCATAAATAATATATTGTTCACCCTTGCAGGGCATCCCTAATTTTAATTTACTGTCTTCTTTAAAAATAGATGACTTCAGAGTATCTCCGGATGGGAAATGCAGTAAAATGGGAGGATAGTAGCAATTTTCTTTAAGCTTTCTGAAATGACCTCTTGTTTTTGCCTCAACAGGCACCGAGACCACGCTACTGTCCTCTCTTTTATAGGTAAGCCGCAAATGATGGATTCCTGATTGATCGGACCTGTCGTCAAACAATTCATGAACATTGCCACTTAAAGTAATCTCCAGAAAATTGTCCGAGTCAAAAAGGCCCGTTTCGTGAGAGGTTTTGTGCGCCGGAATTGAAACTGAATCTTTGATATCCTGAGTGCTGCCCTGCAGAGGAAGGAGTAATAAAAACATGGCAGGCGCCATGCAAAAGAAGAAATTATATTTCATGATTGTTGATTTAGAGAATATCATGTTGAATAATACATTTTATTCATCCTCTTTCAATCCCCTTTGATCCTGTCGCACTTGCCAAGCCATTACGAATTTATCGTATGTCAATTGGAATTAGCGGCGTTTCTTAAAAAAGTTGCCAAACCGCTTATTTGGATTACTGGCTGTTTTTGGATTTTCCCGGTACGAAGGATACTTTATCATTCTTTTATTTGGATGAGTATTCCCATTTTAAGATTATTCTCTCTGAATAAGGAAACTGACTTTCAAAAGCAATCGGATAAATTAAATCTTTTGACCTCATGCGGACTCTTAGTATTCAATACGTTACACAGGGAGGATTTAAAAGACCGGTTTCTGGTCCGCCAAACTGCGAAATGGCCGTATAGTTGTAAACACTTAGGTTCATAAGAGATGAAGTGCGTATAATGAATAAATTAAAACTCGTGAAAAAGATTACTTGTGCAGCCCTGCTCCTGATTAGTATTTATGCGAAAGCGGGCTCCTGCTCTGCCGGTGGAACCGGAAACTGGGAAGCACCTGTCAACTGGAGTTGCGGACATTCTCCCGGTGCAGGAGATGATGTGACGATTGGCGCCGGGATTACAATTACAGTGAATGCCAATAACCTGGCTGATATTGGTAACCTCAATATTTCCGGGACACTCGCCTTCACGAATGGTTCAAAAATACATTTGTTGGCGACCTCTGTGGTGAATATTTATTTGGGAGGTGGAATCACCGGGGGTAATGGGGGGGCCAAACTTGTTTTTCCAGCCTCTTCGTATTCAGGCCCGTTTTCTACAACCGGTCCGTACTATTTCAGTAACACCAGTTTCGGTACCGGAGTATTGCCTTTGACGCTGGTTTCTTTTTATAGTTCACAGCAAAATCAGGATGTGATTCTTTACTGGAGAACAGAAAATGAAGAGAATATAAATTCTTTTGAGATCGAATCAGGCGGAAACGGGAATTCTGACTGGCAGCTTTTGGAAATAATACCTTCGATGGCGGCCAATGCAGGCGGTTACTCTTATAGTTTCATAGATCATAATAAGATCAGCGGAGACAGGTATTATCGAATGAAGATCGTCGACAGAGATGGGAAGTTTACTTATAGTAAAGTCTTGTTTGTTGCCTCCGGTCAAACAGGAACAATTTCCGTAACGCCTACACTGGTTTATAGTTCTATGAATGTCACTTTGCCGGTATCAGGCCCGACCCGGATTTCCATTTACAATACCAGCGGCCTGATGGTTAAAACATTAAATACCGGAAATGAAGTATTCAGTATTGAAGTTTCAGGACTGACCAGGGGAGAATATTTCTTACAGGTTTTACAGGGAAATAACTCGTATACCACAAAATTTCTCAAGCAATAATCTCTCTTGTCAGACCCGGTTAACGCTTTGATGTTATTTGACTTTTGATCATTATTCAGTTTTTTCTTTATCTTTTATTGCGATTCTTTAACCCGTAGCCGATATCAGCAATTATTTGAGAGGAGTAATGATGGACTACCAGCTTACTGGTCGGCCATCCTGCGCAAGCAGCAACCTTTTTGGCAAAAAGAAAATGCCTGAAATATTTTTCGCCCGATTTTATTGACGGAGTATGTTCAAGCCCGGTACCTTTATAATGTAGATCTCTTGGCATATGGACTCGCCCAATAAACGAATTTCCGTTGCGGGGTTATTAATTGCGCTGGGTATTATCTATGGTGATATCGGGACCTCACCCCTTTACACATTTCAAACTATTCTGGCCGAGGGAGGCCAGGTAAATAAGGGTCTTGTATACGGCGCAATCTCCTGCATTTTCTGGACCTTAACCCTGCAAACCACATTCAAATATGTTGTTATTACCCTACAGGCGGATAACCATGGGGAAGGGGGTGTTTTTTCTTTGTATTCACTTGTGAGGAGATATAGTAAAAACCTCGTTTACCCCGCCATCATTGGTGCAGGCACGTTGCTTGCCGATGGAATTATTACACCACCCATTACAGTTACATCTGCCATTGAAGGATTAAACATGGTCAAGGGACTTGAAACACATATAGTTCCCGGAAATAGCCTGGTCATGGAAATCGTATTAATTATTCTTTTACTGCTGTTTATTTTCCAGCGGTTCGGAACCAAGATTGTAGGCGCATCCTTCGGCCCCTTCATGTTTCTGTGGTTTTCCATGCTGGGCGTCCTGGGAATCGGACAGATCGTTCATCACCCCGGAATATTTGCCGCATTGAACCCGATATACGGAATTGAATTGCTTACACTCCATCCCAAAGGATTCTGGTTACTGGGCGCCGTCTTTTTATGTACCACTGGTGCCGAAGCCCTTTATTCTGATCTGGGGCATTGCGGAAAAGGCAATATCCGGGTAAGCTGGATTTTTGTAAAGACCACACTGGTATTGAATTATCTCGGCCAGGGTGCCTGGGCCCTGTTACCTGAGAATCAATCGCAGAGCGGTGTAAACCCTTTTTTCGCAATTGTTCCCGGCTGGTTCCTCCTGCCAAGTGTCTTGATTGCAACCATAGCCTCCATCATTGCAAGCCAGGCTTTAATCAGCGGATCGTTCACCCTGATCAGTGAAGCCATCAGCCTGGGTTTCTGGCCACGGGTAAAATTGAAATATCCTACTGATATCAGGGGACAGATTTATATTCCCAGTATCAACTGGATACTATTTTTAGGATGCACTTTAGTAGTCATTTATTTCAGAACAAGCGAGGCTATGACGGCTGCCTATGGATTTTCCATTACGGTTGCGATGCTGATGACTACAGTACTGGTATCTTATTTTTTGCGTTACAAAAAACACTATCCGTTTTGGCTGGTAGGAGCTATAGTCACCATTTTTGCTTGTGTGGAAACCAGTTTCTTTGTAGCCAACGCGGTCAAATTGCTTAAGAGATTATTTTTCCTCGTATTTGAAATCGGGTTAATCACGACCATGTACGTCTGGTACAATGCCAGAAAAATGACTTTAAAGCTTTTAACTTTTGTATATATCAAAGATTATTTTGATCAGCTTGTGCAACTCAGCAATGATAAAAGTATTCCCAAATTCGCCACCCACGTGGTCTACCTGACAAAAGCCGGCAGTCACAAACAGATAGAAAAAAGAATCATTGAATCGATCTTCAGCCACACGACCAAACGCGCTGACATCTACTGGTTCTTAAATATTGACCGGTCTGACGATCCCTATACTATGGAATATAGTGTGGAACCTATATTAAATGAAAAGATCATGCGGATAGATTTCCGTCTTGGTTTCCGGATACAGCCAAAAATCGGGATCATGTTTCGAAAAGTAGTTGAAGAAATGCTGAATAGTAAAGAGATCGTTCTCGACAATTGTTTTCCATTATTAAATGTTAATGCCACCAACGATTTCCGGTTCGTGATCCTGGAAAGGTTCCTTTCCTACGACAATGAATTTGCGTTTAAGGAAGGATTCATACTAAACACTTATTTCAGCATAATCAAACTTGCCCAATCAGATCCGGAAGCATACGGTATAGACAGCGACCAGGCCATCATTGAAAAAGTTCCCCTGGTCGTGGCGCCTGTTACGAAGATCAACCTGAAAAGGATCAAATACGGGCGTGGCCAGTCAGACTCTTAAGTTCTAAGTTTTCCTGAGGGACATTTTCTAGCTCATGCCAATATAATATTGTTTTATTAATACGTACATTTCGATGTGAATCCAATTTAACTAAATTCCTCCTCCTGAATATTTATCACATCAAAAATGTATTTCAGCACATTATGCTTAATAAATTCCGGAGATTAATTTTTATAACTGTCTTATTTATTTTCTGTTGTAGTGCGGGCATATGTCAGAGTCCGGAAACTGTAAAGAATTCATCCAAATATGAATTGGTAAATGACTGGCCTCAACTGCCGGATGGCTATATTTTAAGCCAGCCTGCGGGTGTTGGCATCGATACGAGCCAGAATGTGTTTATTTTTCACAGGCCCGGCAGGAAATGGAAAAATCTGGATCAGGAATTCCCGGATTCCTTAATATCTGCCAATACAATACTTATGCTGGACAGGCATACCGGGAAAATCATAAATAGTTGGGGTAGTAATTTGTTTATTATGCCCCATGGATTAACCGTTGACAAGGACAATAATGTTTGGGTAACAGATGTAGGATTACACCAGATCTTTAAATTTAGTCATGATGGTAAATTGTTGATGAAGTTGGGTGAGGCAAAAATACCCGGCAATGATTCATTACATTTCAACCGGCCTACGGATGTTGCTGTTGCGAAGGATGGTTCTTTCTATGTGAGCGATGGCTATCGTAACAGCAGGGTTATAAAATTCTCCAGTTCCGGAAAATATCTTTTTGAATGGGGTAAGAAGGGAACCAAACCGGGCGAATTTAATATACCCCATGCTATTGACATTGACGCTAAAGGAAATATTTACGTCGCCGACCGCCAAAATAATCGTATTCAGAAATTTAATGCCGATGGTAAATTTATCCGGGAATGGAAAAACCAGTCGTTTGCGAATTTGTATTCTGTAACTATCGATAAACGAAACCAGTATTTATTTGCAGCTGACTACCTCATTATTCTGGATACAATAATTAAAGGATCTGATATTATTGAGATTAATGCAGAAGGAAATTTGATCAATCAATTTGGACGGTCAGGTTCGTACAACGGTCCCCTTTGCCGCTACCATGATATCTCTGTCGACAATGAAGGGAGTATATATGTCGGCGATATTCTCGGAAACCGGGTTCAAAAATTCAGACTGATATCCGGTTGATCGATTATCTGATCCATGCACTAAATCAGAAATATTTAGTCAACTTGCAGCATGTCAAAAAATGTTTTTATAGCCACATCTGAACCTTATTGCGGTAAGTCCGTCATTGCACTTGGGTTGGTAAATATGTTGTTGGGAAAAACCACGAAGGTGGGTTATTTCAAACCCATCATCAATGATAATCCCGGAGAAAAAAAAGACAACCATATTGATACCGTTACAGAATATTTTAGTCTTTCGGCAAACTATGAAGACAGCTTTGCCTTTACGCGCTCCCAGGCATTGCAAATGATGCAAAACAAGAGTGAGGGAGAAATGATCGATATCATTATCAGTAAATATAAAAAACTTGAAGAAGCCTATGATTTTACCGTAATTGAAGGCAGTGATTTTGTGGGGGAAGGAATTGCCTTTGAATTTCAGGCAAATATTTCTATTGCGAAAAATCTGTCTGCTCCTGCCATCATAGTTATTTCCGGCGAAAATAAAACGATTGCGCAGACGGTGACGAATGCACTCACCGTTTTTCATAATTATCAGGCAAGTGACATTCAGGTACTGGCGATTGTAATTAACAGGGTAAAGGTTGACCAGGCTGCTGATTTGAGGAGACTCCTGGCTTTACAATTGTCACCTGATATGGTTATTGCAGTCATTCCATTTGAGAAAAGCCTGGATAGTCCTACGATGCAGGAGATATATGAACATCTGGGAGGAAAACTTCTTTTTGGAGAAGATCAGCTTGACAACCAGGTTGATCATTTTGTTACGGGTGCTATGCAGGTTCCCAATTTTTTGAACTATTTAAAAGAAAATGTTCTGATTGTTACACCGGGCGACCGGGGAGATATTATCATCACTGCACTACATGCAAATTTTTCTACGGGTTATCCAAAGATTTCGGGGATCGTGCTTTCCGCCGGCGTCCAACCTGAAGAATCAGTAATGCGTCTTATCAAGGGGTCGCCATCCATGATGCCTATCATTTCCGTTGAGCAAGGCACTTTCGAAACAACAGCGAAAATCGGTGCAATCCAGTCCAGAATGACTCCCGGAAATGAAATAAAAATTAAACTCGCTATTGATGCTTTTGAAAAATATGTAGACGTGAAGACACTGGATGAAAAACTGATCACATTTAAACCGGAAGGAATCACACCACACATGTTTCAGTACCAGTTGACCAAATGGGCAAAACGTGAGATCAAACATATAGTGCTTCCTGAAGGAAATGACGACAGGATTTTAAAAGCTGCCACCCGGCTGATCGATCAAAAAATAGTAAAGCTTACTTTGCTAGGTGATCCCGTGGAAATAGCAGCATCCGTAAAACGGCTTGGCCTGACACTGGACTTAAACAGCATACAGATAATAGATCCTGTCAAATCAGCATATTATGAGGATTATGTACAAACGTTTTATGAATTGAGGAAGCATAAAAATGTTGAGCTTGCGATGGCAAGAGATACGATGACCGATGTTTCATATTTCGGCACGATGATGGTTTATAAAGGGGATGCTGACGGAATGGTGTCAGGTGCAGTACATACAACACAACATACCATAAGGCCTGCACTCCAGTTTGTGAAAACAAAGCCTGGTATTTCAGTTGTTTCATCCATCTTTTTTATGTGTCTGCCGGACCGCGTTTGTATTTTTGGTGATTGCGCCGTTAATCCCAATCCCACTGCTGAACAACTTGCAGAGATTGCAATCTCCTCTGCGGAAAGCAGCCGGCGATTCGGCATTGAGCCGAAAGTTGCGATGCTCTCCTATTCCTCCGGCTCTTCAGGCGAAGGTGAAGAGGTTGAAAAAGTACGTCGGGCTACAGAAATTGTGAAAAAAAAGCAACCTGATCTTAAGGTAGAAGGTCCTATCCAATACGACGCTGCTGTAGATCCGGTGGTAGGCAATCAAAAATTACCGGATTCTGAGGTTGCCGGCAAGGCATCCGTCCTGATTTTTCCGGATCTGAATACAGGCAACAATACGTATAAAGCTGTGCAGCGTGAAACAGGTGCATTGGCGATCGGTCCTATGTTGCAGGGACTGAATAAACCTGTAAATGATCTGAG
>Ga0070733_10001739_pt1 | contig 16035 bp, 15 predicted proteins | sample Coa_R1_9_FD_66450 | JGI IMG/M metagenome (GOLD analysis project Ga0070733, IMG submission 66450) | Surface soil microbial communities from Centralia Pennsylvania, which are recovering from an underground coalmine fire - Coalmine... | ecosystem: Environmental > Terrestrial > Soil > Unclassified ... | reverse complement strand
TGATCTGGCACTACGTGCTCCCCTCGGTATCGAAATGAGCTCCAGGCAAGAATTGCACCTCAGGCGAGTTGATCGGACGCGGCACGAAACGCCAATACCTGCATGAGAACCGTTGTTACGATGTGCTCACAACAGGCCCAGCCACAGGTAGCGGGCGCTGACGGCGATCACGAGGATGCCGGCCAGGCGGCGAATCAGCACATCGGGCAGCCGGGCCTGGATCCGGGCACCGGTATAACCGCCCACCAGTCCGCCCACGCCCAGCGCAATGCCCACCGGCCAATCGGGAGCCACCAGCCCGTGCCGGTAGACCGACAGGATCACGAACGTCACGACGCCAGCCACCGACGTCACGAACGTCGAGGCCAGCGCCGCCGGAGCGACCTGCGCGGCCCGGCGCCCTGAGGCGATCAGGATGGGCGCCAGAATCGAGCCGCCGCCGATGCCGTAGATGCCGCCCACACACCCCACCACGGCGGCCAGCCCGGTCAGCGCGGGAGCCGGAATCCGCCGGACCCGGCGCGCCGGGGAAGCCGGTGCGGCGGGCCGGCTCAGCGCCAGCCAGATCCCGAGCGGGCCGAGGACCGTGGCCACGACGACATCGAAGACAACCGCTCCCGGCAGCAGCCAGACCCGGATCACCGACCCGGCGATGACCCCGGGCAGCGTCCCCATGACCAGGACCAGGGCCAGCCGCCCGCCGGTCTGCCCCTGCCGCCAGTAGCGGTACAGTGCCGCCGGGGTGGCGACCACGTTGTACAGCAGGTTCGTCGGGGTGACCGCCGGGCTTGGCGTGCCCAGCACGCTGACCTGGAAGGGCAGCAGCAGCACCGCCCCGGAAATGCCGGCCGGCGTCGCCACCACGGCGATGACGCCGGCCGCCGCGAGCGCGGCAGCCTCGCTCCAGCCCGGCTCCAGCATCCGGTAACGCTAACCCCGCCACCACGGCCGGCATAACCCGATGACCGCCTATTTGCGCAGGTCAACCACTGCTAGCCAAACTTGCTACGATAATCTATCGCTGCGCGGGTGGCAGAGGGGAACTGATCGGATGACGGATGCCGAACCGGCGGGTGTGGCCGCTGACGGTGAGCAAGCGGTGCCTCTTGTTTTCATTAGTCATGATTCCCGCGATGCGCCGATTGCGGAGGCCTTCAGCAAGTTGCTTTCAAGCGTGACGGCGGGGATGCTGAAGACGTTCCGCTCGTCGGATAGAAAAGGTTCTCAGGGATTTGAGTACGGCGTCGAGTGGTTTCCGGAGTTAATGAGGAAGCTTAGTTTGGCGTGTGATGTGGTATGCCTGCTGACCAAGAACAGCCTGGAACGTCCCTGGATACTCTTCGAAGCCGGTGCGGCTAAAGGAGGGTTTGAAATCCCGGTTCATGGCCTGGCCATTGGCATACCCCTTTCCAGGGCAGGCACCGGGCCATTTGCGCAGCTCCATAACTGTGATGATGACGTAGACTCCGTAACCCAGCTGACGATGCAGTTAATCCGGCGGCTGCCGAATGCCGAGCCGGATCGGCAAACGATCAGAGACCAGGTCGAGGTCTTCATCAATACTGCCCGCCTGGTCCCGGGGGCTGCCGGTGACGCCGAAGATGGCGATTACACCCGCGACGAAGTCTCTTCCTCCAAACTGTTCGAAGAGATAAAGGTCATGTTCACCGACCTCCCGTCCCGGCTCGAGGCACGGGTTGTCACGGCCTTTTATAAAGCCCTGACCGAGGTAATTGCAACACTCGGGGAACTCGAACTGACCGGTGCGTCCAGGCTTAACATTTCGCTCCAGCCCGATGCTGAGGGTAAGCCGCCACCTGCTGCCGGCCCCGAACCCGCTGAGGATGAGTGACGATCCGGCGATCCTGGTCGCCACCCGCTCGCCGGCTGGCATTTGACCTGCGTCTGCGCGCATGTCAGCCTGACGCCGTAGGCCTTGTTTCGTCAGATCTCGAACCAGGTGCGGCTCTGTACGGGTTACCGGGCCGCCGCATCCTGTGGAGGTGTTAATGGTCACGCCGGCACCGGGGCAGGCCGCGGCACTGGAGGCTGACCCGGCGCGGCCGTGCTGCCCGCCGCTGTCGAGCGCGCCGGTGACCGCCGAGATTGCGGCCGAGTTCGGGCTGGCCTTCAAGGCCCTGGGCGACCCGGTGCGGCTGAGGTTGCTGTCGATGATCGTGGCGGCCGATGGGGGAGAGGTGTGCGTGTGTGAGCTGACCCCCGGCTTCGAGCAGTCGGCGCCGACGATCTCGCACCACCTCAGGCTGCTGCGCGAGGCCGGGCTGGTAACCTCGCAGCGGCGCGGCACCTGGGTGTACTACCGGGCGGTTCCGGCCCGGCTCGCCGCCCTGACCGGCCTGCTGGCGGGGATGGCAGGCGACTGAGCCTGGCTGGCGTACCGGGTGGCTGCGCTGATGGGGCGGGCGGTCAGCCTTGCCGAACGGACCGCGACCATGCCTGGGCGCCCAGCTGGATCGCTTCCCAGGGGCTGCCCAGCGGTGGGGTGTAGGACAGGTCCAGGTCGCTGAGGGCGTCGACGGTCATGCCGTGGAAGATCGCCGTCGCGGCGATGTCGATGCGCTTGGCGATCTCGGCATGGCGGTGCCCGAAGAGCTGCACACCGAGCAGCCGCCCGGTGCGGCGGTCGCCGGTGAAGCGCATGGCGATGCGGTGGCTGCCCGGGTAGTAGGCCTTGTGGTCATCAGCCCCGGCCGCCACGGTGACCGGGTCGAATCCGGCCGAGCTGGCCTCGTGGTCGCGCAGCCCGGTACGCGCGATCGCGTGATCGAAGATCTTCACGACCTGGGTGCCGAGGCTGCCGGCGAACTCCCGGTCCCCGCCGAGCGCATTCTCGCCAGCCACCCTTCCTTGCTTGTGCGCGGTGGTGCCGAGGGGAAGATAGGTCTCACCGAGCAGCCGGTGATGGGTGATCACGCAGTCCCCGGCCGCGAACACGCCGGGCAGGCCGGTCCGCATGTGCCGGTCCACGGCGATCGCACTCCGGGCGCCCAGCTTCGCGCCCGCCCCGGCTGCCAGCCTCGTGTCGGGGCGCACGCCGGTCACGACCAGGACCATGTCGGCCAGGTAGCTGGCCGTCCCGCCGCCGGGAGGGGTCGCCTCGATCCGGAGCCGCCCCGCCTGCCCGGCCGGGGCGCGGCCGATCCGCCGGACGGTGGTGCCGGTCAGCACCTTGACGCCCTGCCGGGTGAGCTCGGCACGCACCAGCTCACCGAGCGGGGTGTCGACGGTTGACAGCACCTCGGGTAGCTGTTCCACCTGAACGACCCGCAGGCCCCGCGTGACCAGGGCCTCGGCCATCTCCAGGCCGACATAGCCGGCCCCGGTGATGACCGCGCTGGCGGGTGCGGTCTGCTCCAGCGTCCGCATGACCGCGAACGTGTCATCCATCGAGTGAAGCAGGTGAACGCCGTCGCCAGGGCCGAGAGCACCGGGGCCGGCCAGGCCTTCGACCGGGGGCAGGAGGGGAACCGCGCCAGTGCCGACGACCAGCTGGTCGTAGCCCAGCATCTCCTCGGCGCCGCCGGGTGAGGTGACCAGAAGCTTGCGGGCGGCCACGTCGATCCGGCGGGCGATGGTGTCCAGCCGCAGCCTCATCCCGGTGGCTTCCAGGTCGGCCGTGGTGCGGTGGGCGAGGTTGCGCCAGTGGGTCACCTCGCCCGAGATGTAATAGGGGATGCCGCAGATCGAGAAGTTGGGGTAGGCGTCGGCGACCACCACACTGACCTCGGCGCCGGGGTCGAGTTCGCGGGCCCGCAGCGCCGCGCTGATTCCCGCGTCGCTACCGCCGACCACGACCAGGTGCATGAAGGTTCTCCTATCCGGCCGGCCAGGCGACGTCGGGATGCAGAACCCTGATCACCCCGACGGCGAGCGCGGCGCCGGCCACCTGGGCGGCGATGAAGCTTCCCACCGACGCGGGTGCGATCCCGGCGAAGGTGTTCGAGAACATCCGGCCGATGGTGATCGCCGGGTTGGCGAAGCTGGCCGAGGCGGTGAAGAAGTACGCCGCGCCGATGTAGGCCCCGACCGCCGCCGGGGTGGCTCGGCTCTGTCCGCCCCGGGCCGTCGCGAAGATCACCAGGATCAGCCCGAGGGTGGCCACGACCTCCGACAGGAAGTGGGCGGACGTGGCCCGGTCCTTCACTGAGATGGTGACCGCCGCCCGGGCGAACATCAGGTTCGCCACTACAGCGCCACCGGTGCACCCAGCCACCTGGGCAGGCAGGTAGGCAGCGGCATCCCGCCAGCGCATCCCGCCGAGTGCGGCGTCGGCGAACGACACGACCGGGTTGAAGTGCCCGCCGGACACGGGCGCGAACATCAGGATGATCGCGAACAGCCCGGCAGCGGTCGCGGCCGCGTTTTCCAGCAACTCCAGGCCCACCGCCCCGGGCGACAGGGTCTGTGCGGCGATGCCGGATCCGATCACCAGTGCGGCTAGGAAGGCACTGCCGAGCAGTTCGGCCAGCAACCGCCGCCACAACGCCACGCCGGCTGCGTTGCTCGCCCCCGCTGGCCCGGCCGCCCCGGCTGGCCCAGTCGCGGTGGTCGCGTTGGTCGCTCCGGTTGCCTGGTCCCGGCTCGGCTGCGGCGCACCCACCAGAAGCTCATCAGTCACAGCACTACCAGGGCCCTCAAGTTAATTTGACATCTGCCTAATCAAGTCTGCGGCAAGCTTGGCAGTTTGATTAGAGGAACGTCAAGACAGGGTGGTGTCAGCGGCGGCTGGTGGAGTGTTCGGGTGGGTGCCGGCGGCGGGGGTGTTGGCGTGGGCCTGCCGGGGTTGGGGCTGTCAGGATGGGGGCGTCGGCTGCGGCGCGACTGTCGGTGGCCGGGGCGGCGCGGGTGGGAGTACGAGCCAGTGTTAACAGCACGGGGCGCTGGACGTGGCCGGTTCGCGGGCTGCGCCGCAGCATTCGGAGCCGTCGTTGCTCTCGCCGTAGAACGTCGGGCTGTCGGCGAGCACGGTATAGACCTCCCAGGCCTCCCCGTCCGGCGCGCCCTGCACCCAGAACTTGTCCTGCCTGGCGTAGCAGCAGGTGGTCGCGCGCTCATCGACCGAGGCGAGCCCCACCTCGGTGAGCCGGGCCTGCTCGGCGGTGACGGTGTCGCCGTCGGGCACCTCGACACCCAGGTGGTTGAGGCTGCCACCGTGTCCAGGGTTCTCCAGCAGAACGAGCTTGAGTGGCGGATCGGCAATGGCGAAGTTGGCATAGCCGGGACGGCGCTTGGCCGGCCCGGTACCGAACAGCTTGCTGTAGAAGACGACGGCCTCATCGACGCTGCTGACGTTGAGGGCAAGCTGTACACGGCGAGACATGGGGACCTCCCAGGGCGAGACTTTGATGACTGTCTATATCTGGACGTATCGCCGAGCTTGGCACAGACATCGATCGATGTCAATATAGACAGATGTCAAATTATCTGCCGGTGCCACACCGGTGTCCCTGACCGCGATCGGGGCCGACCCTCATGCCCTCAGGGAGTCACCCAGGGTGTGAACCGGGGCTGATCCCGATCGACCTGGGTCACTGGCGGCGGCACCCTTGAAGCATGCACTCGGCCACCGCGGACGCGGGGCAGTGCAGCCCAGCCGCCCGACCTGAAATGGAGACCGATCACAATGCTTGGCATCATCGCGCTAGTCCTTGTCGCCATCGTGGCCCTGACCGTCCTCAGCTTCGCCGTGCACCTGCTGTTCTCCCCCCTGCTGCTGGTGGCCGTCGCCATCGTGGCCTGGCTCAAGCTCCGGCCGCGCCGCTCCCACCAGTAGCCCGGTGCCCGGGTACCCGCTGCCCGGCCGGCCCGCGTCAGCCGGCGTCAGCACCGGCGGGCGGTGGCCCGAGGTAGACGTACTCGCGCAGGTCAGTCCCGTCACCCAGCGGCACAGTTACGGTGCCGGCCCGGACCCAGCCGCAGTTCTGGTACAACGAGATGGCCGCGGCGAGACCGGTGTCCACGTCCAGGACGGGCCACAGGCCGCGCGCGGCCGCCTCGCCGGCCGCGGCGCCCAGCAGCAGCCGGCCGGCTCCTTGGCCGCGGGCTTGCGGGGACACGAACAGCCGGGCCACCACGGCGAGCTGGCCAGCGGGCCTGCCGAGCGCGGTGCTGGCGACCTCGAGGGCGGCCGCCACGCCGCGCGGCAGCAGCGCGACGTGGCCGGCGACCTGTCCGCCATGGTCGGCGACCCAGCAGCCGTAGGCGCCGGGCAGGTCGAGAAACGATCTGACGTCCCCGGGCAGCACCCGTGGATACCGGTCCCTGGCGTGAACCTCGCGGACCAGGCCGGCACAGGCGCCGATGTCGCTGTCACGGCGCGGGCGGATCAGCACACGGCCAGTCTCCCTGAGGGCCCCCGGGGGTCAGCCACGGGTATAGCGGTGTTTCACACCCGCGGGAAAGAATTCGGGATCCTCGAAGGGCCTTAGCCGGACCTGCGGAAGCTGGCGCTCGGCCGGCACGTAGTGCGCGAATTCACTGTTCAGCTAACTGAGCGAGAAGTCGTCGGCGTACACGTTTCCCTGGGCGTACCAGCCGTGCACGTAGACGGTCACCGTTCCTGACGATCCGGTGGTGAACGGCACCGACAGCTGCGACCAGCCGCTGGAGGACGTCCAGGTGCTGGCCGAGGCGCCGCCGCTGACGCCGATGAACGCGTAGTTGCCCTGCACCCAGCCGGTGAGCGTGTAGCTGGTGTTGGGGGACAGGGTCACGGTCTGGTCGCATTCGCCGGTCTGGCTGGCCGTGGGTGTGACCTGGAGTGCGTGACTGCCCGAATGCACCGGGCTGGTGACCACGGCGTCACCGGGCTGGCAGGTCCAGGGGGACAGGCTCCCGGTCTCGAAGCCCCCGTTGACCAGGCTTCCTCCGCCGCCGCTGGAGGTCACGGTGAGGCTGTAACTGGTGCTGTGGCTGCCCGAGGGCGCCGAGCCGGTCACGGTGAGCGGATAGGTGCCGGCGACCGTGGACGACGCGGTGCTGATGGTCATCGTCGAGGAGTTGCCCGCGGTGACCGAGGCCGGGTTGAACGAGACGCTCACCCCGGACGGTGCGCCGCTGGCCGACAGCGATACGGTCTGGGCCGAGCCCGAGGTCACCGCGGTGCTGACGGTGGCGGTCGCCGAGCCGCCGGCGGTCACCGAGCCCGACGCGGGCGAGAGCGAGACGGAGAAGTCGTTGCCGGTCGCGCCTGCGCTGGTGAACGGCTCGAACGTCTGGCTGAAGTACCAGGTGCTCTGCGAGATGCCCGAACAGGTGTCGGAGCCCGCGGTGCCCGGGCAGCCGCCGTTGTCACGCTGCAGCGCCCAGAACGACAGCTCCCCGATGTGCATGGATTCGGCCCAGTTGAGGACGGTGCTGGCGTCGGCGGTGGTGAAGGTCTCCGGCGCGCCGAAGTCGTCGATGCCGACCATCTCGGTAACGCCGGTCATGCCCCACAACTGCGCCGTGCTCTTGCCCGGGTAAAGGCTCTTCAGCTGGTTGAACAGGCCGTTCGCGGCCGTTTCGGTGTCGGTCGCCATCTCCTGCGTGGTGCCGATGTAGTAGTCGAACGTCATGATGTTGGCGATGCCGACCGTGGCGCCGTTGGTGACCGCGTTCTGCAGCACGGCCAGGCCCTGAGAGTCCAGTCCGGTGGTCGTCGCCGGCAGGGTGTAGGAGAACTGCACCGACCGCCCGGTGCTCGCGGCCCACGATTCCACCATGGCCACGGCCTGGTTGCGCCGGGTGATCCCGGCCGGCTTGGTCAGCGAGTTATCCTCGATGTCAAGATCAATGCGGGACAGGTTGTAGGTCGTGATCACGCTTTCGTAGGCCGCGGCGATCTGGCTCACGTTCGTGCAGCTGTCGGCTATGTCGGTGCCGTCATGGTCGGCCGTGTAGCCGCCGAACGACGCGATGACATTGCCGCCCGCGGCCTGGATGGCGGCGATGTCGCTGCCGAAGGTGGACGATGAGATCGGCATGCTGGTGTCGCCGTTCCAGTACGCGGTACACGAGCCGGGCGAGGCGGTCTGGATGAACGCCATGACCAGGTATTTGGCCCCCGACTCCTGAGACAGGGTGAGCGGGCTGTCGCCGTTGTAGGCCTCGAAATACGGTGAGAAGACGTGGGCGGGGACGGTGGTCGCGGTCTGGGCCCTGACCAGGCTGGCCGTCGCGGCGTGCGCAGGTGAGGCGGCCAGGCCAGCAACGATGGCGGCGATGCCGGTGGCTGTGCGGATCGAGCGTAGCTGCGGGGTGACGAAGTGGTGCTTCATTGGCCGTTCCTGTGAGCGGGGCGGAAAACGGACTCGGGCAGCGTGCCAGTGCCCATGCAGGCCGGGTGGCATCCCGCGGTGAAGCCCCGGGCCCGCCGAGGATCAAACTAATAGGAAACTTTCTTAAAAGTTATGTAAATCGTAACTTTCGCATAGCAATGCGTCAAGACTCGAATCGGCCCCCTCCCGGTCACCTGCTGCTCGGGGGGCCGGATGGTTCGGCGGGATGGCCTGCTGGTGGCCGCTGTCCGCGCTGGGTTGCGTCAAGACTCGAATCGGCCCCTCCCGGTCACCTGCTGCCCGGGAGGGGCCGCTGTCCGCGCTGGGTTACGTACCCGGTGTGGCGTAGATGGTGGCGGGCTTGGAGTTGGTCACAAACCCGCAAGTGCCAGCCATCTCCGTGACGCAGTCCTCGATGATGTCGGGGAAGGTTCCTTGCGGTTCGCCGGCGACGTCGGTCCCGCCGCCCTCCTGCCAGGTTTGCCAGTAGTCGGCATGCAGTGTCTCCCAGCCGGTGCCGCTTCCTTCGTAGCCGTAGTAGCAGGTACCGGTCGAGGTGCCGCATCCGGTGACGCCGGTTGGCTGGGCCGTTCCTCCTGTTCCGGTGGAGCATACGGCGGCATCGGCATTAGGCGTGCAAGCGAACGAGAGGGTGGAGGCGCCATTGGGCGCGCTGGCCGGGACGCACTTCTGCGGTCCCCAGACGCCCGGAGCGACCTGCGTGGTGGCGTCGGCGTCATTGACGCCGCCGGTGCTTCCGTCGTTGTCGCCCGTTCCGGAGCCCTGTGCGTTGTTCATCTCGCCGTTCGCCAGGGAGTTCCAGAGCTTGCCGGTGGAGCCCGCGCACTGCGTACCCTGGGCGGCCGGTGAATCCGGGAACACCGAAGGCTCCCCCCAGCCTGCTCCGCTGGCGTGCAGATGAAGGCGTTCTTCCAGGGTGACAACCCTTTTCGGGAATCCCTGCGGGCATGTCCCGTCGGGGTTCTCATACGCGAAGTCGTTAGCCGGCCGTGACGGCATCCCGAAGTATTTCGCCGGGGTGGTGTAGGAGATCCACGGAGCGACGTAGCCATGAACGAGATCAGTGGCGATCCCCTTGGTGTTCACCGGGGAGTTCGGGGCCGGGAAGTTCCCGGTCGGCTGGTCGTCGTAACAGTTCGGGAAGATCACCCGTCCGATGAGCCCGTCGGAGAACGCGTCGTCGGTATCCGTGTACTTGTTGCAGTTATACGGCCAGGCCGATGACGGTGGTTCCTCCACATTACCGGTCGAGGCTCCGCAGGAGTACTGGACGATATCCGTGTCGACCGGGTAGCTCGTGCCGTTCTGGCAGCCGGGTGGGGGCTGCCCGCTGACGACGGTCGTGCAGCCCGAGGGAAAGCCGGTGATCATGGTTGTCCCGTCCGGGATTTCCAGCTCGGCTCCCGATCCGTTATAGAGGTAGTACACCCGCATATAGAGATATTTGTCCGTGGTCCCGCTGGGGCAGTTGGTGGTGCAGCTGCCATTCGGGTGCTGCTCATTTGTCCCTGTGAATGGTGTCGGCACCCAGTATCCGGCAGTATCCTGAGAGTCCTGGCAATTGGTGCCGTGAGACGGCGTAGTGTAGCCGTTGTTCTCCATTGAATTGGCCGAGCCGTCGTCGCCGGACAGCATGTTAGGAAACTGGGTGCCTCCCGCCGTTGCGCCGCCGGAGGCCAGGTTACCGAAGAAGTCGTGAAGGTGGGTGGTATTGGAGTCCCCGGGCGCGTCTATCGGGTCCTCGTGTGCGGTATTGCCGTTATACGTGCAGATGACAATGAAGTCACCGCTGCCACTTGCCCGGGCCACCTTGGCGGCCGGGCTGGCTGCGCTTAAACCACCTATCAGAGCCACGGCGGCAACCGCGGAGATGACCGGCCGGTGGCGCGGCCGGAACAAGCTGAAGCGCGATCGAAACAGGCCCATCTGACACCCTCCAAGCTGACCCACGGTTCACGTCATTCACACGTGCCATACTGGAGCCTAATGCCCCGCCTGTCACCTGCCAAGAGGATGTGTTTTCGAAAAAGTTGAAGGCTGCGGCTGGTCGCCCGGCTGACCCGGCGTTCGCAATGGAGGTCTGGACGATCTGACGGGCCCCTGCCCAGGTCTAAGTTGCAAATTCGGCTCCCGGCATCGTCAAATTATAAAAAGCGGTCTCCACAGCGGCGCGGCACTATGCGAGTTTGACCTGGACTTTAACGCCTTGTCCGGTACGGACGGCGGCCAGCGCGGCGGGGAACTGATCCAGCGAGTACGGCGTGCCCAGCAGTGGGCCGGTGTCGATGACGCCGGCGGCCATCAGGCCGGCGGCCGCGCCGAAGCTGTTGAGCACCGCCATCGATCCGGCGATCGTGATCTCGTCGTTGTAGATCCGGAACGGGGACAGTGACACGGTGGCGTCGCCACTGGTCACGCCGAAGACGAGCAGCCTGCCGCCGCGCTCCAGCGAGTTGAAGGCGGCCTCGATCGCCGCGGGCGCCCCGGTCGCGTCCACCGCCACGCCGAACCGGCCGTCCAGTTCGGCGGCGTCGCCGGTCACGCTGCTCGCGCCGGCAGCGGTGGCCGCCTCCAGGCGCGCGGGATTGCGGTCGGCCACGGTCACCGAGCGGGCGCCGGCACGGTTGATCAACTGCAGCAGCAGCAGGCCCATTGTGCCCGCGCCCATGAGCATTACGTCCTCGCCGATGACCGGGCCGATCCGGCGCAGCCCGTGCACGGCGCAGGACAGCGGCTCGATGAGCGCGCCCTGGGCGTCGTCCACGTTGCCGGGGATGTGGTAAGCGTTGACCGCGGGCACAGCCACATATTCGGCGAACGCGCCGTCCACGGTGTCCCCGATCGCGTTCCAGTTCGCGCACAGGTTGCCGCGCCCGGCCCGGCAGGCCCGGCAGTGCCCGCAGAACAGTGACGGGTCGACCGCGACCCGGTCCCCCTCCCGCCACTCGCCGGGCACGCCGTCGCCGACGGCCGCCACCCGGCCGGCGAACTCGTGGCCGGGGATGATCGGGTACGGCGTGGGCGGGAACTCGCCGTCGGCGATATGCACGTCGGTGCCGCAGATGCCGCAGGCGCCCACCTGGACGACCAGTTCACCGTGCCCCGGTGCCGGATCCGGCGCGTCGCCCACCTCGAGCTTGCCCGGCGCCAGCCAGCGCGCCGCTTTCATTCGCCCACCCGCTCGCCGCTGGCCGCGTCGAACAGGTGCAGATGGGCGGTGTCCACGCCAACCTTGATCAGCTCGCCGGGCTGCGGATGCTCACGGCCCGCCCGGACGATGATCTTGGCGTCCCTGTCCCCGGACAGGTGCCCGTAAATGTAGGAGTCGCTGCCCAGGTCCTCCACCAGCTCGACCTTCAGGGCGAGATCGCTGCCGCCGACCGACAGGTGCTCGGGCCGGATCCCGACGACCAGCTTGCCGTGCCCCTGCGCGGCGCGCAGCAGTGCGTCCGGCGGCCGGATGGTCACCCCGCCGGTATGGATGCCGTCCGGTGTCAGCGTGCCCTCCAGCCGGTTCATCGCGGGCGAGCCGATGAAGCCGGCCACGAACACGTTCGCCGGGTGGTCGTACAGCTCGGTGGGCGAGGCGAACTGCTGCAGCTTCCCGAGGCGCATCACCGCCACCCGGTCGCCCATGGTCATGGCCTCGACCTGGTCGTGGGTGACGTAGACGGTGGTGACCTTGAGGCGGCGCTGCAGCTCGGCGATCTGAGTGCGGGTCTGCACCCGGAGCTGGGCGTCCAGGTTGGACAGCGGCTCGTCCATGCAGAACACCTTGGGCTCGCGGACGATGGCCCGGCCCATGGCGACCCGCTGGCGCTGCCCGCCGGACAGGTGGCGCGGCTTACGGTCCAGGAACTGCTCCAGGTCCAGCAGCTTGGCCGCCTCCCGGACCCGGCGGGCCCGCTCATCCTTGGGTACGCCGTGCATCTTCAGAGCGAAGCCCATGTTCTCGGCCACCGTCTTGCTCGGGTAGAGCGCGTAGTTCTGAAACACCATCGCGATGTCCCGGTCCCGCGAGGGCACCCCCACCATGTCCTGGCCGTCGATCCGGATCGACCCATCGTCAATCTCTTCCAGGCCGGCCAGCATGCGCAGCGCGGTGGTCTTGCCGCACCCCGAAGGGCCCACCATGACGACGAACTCGCCGTCCTTGACGGCCAGCGCGAGCGAGTCCACCGCCGGCCGGTCCGCCCCCGGATAGATGCAGGTGGCGTTCTCGTACTTGACCTCAGCCATGATCGACTCCCGTGCTCACTTGATCGCGCCGAAGGACAGACCGCGGACGAGCTGGCGCTGCGCTATCCACCCGGCCAGCACCACCGGCAGGGTCGCCACCGTGGCCGCCGCGGCCAGCTGGGCGAAGTACAGGCCCTCGGAGGAGATGAAGCCCACGAGGAACACCGGCATGGTCGCCGCCTTGGTCGCGGTGATGTTCACCGCGAGGAAGAACTCGTTCCAGGCAAAGATGCAGCAAATCAGCGCGGTGGCCGCGAGCCCGGGCGCGACCACCGGCAAGATCACTTCGGTCACCGTCCGGCGCAGCGGCGCGCCGTCCATCTCCGCGGCTTCCAGCAGTTCGCCGGGCACCTCGAGGAAGAACGACCGCATCATCCACACCGCGATCGGCAGGTTCATCGCCGTGTACAGCACGATCAGCGTAAAGACGTTGTCCAGCATGTGCAGGTCGCGGGCGGCGATGTAGATCGGGATGATCGCCGCCACCACCGGCAGCATCTTCGTGCTGATGAAGAAGAACAGCACGTCGCGGGTCTTGCGGACCGGGCGCAGCGACAGCGCGAACGCGCACGGCGTGGCCAGCGCGAGGACGATGAGGGTGGACACGACCGTGGCGAACGCCGAGTTGGCCACGTACGGCCACACGCCGCTGTGGAACACCGCGCTGTACTCCGACAGCGTGGGCCGGAACACGATCGTCGGCGAGTTGGTGTAGGCCTGCGCCTCGGTCTTGAACGAGGTAATCACCATCCAGAGCACCGGGAAGAAGAACACGATGCCCAGGAACCAGCCGACGATGCCCATGGTGACGCTGTTGGTGCGGCGCTTTCTGCGGACCGTGCGCCGCCGGGACGCGCGCTGCGCGGCACCAGGCTCGGTCGCGATGCTCTTCTTACCTGGACGGAGAGACGCCCTACGGCTTGCCGTCGTCATCATGCCGCCTCTTCGGTGCCGCTGAACGAGGTGAAGATCAGGCGCAGCGCGAAGGTCGCGATGATGATCGTGGCCACCACGACCACCACGCCCATCGCCGCCGCCTGGCCGACCTGGAAGCCGAGGAAGGCCCGCTGGTAGATGTAGAAGGGCAGGTTGGCACTGGAGATGCCGGGGCCGCCGTGCGTCATCATGTAGACCGCGTCGAAGTCGTTGACCACGTAGATCGCGCCGAGCACGATGCCCAGTTCGATGTAACGCCGCAGGTGCGGCAGGGTCAGCTCGCGGAAGATGGCCGGCGGCCTGGCGCCGTCGGTCGCGGCCGCCTCCAGGATGTCCCTGGGCTGGCTCTGCAGCCCGGCCAGCACCAGCAGCATCATGAACGGCGTCCACTGCCAGATCATCTCGATCATGACCGAGCCCAGCGGGAAGCTGCTGATCCAGTCGAAATGCCCGATCCCGAACGGCCGCAGGATGAAGTTGACGAACCCGAACGTCGGGTCGAACATCGTCGTCTTCCACAGCAGCGCCGCGCCGACCGGCATGATCAGGAACGGGGTGATCAGCAGGGTGCGGACCACCCCCCGCCCGATGAACTTATGGTCCAGCACGAGCGCGAGCCCGACCCCGATGAGCATGGCGATCAGCACCGAGCCCACCGTCATGATGATCGTGTTCAGCGCGGTCGTGCGGAACTGGCTGTCGGTGAACACCTGGACATAGTTGGAGAAGCCGACGAAATGCCGGGATCCCGGGCGGACCAGGCTCCACGACTCCACCGAGTAGTACAGCGTCACCAGGAACGGAAGCTGGGTCACGATGATCGTGAACAGCAGCGCGGGCAGCAGCGGCGCGCGCCGGACCCAGCTCTGCCGCCGCTGCTCGCTGCGGGTTCGCACCCGGCGGTGGGCCGAGGCGACCGGGGGAGCGATCGCCGTCATCGGTGTCTCCATCCGGCCGCAGGGCATCTGTCCGGCCAGGCAACAGTGCTCATCCGGATCTCCCTCACGTGTGCTTGTAGGTGTCGCCGACGGCCTGCGCGTACCGCTGGGCCTGGGACAGCGTGTAGGCCACCGACTGCTGCCCGGCGATCGCCGCGCTCATCTGCTCGCTGACGTTGGTGCCGAGATCCTGGAACTCGGGTATGTCCAGGAACTGCACACCGGTGTAGGGCACCGGCTTGACCGTGGGGTGCGCCGAGTTGGTGGCGTTGATGGAGGCCAGCGTGAGCGGGCCGTACGCCGCCGAGAACTTCTTGTACTGCGGTATCTGATAGCTGGAGAACCGGCTGCCCGGCGGCACGTGCGACCAGCCCAGCTTCTCGCCGACCATCCTGATGTAGGACTTGGAGGTCATCCAGGCGACGAAATCCCAGGCCTGCTGCTTGTGCGGGCAGGTGTTCGGGATGGCCAGCGACCAGGTGTAGAGCCAGCCGGAGGGGCGGCCGTCCTGGGTCGGTGCCCAGGCGTAGCCGTTGCGGCCGACCACCTTGCTGCTGGCCGGGTCCTCGATCGTGCTGACCGCCGAGGTGGCGTCGTACCACATGGCCGCGTCGCCCTGGCTGTAGAGCGTGGCACACTCGGAGAACCCCGCCTCCGGCGCGCCCGGCTCGCCGTACTGACGCACCAGCGACACGTACGTGCTGACCGCGCGCTCCACCTCCGGCGTGGTGAGCTGGGCGTTCCAGGCGGGGTCGAACCACCGGCCGCCGAAGGAATTGATCACCGTGTCGATCGGGGCGAGGTTCTCGCCCCAGCCGGGGTCGCCGCGCAGGCAGATGCCGACCTTGCCCTTCTTGTGCATGGCGGCCGCGATGTCCCTGATCTGCTTCCAGGTGGGCCGGGCCGGCATTGTGATGCCGGCCTGGGCCATCAGGTCCTTGCGGTACATCAGGAACGACGACTCGCCGTAGAACGGCACCGAGTACAGGTCGCCGTTGTGCGACAGCGTCGCCCGCAGTTGCGGGAGGAAGTCGTTCGCGTCGTAGCCTGGGGTGGCGTTGATGTACGGCTGCAGGTTGACCAGCCAGCCGTTCTTCGACCACATCGGCGTCTCGTAGTTGCTGATCATCACCACGTCGAACTCGCCGCCCTGGGTGGACACGTCCGCGGTGATCTTGGCGCGGGCCTCGTTCTCCGGCAGCGAGACGAAGTTCAGGTGCACGCCGGGGTGTTCTCGCTCGAACAGCGGGGACAGGCTGATCGCGTCCACCATCTGCGAGTTCGACACGATCGCGACGGTGACCGTGGTTCCCGAGCCGCCGCCGGAGAAAATCTGCTCGGTGCCGAGTGCGCAGCCGGACAGCGCGACCGCCGCGGCCGCCCCGCCCGTCCCGGCCAGGAAGGCGCGGCGGCTCAGCACGGGTGGCCCGGCATTCGTGGCGCCGGCCGGCGTCTTGGCGCGCGTGATGCATGCGGCAGGCGTGGTGTGAGCGGCGGGCGGGGGTCCCGTCCGGGGGGCAGACCGTCGGGTCATCGTCGCGTCCCCTCACCAAGGTGAGACTGCGTCCGGGTGAGACAGCTAGCGCGCTCATTTGAGCGTTAAGCGCTCATTACGAGCAGAC
>Ga0070733_10001738_pt1 | contig 16042 bp, 12 predicted proteins | sample Coa_R1_9_FD_66450 | JGI IMG/M metagenome (GOLD analysis project Ga0070733, IMG submission 66450) | Surface soil microbial communities from Centralia Pennsylvania, which are recovering from an underground coalmine fire - Coalmine... | ecosystem: Environmental > Terrestrial > Soil > Unclassified ... | reverse complement strand
GCTGGCATCAACACCGCGAACGCCGTCAAGCCCATGCAGGAGGTAATGAACCACGCCCAGCAAGTCACTGGCAGGCGAGAGAGCGTCATGCCTTTCGTGCGCATATCGAGGACGGTGGAAATAAAATTCAGCGCACCGAGCAACTGCCCGATGCAAAAAATGCCGATGGAAGCCGCCCACAGCACCTGGCCGGCACCTTCGCCTGGTCCAGCGGCCTTGCCAATGGCACTTAGCGGAGCATAAGCCGTCCATCCGGCAAGCGGTGGCCCATCACTCACAAAAAATGCCGCGATAAGAACCAGGAACGCAGTGAAAGTAGTCCAGAAAGACATCATGTTGAAGTGCGGGAACGGCATATCTTCGGCGCCGACTTGGATAGGCAGGAAGTAATTTCCGAACGCGGCGAAGGGCGCGGTAGTAAGCACAAAGAAGACCATGATTGTCGCGTGCATGGTCATCAGCTGCAGGTAGTATTCCGGCGTCATCACCCCGCCAGGAGCGCCGTTGGGCGAAAGCACCTGCAATCCGGGAATCGCTGCGTTGGTCCAGCCAAGATGGATACGCATCAGCCAGGACAGCACCATGCCGGTGATCACCGCGACCAACGCCAGCGCGTAATACTGCTTGCCAATCACCTTGTGATCCAGGCTGAAGACGTGTTTCGAAATAAACGTCGTCGGGGGCCCGTGGTGTGCCGCTGAAGGTGCTGCCGATGTTTCGCTCATGTAACGCTCACCTCACCAGAAAATTGACTTGCTCGACCCGTGCCGATATCCCGATGGGCAGAATCTACTGCGCCGCTTGCTGCTTCTTCATCCAGTCATCGTAGTCTTGCGCCGACACCACGTTCAGAAAGGCCCGCATGCTGTAATGGCCCAGTCCGCACAATTGCGAACAGACGATTTCATACTTGCCAACTTTGGTCGCGGTGAAATGCAAAGAGAGGTCCAGCCCCGGCACAAAGTCCTGATGAATTCTTAGAGCGGGAACGTAAAAAGAATGGCTGACGTCTTTGGCATGCATCAGCAGGTGGATTTCTTTGTTGACGGGAATCGCCATTTCAGCGGTGACCACATCGTCGCGGGACTCAATGTCGTGCTCCGGATCCAAGCCGAAAAGATTCTGGGTTCCTTCGTTGATCAATTCAGGATGGATCTGGCCAAACTTTCCATCCGGGCCGGGATAACGAAAGTAAAAAGCGAACTGTCCGGCCTGCACCTGAATGGGCATGGAGTCCGCCGCGGGTGGCGTGAAATACACCGTCGCCCATGCCTTGGTGCCAAATGCACCGAGAGCCAAAACCTCCGCACCCACCAGAACAACAGCGGCGAGCACCAACCCCCTGGCGCCACCGGGAAAAGTCTTGATCTTCTCGCCCGGGCGGGGACTTGAGAATTTCCAGATGAAGAACGCCAAAATAATCTGCGCGGCGAGAAACGACACACCGGCCTCGATCATGGTGTCGGCCATCTGCGCATCGATCATGTGGCCGTGCGTCGAAACATCAGCCGGCGGCTCCCAGGTATGCATGACCACCGGAATCGCCGATAAAATTGCGATCAGTATGATGGTGACAGCCAGTAATTTGGCCATGATTCATCGCCTCCGACCGAATACGGTGCTACACCGTTCACTTTATTCGAGCTCGAGCAAAAAAGGCCCAGTGATGCCAATGGTCAAAATTCCCGTTGCGAACTTTAGTATGGTTTTGCGGTGAAAACGAAATTCACAGTCTTGGTTTCACTTCCCGTGATCGTCACTTCCTGCGTCTGCGTGCCATAACTCTCGTGCCATGCGGTCAACGTATATTTCCCAGGCGGCAGATTCGGCATCTTGAAATCGCCATTGCCGTCAGACACTGCGTAATGAGAAGTGGTCAGCACCGCAAAGTATCCGTGCATCCACGGATGGATGTTGCACTTCACGGAAATGAATTCCGGCTTGTCATATTTCTCGCTGAGCGGCGGCGTTCCCGGCGGCTGGGACTTGTTCCACTCCCGGTTGATCTTGGCCAGCGGGTGAATGTTGTGGGATGTCTGGTCGTCATTAACGACTTTCAGTTCCTGATTGACTTGAAACGCCAGAACGTGCGGCGTGTAGTGACAGCCCTTCTGATCGAATGTCGCGGGCGATGACGGCGGCGCGGACTCTGAGGGTGCACCCTCGGAGATGTATACCACGACATATTCGAGGGCATTCCCGGGACCGGTGACCGCGCTCTCGGTCAATTGCGGCGTGGCGTGTTGCGCCGCGCAGCTCGGCTCTTTGGACATGTCAATCGGCTTGGCCTTTGCCGGAGTGCCGGTGTATGTCACCTTGCCCGTTACCGTGCCTCCGCCGGGCGCGCCGGTGGTCATGGTTGCTGCCGCGAGTACCGCTACTGTGGCCAAGAAAGCTTGTTGAATTCGCATGCTCTTTTTCCCCCCGAATCTCGATCTTTCAATAATTGCTACTGAACACCGGAACCTGTCGGCGTCTCGTGAATCCGCTGCGTGGCAACGTATTCCGCGCCCTCCTTAGTGGTCATCCACAGCGCGAGTTCCGGACTCTTGTGCGTAACCTGCAGGGTGCGCAAGTAATGCACCAGATCCCAAGCCTCTTCCGGCTTGACCACATCGGCAAAAGACGGCATCGGCGTGCCGTCCACTCCGGTCATGAAAATCTTATAAAGGTCGTGGTTAGTCGTACCGCACTTGAAGCGGGAACCCTGGGAGAAATTATAAGGACGGATCGGTTGGTCGTTGCTGTCGGTAAGTGTGGAAGCCGAAGGACCATCGCCGCGGCCTTCCGGTCCATGACACTTCCAGCATTCCAGCTTGGTGAACAGTTCCTTTCCGTGCTTGATGCTGTCGATGGTCAACGCCGGCTCGGCAGGGACGTTGATCGGCTCGCCAGCCTTTTCGGTCTTCCAGCGTTGTGAGAAGGTCTTGATGAAGGCCACCAGATCGGCGCGGTTTTGCGCGGTGAGCGCGATCCACGACGGCATGTTCGAATTGTTGATGCCGCGGACCAGAGTGTTATACAGATCTTCGTCGGTCGGAAGGGTGCCGGTCGGCGTCGAGCGGCATTTGAAAGTAGCCGCCACGAAATTGCGTGGCAATATATTTAGGTATGGCCCGTTTTCACCGCCTCCGTCGCCACGGAAGCCGTGGCAGCCCCAGCAATACCGGTAATAGAGTTCCTTGCCGGTGCTGGCGTTCCCAGTGTACCTGCCAATATGCGACTGCCCCTGTTGGGCCGAGACGCCGACTGGCAAAGCGAGAACGGCAAGAATTGCGACGCTCAGGATTTGCGACTTCGTAATTTTTGTCAGGTTCATGTTTTTACCCTTAGAAGTCGAAGTCGAAGCCAAACATCAGGCTGCTGCCAGTTAGATCCTGCCCGGTGACTGGTGAAGTGCCGCGCTGCCGAACCCAGGAATATTCGCTGTGATAGGCGAATCCGGCGCGCGTGGAAATGAACGGGTAGTAGCGAAAGCCGAAGGTGACGGCGTCGATGTTGCCAAAGTCGGTCGAAGGCACGCTGACTCCTGGCACGAATCCCACGCCTGCCACAACCGGCAGCGCCTGCTGAGTCATGCGAATCGCTTCGTATCGGTTAATTAAGATTATCTGAGGACTATAGGTGTAATGGGTTTCAATCAGGGCACCGTTCCAAGTCGGATTCCGTGCGCCAGTTGGCAAAGCTTGATTTGCCGCGGTATTGGTCCCTAGGTAAGCGCTGTCAGAACCGTGGAAGTACATCGTGGTGAAATCAAGTTTCTTGAAATACCACATGCCGATCAATCCAAGCCGATAGTAACCCTTGTTTCCGATTCCGGTGCCAGGCACCGGAGCTCCACCTTCGTTCAGTTGGTAGTACGTAGGAGCCTGTCCAAAGTAGGCGAAGGCGCCCACCCGCTGCACCCCCAGCCCTCCGACTTCAAAGGCCTGGCTGCCGGCAAGGAACGTGTCATAGCCGCGACTCGTCGGCAACGTTGGATTCCCATCGGTCGAGCTCAACACCGCGGCGGAAAGACGTGTCCGATCGTCTTTCGAATGGCCCATCCATTCGGCGCCGATTTGGTTGTTACCGATGCCGGTGGTAAAAAATCCCGGATTCTCGGTGGCCGGCTGGAAGTGATAGTTCTGGTAAAATCCGCCGTGGCTGGAAATCGTCAGAATGCGCTTCTCCGAAAGCAGATTGTCCAGTTCGAATTTGCCGAGCTTTACGTTGATCCAGCTGCTGCCCGCCAGATTATCAAGCCGCGCCATCACCGTTTCGAAGTGGAAGTTACCGAGAGGGTCGGACGACGGAAGAAGATAGAACGAAATGTTCTTGGCGACCGTGCCCCCGGTGTGGAAGTCCAAGCCGCTATAGTCAAACCCGTGCGCGGTGTAATTCGCCTCAATTTGCCCACCAGTCGTGCTGGTGGGATCGTCGACTTGGAGGCGGTTGGTATTTTCACGGTGCCAGAAGGTCGTCATACGGAAGGTTACCGGCCAGTATGCAGGCTGTTGGTAGATCGGGGCGTCGCGATCGTTCATCAGCTGATAGCCGTTGTCCTTGAACATTTGACCGAAAGGGCTCAACTTTGGCCATGCCTCGTGGCACGACGAACAGGGCATGCCGTACTTACGCGCAAAGGCTGGAATTGCACGAACGTTTACCACCGGGGCGGCCTTCACCGCATTTCCGGACATCAAAGCAATCACAACGAGCGGACACAGCGTCGCGAGAAGTGAGGCGAGTCCCGCGACATATCCTCTCCTCTTAGCGTGGCGCTGAGCACAGACGTGATCAGACATGCAGCCTCCTAAATAAAAAAAAACAACTGCCAGAACTTTCTAATTTCTGGGTGCCGCGGAATGTCCGGACGGACACGCACCGTAGAGTCGAGACGGTAATCGGGCGCATGGGCGTCGCACCCGGACGAACTAGACGAAGGTTGAGAATCGTTGAGCACATCAAATTCGAGAGTCAACCTCCTCCCGGTTCGTCTCGGGAGAGCCTCTGGTTGACAGCTCCGTGACCAACTGTTTACAAAATTTTTACAACTGCAAAACTCGGGCATCATATTGTTGCCGGTTTGCGATTGCAAGTGGAAAATTAAAATTTTCGATAAGGCTTAGCAAAATCTCGCTATGGCGGGCACTAGTACTCTCCCATAAAATTCCCTTTGGCCCGCTGCAAGTTTTCCCGATGCCTTAACCTATCGTGGCACGATAGGCTTGCGCTTCCGCGATTCCCTTCGAGGGCAAGAGTTGCCAACTCTTCCGTAGTAGGCAATAATTCCGACGCTTTATCGTCAGCACGCTAGGAATAGGGTCTCGTCGAATTTCTATGCTTTCTGCATTACGTCCCCATCATTCACGCCGCAATCTCCAGCAAAGTTTCCGCATTCCCCGTCTCTTAGCAAGTGATAGCGCGATCAAGCGAGTGATCATCGCGGCGTTAACTTATCTGCTCGCTGCTCTGTCGCTGTTTCCTGCTGACAAATCCCGGGCTCCGTCATTTAGCGCGGTGCTCGAGGGGAAGGAACTCGACGTCGTTCAAGCCGTGGAAGCAGTGGTCAGCGATACCGTGATTCACGGAACCTATGTCTACGATCGGGTGCAAACCCTAACCGGCGCCGAAGAAGCAAAGTCCTCGAGTGCCTTTGCCAACCGGGCTGGAGGCGGGCGGGTCTACTACAAGGTCTATCAGAACGCCCTTTCACCCCGGAATTTCAAGGACAGCGCGGATCAGGGCACGATCACGGTCCGTTATGTCATCATCAACGAAGCTCCGGACCGCTTCCGCATTCAAATCGACGCGGTCTATGTCGAAAACGCGCACCGCACGGTTCACCCTTCCGACGGAATCGTGGAGTCCAGCGAATTCAAGGAAATCGCCGAACGCTTGCGCGCCATTCAGTTGCAGGAGCAGCGCGACACCGAGGCTAAGGCGCGCATCGATTCGCAAATTGCCGCCAAACAGGAGTTGCTGCGGCGCCGCCAGCAAGAAGTTACCAAGCTTGCCGACGCGGAATCTTCCGCCGAGGATCTGACGAAGCGCATCCAGGATCTGCGCCACAGAGTGGAAATGCGCGTCGCCGCCGATAGCGCCCCGGTAAAGTCCGCGCCGTTCGAAGGCGCCGCAACTTTACTCTCATTGAAGAAATCGACCGATGTAGTCGTAATGATTCTCACACCCTATTGGCTCGGTATCGAAACCGCTGATGGGCATCGCGGTTGGATTCGCAAGGAACAGCTGGTTCCCCTGCCGTGAGCCAAACCATTCACAAACTATCGCGGAGCTGGCGCGCGTTGTTGTTCACCGTCGCCGCTTCTTTGTCGTTAGCCTCCGGCGTTCGCGCCCAGAATGATCCGATTGAACGTACGTTCACCGAGCCTCGTGCCGACGTCGAAAAAGCCGTAACCGCGGCCAAGGCAAGTTCCAGTGGCAAATTGCCCGCGCTCGAGGGCTTTGTCGGCCAGACCCAATTTCCCGTCGAGCGCTACGAACGCGCCTACTATCAATGTCTGTTTCAAGTCATGCCAGCCCTCACCGGCGAGACCACCGTCCGCGTCACCGCGAAAATCACCGCGTGGTACGCCGATCCCGATAAACAAAAATCCGGCTACGAAATTCTCCCGTCCAACGGCCGTCTGGAAAATGACGCTCTGGACCGGGTTGAGGAAATCCTTGGCGGACCGGCAGCCAGCTCTTCCAAAGCAGAGCTGCAGACGCCTCCCAAATACAACTTGTCGATCGGGCCAGCCATTCCGCGCGGCTCGCTCGCTGGCAAACCTTCCAGCGCAACCTCCGCCGATTCCAGGCCGCCCGTCGGAGCGACCGCTTCCACTCCCGCGACCGAAGCTGAAATCCAGGAGCTGCGAAACAAACGTGCCGCCGCGGAAAAGCGCGTGCAACAGCTCAACAACGCGCTGCAAAATCTGCAGGAACTTTTCGACAATCAGTCCAAACCAAACGATCTAGTCGCCGTCAAGAAAAGCGGAACCTCGGTGTACCCGCGGCCGGAGGAAACCGCCAAGCCGCTGTTCGCCGCAACTGCGAGGGACCAGTTCGAAATGATCGACTTGCGCGGCGAATGGGTGCACGTGCAGATTTCCGGCGAATCGCGCGGCTGGATCCGCAAGGAACAGTTGGAATTCCCGGAAGATTTCCCGTCACCGTCTACCATTCCGGCGATCGCCGCGTCCAAAGCACCCGATCTCTTCCACATTGTCCGTGAAGAGACTGGCTCTTTCCCCGGAAACTGGGAGCCATTGCGCGGCAAGCCGGTCAAAATATATTCGGTGCAACCGCTGCAGTCGCCGACCCTCGAAACGACTCCGCGCGAAAAACGCGCCTTCGTGAAGGAACTCCTTCTCCGCGCCTGGAAGGCTCGTTCGCCCTCGGACGCGGCAACCGCAGGAGTGGTGGTCGTGTTTGACTCAGTGGACGGCGGGCTGGCCGCTGCCACTTTCGCATTTCTCCAGGAGTGGCAGGACGGCAAAATCTCCGAAGCCGCTTTCTGGCAATCGTGTTCGCTCGATCCTCCCGAAGCGTTTTCTGCCAGCGGCAAGAACGAGTGACCGCGTCGCCAGCGCATTTCCGCTTTTCGTTACACATTGTCGCGCAGGGCCCACCTGCTCTTCCGTGTATCATAAGGAATAGAGCAGTTGGACTCGCACCACCGTCCAGCTGACTGTCAATTCGCAAATTTTCATGGCTGAAATCACCACTCTTCGGGAAGCGATTGCCGCGCTGGTGCGCGACGGAGATTGTGTCGCCATGGAAGGCTTCACTCACCTTATCCCTTTTGCCGCAGGGCACGAAGTCATCCGTCAGCAGCGCAAGAATCTTACGCTTGTTCGCATGACCCCCGACGTGATTTACGATCAACTCATCGGCGCAGGTTGTGCAAAAAAACTCATCTTCTCCTGGGGTGGAAATCCCGGTGTCGGTTCCCTGCACCGCTTGCGCGACGCGGTCGAGCACGATTGGCCGGCTCCACTGGAAATCCAGGAGCACGGACACGGCGACCTCTCGAATGCCTACGTTGCCGGCGCTTCGAATCTCCCGTTCGCGGTGTTGCGCGCCTACGCCGGCTCCGATCTCCCCAAGCACAACGATAAAATCAAATTCATTCAGTGCCCGTTCACCGGAGAGACGCTTGCCGCGGTTCCATCGGTACGACCCGACGTCACCATAATCCACGCGCAAAAAGCCGACCGCAAAGGCAACGTCCTCTTGTGGGGAATTCTTGGCGTGCAAAAAGAAGCGGTACTCGCCGCGAAAAAAGCTATCGTTACCGTCGAAGAAATCGTCGACGACTTGAACGCATGGCCTAACGCCTGCATTCTTCCCCGCTGGACCAACTCGGCCGTCTGCTGCATCCCCGGCGGCGCCGCGCCTTCCTATGCGCACGGCTACTACGAACGCGACAACCGTTTCTACCTGGCATGGGACGCCATCGCCAAAGATCGCACCACTTTTCAAAACTGGATCAAGGCTCACGTCCTCGACACGGCTGATTTCGACGAGTACCGCCGCGTTCTTCAGGAATCGAACTCGCAGGGTGTGCGATGACCACCGCCCTCGCCTACTCCACCAGCGAAATCATGACCATCGCCGCCGCGCGCCTGCTCAAGAACGGTGCCGTCTGTTTTGTCGGCATCGGACTGCCCTCCACCGCTGCCAATCTTGCTCGCCTCACTCACGCTCCGGACATCGTCCTGATCTACGAGTCCGGCCCGATCGGCGCAAAGCCTCCGGTGCTTCCGCTCTCCATCGGGGACGGCAATCTTGCCGAAACCGCCGACACCGTAGTCTCCACGCCGGAAATTTTCCGCTACTGGCTGCAAGGCGGCCGCGTGGACGTCGGATTTCTCGGCGCCGCGCAGATCGATCGCTTTGCAAACATCAACACCACGGTCATCGGCGATTACAAAAAACCTCACACCCGTCTTCCCGGAGCCGGTGGCGCTCCGGAAATCGCCAGTTGCGCCGGCGAAGTTGTTCTGGTTCTCAAGCAATCCGCGCGCGCTTTCGTCAAGAAACTCGACTTCGTCACTTCCGTCGGTCACCTCGACGGCGGCGATGCTCGCCAACGTCTGCGTCTTCCCGGCAAAGGGCCGGTCGCGGTGGTGACCGATCTCTGCCTAATGCGGCCCGATCCAGTGACCAAAGAACTCACAGTCACCCAGCTCCATCCCGGTATCACCAGGGACCAAGTCGCAGTAGCAACCGGCTGGAACATTCATTTCGCGCCACAGCTTTCCGAAACTCCGGCGCCCACTTCCACCGAACTTGAAACATTGCGCGATCTCGAACGGCGCAGCAAACTCGCGCACGGCAATCTGACGGGGGCAGGTGCCGGCTCCGCTTAGGGCCTGCTCTGTAAAAGAAATGAAAACTGTTTTTCTTTGCGATGCAGTTCGAACCCCGATTGGGCGCTACGGCGGCGCACTCTCTTCCGTTAGGACCGACGACCTTGCCGCCATTCCCATTCGCGCGCTGACCCAGCGCAATTCGAACGCCGACTGGAATCAGTTCGACGAAGTCATTCTTGGTTGCGCCAATCAGGCTGGCGAAGACAATCGCAACGTCGCGCGAATGGCGCTGCTTCTCGCCGGTGTCCCCGAGACAGTTCCGGGATCGACTGTGAATCGCCTGTGCGCTTCCGGCATGGAAGCCGTAGGCTCCGCCGCCCGCGCCGTCGCGGCTGGTGAATTGGATTTCGTCATTGCTGGCGGTGTCGAGTCCATGTCTCGCGCGCCTTTTGTGATGGGCAAATCGGATACTGCGTTTTCACGCAGCGCGGAAATCTTCGACACCACCATCGGCTGGCGCTTCATCAATCCGCTGATGAAAAAACAGTACGGCGTGGACTCCATGCCGGAAACCGCGGAAAACGTCGCCCAAGAATTCTCCGTCTCGCGTGAAGATCAGGACGCCTTTTCACTGCGCAGCCAGCAGCGCGCCGCGCGCGCTCAAGCCAGCGGATTTTTCGAAGAGGAAATCGTTCCAGTTGAAATTCGCGGGAAAAAGGGACCCACCATCATAGCGATCGACGAACATCCGCGCCCTGACGCCACGCTCGAAGCGCTGGCCAAGCTCAAGCCCGCGTTTCGAACGCCCGGAACCGTCACCGCGGGCAACGCATCCGGCGTGAACGACGGTGCCGCCGCAATTATCGTCGCCTCGGAGGAAGCCGTTAAGCGTCACGGACTCACTCCGCGCGCGCGCTTTCTCGGCATGGCAGCTGCCGGAGTTCCGCCGCGCATCATGGGCATCGGCCCGGTGCCCTCGACCAAAAAACTTCTCGCGCGCCTCAATCTTTCCATCGCCGATTTTGATTTTATCGAGTTGAACGAAGCATTCGCCGGCCAGTCGCTCGCCTGCTTGCGCCAGCTCGGCCTCGCCGACGATGCGCCGCACGTCAATCCCAATGGTGGAGCCATCGCGCTCGGCCATCCGCTCGGCATGAGCGGCGCGCGGTTGATCTTGACGGCGGTTCATCAACTACAGAACACGCAAACCAAGCGAGCCTTGGCGACAATGTGTGTCGGCGTAGGCCAAGGCCTTTCGTTCGCGATCGAACGCGTCTAGCGCGCCAGAAGAATCCTCGTCCAGTCGCCGACTATTTTCGCTGACTCGTGAACCGCCCCACCAATTCCTTTAGCGAAGTCTCCATCTGCGCGAGTTCCGCCTCCGCCTTTTGCGTGTCCGGCGCTCCGCCCGCTGCAATGGCGCTACGACGCAGCACTCTCAGCTTAGAATTGATAGCTAATCGTGCCGTAGACGGTTCGCGGAGCCCCCGGATAGGCGTTCACGTACCCACCCGTCGGCGTGCCGAAGTAGCCGCCGCTGGAGATGTACTCCCATTCGTTATACTGCGAGTTGAATAGGTTCATCATGTAAACGCCTAGATTGAACCTCTTGACAGGCACGGTAAAAGAAAGGTTCGTCGTCGTGTAGGACGGCATTGTCTGGGTGCTGGGAGCGCCGGTAAGGTTCGAGAAAAGGTGTTGCGAGCCGGTATGCTGGATCCAAAAGCGGGGCTCGACGACCACACGCTCGTTGTGCTCGATTCCGTAATAGAACCCGGCATTTAGGGTGACATTGGGAACATAGGAAACGGGGAGGTCGTTGTAGGACGTGCAGGTGATTCCCTGCGCGGCGCATTCCGCGAGGCTCGGACCTCCCACGATGTAATTTGTAAACTTCGCCGCTTCGCCGGCGAAGTTAAAGAAAATGTGGAGATTGCGGTAGGGGTCGTCGTCGAAGAAGGCATCCACGCCATGGTAGGTGGAGTTGCCGCCGCCCGAAACCTCTAAGCCAGCCGCCGTTTCAAAATCGATCTCCTGTTTGGTGTAATCCAAGTGAAAGTAATCGACTCCCAAGATGAAATTCTTGAGCGCCGGGGCATTCCGGAAATGCACCTTGACGCCGACTTGACTGTATGCGCCCTTCGCCAGCGAGTAAAATGCCGGGTCCACGCTCTGGAACATTCCGCCGCCACCGCCGAGGGCCGGGGAACGATACTCCACGTCATAGCCGCCGTAAACAGTCAGCCACTGATAGGGCGTCACGGCGACGTTGATCGACGGTTCCACCGCCGACCGGCTCTGATGCGACCCGCACAGAGAACCCTGGTCGTTTAGGTTGGGGACCCCGAAGAGGTCAAAGTAAGGATCAATTTTCTGACCCTGAGCGGGGGTATCTCCACTTGGAGGGATTGGGTACAGCGAGCAATGGGTACGCAACACTACACCTGGGGTCAACGTAAAGTCGTGTTGGGCTTGGTCGCTATAGCTCGTCCCGAACCCAACCACGCGCACGCCGGGGGTGATGTGAATTTGCGGTATTGGATGAAAATCGTCCTGCGCGAAAAACGAAACGTCATCCTGCTGGAAGTAGCCGGATCGAATCTTCCCTCCGATATTGGCTAAGCCGATAGAGCCGTTTCCACCCTGCGAGTAATCAAAGAAATTGTTGCGGCTATTGTAGATTTCATGAAGGAGATAGCCGCCAAACTTGACGGTGTTCCAGGGTAGGACTTTGGTCAGACTGACTTCGTCCCCGAAGATATTGCTATGCGGGTTATTGTACTCGTTGACTTGTCCGGTTCCGCCGCTGCTCGGAAGAAAGTCGTTGTTGCGCCGATGCAACCGGCGGATATGGTCATACCAGGTCATGTTCTGGAGGGTGGTGGTATCGTCCAACAGAAGATGCTCACGCGCGTAGACCATAGCCAGTTCGTTTGTGTCGTACTTGTTATAAGCCTCGAACGGCAAGGAGCTATAAAAGCCGGTGGTCGCCTGGCTGAAGGACGAACCATTCGGCTCGAGGACGTGCTGGTCGGTGACCGGAATTACCGTTGGACGGTAGCCGCCCCCCTTGGCGTAGTAGGCGCCAAAGGCCAAGCTGCCGGCGGCAAACGATTTGACGGTCTTGCCGAACGCTGACCCATTCCTGGTGGAGTTGGCAAATCCGTCCGGCGCTGCTCGATAATCGTCGCCATCACCGACGCCGCCGCCGACCACCGTCGACCAACCATGGAAGCTCCCCGTGCTCATGACGAAAGCGATGTTTCTCTGGTTGAACTCCCCATAGGTGGCGGCGACGCTGGCGTGAATAGTCTCCGTGGGCTGAATTGGAGTGAATTCCACTCGTCCGCCGACGTCGGTGTACCAGCGGGCATCCGGGGTGCCGGGCCCGTAGGTTACATCCAGGTTTTGCATCAGGAGGTTCTGCGGCACCGTCGCCGACTGCCACAAGCCTGTCGCTGGGTCGGCAACCGGAACGCCGTCATAGGTGATGCCGAGAGAACCGGGAGCCGTAAAGCTGGTCGCCTCGCCCGCCCAGCCTTGCTGGATTCCATTTAATAAGATCGAGTATTTAGTGGCGCCGGTCTCTCCGTAGCCGATCACGTTGGCTCCCGGCGTGGACTGAATCATCTGCGCCCCACCGGCCACCGGTCCAGCGGCATCCAATTGTTTCCGATCGAGCACCCGAACCGTCTGGTCAGACATCATTACGTCTTCCCTGGTAGGCACCGGCTGGGCTTCGGGTACAACCGTGCCGCGAACCACCACGCTCTCCTCTAGCGCCGCCACTGTCAAGGTGGCGTTAGCGGTCACTGACGCCTGCGTAGCCAGCGACACCCTTTGCGTGAACGACTGGAAACCCGCCTTCTCAATGACAACGAGCTGCGGATTGGAAGGCACGCGACTGAAGGTGTATTGGCCGTCCTGGCCAGTCGTCGTGTGGAGTACCTTTTGCGTTGCTAGATCCGTCAGGGAGACGGCTGCGTCAGGAATCACGTCTCCTGCGGGGTCCACCACTCTCCCTGTAACGACGCCGACACCTTGGGCGGCGCAGATCGTGCAGATGGTCATGGCACAGAGCACAACGAAAACGCTGAATGCGGGTAAGGTTCTTGTCAAAGGAATCCCTTTCTGACGATCGGATTTGGTTATGTGGTTCATAAACAAAAAAAATGCTTTCAGAGTTGACGGTGTGAAACATCCTCAAGGAACCTGGATATTCTTATGGAAAAATTACGTTCGGATTAACGGAAGAAAAACTGAACATTACAAACAGTTGTCCGCGAGGACCGTCACCCGCGCCTAGCAATGGCTCGCGTTTCAGCCTGATCGAAGAACGTTTGCGTGTTGGAATCGACGGGGATATCGCCCATATCTGTCGCGCCAATTAGCGAATCCTCGAATGCAAAGTGGATGCCTATCGCTTCCTGTTGGCCTTCGCGCCTCAACCCGCGGGAAGTGTTCCCGTCACCGTCGAGGCGGGAAAAGCAAAATTCTAAAGATCTACTTTCGCAAAAGAAAACGAATCACCCGCTCCGAGAGCGGGCCATACGGCGGCCGCAGAAACGTCAGCGAGCTCCACCGGCTCTGCATCAGCACTCCCTTTTTTTTGGAAAATGTTTCGAATCCAGCTTTTCCGTGGTACTGGCCCATCCCGCTCGCGCCCACTCCTCCAAACGGCAGGTCGTTTTGCGCGACGTGATAAATCACGTCGTTGATGGTTACCCCGCCCGATACTGTAGTCTGCAAAACGCGGTCCACCCGCCGCGAATCGTGATCAAAATAATAAAGGGCCAGTGGACGCTCATGATCGCTGACATACCGCAGCGCCGCCTCGATTTCGCGAAAAGTCATCACCGGCAGGATCGGCCCGAAAATCTCTTCCTGCATCGCCAGCATCCCGTCATTGACATCCTGCAGAATCACCGGCGGAAAAACCCGGTTTTCTGCGTTGCAGCCCTCCGCTTTTTCTCCCAACGAAATCACTTTCGCTCCTCGCGCCGCCGCGTCTTTCACGTAATTGCTCAGCCGCTCATAATGCGGCGCATTGATAATCCGTGAGTAATCAGGATTGCCGGCCCATTTCGGATAGAGCCGCCGTACAACTTCTCCCGCCACCTTGACGAATTCCTGCTCCTGCGACTCGTGCACAAAAACGTAATCTGGCGCCAGGCAAGTTTGTCCGGCGTTGTACAGCTTCCCGGTAAGAATTCGCTCGACCGCCATAGCCAGAGGAAATTCCGGATGAATGATGGCCGGACATTTTCCGCCCAGCTCCAGCGTCACTGGCGTCAAATTCTCGCTTGCCGCCCGCATCACCAATTTTCCGACTCGCGTCGATCCGGTAAAAAGCAAATGGTCGAATGGCAGCGCCGCAAACTCTGCGGCCACCTTCGCGTCGCCGGTCACCACCGCGATGTACTCCTCCGGAAACGCGTCCGCAATGATTTTCTGCAGAAGTGCCGCGCTTGCCGGCGCAAGTTCCGAAGGTTTCAACAATGCATGATTTCCAGCGGCGATCGCGTCCACCAGCGGCGAAAGCACCAGAAAAATCGGATAGTTCCATGCCCCGATGATGCCGATCACTCCCAGCGGCTGGTACACAATCCGCGCCGTCGCTGGGAAAAAGTTGATTCCCGCGCTGACTCTACGCGGATTCATCCATTCCGCCAGATGCCGCCGGGTGTGCCGGATCGCATCAATCAGTGGCGCCAACTCCAGCGCCAGCGTCTCCTGCCGCGCGCGCCCGCCGAAATCCGCGTTCACCGCCTCAACAATTTCCCTTTGCCGGTCAATCACCGCTGCTTCCAGCAATTTCAGCGAAGCCATCCGCCGGTCATAGTCCGGCGTCGCATGGCGAAACGCCGCTCGCTGCCGCGCCAGCAGTTCCCGCAGCGCCGGGGCCGGCTCGCTACGCACCGTCTCATTTCGAACAGTAGCCATTTCGCTCATGCTCAGCAAGAATTCTCAGTGCTCGCGCAAAACTGCGGGATTCATTCCAACCAGTCTTAGTCGTTTACTCCCGGAATTTCAACCGGCATCCGCTTGCTCATTTCGAATCGATGTGTTTCACGGCTTGTTCCTGCAAAGGATCGTTCATGTCCAAGTCGCCTCGCATCGCGGTCATCGGTAGCGCGAATACCGATCTCACCACCTTCGCGGACGCCTTTCCGCGCCCGGGCGAGACCATTTTCGGAAAGAATTTTGACCTGGGCTTTGGCGGCAAAGCCGCCAATCAAGCGGTCGCCGCGCGGCTCGTTGCTGGCCAGCGCCGAAAAAATGCAAGTTATCGCTCCGTTCGAAGTCACTCCAACAGACACCACCGGCGCAGGCGATGCCTTCATCGGCAGCTTTTCGGTATTTCTCGCAGAAGGCCTGCCCGAAAAAGAAGCGCTGTCGCCCGCCAATCTTTACGCCGCGCTTTCCACCACGCGGGTCGGCACCCAGAAGTCTTTTCCCACACGCACCGAACTTGCAGAAGAGTGGAGCCGCCGCGCTAAGCCGTAAATTTTGGGGAACAACGAAGCTATGCAACACAAATCGGCCCGGTGCCGAGGTAGACCATCAAACATGCGGCGCCGACGTTCTGCACGAAAACGCAGGAGTCCGAAATGACGCCCGCGACTAACAGATTACGGAAAACTGTTACTCGAGGGGGTCGTCACAGATTTGGGGAAGCTGTCGGCTTCATCTCTCCGCTGTTGTGGCTTAGGCTGAGATATTTCGTCCGTGCAATCGAGGCA
>Ga0070733_10001737_pt1 | contig 16044 bp, 12 predicted proteins | sample Coa_R1_9_FD_66450 | JGI IMG/M metagenome (GOLD analysis project Ga0070733, IMG submission 66450) | Surface soil microbial communities from Centralia Pennsylvania, which are recovering from an underground coalmine fire - Coalmine... | ecosystem: Environmental > Terrestrial > Soil > Unclassified ... | reverse complement strand
CCGGAGCCGTGTCTTCCACCGTCGCGCCGTGGTCCAGCAAAGTCTTGGCCGCGTCGATCTGATTATTCAGCACGGCGAACAGCAGCGGAGTGTAGCCGCCCTTGGACTTCGCGTGCACGTCCGAACCAAATTCGATTAACATCGCTTCGGCGGCTGCGTTGCCTTGACCCGCAGCCCACATCAACGCAGTTTGACCCTTGTAAGGCTCAGTCACGTTGACCTTCGCGCCGTGGGTCAGCAGTACCTTGATCGCATCCACGTTGCCGTTGCGCGATGCCGTCATCAGCGCCGTCTCGCCCTCTTCCGAAGTGGCGTTCGCATCGGCGCCCGCCTGCAACAGGCGCTCGATCATGGCCGCGTTTCCGTTCTCGCAAGCCAGCGCCAGTGGAGTAATCTTGTAGCGCGTCGAGCCGTTTACGTTCGCCCCCGCACCCAGCAGCAAATTCGCGATCTCAAGATTATTCCCGTCCACTGCCCAATCCAGTGGTGTGGAGCTGTCGGACGCCGCGGCGTTCACGTCGGCCTTCTTCGCGAGCAGGGCCTTGACCGCAGCCGCGTCGCCCTTCTTGACGGCGTCGCTCAACTGCGATTCCGCAGTCGGAGCCGGCGCGGCCGAGCACATCGCGCCCGCGGCCAGCGCCATCGCGAACCACTTGTAAACGGTCATGGTTTAAGCCTCCGCGGCCCGATTTTCAAAGCCGCTTGCAATGCTGCATACAACATATCATACTAACTTAGCAATGGGGCTTAAGCGTCGAGGAATCATATCGTTGAGCGCCGGTGTGACGGCGCTGCTGTGGGCCGCGAGCCTCGCGCGCCCGCAGGCTCCGGCGTCCCGGCAAACCGCCGAGGCCACCATCAACGAATATTGCTCGGATTGCCACAGCGCCCAAGTCAAAACCGCCGGCGTCGTGCTCGATCCCGCGGCGCTCGCTCAACCTGGCGATCACGCCGAGCTCTGGGAGCGGGTCATTCGCCAGCTCGCCGCGAAATCGATGCCGCCCGTCGGCAACCCTCGTCCCGACGACGCCACATACAACCAGTTCAGGGCTTATTTAGAAACTGCGCTCGATCGTGCCGCTGCCGCCAAGCCGAATCCCGGCGAGCTGCCCAATCTTCATCGCCTCTCCCGCACCGAATATCGCAACGCCATCCGCGACCTTCTCGCGCTCGACAATCTGCCGAAGGAGATGGACTTCACGCTGCTGCTGCCCGCCGACAATTCCGCCAGCGGCTTCGACAACATCGCCGACCTGCTGTACGTCTCGCCCGCAACGATGGAGCGCTATCTCGACGCCGCCACCAAGATCAGCCGTCTGGCCGTCGGCGATCCGCAGATTCCGGTGATGGTGAACATTCACCAGCTTCCTCTCGAAGAGCCTCAGGATTCGCGCGTCGAGGAGCTGCCTTTCGGAACCCGAGGCGGCATCGCCATCCGCAGCTACTTTCCTCTCGATGCCGATTACGACTTCCAACTGGACCTCGCCGGATCGGCGCGCCAGCAGCACGACCTCGAGATCAGTGTGGACGGAGCGCGTGTGCAGCTTGTGCCGGTCGGCGGCGCAGGCGGCGGGGGCGGCCGAGGCGGTCGCGGTGGTGGTGGAGGCCGAGGCGGCGGCACACCGAATCAATTTCGCATTCCCGTGAAGGCCGGCCCGCACCTGATCGGCGTGACCTTCGTGCAGATCACCGAGGCTTTGGAAGAGGGCACTCTGCGTCCCCGCCAGCGCAGCCGAGGATCGCAGCCCGCGATCGCCTCGGTCACGATTCGCGGACCCTATAACGGCAAAGGCCCCGGCGATACGCCCAGCCGCGAGCGCATCTTCACTTGCCATCCCGAAAACGCTGCCGCCGAAACTCCTTGCGCGAAGCAGATTCTATCTACCTTGATGCGACGCGCCTACAAGCGCCCCGTCATCGATCAAGACGTAGCCGCCCTACTGCCTTTCTATGAGAAGGGCCGCAAGGAACGCGATTTCGATCTGGGCATCCAGACGGCCATCGAACGTCTTCTTGTCAGTCCGCAGTTTCTGTATCGCATCGAGCGCGACCCTGCGGTGCCGCTGGGCGCGGTTCATCCGGTGAGTGATCTCGAACTCGCCTCGCGCATCTCCTTCTTCATCTGGAGCAGCATTCCGGACGACGAGCTCTTGACTGCGGCCACCTCCGGCAAACTGCGGCAACCCGAAGTTCTTGCTCAGCAAGTCCGCCGCATGCTCGCGGATTCACGCTCCGAATCGCTGGTCACCAACTTCGCCGCGCAATGGCTCTACCTGCGCGACGTCGAAGTCAAGAAGCCGGATCTATTTCTGTTCTGGGGCTTCGATGAAGGCCTGCGCCAATCCTTCGAAAAGGAAACCGAGCTGTTCCTCAATAGCATCCTCCGCGACGGACGTAAAAGCGTCCTGGATCTGCTGACCGCGAACTACACCTTCGTCAATGAGCGGCTCGCCAAGCACTACGGCATTCCCAACATCGCGGGAAGCGAATTCCGCCGCGTCGAGCTTCCCAAAGACAGCCCCCGAGCCGGACTGCTGGGGCAGGGAAGTATCCTGACGCTGACGTCGTATTCCACGCGGACCTCGCCGGTGTTGCGCGGCAAATACGTTCTCGAAAATCTGCTGGCATCCGCTCCGCCCCCGCCGCCGGGCAATGTTCCGTCGCTCAATACCGAAGGCGAAAAGGGCGGCGAGCCTCCGTCCCTCCGCGACGCCATGGTGCAGCATCGCGCCAATCCCGCCTGCGCCAATTGCCACGCGCGCATGGACCCGATCGGATTCGCGATGGAGAATTTCGACGCCATCGGCCAGTGGCGCGACACGGACCTCGGCAAGCCCATCGATGTTTTGAGCACGCTATCGGACGGCACCGTCGTCAACGGCATCGCCGGAGTAAAGCAATTGATCCTGCGCGATCCGGATCGATTTGTCGGCGCGCTGACCGAGAAACTCCTGATGTACGGCATCGGCCGCAACGTCCAGTATTACGACCAGCCGGCCGTGCGCAAGATTGTCCATGAAGCCGCCGCGAGCAACGATACGTTCGCGTCGCTGGTGCTGGGTGTGGTCCAGAGCGCCCCGTTTCAAATGAGAGCCGCTAAGATGGAAACGAAGGCAGAGGGAAAGAAACCATGACGTTCATAACCAGGAAGTCCTTGGCCCGCAGAACCATGTTGAAAGGCCTGGGGGCGGCGGTCGCGCTGCCTGTGCTGGATTCGATGGTTCCGGCGCTGACCGCGCAAACCGCGCCGACGCCTCGCCTGGGCTGGGTGTACGTTTCCCACGGCGTGATCTTCGATCAATGGAAGCCCACCAAGATCGGCAAGGATTTTGAGCTGACGCCCAACCTGAAGCCCCTCGAAAAGTTGAACGGTCAGTTCAACATCCTCACCGGCCTGTCGCATCTGGAGGCCGACACCAAGGGCGACGGCAGCGGCGACCATACTCGCGCCGCGGCAGCCTGGCTCACCGGCGTCCACGCCTATGACCGCACGCGGCCCGGCGTCGAAGTGAAGCTCGCCACCACCGCCGACCAGATCGCTGCGCACACGCTCGGCAAGAATTCGCCGGTTCCGTCGCTTGAGCTCACCGTCGATACGGCCTCGCAAGGCTCCTGCGATTCGGGCGATTGCTTCTACGTCAACACCATTTCCTGGCGCAATGAGACCACGCCCAACATGACCGAGAATCATCCTCGCGTCGTTTTTGAGCGCCTCTTCGGCGACGGCGGCACCAGCGCGCAACGCCTGGCGCGGGCGCAAAAAGAAGGCAGCATTCTCGACTCCGTGATGCAGGAGACCCAGAGCCTCGCGGGCACTCTGGGCAATAGCGACCGCGGCAAGCTCAACGAATATCTCGATTCGGTTCGCGATATCGAGCAACGCATTCAGGGCGCCGAAAAGCAAGGCGCAACCGAAGGCTTCGAACTGCCGGATCGTCCCATCGGCATCCCCGATAGCTTCGAAGCGCACACCAAGCTGATGTTCGATCTGCAAATCATGGCGTACCGCGCGGATCTCACCCGCGTTGCCAGCATGATCATCGCACGCGAGCTGAGCGGCCGCACCTACCCGATGATCGGCATCCCCGGGCAGCATCACTTGATCTCTCATCATCGCGACGACAAGGAGCTGGTGTCGCAGAAGGCGCGCATCGACACGTATCACGTCCAGATGCTGGCGTACTTGCTGGAAAAGATGGCGGCCACGCCGGATGGCGACGGCTCGCTGCTGGATCACAGCCTGATCATGTACGGCAGCGGCATGGGCAACGGCAATCTGCATCGCCACACCGATCTGCCCATCCTGCTGGCCGGAAAGCTCGGCGGCAAATTCCAGACCGGTTATCACTACGATTACAAGATGGACACGCCCATGGCGAACCTGCTGGTGACCATTCTTGACCGCGCCGGTGTGCCGATCGAGAAACTCGGCGACAGCACCGGACCGCTGAAGCTGGAAGCCCTGTAAGGAGATCTATGCCGGAGAAAAACGATACCCGCCGCGAGTTGTTGACGAAAACCGCCCTAGCTACTGGAGCCGCGGCGTTCTTGCAAACGAAGGCGCGGGCGGAGGAAGCGCCATGGACGCCGGCCTCCGGCACGCCCTCGCCATGCATGAAGTTCTTCCCAGCCGGATGGCGCAATGAGCGCATCAAGACCTCAGGCGCGGAGATCAACGCCGTGATCGGCGGCTCCGGACCGCCGGTGTTGATGTTCCACGGCGCGCCGGATTCCGTGATCACCTGGCGTACCATCGCTCCGGACCTCGCCAAAGATTACACGCTGGTCATCTGCGATCTGCGCGGCTACGGCGATTCCAGCCGGCCCGAGGACAAGCCCGATCACTCCAGCCAATCCAAGCGTCCCATGGCGCTCGACGGCGTCGAGGTCATGCAGCACCTGGGCTACAACCAGTTCCGCATGGTCGGCCACGACCGCGGAGGCCGAGTCGGACGCCGCATGGCCATCGATCATCCCGACAAGGTTCTGAAGCTGGCGGTGCTGGACATCATCCCCGCGCATTATCTCTACAGCCACGTCAATATCGATTTCGTCAACGCCTACTTCCACTGGTTCAACTATCTTCGCCCGGCGCCGGCGCCCGAGAATGAGCTCAAGATGGCGGCCGACGCGCAGTTAGCCAACGCCCGGAACGACGCGCAGAAAGAATCGCTGCGCCATCGAACCGATATCAAGATGGAGCACGCGATGTGCGAGGACTACCGCGCCTCGGCGTCCATCGACCTGAAGATCGACGAGGCCGATATCAAAGCCGGCAAGAAGATTCAGTGCCCCTTGATGGCTCTGTGGGCCGCCCAAAATCGCGTCAACAAGATCTACGACCCGCTCCCGATCTGGAAGCAAGAAGGCGTTAACGTCAACGGTAAGGAGCTTCCCGGCAGCCACAACCTCCAGGAGAGCGCGCCCAAGGAAACACTGGCGGAGCTGCAGGCGTTCTTGAAAGGGTAGGTGACGCACGCACTCGTGCGTGCTGCGTCGCCACTCCCGGCGACGGCCAGCAATAACCGGCAGTCGATCCAGACTTCATCATGGTTAATTCTCCGACGGTTTCTCCGCGTGGTCGATGACCAGAACCTCCACCGGCCCCTTCCCCGATTCAAGCTTCAGCCCGAGTTGTTCCTGCACCGCCGTAAAGATGGACGGCCCGGCGGCATCCGCGGAGTTGTCACCGGCCGCGACTTCATCGGGAATGAATTTCAAATGAATCGGGAACCTTTCTGTGATTCCGGTCTTGTCGACGACGGTTCGGCCGAGCAGGCGGGATAGAATCTTTGCGAAGTCCGTCATGCTCGCCTTGGTCGCATCTACATGGTCGCGTCCCCACGCAAGGTAACCGCAGGATGGCGACTGACCAGCCTGAGGCGGAGGACTGTTGGGATCGGGATCGATGCAAGTCGACGGCTGCAATTTGATGCCGCCCTTGGCCACCGTCAATGCGTAGATCGGCAGCTCTTTCGTGTCCCGATGGAGCGCCAGCTTGAACCGGTCGGCGAGTAGCGTTTGAAGCATCAGCGTTATCCGTTCCGGACTGGGATTGCCCTCGGCCTTGGCCTCGACATCGAAGCGGTCCGAATCGATCCAGCCCGGTCCTCCCAAGATCTGAAAATCGCGAACCTCGTAGGCGTGGAGAAGAAGATTCTTCAGAGTCTGATTTTCCCCGGCAATCCTTCCGGGATACTGATTGAAGACCATGCCTTGGCCGCCGCTCACATTGGGTTTGATCGAAGCTACCTCGAAAGCGGCTGTTGACTGAGCCGCCGCCATCCCGGCACTGGACAGCAGGATGAGAAATCGTTTCATGATTAGTTTTCCGAAGGCTTCTCGGCGTGATCAATGTCCAGAACCTCCACCGGACCCTTCCCTGATTCGAGCTTCAGCCCGAGCTGTTCCTGCACCGCGGTAAAGATGGATGGGCCGGTATCAGCCGCCGGCGTTCCCGCAGCGACCTCATCCGGGCTGAACTTCAAGTGCACTGGGAACTGTCCCGCGACGCCGGTCTTGTCGATCACAGGCCGGCCGAGCTGGTAGGAGAACATCGTTGCGATTTCCGCCATGCTTGCGCTGGTCGCGTCAAAGGTGCCTCTGCCGTTCGACAGATTTCCGCAAAAGTCGGAAGATTTCTGACCCGGCGCGGGCAGGTGGTCGCGGTCGAAGACGATGCAGCCTCCGGGTTTCAGCGGCTGCAACTTGACGCCCCCCTTTGCCACCGTCAGCTCGTAGACGGGGAGTTCCTTGGTTTCATGGTGCAGCGCCAGCTTGAACCTGTCTTGCAGAAGCGCTCGCAGCATCAGCCTCATTTGGTTTTCATCTGGATTGCCCTCCGCCTTGGCCTCGATGTCGTACTGCTCGGAATTGATCCAACCTGGACCTCCCGAGACCTGGAAATCCGGGACCTGATACGCATACGTCACCAGGTCTTTCAGCGTCATGTTGAAGATGCTCAATCTCCCAGGCGAAGGGCGGATCGTTCTGTTCCGCGCGCCGCTCACATTGGGTTTGATGGACGCCACCTCGAATGCAGGCTGCGCGTTCATCAGAGCAACGGACGCCGCGCCCGCAAGGATGCGCAACGCTGTCTGGTTGACGCGGGGCATGATCCATTACCTGTCCGCAAGGTACGCGAGCGCCGAGCGGCGTAGCTCGACGGCCGCGCCCGACTGCACGATCGAGATAAGTTTGTCCGTCGCCCTGGGGTCGTCAGAGTCGCCGATGTAGGCCAGCATCGCTCTCTTCATCTCGATGTTGGTTTCGTTGTCGTATAGAGAAACCAGCGTGTCGAAAGACTTCGCCTGCTCGGCGAAGTACGCCAGCGCGGCCCGCCGCATTTGTATGTCGCTATCGGAACGGAAGATCGACCGCACCTTCTCCTGCGCCCGCGGATCCGGGGACTCGCCCAGATACGCCAGGATCGCCCGTTTCATCTGGGGGTCTTTCTCCTCGTCGAATAACTTGATCAGAAGAGTTGCCGTTTTCGCAGGGTCTTGGATGGCTCTGTCAGGGCGAGGCGCAGGTATAGGCTGACCGGCTTGCGCTTGCGCCTCAAGCGCGCGCGCCTGAGCCTCAAGCGCGGCCTGATTGGCCGCCTGCAACGCCTGCTCTAATGCGGGCTCAATTTCCGGCAGCTGTGGAGCCGGAGGCATTCGAATTTTCGGAGGCTTCGGAGAAAGAGGTTCCGCCGGCGCCGGTGCCACCAGCGGCGGAGTCAGGGTGATCTGGGGCGGCTGCGGTGCGGCTTTCAGCGAACGCGTCGCAGGCACTCCGATCATACAAAGCGCGAGCGCCGCCGCGGCGATTGTTCCCAGAGAACGCGAGGCGCGATCTTCGGAGGGCTGCTGACCGAGGAGCCGTCGAATTCGCCCGAGCAACTCGCCTCCGGTCGCGGCAAGGGCGGGTTCTGCGACGCGGCCTCGGATGTGCTCGAGCTCGGCCAACGCGCCTGCGTACTCGACGGCGTTGCCGCACACCGCCACTGCGATGTCATCGCAGCAATGTTCGCGCTCGATCCGCATCTGCTTGCCCACCCACCACACGGCAGGATGATAGAACAGCACCGTCTCGATTGCCGTTTGCAGCAGGTTCATCAGGTAATCGTGCCTTCGAATGTGGGCCAGCTCATGCGCCAGGATGGCTTCGAGTTGCAATTCGCTCAAGCCCGTAAGAGTGGTCACGGGCAGAAGTAGATAGGGTCGAATCCAGCCGATCACAGTGGGAACCTGGACGAGCGCGGAGGCATAAAAGCGCACCGGCGCGGCAATGCGTAGCCTCTGCTTCAGCCGCGTCATCATGTTCTGCACCTCACTGCTCGCCGGTAGCACCCGGCGTTTCAATCGCTGCGCCCGCATCCAGCCGCCCGTCGCGCGCAGCGATAACAGGAGCACACCGCCGATCCAGAGACACACCACCCATCCCCAGATTCCAACGCCAGTCGTCTGCTCCACTGGTATCGCTGCGGAGATTGGCGCGGTCGCGGCGACCAAGGGCGCATGGGGCGCGATGATCGCTGGGGCCGGCTCCTGCCGGAACTCCCGCGCGATCGTAACGATCAGTGCGATGGGCATCATCAGCATGATCAGACTCGCGGCGGCATAACGGATGCGAGCCGACGCAGGCGCGATCGTTTTGATCATCCATAGCAGCAACGCCAGCAGCGAGCCTTGCCACAAGAAGTGAAGCAGCGAGCGCCCCAGGGCCTGCACTGCCGGATGCGTGAGCAATGTTTCTAATCTCATATTGATTAATTCTCCGAAGGTTTTTCCACGTGGTCAATGACCAGAACGTCGACCGGCCCTTTGGCCGATTCGAGTTTCAGTCCCAGTTGTTCCTGAATTGCTGTAAATATGTTGGGGCCATCCACCGCCGGCGCGGGCACGCCTGGGAGGTCTGGGATATCCGGCAGGCGGATCGTAGAATCGTCGGGGGTAAACGTCAAATGGATGTGGAACCTTCCCGTGATTCCGGTCTTGTCCACGACGTCACGCTGGAGCTCCGCGGAAAACGTTCTCGCCAAGTCCGCCATGCTGCCGGTTGTCAACTCAACCAAGCCTCTCGCCGTCATCCCAAATCCGCAATAATCGCTCATGCCTTTTCCAGGCGCGATTGTCCGGTCGCTGGGGTCGCGCTGAATGCAGCTCGGGGGAGGCAGTTTGGGGCCGCCCTTCGCCACGGTTAACTCGTAGATCGGGAGTTCTTTCGTCTCACGATGGATCGCCAGCTTGAACCTCTCTTGGAGTAGCGTTTGCAGCCTTTGGTTCTGCAGCTCCCGGTACTCCTGACTGAAAGCCGCGGGAGCAGGCGCCTTGGCTTCGATATTGTACCGGTCGGAGTTGATCCAGCCCGGACCTCCGGAAAGCTGAAAGTCTCGTAGGCCGTATGCCGTCAAGACCAGAGCCTTCAACGTGGCTCGTTCCACGTGAAAGCTTGGAAATAATTCGAAGAGCGGGCCGGGCTGGCCGCTGATGTCGAGCTTGATGGACGCTACTTCAAACGCCGGCTCTTGCGCGACAACCGGCGCACCGGCGATTGCGAGCACCAAGGCCGTAACCGCGGCGATGGTCCCCGGCGAACGCGAGGCTTGATCCTCAGACGGCTGCTCACCGAGGAGCCGGCGAATCCGCCCGAGCAATTCGCCTCCGGTCGCGGCCAGTGCGGATTCGGGAATGCGGCCGCGGATCTGTTCCAGCTCGGCCAGCGCTCCCGCATAGTCGATCGCATTTCCACAAACGGCAACCGCGATGTCATCGCAGCAACGCTCGCGCTCGATGCGCATTTGCTTGCCCACCCACCACACCGCGGGATGATAAAACAGCACCGTTTCGATCGCCGTTTGCAGAAGGTTCACCAGGTAATCGTGGCGCCGGATGTGCGCGAGCTCATGCGCCAAAATCGCTCGCAGTTGCGATTCGCTCAAGCCCGTGATCGTGGTCACTGGCAAGAGAACGTAGGGTCGCAGCCAGCCAATCACGGTGGGAACCTGGACCATCGCCGACATAGAGAGGCGCACCGGCGCGGAGATTCCGAGCCTTCGTTTTAGCCGCGCCATCATTTCCTCCAGCTGGCCGTTCGCGGGCAGCACAAGGCGCTTCAGCCGCTGCGCCCGCATCCAACCACCAGCCGCGCGCAGCGACAGCAAAAGAACGCCGGCGATCCAGAGACAAACCACCCAACCCGAGACTCCAACGCTCGGTCCGCGCGCAGGCAAATTGGCGAGTAAGATTGCACCCGGCATTTCCGCCGACGCGTGCGCGTGGGATGAAACCTTGGGCAGAATGCTCGGGATCGGCTGCGCTGGGCGGATGTCCTGCGCCACCGTCACCACCAGCGCGACGGGCATCATCAGCATGATCAGGCTCGCCGCGGCGTAGCGGATGCGAGCCGATACCGGCGCGATCGACTTCACCATCCATAACAGCAAGGCCAGCAGCGACCCTTGCCACAAGAAGTGAAGCAGCGCTCGCCCCAGCGCCTGCGTAGCGGGATGTGTGAGCAACGTTTCCAGGGTCATTGATTAATTCTCCGAAGGTTTCTCTACGTGATCGATGACGAGAACTTCGACGGGACCCTTGGCCGATTCGAGTTTCAGTCCCAGTTGTTCCTGAACGGCGGTGAAGATGTTGGGGCCGTCAACGGAGGACGCAGGCGCGGCGGGCTCGCCTGGGGGACCCATTCGGATTGCAATCGAGTCATCGGGGACGAATTTCAAGAAGACGTGATAGGAACCTGTTATCCCGGTCTTGTCGACGACGACACGGCCGAGTAGAGTAGAGAATGCTACGGCCAGACCCGCCCCGCTTGCCGTCGTATTTTCATAGAAGCCTCTCCCGAAGCCTCCATAGCCGCAAAAATCGGAGGGCTTCTGGCCGGGCGCAAGCGGCTCCCGCGCCTGCGCTGCATCGCGGGTGATGCAACTTGACGGCTGCAACTTGGGACCGCCCTTCGCCACTGTCAGGTCATAGATCGGGAGTTCTTTCGTCTCCCGGTGGAGAGCCAGCTTGAACCTGTCTTGGAGCAACGTTTGCAGCCTCTGCTCTTGCAGTCTCCTCCACGCTTCCATCTCCTTCAGGCCCGAGCCGGGAGTGCCTGTTGCTCTGGCTTCGATGTTGTAGCGGTCGGAATTGATCCAGGCTGGGCCTCCTGAAATTCGAAAATCTTCGACTTCGTATGCGATTTTGACCAGATCCTTCAAGGTTGCGCTTTCCACTGCGAAGGAGGGACCCATGTTGTATCGAGGGCCCAGATCACCACTGACGTTGGGTTTGACGGAAGCTACTTCAAACGCAGGCTGTCGCGCGACAACCGGCGCACCGGCGAATGCGAGCACCAGCGCCGCCGCGGCGTAGCGGATGCGAGCCGATGCCGGCGCGATCGACTTCACTATCCATAACAGTAAGGCCAGCAGCGACCCTTGCCACCAGAAATGAAGCAGCGCTTGCCCCAGCGCCTGCACTGCCCGATGAGCTAGCAACGTTTCGAATGTCATTTCGCGCCTCGCCCATACTCTTTGAGAATCTTGCGAATCTCCGACAGCTCCTCGGGAGAAGCCTTCCTCGCGGACAGTGCCTGCAAAACCAGCCCGCTCATGGACCCTTCGAAAGCGCGGTCGAGCAGGTCGGTCACCAGCGTGCGCTGGGTTTGTTCCTGCGGAACTCCAGCTTGATAGACGTGCGCGTAGGGCGTTTCGTCGCGGCTCACCAGGCCCTTCTCGGTCATGATTTGCATGAACTTCAGCACGGTCGTGTACCCGGTTTTCTTGGTGGTGTTGAGGGCGTCGTAGACTTGGCGAACGGTGCTCGGCCCGCGCTGCCACAGGACGCCAAGTATCGCCAGCTCGGATTCGGTCGGTTTCGGAGGTTTTGCCATTCCAGAACGATTATGATACGAACTGGTTCGTAAGTCAACGAATATCTTCGTATCGTTTGAGCATCGTGATAAACTTCACCGGGGAGGACGACTATGAACGATCGCCGCCAATTCCTGAAGGAGGCTGCGGCCGCCGCTGGAGTTCTCTTTTCGAGTTGTAGTCTGCTGGACGGCCAGCCGTTAGCGGCGCGCCCGCGGCGCCAGGTGAGTGTTGGCGGACAGCGGATCCGAACCATCGATATTCATGCTCACGTGATCGTGCCGGAGGCCACGGTGCTGTTGGGCTTAAACACCGCAGCCACCGACGCGTCCGTCATGGGTGCTTCTCAAGCTCCAAAGCGGTTCCAAGCCATGGACGAATGGGGCACCGATATGCAGGCTCTCAGCATCAACCCCACCTGGTATGCGGCGGAGCGCGATGTGGCCGTGCAGGTGATCAAGATTCAGAACGAGGCCCTCGCCGGGCTGTGCGCAAAATATCCGGACCGGTTCGTGGCCTTCGCTTCGGTGGCTTTGCAGTTTCCCGATCTGGCCGCGGAGCAACTCGAAGAAGGCGTCAAAAAGTACAACCTGCGTGGCGCGGCGATCGGAGGTCACGTCAACGGCGACGAGCTCTCCGCGCCTAAATTCGATCCATTCTGGAGGAAGGCGGAAGAACTCGGCGTCCTGGTCTTCATGCATCCGCAGGGGATTCCGGAGTTGGACAAGCGGCTGGCGGGCAACGGATTTTTGACCAACACGATCGGCAATCCGCTGGAGACAACGATCGCGCTTTCGCATCTGATCTTCGACGGAACGCTGGATCGTTTTCCGGGCCTGAAGATTGGCGGCGCGCACGCGGGCGGCTATCTGCCGTCTTACATCGGCCGCTCAGACTACAGTTGCGTGAGAAGTCCGGACGGTTGCAAGGCAGCGAAGAAAAAGCCGTCGGAGTATATCCGGCAGCTGTATTTCGATTCCATGGTTTTCACGTCGGAGGGCCTGCGGCACCTGGTCGCCGAATGCGGCGCCAGCCAGATCATGATCGGAACCGACTATCCGTTTCCGTGGAGCACGACCACCGTGGACCACGTTCTCAATACACCCGGGCTGAGCGACGCCCAGAAACGGGCGATCCTGGGTGAGAACGCGGCCAAATTGCTGAAGATCGTTACCTGATATGATTCCACCATGAAGCTAGCCACATTCTTGACGTTGATCCTTTCGGCGGCGGCCCTGCAAGGCCAAACCGACTATTCCAAGGTGGAAATCAAAACCACCAAGATGAGCGCCAACTTCTACATGCTGGAGGCGCTAGGCCCCATGGGCGATGTGGGCGGCACCATGGGCGTGCTGGCCGGGCCGGACGGAATTCTGATGGTGGATGCGAATTTTGTGCAGATGGGCGATAAGCTTGTCGCGGCCGTCCACAAAATCTCCAACGCGCCCATTCGGTTCCTGCTGAACACGCACGTGCATGGCGACCACACCGGCGGCAACGAAGCGCTGGCGAAGGCGGGCGCGGTGATCATGGCTCGCGACGAATTGCGTTTTCGGCTGGCGCATCCGGCGCCGGCGGCGAACGGGACTCCCGGCGCGCCCGCGCCCGCGATGGCTCTGCCGCTAGTGACGTATCGCGGGCAGGTGACCTTTCACATGAACGGCGAGGATGCGGAAGCGATTCCGATTCTGGCGGCGCACACCGATGGCGATACTCTGGTGCGCTTTCCCAACAACGACATCATTATGACCGGCGATTTCTTCCGGTCGCTGGGTTATCCCAATATCGATCTTGCGAACGGCGGCTCGCTCAAAGGGATGCTGGAAGGATTGGGGAATACCATCGGGATGGCCGGGCCGAAGACCAAGATCATACCGGGTCACGGCGAGATCGTGGACCGCGCGGGATTGACCGCCCACCGCGATATGATTCTGGCGATCCGGGATAAGATCGCGCCGCTGGTGCAACAGGGCAAGACGGTGGAGGATGTGATCGCGGCCAAGCCTACGGCGGAATTCGACGCGCGGGTTCCTACCGCGGCGACGACCTCGGAACGGTTCATCCGCCAGGTGTATACGGAGCTGAAGGCGTCCAAATAGTTTTCGTGAATGGATAGACCAGCGGCTTCCCGGTCATGAATATTCTTGACCTGCTTGTCGGAAAGCCCATCCGAACCAGCGACGAGCGCGCCGAGCAGATTGACGCCGCGCGGGGCATCCCGATCTTTGGCTTGGACGCGCTGAGCTCGGCGGCGTACGGTCCGGAAGCGGCGCTCAGCCTTCTGATTCCGGTCGGCGTTCTGGGCGTCCGGTACATTATTCCGATCAGCGGCGCGATCATCGCACTACTGGTGATCGTTTACTTCTCGTATCGGCAAACGATCGCGGCTTATCCGGCGGGCGGCGGCTCCTACACGGTGGCGCGCTTCAACCTGGGCGCACCCGCGGGTTTGTTTGCAGCGGCAGCGTTGCTCGCGGATTATATCCTGACGGCGGCTGTGGGAATTTCCGCGGGAGTGGGAGCGTTGGTTTCGGCGGTTCCGTCATTGCTGCCGCACACCGTTTCTCTGTGCCTGGGGATTTTGATGGTCATCACGATCCTGAATCTACGCGGATTGCGCGAGGCCGGGATCGCGTTCGCGATTCCAACGTATCTCTTTGTCGGCACCTTACTGATCACCATCGTTGGCGGCTTGATCCGAGTCCTGCTGAGTGGCGGACATCCGACGCCCGTAACTCCGCTGCCGACCCCGCCGCCTGTAACCGAAGCCGTTAGCTATTGGCTCTTGCTGAAAGTGTTTGCGAGCGGCTGCACTGCGCTGACCGGAGTGGAGGCTGTCAGCAACGGCGTGAAGGCCTTTCGCGAGCCCGCGGTGAAGAACGCTCAGCGCACGCTCACCGTGATTATTTTTGTTCTGGCGGTGTTGCTGGGGGGAATCTCCTTTCTGGTGAAGGTCTACGGAATCGCGGCCACGGATCCGGGCCAGCCGGGCTACCAAAGCTTGCTGTCAATGCTGATCGCGGCCGTGTTCGGCAAGGGCGCGTTCTATTACTTGACGATCGCCTCGATTCTGTTCGTTCTTGCGCTTTCCGCCAACACCGCATTCGCCGATTTTCCGCGTCTGTGCCGGGCCATTTCACAGAATAATTACCTGCCGCATGCCTTCGGTTATCGCGGGCGGCGGCTGGTTTATACCTACGGCATCGTGGTGCTGGCGGTATTGTGCGGAGTCCTTCTGATTCTGTTTGAGGGCATCACCGATCGGCTGATCCCGCTGTACGCAGTCGGCGCCTTTCTGGCCTTCACGCTTTCGCAGGCCGGGATGGTCATGCATTGGGGGAGGCGGCGGGGGCGGCATTGGCGAAAGAGCGCGCTGATCAACGGCATCGGCGCCGCAGTCACCGGCATCACTGTGTTGGTCGTACTGATTGCGAAATTCGTGGCGGGCGCCTGGATCACGCTTCTGTTCATTCCATTGACGATTTTGTTCTTCACAGCCGTACGGCGTCACTACCATTCCGTCAAGATGATGACCAGTTGCCGGCTTCCGGTGCAGGTGGAACGTCTCAGCCAGCCTCCGATTGTGGTGGTCCCCATCGATCGCTGGAGCAACATCATGCGCCAGGGAATCGAATTTGCCGCACGGCTTTCGCCGGAAGTGATTGCCCTGCGCGTCGAGCCGAACGAGCACTCCGAACTGCTTCGTATGGACTGGGAGCAGTACGTCGAAAAGCCCTTCCGCGCGGCGGGGAAGGAACCGCCCAAGCTTCAGGTGCTGGCGTCCCCTTATCGCTTCATCATTGTTCCGATCGTTCAGTTCATTCTGGAGGTTTCGGAGAAATATCCTGATCGAAGCGTCATTGTGGTTATTCCCGAACTGGTGGAGGACAAATGGTATGAATACTTTCTCCACAATCAACGCGGGCGGCTTTTGGAATGGGTGCTGCTGGTGCGCGGCAATGAGCGCATTTTTACGGTGACTGCGCCGTGGTACGTGGGAGAACGAACGTGAGAATACAATTCTCCTGTAGAGAATCGTTACGCGGTGGGCCGATCACATGCGATCGGGCCCACCGGGATGGAAAACATGAGTTACTGCGGCTGTTCGTAGACAAGTTTTGGAGGGCAATGCGGCTTTTTTAAGGCTCACACTGTCCGACGGAGCAAGCTAACCTCAACCTCCTCAC
>Ga0070733_10001735_pt1 | contig 16053 bp, 7 predicted proteins | sample Coa_R1_9_FD_66450 | JGI IMG/M metagenome (GOLD analysis project Ga0070733, IMG submission 66450) | Surface soil microbial communities from Centralia Pennsylvania, which are recovering from an underground coalmine fire - Coalmine... | ecosystem: Environmental > Terrestrial > Soil > Unclassified ... | reverse complement strand
CGTAAATCATCAACTTCTCCGCGATCACGCGCACGAACTGTGCCTTGTTGCCAATCAGCGCGTCCCGCAATCCCGCCACTCCATTGATTTTGGTTCCGTCCACCAGCGTTCCAGATGGATCGATGGGAGTGCCGTCGTCGGTGACGCGCCACTTCCCGATCGCGTCAAAATTCTCGAGCGCGAGTCCGATCGGGTCCATGATCTTATGGCAGGTCGCACACGGCTCGTGCGCGCGATGCATCTCGATCTGCTCCCGCATGGTCGGCTTGGTCAGCGAATGGGTAGCCGTGGCATCGAAAGGCGGGAAGTTGATATTTGGCGGCGGATCGGGCGGGCCAATTCCCAGGAAGAACAGCATCATGTCCTTGCCGCGCACGGTCGGCGTCGTACGATTGGGGTAGGCCGAAACCGTTTCGATCGCGCCCTTACCCAGCAAACCGCGCCGGTAATCGAAGTCAGGAGTTAGTTCCACTCGACGGAAGTTGCTTCCATACACGCCGGGGATGCCATAGTGCTTGGCCAACCGTTCATTCAGGAACGTGTAATTGCCATCCAGAAGGTCCAGCACGCTGCGATCTTCGTGGATCACGCTGCCGACGAACAACTCCGTCTCCTTGCGCATGGCTGCGCGCAGGTTATCGTCCCAATCGGGGAAAATCCCGGGAATCGGGAAGACGGCTTGCATGGCGCGCAGGTTCAGCCACTGACCAGCGAAGTTCACCACCAGTTGGTCTGACTTCGGATCCGCCAGCATGCGTTTGACCTGCTGCTCCAGCGTCGCCGGATCGTGCAGTTTGTTCTGGCTGGCGAGCGTGATTAACTGGTCGTCGGGAATGCTGGACCACAGAAAGAACGACAGACGCGAGGCTAATTCCAGATCGCTGATGCGGTACGTCTTGCCCGCGGCCAGATTGGCCGGCTCGGCTTCCCGGCGAAACACGAACTCGGGGTCCGCAATGATGCGTTCCAGCGCCCGCTCGATTCCAACGTCAAACTTTGCTTGGGCTGGGCCGTCCTTATAACCCTCCTGATAAAACGCCATCAGCTTGTCGATATCTTGCGCGGTCACCGGGCGCCGGAAGGCATGGCGCGCCAGAGTGGAAACGATCTGCCGGGCGCACGCGGGCTCCTGGGTGGCATTCGCCGGCTTGCAAACGAAGATCTTGGCGCGGCTGGCCGAATCCGTCGCCAGCACCGGCTTGGTGGGACCGAGAATGTCTAGCTTGCCGACGTGGGGCCAGAACTTGAAACCCGGCAGGCCGCCGGTCTCGATGGTGCTGCGCTTGAAGTGCTCGTTGATGTCGCTGCTCGGCGCGAGGTCGGTGGCGAGGAACGTCACCACCACTTTGTGGGCACCGGCCTTCACTTGAAAGTGGACGTCCGCGGTCCCGCCATGCACCGGCGCCCCGCTGCCGATTTCACGATCCCAGTCGTACAACTTCACCCGCTCGCCATCGATCAGCAGCTCCAGCTTCTCGCCGCGAATCTCACCAAAGGCGCGATCGTTGTCCATCAGGCCCTGATTGATGGGGTAAACCTTGAACACGTAGTCGCCGTCGGCGGGAAATTCGTAGTTGCAGATGAGACCACCGCGGGTCGCAAAGGGCATTCCATCAATGTGATAATCCTGCGAGCTGTCTTCCGGCACGCGGCAGATTTTGGACGTCGCCTCGTTGGTGTCGCCAATCGCCAGGTGGCTGATCTTTTCGGCGGCCGTTGCGTAGCCTTCGAGCAGTGCTGGAGATAGCGACAGGGCCCCGGCGATGTTGTCGAAGCCGCGCGTCGAATCGTCCGTAGGCAGGAACTTGGAAGGATCGATGTCCAGGTTCAGCAGGTCGTGAATCGCGTTGGAGTACTCGGTGCGATTCATGCGGTGAATTCCGGGAGGTGGAAGTTCCGTGATCTTGTGCTTATCGAGCTCGTTTTCCAGGTACACGATCATCGCTTCGTAGGTTTTAGGGTCCGGACGGGCGTTGCCCGAGGGTGGCATCATGCGGGCGCGCAGCTTGAGCACCACCTTTTCCCACTTCTCCGCGTTCCTTTCCACGTGCGCAGTGTCCAGCTTGTCGATCTCCATGCCCATCGGCGCATCCGGGCCGTTATGGCAGGTGATGCAATAAGCCTCTAGGTAGGAACGCTCGGCGGCGGCCGAGGCGATGGTCGTGACCGGGGGCGGACGCGGAATCGCCGGCGCGGCGGGTGCGGCGGCTTGAATCGGCCCAACATCGGCTTTGGCGCCCTGATCTACCCAATCGGTAATGATCTTGATCTGCTCCTTGGATAAAGGCCCGGAGGGAGGCATCTGGCCGCCGGTGGTGTCGGAAATTCTCTGCACCAGTAAGCTGTCCTTGGACTTACTGGGTACGATCACAGCGCCCGATGCGCTTCCCTTCATCACGCCCGCCGCAGTATTGAGTTGCAGACCCGCCGGCGCGCTGGCGCCCTTGTGGCACACCGTGCAATTGCTGTCGAAGATGGGTTGAACTTGCTTGTTGAAGTCGACGGTGGGCTGCTGAGCCGCCAGGTTGACGGAAGTGCCAACCAGTGCAACTGTTAGCGATATAAGGAGATATGATTTTGACCGCATGTTCGCCTTGCCCTCCCCGCGAGCGCGTACACGACACGCCGCAAAAGAAAATGCAGGTTGCCCTCCATGGAAGCCTTCCACCTATATAATACTGGCGTGGAGGGTCCCTTGGTTACATCCGGCGGGAAAGAAGTGGGATCAGGTTGAGAGGGTATGGCATACAATCGGTCCATGGGACGCTGGTCCTTCCTCCTGATCGCCGTTTTGGCTCCTTTCCAGGCCCTGGCGCAGAATCCGCCCGTCCACGCCTGGCAGGATTCTATTCAGCTCCCCACATATCCTGAGGGAGATCCCGATCCTGCTCCACAGTTCGCCATCTACGGCGCCGATAATCCCAATTACCCTTATCCGATGCGCTCCAGCCTCCTAAAGGAGCGGCGCACCACACAAAGCTGGCGCACGCTGAATCTTGAGAACGAATACCTGCTGTGCCGCATTATGCCGGATCTGGGCGGGCGCATTTACAACTGCCGGGATAAGCGCAACGGGCGCGAAGCGTTTTACGCCAACCCGGTGGTGAAGAAGGACTACGTCGGCCTTCGCGGAGCCTGGGTAGCAATGGGCATCGAATCCAATTTCCCGGCCGCGCACACCCGCGACGGCGTTTCGCCGATGGATTTCGCCGTCGATAACTTAGCCGACGGATCCGGGCGCGCGATTGTCAAAGATATCGATCGAGTGACAGGCATGGAGTGGCGCATCGAGTTCGTGCTGCATCCTGGCAGCACCGTGCTCGATCAGCGCGTTACATTCTACAATCGCAGCAGCGTCCGGAGGCCGTACGATTGGTGGGCTAACGCGGGAGTCGCTCTCGACGATGATGCCATGCGCTTCATTCTGCCCAGCAACGTGGTCTCGGATCACGGTGGAGTAGGGATGCGGGCGTGGCCGCTCGACGCCAACGGCATCGACGATAGCATCGTGGCCGGACCCAGCCACAATCAAGGCGGGCACGCCTGGTTTTCCCAAGGCTCCGAGGAGCCGTTCTTTGCGGTGTACAAGCCCGGCTCGCGTTCGGGGCTGGCCCATTTCGCCGATCCCGAGGTCCTTACCGGGAAGAAGCTGTGGATTTGGGGCGCCGCCGATGACGCGAACGTGAAGAAGAATCTGACGGACAACTTCTCCTCCTACGTGGAGATTCAGGCCGGCCTGTTTCCGGATCAGGAGACGTTCCACTTTCTTGCGCCGGAGGAGGTCAAATCCTTTTCTGAATCCTGGATTCCCGTTTTCGATCTTGGCGGCGTCTCGCGAGTCACTGCCGACGCCGTAGTGAACCTGGAGCGCGCAGCGGGTGGTTCCGGGCCGCTCCAGGTCGAGATCAGCGCCACCCACGCGATTCCCGGCGCGACCATCCGCGTGTTGCGCGAGGGGACCGTACTCTTTGACGCGCGTGCCGATCTCAGTCCGTCGGCTACGTACTCGCACGTCGTAAGTCCAGGCGAAAACTCAGGCGCAACTGCCTTGACGCTCCAGCTTCTGGATTCGCATGGCACGATCCTGGTACAGCACACCGAAAGCCAGTACAACGCATTAACGCTGGCCCAGGCCAAACCCACGCAGCACCCGCAACCGGACTGGTCCCAGACACTCGAGACGGAAGCGTTTCTGCTGGCGCGCGGTGAGGTTAACGAAAGCAACTCACACTGGACCGCCGCCTATAACGATTACAAGAACGCCCTCCAGTTGTTTCCCTCCAGCGTTCCCTTGCTGAAGGCCGCCGGACGCCTGGCCCTGGAGTTGGACCGCGCCGAGGATGCCGCGCCGCTGCTGGCCCGCGTGCTCGCCGCCGAGCCTGAAGATGTCGAGTCCGTTTACCTGATGGGGCTCGCTGAGGCGATGCGGGGCCAGGACGCGGAGGCGCGTCAAGCCTTCGAGCGCTTGCCCGCACGTTCGAAACTCTCCGATGCCGCGGCGCTCCAGTTGACCTATATTGCGGCGCGCGCGAAAGAGTATCCGCGCGCGTTGTCTTCTCTCAAACCGTTGCTGGTTGCGGACCCGTCTCGACCGGCCCGGCCCGGCGCGATCGAGGTCGCGCTGCTCCGGCACTCCGGCCAAACCGAGCAGGCTAAGCAGACGCTCGCGCAGTGGCGGGCTCTCGATCCCGCCGATACCATGTTGCGGATCGAGGCGTCGCTGCTGGGGGAGAATGATGCCGCGCTGTGGACGCACCTCGGCGCGGATGCCGAGCGCGTGCTCAATTTCGCGGACGAATACATGAATATGGGCATGCTGGATGACGCGCTGGCCCTGCTCGCACGCAACTATCCCGCGGTGCCGAAAGATCAGATGGAGCCGGGCGCGGTCCCGCCGGGCGGAAGTCCGCTGATCGCTTACTATCGCGCCTACTGCCGCAGCCGGCTGGGCGTCGCGGATATTATTACTGCCGATCTTCGCGCGGCGTCCGCGCTGCCAACCCGGTATGTGTTTCCGTTCCGGTCCAGTTCGTTCGCGGTGCTCACAGCCGCGATCAATGCCAACCCTTCCGATGCCACCGCACACTTTCTCCTGGGGCGGCTCTTCTTAAGCCGCATGATGACGGACGACGCGATCCTGGAGTGGCGCAAGGCGCAGGCTTTCAAGCCGCCGCCAGCGGAAGTAAATAAGGAGCTGACCTTTCTGCTAACCAGCTTGAAGGGCGATTCGGCAGCGGCGGTGACAGCGGGGCGCGCCTCGGACCTGACGTCGATGCTGCCCACTCCGTCCGTGGCGGGCGGCTCCAAGTCCCCCACCGAAGTTGCCCTCAACGCCCTGCTCCGGGCTGGCGCGGGCAAGCCTTCCGAAGCGGCCGGGATGTTCGTCCCCCAGGTGTTCACGGCCGAAAAGCAACCCAACGAGGTGCGCCGGGCGTATATCGAAGTGCAGCTTCAGGGCCTGATGGCGCAGGCCCGGAGTTCGCCGCCGCTCGCCGTGCTCGCCAGCCTGGACAAGCTCGGGGCTGAGGACACCAATCTCGCGTTCACCTTTAATGGTTTTAACAGCTTCATGAGCGCGCCGCATTTTGAGTACTTTTCCGGCCTGGTGGAGGCCGCCTGCCACGACGAAAAGAGCGCGCGCAAGCGCTGGACCAGGGTCGCCAAGATGAACGCGCCTTTGGGCTCGCCGGAGTACGTCTTTCCGCTGCTGGCCTTGGCGCGGATTGGTCCGGCGGAGTCCAAGCCGAAAATCGCCGCAGCTCTTCAATCGATTCATGACGCCAAAGGAAAGGCGGCGGCCGGCAAGACGGACTCCGCGCTTCCCGCGCTGGAATTCAGTGAGGCCATGCTAATGCACCTCTCTGGCAAGGACTCGGAAGCCGCCGGACAGCTCGAGAAGCTGGCGCATGAGAGCGGCGACGGATGGATTCAATATCTCGCGCTGGCGGGGTTGCGGGAAGTTCTCGACGGCAAGCAGTAAGCGGCGAACCAACCGGCCCCGCTGCTACGCCAGCCACTCTGTAGTCGCTTCCACCAGCAACGGCCCCAGCAGCAACGCGGCTTCGCGCTCCACCATTTGCAGCACCTGTTCGGCGCGCTTCTGGTCGGGAGACACCGTCACCGCGGCCACCAGCCCGCGCTGCCAGACGTCCTGATAATCGATTTCGGAGACCGCGACGTTGAACTTGCCGCGCAGCCGGTCCTTCAGGCTCTTGACGTAGTGGCGTTTATCCTTGAGGGAATGCGCGTCGTCGAGCCGAAGCTCAAAAGTGATGACGCCGATTGCCGGCATTTTTAATTTCGAGCGGCGTTAAACGAAAGCCTCGTTCGCGACCTTCTCGGTCACGAAGGCCTCGATCACGTCGCCGGGCTTGATGTCGCTGTAATTGGCGATGGAGACGCCGCATTCGAAGCCGGCCTTGACCTCGCTCGCGTCGTTCTTGAAGCGTTTCAGCGATTCGATCTTGCCTGTATGCACCACCACGTTGTCGCGCAGCAGTCGCACCTGGCTGTTGCGGGTCAGCACTCCGTCGTCCACCTGGCAGCCGGCCACCACGCCGACCTTGCTGATGCGGAACACCTCGCGCACCTTGGCGCGGCCCTTGTACACTTCCTTGAACACGGGCTCCAGCAGCCCGGTCATCGCGCGTTTGATCTCGTCCGCCAGCTCGTAAATGATCGTATGCAGCCGGATATCGACCTTCTCCTGCTCCGCGGTGGCTTGCGCGTTTCTCTCCGGCCGGACATTGAAACCGACGATGATCGCGTCGGAGGCCGAGGCCAGCAACACATCCGTCTCGGTAATGGCGCCGACACCCGAGTGCAGCACCCGGATCTTGACGCGGTCATTGGATAGCTTCTGGAGCGTGTCGGTCAGGACTTCCGCGGTACCGCCCACGTCGGTCTTGAGGATGATGTTCAGCTCCTTGGTCTCGCCTTCCTTGAGCTGGTCGTGCAACTGGTCGAGAGTGATGCGATTGGTCTTGGACATCGCCACTTCGCGAGCTTTCGACTCGCGATAGATAACGATCTGCTTGGCTTTCGCCGTGTCGGTCACCACCTGCATGGTGTCGCCGACGTCGGGAAGAGACTCGAGCCCGATCACCTCTGCGGGCATCGACGGGCCGACCTCGCGCGTCGGCTGGCCCTGATCGTCGAACATCGCACGCACGCGCCCGAACACCGATCCGACGATGAAGTAATCGCCGACCTTCAAGGTGCCGTTGCGCACCAGCACCGTGGCCACCGGACCACGGCCTTTGTCGAGTTTCGCTTCCAGCACCGTACCCATACCCGGCCGTCCGGGATTGGCCTTGAGGTCCTGCATATCCGCCACCAGCAGAATCATCTCCAGTAACAGATCCAGATTCTGCTTCGCCTTGGCCGAGACCGGCACCATGACCGTGTCGCCGCCCCAATCCTCGGCGAGCAGGCCACGGTCGGAGAGCTGCTGCTTGATCCGCTCCGGCTGGGCGTCAGGCTTATCGATCTTATTGATGGCCACAATGATGGGCACTTTCGCCGCCTTGGCGTGGTCGATGGCCTCCAGCGTCTGGGGCATCACGCCGTCGTCAGCCGCGACCACCAGCACCACGATGTCGGTGACTTTCGCGCCGCGGGCGCGCATCCGGGTGAAGGCTTCATGACCTGGCGTGTCGATGAACACGATGGCCTTGCCGTTCTTCTCGACGTGATAAGCGCCGATGTGCTGGGTGATTCCTCCCGCCTCTCCTCCGGCCACGTTGGCCGAGCGGATGGCGTCGAGCAAGGAGGTCTTTCCATGATCGACGTGACCCATGATGGTCACCACGGGCGGACGTCTCTCGCGGTCCTTGTCCACTTCCGCCTGCTCGATCTCGTGAGTCGTTTCCTGTTCGTAGCTCAGCTTGTTGGTGGAGGCGCCGAAGTCGCGCGCCAACTCCTCGGCTAGCTTTACGTCCAGGGTCTGGTTGATGGTCGCGAAGATTTTCTTCTCCATCAAGCGCTTGACAACCAGGTTGCCTTTAACGCCGAGCTTTTCCGAAAGCTCCTTGACGGTGATGCCCTCGGCGATGGTGATTTCCCGGTCGACGGGAGGAGGCTCGAAAGCCTCGTGACGCCGCGCCATCGGGCGCAGCCGGCCCTCTTCCTGATCCGGCTCTCTGCGCCGGTCGCGAGTTCCAGGCTTGGTCGCATGACGGCGTCCTGGATCGGCCGGCATCGGCGCCGGTTCGGTGCGCAAGGGCGATGTCGGATGCATCGGACGTCCGCGCCCGCGCAATCCCGGAGGTCCGCTGAATCCGCTCGGTCCCGGAGGACCGCCCGGTCCGCGCATCAAAGGCTGTCCCGGCCGTACCGGGCCGGTATAAATGGGACGCCCCGGCACCGGACTCGATGGCCTGGATGGCATGCCCGGCCGTGGCGCCGAGGGCGCGCCCGGCATCATCGCAGGACGGGTTAGTTTGGCAACCAGATCGGGCCTCGGCGGAACCACCGGACGCAGAGCCGGTTGACCCGCTAAATTCGGTTTGGCTGGAGGACGCAACGGCATCCCTCCGCCCACGCCTTGCTGGGCTGAGCCTGGGTGACCTGAGCTTGGGTGACCGACGCCTGGCTGTCCCAAGTTATGAGCGCTGCCCGAAGGAGCGCCCTGCGGACGCGGAACCGCCGGGCGCGGCGCCGGAATACTGGGAACCGGCTGGCTGGGAGCGCCCTGAGTATGACTCGACGGACTATAAATGGGCGCGCTGGGATTGTAGCGCGGCGCTTGCGGTGCGGGCGATCCAGGGCCCTGGTATCCCGGAGCGCTGCTGGGAGGGGTATTGACTCCAGGATGAACCGGAGCCCTGGCGGCCTGCCCGAGCCCGGGCGGCAGAGGCTGCCTCGGCCCCGAAAGAATCTGTCCCGGCCTGGGCGCAGGGGGACCGGGTTTGGATGGAATGGGAATCCCGCGCGGCCCTGGCGCGGCTAGCGGCGGGGCAATTGGGTGTCCCGTGCCGGAGGCCAGCGGCGGCCGTACCGGCGCAACGATCGGACGCGCAGGTACAAAACTCGCGGCAGCTTCGGGGTTCACCTTAGGAGCTTCAGCGGGCGCTTCTGGAATTCCCGCAGGCGCGGCAAACTCCGGCTCGCTCCCGTCCCGGTCGGCGACCGGAGATTCGTAGTCGAGGACGGCGACCGCCGAGGACTCGCGCCGCGCGGCTTCTTCCACCGCCGCTTCACCGCCCAGGCGCCGCCGCACCATCACGATCTGATCGTCCTCCAGCGAGCTGGAGTGCGTCTTTTTATCGGCGATGCCCAGGTCCGGAAGCAACTCCAGGATCGCGCTAGGCTTAACTTCCAATTCCCGAGCCAGCTCGTTGATGCGAATTTTGCTCATACTTTGCGGCTCTGGCGAGGAATTGCTTCCCGAGCCAGAAGTTTGGTAATTCCCGGTCCTTCCTTTTCAACTTACACACCGTCGGTCGCCGACGGCTCTCCAATTTCTATCGTAACAGATTGCTTTTCCGACTCCTCCGTTGGGGAGTCCTGGGCCAGGCTCTCTTCGGCCGCAGATTCGGCCGCAGCCGGGGCCTCCTCGGAAGCTGGTTCGACAGGCGCGCTGGCGCCCTCCATCGAGTTCTCGAATTGGCTGTAATAGCTCATCACCGCCTGCTGGATCAGCTCCACTTCCGGACCAATGCCGGCGATCGCCTCCAGTTGCTCCGGCGTCATGGCCCCCAGCTTCTCTACCGTCGGCACGCCTCCAGCCATCAAGATCTCCGTGATGCTCTCGGTGAGGCCGTGATCCAGCAGAACGGTGACCGGCGCTCCCGGCACCACCAGCTCCGCCATCCGGTTCTCCACTTCCTGCCGCTTCTCTTCCTCGCTCTTGATGTCGATGCGCCAGCTCAGCAGCTTCGCCGCCAGCCGCACGTTTTGCCCTTTCTTGCCGATGGCCAGGGACAACTGCGTATCGTCCACCACCACTTCCATGTGTTTCTCGATGGGGTCCATAATCACAACCCGCGAGATTTTGGCCGGGCTGAGGGCGTGCGTCGCGAACGCCACCGGATCCTCGTTGTACTCGATGATGTCAATCTTTTCGCCGCGCAACTCGCGGATGATGGATTGCACGCGCATACCCTTCATGCCTACGCAGGCGCCCACGCTATCCACGTCCCGGTCCCGGCTGGACACCGCGATCTTGGTGCGCTCGCCGGCCTCGCGCGCGCAGCCCCGGATGGTCACCGTGTTGTCGTAGATCTCCGGAACCTCCTGCTCGAACAGGCGCATCACCAGCTCCGGAGCCGCCCGGGAAATGATCACGCCTGCGTTCTTGCCGGCCTTCTCCACGCTCTTGATGACGCAGCGGATGCGGTCCCCGACGCTGAAATTCTCGAGTCTGGACTGCTCTTTCTTCGGGATCCGCGCCTCGCTCTTGCCCACGTCGGCGATCAGGTCCTGGCCTTCTACCCGCTTGACCACACAGGTAACCAGCTCGCCCACGCGCCCCGAATATTCCGAATAAATATTCTCACGCTCGGCTTCGCGCACCTTTTGTAAAATCACCTGCTTAGCGGTTTGTGCCGAAATCCGTCCCAGCGCTTCGGTGGGTTTGGGCGTCCGGATCTCTCCGCCGAGATCGAGCAAGGGATCGATGGCGCGCGCCGCATCGAGCGAAATCTCCTTGTCCGGATCCGTTACAGGATCAGCCACCTTTTTCACCCCGAAGATGTGGATCGCGCCGGTGCGCTCATCCATCTCCGCCACCAATTCTTCGTTGGTGTGGAAATGCTTGCGGGCGGCCACCAGCATGGCGTCCTTTACGGCGTCGAGGATGACCTTCGGATCGATCCCTTTTTCCTTGCTCAGGATCTCGATGGACTGATAAATCGTTCCCAGGCTGCTCATAGTGATTGTCTGTCCCTGATTTTCTGTACAGTGATGCTAGGCGGCTACCACTCGAACTTGAGGTTGGCTTTCTCCACTCGATCGAGCGGGAACTGCACGCTCCTGCCGGGAGCGGGTTCGAGAGTGACCATGCCTTCAACGCAGCTCTTCAACATCCCGGCCCAGTGCTTCTGGCCGTCCACGGCCTCGCTCAGGACAACTTTGATCTTGTGGCCGGAGAAACGCTCGAAGTCCGACGCGCGCGTGAGTTTCCGTTCCACTCCGGGCGAACTCACCTCCAGCGTATAGTGTCCCCCCGGAATCACGTCTTCGACGTCCAGGATGGTGCCCGCGTTCTGCGACATGAATTCGCAATCGGCGTGCGTGACGCCCTGCGGCTTGTCGATGAAGATGCGCAGAACCCGGCTGTTGCCGCCGCCCAGGAGCTGGACATCGACAATTTCGACGCCCTCGCCGGCCCCCACGCGCTCCGCTATTTCCCGCACCTTTTCCACCACTGCCGTCCTGTCCGCCATACGTCCCGCCGTCTTGCAAATGGCAACCAATAAAAAAGTGGGCTTTCGCCCACTCCAATCGTTCGCCCTCAACTTGAGTATACACGGAAGCACAAGGGGCGACAATGCGCCTGCCTCGGTCCGTCCTCGGGGCGGACCCTCGCGGTCCGGCACCGGCGCCCTACCGATCTTCCGCTTAAGAAGTGCGCGCGGAGTCTGGGTTGGATTGCCGCAGTGTGTCTCTCCCCGTCACGCGCTGAACTGCGGGCTTATTCGCGGGAGCGGCCGGTTTCGCCCAGAGCCGCGACAGAGAGAACCTGGACCGGCCAGGTACCGGCTCTCCACACACGTAACACTCGACATCCGTCTTCGTGATGATTCCACTGCAAGAATAACATCGTGCCATGGCCCATTAGGCACTATCCGCGGTACTATGTCCATGGAGCGCGTGTACCGTTATCACAATGGCACCATCGTTTTCTGGGTTGAGTGTTTTGCCCGAGCGTTGATGGAAGCCGGCGCTGTTTCCCTAAGTGAACCGTCCCAGTTTGCCGACCGAGAGCGCGATACTCGAATGCGCCAAAGCGCATCTGGACCGGCAGCCGGTCCTGATCCTCCTGTTCGGCCTCATAAACGGGCTTTTGTACGCCTCGCTGTTACCCTTGTGGGACGGATTTGACGAGCCATTCCACTACGGCTACGTCGTTTCTCTGTCTGTCGATCACCAGCTTCCAAAAATAGGTAGGACAACGCTCTCGCAAGAGATCCAACAATCACTTCGATCCACCCCGCTCTCGCCCGCACTGAGCGCCGCCGTCCGGGGGGCTAGTTCCTTTGACGAATGGCTTGCGCTTCCCGCGGCGGAGCGGTCCGCAAGGCGAACGGTGCTTACGGCCCTGTCCCCTGGTTTGCGGCGTGAGAAATCTGACCGTCCGAACTACGAGGCGCAGCAAGCTCCTCTTGCCTACGTACTCCTGGCTCCGCTGGACTGGCTTTTATCAAGCGAGCCGTTGATACCGCGAATCCTGATAATCCGCCTGGCGCTCAGCGCGTGTTCAACGCTTCTGCTGGCTGGCGCAAGCATCGTGCTGTTCCAAGCTCTCGGCGTCGAACCGGAATTTCGAAACATAGCTCTCTTCCTGCTCTTCGCCACGCAAATGACTTGGGCCGCCATCGCGCATGTGGGGAATGACTGGCTCGCGATACCAGTGGCGGCGGCGTTTCTTGCCGCCCTGGCACTCCTGGTGAAACGCGGCGGCAAGGGCCCTGCGATCGGGTTGGCCATTTTCCTCTCGGCGGGATTGCTTACCAAGGCGTATTTCCTCGCGTTCATCCCTGTATTTCTGGCGGCCCTGTCAAGAGAGTCGATTCGCAAGGCACTCCGGCCCGCGACTATTCTGCTGGCATTGGCGATACCTTCGGTGGCCGCGGGTCCGTGGTATGTGCGGAACCTCATGCTCTACGGAAGCCTCAGCGGCACACAGGAGAGCGTCGCGGGAGTGGGCGTGATGCGGACATTGGAGGCCGTGCCGCACATCAACTGGGTCGCTGACGGCGTCCGGCTGGCCCGCTCGAGCCTGTGGACGGGCAACTGGTCCCTCGTCGCGTTTCCGAGGTGGCCGCTCAACACGGAGCTGATCCTGGCCGGCGTGGCATTGGTGCTTCTGGGTGCGAATCGCAGGAGGCTCGCCTCCGCGGAACGCTGGGTGCTGGCCGCTTGTGCGGTGTTCCTCCTCGCGATGGCCTACCAGCAAGCCGCCATGTGGGCGTTCAGCGGCGGATCGAGCGCAGGGGCGGAGTCGTGGTATTCGCAATGCGTCATGCCCGGTTTTGTATCCCTGGTGGCGCTGGGTATGCAGCATGGCGGGTGGGCTGGCCGCCTGCTGGCCCGCCTCCTGGCCCTCGTGGCCGCGGGGATTAGCGCCGTGTCTTACCTGGGTGTGTTGCCGCCCTGGTACGGGGGTTTTCGGGGACACGGAACCGAGGAGCTGCTGAAATGGTGGATGGACATCCATCCAACCAGTGCGCTTTCGAGCGTGGCTCTCGCACCAGCCGCGATGCTTCACGGTCTGCTCATCCTGTTCCTTGTTTCTCTATTTCTCGCAACCGCGGTGGTGGTGCGGCGGCCGGCGAAATAATTCGGAGTCCGCCCGGCTAATCGCGGCCGAGGAAATATCCGCGAGCCAGCTCGGGCTTGAGACTCAAAGCCCGCACCCAGGAATCGCGCGCGGCATTGGGATCTCCGGCGGCTTGCTGCGCGTGCCCCAGATTGAGCAGCGCTTCGGCAAAATCGGGCTTGGCGGCGATGGCCTCGCGATAGCTGCGGATTGCGCTGTCGATGTCGCCCGACTGCTGGTACAGGATGGCGGTGTTTTGAAGCACTTCCGGAGACCGGTCGCCCAGCTCCTGCAAACACAGATGCCAGCGTAGCGCGTTGGCCGTGTCCTTCTGTTCCAGCGCATTCGCCGACATGCCCCGAACGGCTTCCACATTTCCGGGCTCGCGTTTGAGGAGCTCCAGCAAGACATCCTGCGACTGCGAATACTGACGCAGTCTCCAGTACGCCAGAGCCAGGTTCAGCTCAGCCGCGTTCCACTCCGGGCGCTTCTGGAGACAGGTTCGCAGACAATCTACCGAGCCGGCATAGTCGCCGCGCTGAAGCTTGAGGTAGCCGGCGCGAAATAGGGCATCCTCGCGCTCGGGAATGTCCCGCTCGGCCAGCTCCACGTACAGGCTCTCGGCTTCGTCCGTCAAACCTTGCTCCTCCATCGAGACCGCCCGCTGATACTGCAGATCGGTTCGTTCCGGAGCCACCGCCAGAGCGGCGTCAAGGGCCTGGCGGGAACTTTGAAGCTCCCCCATGTCGTGGTACACAGCCGCCAGGTTGATGTGCGCGGCAATCGCGTCCGGCCGCAGGGAAGCCGCGTTCTGATAGGCTGCGGCGGAGTCCAGGGACTGGCCCATCCTCTGATACGTTACGCCCAGGTTGAACCAGTAGTCGAAGTTGCGTGGATAGAGGTCCACCAGGCGGCCATAGTGTCCCACCGCCTCCTCGTATTTCCCCTCCGCGAACGCCGCGGTGGCCAGGCCTTCCAGCGCCGCCTGGGCACAGGAGTCGCGCGCGAGCAGAGCCTGGGCCTGTTGCCTTACCAGGCTATAGTCCTTGCGCTGCATTCCCAGCGCAATCAGATTCACCGACGCTTCTTCACAGTTCGGATTGCGCCGCAGAACCTGCTTATAGACCTCTGTGGCCTCGTCGAATTCCCAAGCCAGTTGCAACGCCACGCCCTTGCCCAAGAGCCCGGCTTCCAGGTTGGGAGACTTCTCCAGGCACTTCGCGAACGATTCCAGCGCTTCCTCGGAGCGCTTGAGATGAAGCTGGCAGATGCCTTGCACCAGATACGTATCTATGTGCGTGGGATCGAGTTCGGAGCTCCTCGCAAAATACGGAAGCGCCTCCTCGAAGAGCCCGAGATGGTACATGCACGTGCCGCACTGATACTGACCTTCCGCGTAGTGCGGCCGCAGCGCCAGGAGCTTTTCATATTCCCCGACCGCGTCTTTGTAATTCTTGAGCTCCGCTAGCAGGTGAGCCCGCGCGGCCAACGTCTCGGGCAGGTCTTTCTCGGAAGCTCCCGCGGGATCGAGCAACCCCAGCGCGGCGGCGGGATCCCCTTTGAGGTGAGCGATTACCGCATGAGCCAAACCGCCGTCGGATTTTTCCGCAGGCCGCGCGGCAGGAGTCTCCATCGTGGTGGAAGGGATCATTCGAGCCATTTTCAATTACCTGCCGGGATGATCGGCCTTTTTCCTGACCTACTTTAGGCAACAATCAGGTTAACAGCTTACCTACCCTACTTCTGTACCTCGTGGTTTGACCAATTTCAGGGGGCTGTGACGGATTATCGCGGACCCGGCGTTTGGAGCGATGGCCGCAGGGGTAGCGGGGTCGCTCCCGGACGGATTTCGGAACCCATTCGTACTCCGCTCCAGGGTAAACAGACGGACGGAACCGGCAGAGCGCCGGGAGTGGAGCCTTGCAGTTCAGGCTGGCGGATGCGGATGTGTGCGATGGCCCGGAATCGCTTGAGATCGTTCATGCCCAGCGCCCGGAATCGCTTGCGCCGGTCACCCACCAGGGCGGGTGTAACACTCGCCAGAATCCCTTGGGGCATGACACGCCCGGCCTGCGTGGGCAGCGCCGGGGACTGAACCGGAGCCTCCACTCGTTGGATCTCCTCCAAGCGAGCCGTCCACGCGGTGCGCATCGGATAAATTTCCTTTCGCTTGGCCAGAATTTCCCAAATCCCTAGCGGTTCAGAGGGCTGAGCCGGTATCGTGCTGGTCTTCAGGAGATCCCCTACAACAAAGGCGTTGCTGACACTCCACGATCCTCGAGAAAGCTCTTGCGGCTCCGGCGGCGAGCGGCGGCCGGCTAATCTGACCCTGCGTGGCTCGAGGGATGCCGCTGCCTCGAACAAAGCCCGGTCCAGCGGTCCGCCAGCGGAAGCGGGGCCCTCTAACGCGACAACGGTAGGGATCGGCTCCGGCGGCGGAAGCGATCGAGAAATCAAAACCGAGGGAGTCCTGATGCCCGTGACGGTCCCGGCAAACTGAATTCGCCAGGCCTTCGTCGGGGAAAACGTTGGCGGCGATTGAGGCGCTCGGAACGCTCTGGTTTGCGAAT
>Ga0070733_10001732_pt1 | contig 16058 bp, 12 predicted proteins | sample Coa_R1_9_FD_66450 | JGI IMG/M metagenome (GOLD analysis project Ga0070733, IMG submission 66450) | Surface soil microbial communities from Centralia Pennsylvania, which are recovering from an underground coalmine fire - Coalmine... | ecosystem: Environmental > Terrestrial > Soil > Unclassified ... | reverse complement strand
GACAACGAGGTCTACATCTCGAACAGCTCGTTCTTCGAATCGCTTGACGGCGGCGAAAGCTTTCGCGAGGTTCCCTGGGGCGGCGACAATCACGACATCTGGATCGATCCCACGAACGCTGATCGCTTCGTGGTCACCGACGACGGCGGCCTGAACATCACCACGGTTCATGGCCGCGGATTCAATCGCGTCTCGCTGCCCATCGGCCAGATGTACCACGTCGCGGTCGACAACCAGACCCCCTACGATTTCTATACGAACATGCAGGACGACGGGAACATGCGCGGCCCCAGCACGTCCGTGGCTGGTTTCGGATACGGGACGCCTCCCGAAGCGGACTGGGACCACGACATGGGCGGCTGCGAATCGGGCTTCACTCTTCCCGACCTGTCCAATCCAGACATCGTCTGGGCCACTTGCTACGGCGACGAGGTGACGCGCTGGGACGCGAAGGTGAAGAGCGCGCGCTCCATCAGTCCCTGGTTCCACACCCTCGATTCGCCGCCCGATAAAGCCAAATATCGCTGCCACTGGACGCCGCCCCTCGCCGTCGATCCCTTCGATCCAAACACGGTCTATTATGGCTGCCAGGTCATCTTCAAGACGTCCGACGCCGGTCAAACCTGGAAAGTGATCAGTCCCGATCTTTCGACCCACGATCCGAGCCGCATTATTTCTTCCGGCGGGCTCGTCGGCGACAACCTCGGCCAGTTCTACGGCGAAGTGGTTTTCGCCATTGCGCCTTCGCAAATCCAGAAGGGCTTGATCTGGGCGGGAACCAACGACGGCCAGATCTGGTACACGAAAGACGGCGGCGGCCACTGGAACAACGTCTCGAAGAACGTCAGCGGAATGCCCGCCTGGGGCACGGTGACGAGCATCGAGCCGTCGCACTTCGATGCGGGCACTGCCTACGTCAGCCTCGATTTCCACCTGATGGACAATCGTGATCCCTTCATCTACAAAACCACCGACTTCGGCCAGTCCTGGCAGTTGATCAGCGGAGGAATACCGAAGAGCGAGCTCTCGTACGCCCGAATCATCGCCGAAGATCCGAATTGCAAAGGCTTGCTCTTTGCCGGGACGGGCAATGCTCTTTATTACTCACTCGACGACGGCGCCAACTGGACCATGTTCGATGCGGGCCTGCCTCACACCGTCGTTTCGTGGGCCGTCGTGCAGAAGCAGTTCCATGATTTGGTCGTTTCCACTTACGGACGCGGAATTTACATCCTCGACGACATTTCGCCGCTCGAACAAATGGCCAGGGAAAAGTCGGAGGCTCCCGTGCGCTTGTTCGCGCCTCGCGAGAGCTACCGCTTTCTTCACGGAGGCGGCGCCTTCGCGACCTACTGGCTCAAATCGGAGCCGAAAGACAAACACGTCAAAATCGAAATCCTGGATTCGCATGGGGCGGAAGTCCGCAGGTTCGAAGGCCCGGCGAAGGAAGGGCTCGACCGGGCGGAGTGGAATTTCCATTACGACGCGCCCGCGTTCGCGGTACTGCGCACACCCGCTCCGGGAAACCCCCACATTTGGGAAGAGGCGCGGTTCCGGGGTGCCGAATCGCGTCCCATCACACATTGGGGAATCGAGGAGGCGGAAGTGGGGCCGTTCGCCGTGCCTGGAAAATACACGATCAAGCTCACGGTCGACGGCCAGAGTTATACGCAGCCGCTCACCGTGCTCAAAGACCCGCACGCGCCGGGAACGCAGGCCGATCTCGAAGCGACGTTCAAAGCGCAGCTTCGCATTCGCGACGACCTCAACTCGACCTCGAATATGGTCAACCACATCGAATGGACGCGAAAGCAGCTCGGCGTGGTCCAGGACATGTTGAAAACGGAGCAGGCCAAGGCGAAGACCGAAGGAAAGCCCGAGAACAGTGCATCCGCGGCGTTGCTCAAATCGGTCGACGACATGAGCAAAAAGCTCGAGTCCGTCGAGTATCAACTCGTCTCACGATCCGACCTGAACAGCGACGACAAGTACTACGTCGAAGCCTACAAGGTCTATATGAATCTGATTTGGCTCAACGGCGAAATCGGAACGGGCGCTGGCGACGTTGCAGGCGGCGCCGATTGGGCTCCGACTGCTGAAGATCTGTCCGAGCTTGATTCCATCGAGAAGGATCTCGCCGCCGCGAAATCCGCCTACGGCACTCTCTACGAGAAGGAGTTGCCGGCATTCAATCGTTCGCTCGGCGAGCGCGGAATCAGTCCGATGGTGATGAACGCTCCATCCGCGCCCGACGAAGGTGACGCAGCAGAATAGAGCCATGCCATCTCATAAATGCAGTTTAGGGGGGCGGAGCTTTGGCTCCGACATTCAAGCCGCGGTAAGCGTTGGGCTTTACGTCTGAAGAAAGTCTCTTCCACCACTCATGGCATTTTTGAGACAGCCGTGACGACCCGGGAGCGCCGTCCGGTGCTCCTGAGGAAGTCTTAAAGAACGCGCGCCCTTCCAGGTTTAAGGGGTCCGTTTTTGGTCCTATCGCGAGCTGAATTTGCGGCACAATCGCGCGTGGATCATTTGCGGACCAGTTGAGGAGCTGTCCGCCTCGCCTTGCATCCAAAATCGTGCGGACGGCTTCCTACGTTCATTCTCGTGCTGCCACGCGACCTAACCGTCGGTGCGTTTCTGGCCCTGCTCGCTGCAGTTGCCGTGCTGCGGCTCGTCGAGATCCGCGTTTCGCGCCGGCACCAGCGGCGCATGGTTGCTCGCGGCGCCATCCACATAACGAATCAGCACTTCAGTCTGATGGTTTCGGTTCACGTCGCCGTGCTCGCCGGCACGGCGCTCGAGGTGCTCCTCCTGAGGCGCCCTTTTTTCCTTGCGCTCGCCGTGCCGATGTTCGTCCTCTTCCTTGCGGCGAATCTCGTGCGCTTGTGGGTGATTCGTACGCTCGGCGATCACTGGAGCGTACAAATCATGGATTCGACGCGGCTCGGCGTGGTCACCGACGGACCCTTTCGCTACGTTCGACATCCCAACTACGCAGCCGTTTTCGTCGAGATGATCGCGCTCCCGCTGATCCACACCGCGTGGATTACCGCCATCGCGGGGAGCTGCCTGCATCTGTGGGCCATTCGAAAGCGGCTGGAAGCGGAAGAACCGCCGTTGCTCGCCGATCCCGAGTATCGCGCCGCGATGGCGGCGAAGCCGCGATTCGTGCCGGGCCTCTTCTAAAATGAAACGACCGCAAATATCAGCGATGCGTTCTGCCGCCCGTGCCGCAAGTCTCCCCGCTTGTCACCAAGCGCAGCCGAGGACTGGAACCGTTGGGTGCCCTGCCGTTCGCGCCTTTCGAGCGGTGCTTGCCGTTCCCGTTGCGCTGTTCGGGCTGCTTGCGCTCCATGCCGCTCCGGCGGCGAAGACCTCGTACACGTTTGGCGCGCCGCGCAGTTCGGTCGAGATCACTGTTTACAAGGAAGGGCTCTTCAGCGCATTCGGTCACAACCACCTCATCGCGGCGAAGGATTTCTCCGGCGCAGTGCAGTTCGATCCCGGCGAAATCGAGAGTTCATCTGTGACGCTGCGCGTGGTTGCCAAATCGCTGACCGCGATCGATCCTGGCGAATCCGCGGGCGACCGGCAGCAAGTCCAGGCGACGATGCTCGGCGAACAGGTTCTCGACACGGCCCGCTATCCCGAAATCTCGTTCCACTCGACCAGCGCAACGCACGTTCAGCGGCAGGGAAGCGGCTGGCGCGTAACGCTGGCTGGAGTGTTGCAGCTTCACGGAACGCAAAAGCCGGTCACGTTTCCGCTGAGCGTTCGCCTCGCAAACGGGGAACTGATCGCGGAAGGCGAAGTGTTCCTCCTGCAGAGCAACTACGGCATCACGCCAATCAAAGTGGCGGGGGGAGCGGTCAAAGTGAAGGACCGCTTGCGCATTCGCTTCGAAATCCACGCGCATCCGTAGCTGCCCCGCCGCGTGCCCGCGGGCAGCGACGGTGGGTAGAGGCCATCTCGTAAATGCAGTTTAGGGGGTCGGAGCTTTAGCCCCTGAAGAAAGTCTCTTCCACCGCTCATGGCATTTTTGAGACAGCCTGTAGTGACCCAAAGGGCCACGCCTCGAGTCTTTGTTCGCGGCCTCTGCTGTCGCTCCGAAAAACGGCTCGCGAACAGGCGAGGAATGGAAGAAACAATTCTTACTATGGTCGGCTGCGTCTGCGCCCTTCCATGCGGAGCGCCCCTTGCCCAACCGCTACGAGCCTGAGTTGCCCCAGATGTCGCCGAGGGTGAAGCCGGCGGGGAACGGATCGCTCGAGTCGAGAACATAGGTGCTGAAGCCGGTGATCCACGCGCGGCCGCTGATGGTGGGCACGACGGCGGCGCGCGAGCCGACGCGTGTTTCGCGGATGAGCCGCCCGGTGAACGCGGTGCCCAGGACGCCTTCGTGCACAAAATCGCGGCCGAGAGCCAGCTGACCCTTCGCGTGCAGCGCGGCCATTTTTGCGCACGTTCCGGTGCCGCAGGGGGAGCGGTCGAGCGCGCCGGTCCAGGACGAAGGCCGATCCCAGTCGAGTTTGCCGGTCGAAACGATCACGGCGTTTCTGCGATCGACGCCGGCAGTTGGCGAGGGAGCGGAAAGCTGTGCGATGGTCACTCCGCGAATTTCCGGATTCTCCGGATGCGCGACGGGCAGCTGTTCCTGCGCCGCGGCTTTGATCATTTCGCCGATGCGCGCGATGTCGCGTCCTTCGTCGGGCGTGAGCTTCAGTCCGAATGGCGCGGAATCGGCAATCACGTAAAACATTCCTCCGTAGGCGACGTCAACTTTCACGGTGCCGAGATTGCGGACTTCAATTGGCGCGTCGAGATGCGTGGCGAAGGCGGGCACGTTCTCGAACGCGACGCGGACGACCTTGTCGCTCTCGATTTCCGCTTCCACTTGGACCAGCCCGGCGGGCGTATCGAGTTTCAACTTCATCAGGGGGCTGCGAACAGGAATGATGCCCGTCTCGAGCAGTACGGTGACGACACAGATCGTGTTGGTGCCCGACATGGGCGGGTATTCCACCTGCTCCATGATGACGAAGCCGGCGTCGGCCTCCGGATTCGTCGCCGGCAGGATCAGGTTGCAGTTCGATGCGGGATAGCCGCGCGGCTCGCGCAGCATGAGCTTGCGCAGATCGTCTTGATGCGCCGCGAGATAGGTCATCTTTTCGAACATCGTTTTGCCGGGCGCATCGGGCACGCCGCCGATGATGACCCGCCCCGGCTCGCCGCAGGCATGCGCGTCGACTGCCGTAATCGTCTTCGCGAATTTCAGTGTTTGCTCCCGGATTTGGCTTCGGAGCGGGGATCATACCATCCGCGTGCCGGAGTCGCATCCCGCGAGGATCGGCTTTGGGAGCTGGATGTTGCGCGGGGCAGGCGGGTGACCATTTTTGTCGTGTTCTTTCGTCGGCAGTTTAGGTACGAGGGCTGTGGGGCGGGCTCGGCGGCGCCACCGCTCCAGAACGAACCGAAGACGCACCCTTCGCAAAAGCTCCGCCGTACCATTGCGCGCAGATGATTTATGGTTGTAGAGTTCGGCTGGTATGGATCCCCAGATTCGGCCGAGGAGAATCCGAAGAAGCAAGCGGCTCGTACTCTCGGTGCGCGTGCATGTGGTTGGTCAGGACGCGTTCCGGGAATCCTTCAGCGAGTTCACGCGCATGCTCTCTGTAAACGCTCACGGCGGATCGCTGGCCCTGGCGGCCAGGGTCGAGGAAGGGCAGAGGATTCTGGTTGTGAACCGAAGCACCGGCGAAGAGCAAGAATGCCGGGTCGCCGACGTGGGCTCCCTGAAAGACAGCAAGTGGACAGTAGGGATCGAGTTCACGCAACCCGTGAAAAACTTCTGGAGAATCCACTTTCCGGTATGCATTCCTGGCCGGCCGTCGAACGCAGCGTGACTTTCAACTTTCTTTTCGGTTCCTCTCAGTTCCGTTTTCGATAAAGGCTTCGAGCAAACCCGTAGCCGTCCAGCGCTGCGCTTGATCGCCGCCCCAGCGCTTCACGATACGCCCTGACCGGCTATGCGGAAGCGAAAGCGGAACTGGAGAAGACAGGCAACAGATGCCGGGCTGAAGTCCCGGCGCTACGTCTAAACCTCAGGCCAAACCAAGATCGCGGGCGAGTGGGCCGCGCCACAGACGGGGCGAATCACGTGACCGTCGACGGCGGCTTAGGGCTGGTTTCTGTCATCGCCCGGGATGGGCAGCCACCAGCGGGGACGTGATACAAGAGGATCGATCGACCGACGCGAGCGACGGGTTTGCAAGACCGGAGCCATGAATAACCGTAATAGGGAGGATTGGTGTCGCCTCGCATAAGCCGGGTCAGGCTGATCGCGATCCATCCCGTCACCGGATGAAACGGTGCAAGTTCAACGAAATGAGGCAAATTCTGCTGAGTGAGATCCGCGGATCCGAGATAGGCGATGGAGAACGAGGTGATGTGGCGAGCGCGCAGCTCGTCGGAAAGGCGAAACAGGTCCTGCCCCCAATCGAGGTCGGGGCCCACGTCGATCCGCTCGGGTGAGCTCCCGGCAAATGGATTGAAGTACGACAAATAATCAGGATGAGCTGCAAGGCATGAAACGACCTGCCAAAGCAACAGCGCGGAAACCAACGCGCGGCCAAGAAACTTCGGTTTCGCAAGATTCCAGAGTTTGATTGCTCCGAACGCGGCCACGATAGCGAGCAGTGGGTAGATCGGAAGGATGAGCCGCACGCCAAGATCGATTCCGCTCGGCATCGCAGAGAGCAACAGGGCGACTGCCATTGCGGCGGCCGCCAGCACGCGCCAGTCGGCACCGCGAAACCCCGCGATGGCAAGCGAAAAAAGACCGATGGCGCTCAAGATGAGGAACGGCAACGGGGTTTTGATCGCCAAAACGATAGGATAAAAATACCACCAACCTCCTTGCCGGGCCTGACCGAACAGGTACGAAGCGCTTCCATTCGAATTGTGCAGGCGCTGGTACTCGATGCCCTTAATGAGCTCGGGCGCGGGGATGGGTACGTGCTCGGCCGCAAAGTAGGCGACGTCGTGCAGGACTCCGTTTGCGCCTACGATGCGGTCTATCACCGCGTGCGGCCGCTCCGCTTTGTCGGTTCTGTGATCCGAGAACCTGTACCCGCCCCAGACGACCAGGAGCGCAATCATCCCACTCAGGGCCAGGGCTGTGGCCCCGCTGCGCCATTGTCTCGAGAGGCGAGGCCTTCGGTCCTTCGAAGCCAAGTAGCAGACCAGCATGGCCATTCCGCAAACGGGCAGAAACAGCAGGGCGCTAAACTTTGAAAGAACTGATAGCGCAACGGCGAACCCCAACAGGCAGCCGCGAACATAGGTAGGGCGCTGGAGCCAGTGCATCAGCTCCAGCGACGCGGCGATGAACGTCGCTGTAAGCACGATGTCCGTTGTTGCCAAGCCTGCGTTTCCAAGCACAGGAGGAAGGGTGGAGAACAGCAAGACGGCGCATAGCCCGCCGAATTCGCCGAGAGCTTCGCGACCCCAGCTCCAGACCACGACGGTCGCGAAAATGAAGAAGGGCAGGATTCCCAAACCTCGCGAGAGCGAGGTTCCGAGAGTACTGGCCGCGAGCACAAAAGATCTGATTTCCCACCGTGCTCCAGTCGTTCGAGTCGGCGGGTAGGCGAAGGCCTTCAAGATAGGGGCCGAGGGCGACGGCGATGCGGGCAAGTGGCGGATGAGTGTCGTCCAGACGGTATGTGCCGCGATCGAGCCATTCCATACCGGCGGCTTCGGTCGCCGGTTCGTCGGAGGTCCCGCTGAAAACGTGGTAGGTGGAGACAATCTCGACGGAGGCAACAGCAATCAGCACGACAACCGCAAGCATTACAAGGGCCGAGCGATGTCCCGTTCTCGAGAGCGCGATCGACAGGACGCGATGACCTGTCAGAGCCTCGAGATGAGAATCGGGAGCCGACGCTGGGACGTCGTTCACGGTGCGATCCGAAAAACTGCTTATCGATTACGCTGGGAAGGATTCGGTCCGTAGCGGAGCTAAAACAACTTGGGCGTGCTTCAAACAGCGACGCGTTCGAACCTGAGCGCCGCAAGCGCATGCGCAGGTGTGCTTGTAGTGGAGATCCTCCCCTTCCATTTCTCGTCTACACCCATATGCGTTGCACGTCAATAACACGAAGAGGGTAGAAAGCGCAGTTTGATCACGGAATATTTCGCTTTTCCCCGGTACGAGTATTTCCGTCTTCTCAGATGTTGAGGCACGTCGATCGTCCCCGACGGGACTTGAATCTTTTTTGGGGTGCCCGGTCATTCCCGGCACCGCGTGCAGAGCTAAGTACAATAGCGCCTACGGCTCTGACCGCAGGCAACGGATGCCGGGCTGAAGTCCCGGCGCTACGTTAAACCCCAAGGCCAAACCAAGATCGCGGGGCGAGAGGGACGCGACGCGGCACGGCCGGGGGAAGCGGGCGGGTCTGAGAGCCGCCCCTGTGGAAAATCGACGGGCGAGGGGCCAGCGCTACATGTAAACCTTATTGCGATTCAGGGAAGCGGGGTGGCCGGGGCCATGCGCAGTACTTGCCTGCCAATTAGCCGGAGGTTTCTTCTTCGGAGAAGTCGCGTTCGGGGGCGCGGTTGAAGTCGGGACGGCGCGCCAGGACGAAATAAATAGGGAGACCCAGGAGCACGATGATGAGGCCGGGCCATGTCGTCTCGCGCTGGTACATAAAAAGCATCACCATGATGGCCGTGGCACCGAGAATGTAGAGCGTGGGCAACCAGGGATAGCCAAACGCGCGATAAGGGCGCTCAGCATCGGGCTTCTTGATACGGAGGCGAAAGACGGCGGCGATGGTCAGAATGTAGAAGATCAATTCGACAGAGATGAGGTAGTTGAGGAGATTGTTATAGAGATTGCCGTAAGTGTGCGTGGCGGGATCGTAAGTGCGCGGCAGAACGAGAAAAGCCGCCCACAACCCCTGGATCAGGAGCGAGGGGCCGGGAACGCGGGCTTTGTTGAGGCGTCCGGCGACGCGGAAGAAGAGGCCATCGCGGGCCATGGCGTAATAGGTGCGCGCGCCGGCGAGCGTGAGCGCGTTCACGCAGCCGACCGTCGAGATGATAATGGCGATGGCCATGAGCGCGGCGCCCAGCGTCGGAAAGATGGCGTTGAGCATGGTGGTGGCCACGCGGTCGGAAGGAGCGTGTTGGATGGCCGAAAGCGGAAGCGTGACGAGATAGGCGACGTTCGCAAGCAGATAGAGCGCGATGACGAGGATCGTGCCGATTGCCAGCGACAGCGGAAGCGTCCGGCGTGGATCCTTCACTTCGCCCGCGGTGAAGGTGATGTCGTGCCAGGCGTCGGCGGCGAACAGCGAACCCGTTTGCGCGAGGCAGACCGCAGCGAACAACCCGAAGACAGTGGCGGCCGTGAGCCCCGGCGCAAGCTGCGATACGCCGTGCGCGGTCCAGGCGTGCGTGAAATTGGCGCGGACGGCGGCCATGTTCCAGCCGACGGTCAAGCCGAGAAGAATCAGGCCGAGCAGCGCTGCCGTCTTGGCCACGGTGAAAACGTTCTGAACGATCTTGCCGTACTCGAGGCCGCGGCTATTGGTCCACGTGAGGACGGCAATGAGAATGATGGCGAGGGCTTGCGCGCTGGACAGAGAGAAAGCGTAATGGGTCGAGATGTGGAGTGGTGCGATGAGATAGTGGTCTTCCGAGACCCAGGGGAAGAGCACGCCGGAGAATCGCGCGAAAGCGATGGCGACGGCTGCGATGGTGCCGGTCTGGATGACGGTGACGAGCGTCCAGCCGTAGAGAAATCCCCAGAGCGGTGAGAACGCTTCGCGCAGGAAGATGTACATTCCGCCGGCATGCGGCATCATGGCGGCGAGTTCGCCGTAGGAGAGCGCGGCGGCGACGGTCAGAAACCCCGCAAAGGCCCAGGCGACAAGCAGCCAGCCCGCGCTGCCGATCTGGCGCGACATTTCGGCGGAGACAATAAAAATGCCGGAGCCGATCATCACGCCGACCACGACCATGACGGAGTCGAAGAGGCCAAGGCCGCGCGCGAAGGTACGAGAGCCGGAACCTTTGGAATCTTGCGGCGAGGGCTGCGTGGTTTGCGAGTGAGTTTGAGGGTTCATGGTGTCCCCGGGCGCAAGGCGCGGGAAGTGATCAATTTAGCGTAACGAGAGCGCAGTCGCCAGCGAGTCGAAAGAAGGAGTTGCGGCGACGCCCTCGTATAATATATCCAGAGCGCCGACGCAAGACCTTTCCGAGCAGACTTTGGAGGTATGGGAGACGCTCCTGTTCCGTTGGTTGACGCGTGGCCTATACTCCGGCACATGAAAGCCAAACGAAATCGGAGAATCCGAAAAATCGGGGCCGTCGCAATCTTCGCGCTCGGTTCTGTGGTCCTGCTCGGTTTGCATTTCTATGCGTACGGGCAGGACAAAAGGCAGTTTCCCGACGGTTTTGACGCCGTGCAGGCGGCGCCAAAAAGTCACAAGGTGATTTTTGAGAATACGTTCGTCCGCGTGCTCGAAGTGACGGTGCCACCTGCGGGTACGACGGAACCAATGCATCATCACCGTTGGCCGAGCTTCTTCCTGGACTGGGATACCGGAGGGTGCACACCGCATGTTCGGTATCACCGGGGCGACGGTACGGTTGTGGATCAGCCGAGCCGCTGCGAGCCTGTCCATCCTGGCGTCTGGAGCGTGGAGTGGATGAAGCCGGAGCCGATGCATGCGATCGAGGTGGTGGAGAACCGCGGGGCCGCCGCATATCAAGCGGGGAAGCCGCCGCTTCTGCGAATTGAGATCAAGTGGCATCCGTAGGAACGATCTGGCGGCGGGGGGCGGTTTCGTTCGCCGTGACGAACTCGAGCTGTTCTAAAGAGGCGTCTCGCAACGAGAGACGGGCGGGTCTGAGACCCGCCACTACGGAACAGAAGCTTCACGCGAAACCGGAACGTATTGAGGCGCCATATCGATATTTCGTGGCAGTTAGGGCCCGAGGCCGGGAAACGGCTCCAAAAAAATAGGGCAACCGCTGTAAACGTTTGCTGGTAGAATCCGTTGGCTTGCCGCAAAGGGCTGCCGTCCGGGCAAGCCGCGATAGAGAAGAGAGTGAGCCGGCCGCGGCGTTAGCGGCCGAATCGGACCGCGATGAGCGGTCAAAAGGACGCCGCGACGCTCGGTTGCTACCTACCGTAGCGAGCGGCTGAAGAGATAGATGCCAACCACTCTTGGGCTGCTGGCAGCGCCACGCCTCGTACGATTAGCTCCCGTCGATCTGATCATTATCGTTTTCTATTTTGGGTTCGTGCTAGCGATCGGCTTTTACCTGAAGGGGAAGGCGAAAACCGGCGAAGACTTTTTCCTCGCGGGCCGCGAAATGACGGCGTGGGTCGCGGGGTTGGCGTTCGTGTCGGCCAATCTCGGGTCGCTCGAACTGATGGGATGGGCGGGGTCCGCGTACCAATATGGGATCCTGGCCGCGCACTGGTATTGGATCGGCGCCATTCCCGCAATGGTGTTTTTGGGACTGGTGATGATGCCGTTCTATTACATTTCGAAGACGCACTCGGTGCCGGGCTACCTGCAATTGCGTTACGGACCGGAAGCGAGCGGGCTGAGCGCGGTCACGTTCGCCGTGATGACGATCCTGATGTCGGGCGTGAATATGTATGCGATGGCCGTGGTGATGAAGGTGGTGCTCGGATGGAACATCAACTTCAGCATCTGGGTGTCGTCGCTGACAGTGGGAGTTTACGTTGCAGCAGGCGGCCTATTCTCCGCGATCTTCAATGAAGTGCTGCAATTTTTCCTGATCTGGTTCGGCGCGCTGCTGATTCCGATTCTCGGCATGATCGAGACGGGGGGCTGGACCGGTATGATCGCGCGCATCCACCAGAATTTCCCCGGGCAGGATTTCACGCACTTGTGGGCGCCAACGGGCTCGTTTGCCGCGAACCCGATGGGGATCAACTGGGTGGGAATCGTGTTTGGGCTGGGGGCGGTGCAGTCGATGGGATACTGGACCACGGACTTTCTGGTGGTGCAGCGGGTGCTGTCGGCCAAAGACATACGCGCGGCGAAGACGGCGCCGATTCTGGGTTCGTTTTTCAAGATGGCGGTGCCGCTGATCGTGATCCTGCCGGGATTGCTGGCTCTGGCGGTGCTGCCGATGCATTTGTATCCGGCGAGCAATCTGGCGGCGGGGCAGCACAGTTACAATGAAGTATTGCCGCTAATGCTGGCGCGGTATTGCGGGCCGGGATTGCTCGGGCTGGGCATCACGGCGCTGGTGGCGGGATTCATGGCGGGGATGGCGGGGAACGTGAGCGCGTTCGCGACGGTGTGGACATACGATATTTATCGTCCGTTCATCCGGAAGAATGCGGCCGATCGCCATTACGTTTCCATGGGACGCTGGTGCACCATGATCGGCCTGCTCATCAGCATCGGAACGGCTTACATCGTGATGCAGTTCGCGAGCATCATGGACTACGTGCAGGCGCTCTTCGGGATGTTCATCGCGCCGCTGTTCGCCACGGTGCTGCTGGGGATGCTATGGAAGCGAGTGACGCGCGCGGCAGGGTTCCTGGGTCTATTGGCGGGCGTGGTTTCGTCGGCGTCGATGTTCATTCTGATGAAGACGGATCCGGCGCGCTGGGTGCACGTTTTCGCGCTTTCGCCGCTGGCCAAAGGGCTGGCGCAGGACATGTTCCAGGCGCTGTGGTCGTGCGTGATATGCGCGGTCGCGACGGTGCTGATAACCCTGGTGACCACGCCGAGACCGGAGCAGGAGCTGCGAGGCCTGGTTTACTCGCTTACCGACGTGCCGCGCGAAGAGCACGGGAACTTCCTGCAACGGCCGTTTTTCTGGGGGATGGTGGCTCTCGTTGTTTTGGCGCTACTGCAAATTATTTTCTGGTGATCATCCGTGACTGAAGACCATCACATCATTCCGGTCTGGTTTTTTGTGGGATTCATGCTTCTCGTTTACGGGCTGCTGATCCTGGGCAGCGGAATCGCGGAGTGGCCGCATCCGCCGCATACCGTCCTCTCGAATCTGCACGCCCCGGTGTGGTGGGGCGGGCTGCTGACGGCGCTGGGCGGATTCTACTGCTACCATTTTTGGCCGCGGCGCGGCTGAAAAAGCTGCAGGCACTAATCGCGCGGTCTGCGCGGTGCGCGCCGGTTGCGAGCGGGCCGTTCTCTGTCTTCGGCGCAGTCTCAGTAGCTGCGCGAGTGCCTGCACGCACGCTGCATTCGTGAATCCGAACTATTCGATTCAAGAATCATGTTTTGTCCGCCCGGGAAGTCCGAGCTAAACTTTTTCCATGCCTCTGATTGCTTGCAGTGCGCTGCTGTTTGATATGGACGGCGTTCTGACCGATTCGATGCCCGCGGTGGCGCGGGTGTGGTCGGGCTGGGCGGTCGAGCATGGGTTCGACCCGGAAGAGGTAGTGCGGGCGGCGCACGGACGTCCGAGCTTGCTAACGGTAATCGATTATCTGCCGAACGCGGATCATCAGGCGGAGAACAGGGAAGTGGAGCGGCGCGAACTCGAAGACACGGAGGGAATCGTACCGCTGCCAGGAGCGATGGAATTGCTGGAGGCGTTGCCGCGCGAGCGGTGGGCGATCGTGACTTCGTGCACGCGGCCGCTCGCAGAGGTGCGGTTGCGAGCGGCAGGATTACCGCGGCCGGGAACATTCATTACATCGAGCGACATCAAGAATGGGAAGCCCGCGCCCGATCCGTATCGAACAGCGGCGGAGCGGGTGGGGTTTCCGGCGACGGAATGCGTCGTGGTGGAGGATGCGCCGGCAGGCGTCGTGTCCGGCAAAGCGGCGGGAGCGCGGGTGATCGGAATTGCGGCGGTGTTTGGCGAAGAGGAATTGCGCGAGAAGGGCGCGGACTGGATTGTGGAGAATTGCGCGGCGATATCGGTGGTGGAACCCCCGGTGGATGGGACCGGGAGGCTGACGCTGCGATTGAAACCATGACCTCGACAAATTGGTGCGCTCGGCACCGGAGGCACTCCCTACTTCGGATTGGACATCCCCAACTGGCTTGATAACGCTGCCTCCATCTGTCATAATGTAACTACGAATCTGTAATTACGCAATGGACGACGATGAGATTCGTCTGGGATCCTGAAAAAAGCCGACGGAATCTAGCCAAGCACAAAGTAAGCTTCGAGACGGCCGCACTGGTGTTCGACGACCCGTTCGCCGTGAGCGTTCTGGATCGCGTAGTCGAGGGCGAGGAGCGGTGGAACACGCTGGGCCTTGCCGCAGGCATGGTGATCCTTCTGGTGGTTCATGCGTATCGACTGGAGGATGGGGAAGAGACGGTCCGCATTATTTCTGCGCGAAAAGCGACTCCGGCGGAAAGGAGAATCTATGAAGAGGGCCTCTAAAAAAGAGAGAAAGGAACTGATGGCGTTGAAAAGGCTGCGCGATTCCGAGATCGATTTGTCGGATGCGCCGGAAGTGCGCGATTGGAGCCATGGTGTGATTGGTAAGTTTTACCGCCCGATCAAGAAGTCACTGACGATTCGGCTGGATGCCGACGTTCTCGCGTGGCTGAAGGCGCAGGGCCGAGGTTATCAAACGCGAATTAATAAGCTTCTGCGCGCGGCGATGGAGGGCCAATCACGACGGAGAGCATGAACTCAGGCACCGCCTGGAGCTGAACCTCACAGACGAGCGATGTCTCCCGACGGACGGTACACATCGCCCATTTCATCTGAAGCGTGAAACCTCCGGTGTGGAGACGCTAGAATTCGCCGCGTATCTGGTTACGCTACCGACAACGGCTCATAAGCAGTCACGCCGACTTCGCGTTGCGGAAGGTGTCTTTCAGCGCCGGATACAGCTTCCGATATTCTTCGTAGCGACGGTTCATGATTTCGACGCGCGCCGGATCCGGTTCGAGGCGCTGCGCTACTTTCACGGCAGTCTCGCAGGCGCTCTCGACGGACGGCCACACGCCGACTCCAACTCCCGCAAGCAGACCCGCGCCGTAGGCTGCGCCCTCTTCCGCTTCCAGAATTTCAACGGGCATGCCGTAGACGTCGGCCTGAATCTGGCGCCAGAGTTTTCCGCGGGCGCCGCCGCCGCCGAGCCGGATCGATTCGATCGGGAGTTTCAGTTCGCGAAAGATGGTGAGCGTGTCGCACAGGCTGAACGCGACGCCTTCGAGGATTGAGCGAACGACGTGGCCGCGGGTGTGCTGGGCGGTCAGGCCGACGAGGGCGCCGCGTGCGTCAGGATCGAGATGCGGCGTGCGCTCGCCCATCAGATACGGCAGCCAGAGCAGGCCATCAGCGCCGGCACTTGTCTTGGCGGCTTCGGCGGTGAGTTGATCGTAGGAGACACGATTGCCAGGGTGGCCGGCGCAGAATTCGTCGCGAAACCAGCGGAGCGAAAACCCGGCGGACTGGGTGACGCCCATAACGTGCCAGCGTCCGGGAACGGCATGGCAAAAGGTGTGGATGCGGCCGTGCGGATCCATGGTGGGCGCGGCCGTGGCCGCGAAAACGACGCCGGAAGTCCCAATCGTTGCGCTGACGGCACCCGGCCGGACGATCCCCATTCCAACGGCGCCGGCGGCCTGATCTCCTGCACCGGCTACGACCGGCGTACCGACGCGGAGGCCGGTGGCGCGCGCGCCTTCCTCTGAAATTCGCCCACTGATATCGGGCGACTCGAAAATTTCGGGCAATATTTCGGAGTTGATGCCGGAAATATCCGCCATGGGAGCGGACCAGCGGCGATGGGCGACATCGAAAAGAAGCGTGCCGGAGGCGTCGGCCACGTCGCAGGCGCGAGCGCCGGTCATTCGGAAGCGCGCGTAGTCTTTCGGGAGAAGCAGGGTTCGCACGCGGGACCATATCTCGGGTTCGTGTTGCTGCACCCACCAGATTTTGGTCAACGTGAAATTCGTGAGCGCGGGATTGGCGGTCAATTCGATCAGGCGTCGCGCGCCGATTTTCTCCGTGATCGCGCGGCCTTGCGCTTCGGTGCGCTGGTCGCACCAGATGATGGCGGG
>Ga0070733_10001731_pt1 | contig 16059 bp, 12 predicted proteins | sample Coa_R1_9_FD_66450 | JGI IMG/M metagenome (GOLD analysis project Ga0070733, IMG submission 66450) | Surface soil microbial communities from Centralia Pennsylvania, which are recovering from an underground coalmine fire - Coalmine... | ecosystem: Environmental > Terrestrial > Soil > Unclassified ... | reverse complement strand
CATGGCAGCGCGCCATTTCCTGAAAGCTGCGGTACTTTCCGGTACCCACCAAAAGGCGGGAGCGAAACTCACGGCCGGCGATTTTCAGCGTATCCATACCCCCATTTTAGGGTGTATTCCCGCCCCCGATAGGTACCTACCCTAGCGCACCCTATCGGCGCGCTGGCTGAAGGCCGATAAATGAGGAGGAAGGAACTCGCGGCCTTGTTCTCGACTGGGTCGTGAGCGAGGTTCCCAAAAATTGCAGCCATGAAGAAGAATAATCTACTGAAACTTCTCGGAATTGCGCTGGTGGTCGCGATCGTATCGACGGGCGTGTTCTACGGCCTGTTCGTCAACCGGTTGAGCAGCAGCCCTGGAAGCGGAAAAACGTTGGTGGTGGCTGCCAAGGCCCTGAAGGCCGGGGCGCAGCTTCAATCGGGGGATTTGAAAACCATTCCGTGGCCGGCAGAACAACTGCCGCCGGGGTTCTATGGCACCGTAGATCAGGTTACCGGAAACACCGTCTTCGATCCCATCGGCGAGGGTGAGCCGGTAGTGGCTTCGCACTTGGCGACGGTTCAATCCGGCGGCGGAGCGGGCGTTCCTTCGGGCATGCGCGCGGTGTCCGTCCACGTCACCGATTCGACCGGCGTGCTGGGCATGCTACGCTCCGGTCAAAAAGTGGACGTCCAGGTGGTGGTGCGTGCGAAGGACTCCAGTGGCGCTGAAGTGCGGACCGCGCTGGAGGAACTGACGGTGCTCTCGGTTCAGCCACAGGCGGAGGTTAGCTCGCAGGGCGTGAGTCTTCCGGTGGTGACACTGCTGGCCAAGCCCGCCGAAGCGGACGCGCTGGCCGCGGCGGATTCCGGGGCCCGCGTTCGTCTGACGCTGCGGAATCCCCTGGATGGTTCTACCCGATCGCGCGCTCCCATGACTGTGGACGCGGTCATGCGGACCAGCGGGTCGGCAGGAAATGGCGATGCCCCGGGGGCTCACGACAGCGTCACCGGCAGCGGAGCCGCCGGCCATGATATCGCTCAGAAGCCCGCCGGCATCTCAGGCGCCGTCCCCGCCTCCGCGGCGGTTACCGCGGGGACCGCGGGTTCCGTGGGCAAACCGTAGAGTCCTCAAGCCGGTATTCGGTATGCTCATCGTCTCCATCCTCGCGTTTTTCGTGGTCATCTTTCTTTTGGCGACCATTACGGTGGCTATCGCCTGGATGGCCTTCCTCAAGCGCCAGGCGGAAGGCGCCGAAGCGGTGGGGGAAGCCGGCGGCTCACCTGTAGCGGGATTGGACGAAGACTCGCACCTGTTCCGCAGCGAACGGCTTAGCACGCTCAACTTCTGGGACAGCCTGCTTACCCGCTTTGACTTCGTGGAGATTCTGAAGACGCGCCTGGAGCAGGCCGAACTGGATTGGTCGGTGGGGCGCGTGACCCTGGGCATGCTCTTCAGCGCCACCGTGGCGTTCCTCCTGTGCTCGAAAATCCTCCCCGCGTGGGCCGCGCTGCTGGCCGCGGCGGCGGTTGGTTTCGCTCCCTATGCATACATCCTGAGCCGCCGCCGGAAACGGTTCGACCGCTTCCGCGAAGGCTTCCCGGATGTGCTGGATTCACTAGCCCGGGCGTTGCGCGCCGGCTATCCCCTCGCTACCGCCATGGAGACCGTAGCGGCAGAGTCCTCACCCACCGTCGCCGTGGAAATCCGCAGAACTTCAACCGAGGCTAATCTTGGCATGGGCTGGCCGCGCGCGCTCGAAAACATGGGGCACAGACTTCCGCTGCTGGAAGTGAATCTGTTCTCCGCCGCGGTGCAATTGCACTCGCGCACCGGCGGAAAGTTGAGCGAGGTGATGGCGCAATTGGCGGAAAACATGCGCGAGACCCAGTCCCTGCGCGGCGAGGTCCGGGCGCTGGCGGCGCACGGCAAACTCACCGGCGCCATCCTGACGGTGTTGCCCATCTGTATCGCTCTCATGATGATGTACGTGAGTCCGGAGTACATGATGGTGCTGTATCACCACCCCTGGGGCAAGAACCTGATCGCGGCCGCCGCGGGTTGCCTGGTCCTGGCCCACCTGGTGATTCGCAAGATTGTGGACATCGAGATATGAGCATCCACGTATGAGCACACCGGGACTGCTGATCGCGTTCTTTCTTTTCACGGCCGCCGCCGTCGCCGCGGCCGGTTACGTCTTTGTGCTGAGGCCCGCGCGTGTGACCGCGGCGGAATCGGCGCCCCCGCAGGTAGTGCTGGGCCAGCCCGACCTGCCCATCGCCCAAGCCGCGGTCCTCGATATGTTCCGGTTACTCGGCGATGCCTTGCCCGGAGCCAGCGGCCAGCGCGCCGCACTCCGGGTGTTGCTCTCCTCCGCCGGGTTCCGCTGGCCTGCGGCGGTTTCAGTCTTTCTGGGAATCAAGTGCGGCATGGCACTCATGTTGGGGACCGCGGTCGCGTGGGCCGGCGTCACGCTTCAGCCCGACCGTTCTCTTCTTTTCCTGCCAGCGGTCTGCGGAATGGGCTTCGGCTACCTGCTCCCGGACCGCGTATTGGAGCGCCTGGCCAGGCGCCGCGTCAATCACTTGCGGCGCGGTTTGCCCGCCGCCATCGACCTGATGGTGCTCGCCGTCGAAGCCGGACAGAGCCTCGACGCGGCCATTCTCGAAGCCAGCCGTGGCCTGCGCGTCACCCATCCCGATCTGGCTTCCGAACTAACCCAGCTTCATCTTGAGCTTCGCAATAATCCATCGCGGGTGGAGGCGCTGCACAATTTCGCCGCCCGCGGCCGCGACATCGAGCTCAAGAAATTCACCAGTCTGCTGCTCGATACGGACAAGTTCGGCACCAGCCTGGGACCGGCTCTGCGCACGCATGGGAAGTATATTCGGACGCGCTTCCGCCAGAACGCTCAGGAGCGCGCCCGCAAGGTCGGCGTCAAGCTCATCTTTCCGGTCTTCTTCCTGATCTTCCCGTCCGTGATCCTGGTCACGCTGGGGCCGGCGGTCATTCTGCTCTTCGCACAAATGAACGCCCTGATGGGGCAGTAGACGGCGCAAAGTGAGCTGGGCGCGCATCGGCCTATATCCGCACTGCTACGGCCAGTGCGCCCGACCCCTTTGCCGGCGACCCCCCGATTCGCGAAACTGTCGTTCAGGGTCGCGCGAGGCCAGACACTTCGATTGAACGAGCCAATCCATATCGTCTCCGTGTCGCGATTTCTCTCCTGCGGCTGGGCTGCGGTAACATGCCGAAGATTGAACTCGTCGGACGTTAATACGACGCTTCCAGCAATCCCAGCACTTCTTCGCGACTCAGCGGCCGGTCGGTCACGCCCATCTTCTCCAGCTCATGCGTGATGGGATCGACGATCTGGCCGATCTCCTCCCGCGAAACCCCCGCCGCCTTCAGGGTTCGCGGCACGTCGAACTGCGCAATAAATGCCGCGGTGCGGTCCGCGCAGGCCAGCGCCGCCGGCTTAGGATCGGCCGGGTTGAAGGGAATCCCGAAGCCTTCGGCAATCGGCCCGAAGCGTTCCGCGGCCAGATTCGCCATGAAGCGCATTGCATGCGGCAGGGTGATGCAGCTCGTGACCCCGTGCGGCACGTTCCAGCGCGGGCCGATCTGGTGCCCCAGCAAGTGCGAGAGTCCGAAGCGCGTATTCATCGCGCCGAAGATTGAGAACCACGAGGCGGTCAGGCAATGGCCGCGATGCGCCACGCTCGCCTCACCCTTGGTCCGGATCGAGGCCGGCAAGTGCTCCAGCAGCAACGCGATGGACTTCGACGCCAGCACGTCGCTGATGGGCTGATGGCGTATGGCGTAGGCGCACTCGATGGCATGATCGAGAGCGCGCATCCCGGTCGAGACCCACAGCCAGTCCGGCGTATCGAGGCACAGCAGCGGATCGGCGATGACCGTGCGCGGCATCACCCTGGGGTCATAGACGCCGCCCTTGACGCGCGTCGATTCGTCGGTGACGCCGCCGGCATACGTGTACTCGGCCGCCGAAAGCGTCGTCGGGACGGCGATATGAATCAGCTCGCGCTTCCCCAGCAGGCCGTAGATGGCCACTTTGCAGGAGTCGATCGGGCTGCCGCCGCCGAAGCTCACCAGGCAATCGGCATTGGCCCGCTCGATCTCGGCTTCGAGGGCGTCCACCGTCCCGCGCGGAACGTGCTGCACGATCCCAGTGAAAACTCCGGCGCAGCGCGCGCCCAGAGCCGCGGTTACGGTGTCGAGAATGGGGAAGCCGGCCAGCGTCGTGACCACGAGCGCGCGCGAAAGCCCGCGGCGTTCGAGATCCGCGTTCAGCGCCTCGATTTTGCCGGGGCCATAGATCACCCGCTCTAAACGGGACATCAGGAATTCGCCATCGGGAGCTTGCACGGGGGCAGTATACCGCACGCCTGAGCCGCAGTTGTGATAGCGTCTACAGGTGGAGGTTCCCCCAACCGTGACTCGCGCTCTCCTGTTCCTGGTTTCCGGCTCTCTATTCGTCACCTTCGCGCAAAATCCGTGCGACAAACTGAAGGCGACGTCGTTCCCCGATTCCACCATCACCGCGGTTGAGGCCGTGGCCGCGGGTCCGGCTCCGAACGTCGGTCGCGGAGGCGGAGGCGCTGCCGCGGGCGCGCCGGCACAAGGTCGCGGAGGTACGCCGCCGGCAGGCGACCCACAAGCCGCTCCCGGTGGGCGTGGCGGAGCCGCAGCGCCGCAAGCAGCGGCAGGTGGCCGCGGAGCCGCGCCGGCCGCTCCCGTGATGCTGCCCGCCTATTGCCGCGTCGCCGTCACCATGAAACCCTCTACCGATTCCAGCATCGACATGGAAGTGTGGATGCCCGCTGAAAACTGGAATAACAAGTTTCAGATGGTCGGCAACGGCGGCTGGGCCGGCACACTCAGCCTCGCCGCGATGCAGGCGGCTCTTCGCGAAGGCTATGCCACAGCCACCACCGACACCGGCCATAAGGGCGGAGCCAGCGTCTTCGCGCTGAATCATCCGGAAAAGCTGGTGGACTTCGCGTACCGCGCCGTGCATGAGACCGTGGTCAAGTCCAAGACTCTGATCACGGTTTACTACGGCAAAGCCCCCAAGTTCTCATATTGGAATGGCTGCTCCACCGGCGGCCGCCAGGGCCTGATGGAAGCCCAGAAGTTCCCCGACGATTTCGACGCGATCGTCGCTGGAGCTCCCGCCGACTATCAAACTCACCTGCACGCGTGGGACATGATGGTCGCCACCGGGATCCGCAAGGACGATCAGCATTTCGTGAGCGCGCCCAAGTTGGCCGCATTGAATAAGGCCGTGATGGCCGCCTGCGATGCCGCCGACGGAGTCAAGGACGGCTTGTTAAACGATCCTCGCAAGTGCAAGTTCGATCCCGCGACACTCTCCTGCAAAAATGGTGACGATAAGGACGATTGCCTGACTCCGGCGCAGCTCGAATCCGTGAAACTGGTACTTTCCCCCGCCAAGAAAAAGAATGGCGAGCTGATTTTCCCCGGCAAGGAGCCCGGCAGCGAGACCACCTGGACCATGCTGTCGCAGCGGAACCCCAATCCGGCGGATTTACCGATGGGGACGTTCCAATATGCTACTTATCAAGACGCCAATTGGGATTGGCACACCTTCGATCTGGACCGCGACACCACCGCGGCCGACGAAAAGTTCGGATACGTGAACGCCACCTCCGACCTGAACGCGTTCAAGAACCGGGGCGGAAAGCTCCTGATGTATCACGGGTGGAGCGACACTGCCATTTCGCCCGAGAACAGCATCAATCTGTACACCAATATCGTACAGAAGACCGGCTCGAAGTCCGACAATTGGATCAAGCTGTACATGATCCCCGGCATGGGCCACTGCCAGGGCGGCGGTACCGATCAGTTCAATAAGATGGGTGTCATCGAGCGGTGGCGCGAAGCCAACACCGCGCCGGAAGCAATCATGGCGGCGCACGTCACCGGCAGCAACGTGGAGATGACCCGTCCGCTGTGTCCCTATCCGCAGGTGGCAGTGTATAAGGGCGTAGGGTCCACCAACGACGCCGCCAACTTTAGCTGCAAAGCCCCGTAGTCGAAAGAAGGAGCCAGGCACATGAGAACCTCGATGTTCGCGTTTGCGTTCTGCGGCGCGTCCGCGCTAGCGCTCGCCCAAAATCCTTGCGAGAAGCTGAAGTCGCTACAGACGGCCGATGCGGTGTTCACCACAGTCGAACTGGTTCCGGCGGGTCCGGTTCCAGCGCCCGCCGGCCGTGGAGCGGCTCCAGCTGCTCCGGCTGCCGGACGCGGTGCCGCCCCAGGTGGTCGAGGCGCCGCGGCCCCCGCGATGCTCCCCGCCTACTGCCGCGTCGCCGCGACGCTCAAGCCCTCTTCCGATTCCGATATCAAGATGGAGCTGTACCTGCCCGCCGAAAACTGGAACGGCAAGTTTGAAATGCTGGGCAACGGGGGTTGGGCCGGTTCGATCCAGGGCATCGCGGGAATGCAGGCCGCTCTCCGCGAAGGCTACGCTGCTTCCGCCACCGACACCGGCCACGAAGGCGGCAACGGAATGTTCGCCCTCGATCATCCCGAGAAGATCACCGACTTCGCGTATCGCGCGGTGCATGAGACGGCCGTGAAATCGAAGGCGCTGATCACCGCCTACTACGGCAAGGCCCCCAAGTATTCGTATTGGAACGGATGCTCCACCGGCGGCCGCCAGGCGCTGGTCGAAGTCACCAGGTTTCCCGACGACTTTGACGGCGTCATCGCGGGAGCCCCCGCCAATCCGCACATCCATCTCCACGCCGCCGGCGTCCAGCGCTCCATTGAGCTGATGAAGAACAACGCGCCCCTCACGCAGGCCAAGGTCGAAACGCTGCACAAGGCGATTCTCAACCAGTGCGACTCGCTCGACGGCGTCAAGGACGGCTTGATCGGCGATCCGCACAAATGCAAGTTCGACCCTGCCAGCCTCCTGTGCAAGGGCGCCGACTCCGACGCCTGTCTGACGCCGGGGCAGGTCGAGACCGTGAAGATCGAGTTCGGTGATGTCAAGACCAAAAAGGGCGAAGTGATCTGGACCGGCTACGAGCCCGGCTCGGAGCTTCAAGTCACGGCGCTAAAGAGCGTCCCCACGGCCCCCGGCGGTGGCTGGGACAGCATTCGCATTCTGGGCCATCAGGACGCCAATTACGATTGGCATAAGTTCGATCTCGATGCCGACGTTGCCTTGGCGGATAAGGCCGGCATCGACGCTCTCACTTCCGATCTTTCCAGGTTCAAGCAGCATGGCGGAAAGCTGCTGCTCTATCACGGTTGGGCCGATCCGGGCATTCCCGCGGGGCACACTATTCTCTACTACCAGAGCGTCCTCGCCACCATGGGCCAGAAACAGGAAGAAAAGAAACAAGATGACTGGGTACGCCTGTTCATGGTCCCGGGCATGCAGCATTGCAGCGGCGGATCGGGAACCGATCAGTTCAATAAGATGGCGGTCGTGGAGCGCTGGCGCGAAAGCGGCGAGGCTCCGGCGCAGATCATCGCCTCGCACGTGACCGGCGGCCAGGTGGACATGACTCGTCCGCTGTGCCCCTATCCTCAAGTAGCGGTTTACAAAGGCGCGGGCTCGACCAACGACGCGGCCAGTTTCTCCTGTAAGGCGCAATAACGTAAGGCGCAATAAAGGCCGAGCGGCGCAGCAGCGCGCTTTCGAAAGAGAGACTATCCCTTTCCTTCTCCTGGCCTGTCTGCATACAGGATGCCGGAGATCAACCCTCCCATCGTATCTATCTATAAGACAGGATTGAGGACAGTATTGACGCCCCTAAGGTTCAGACGTATACTTGCATACAGTTTTGCTTGCAGGTTTTTGCGGGGTGTTGTTCAAAAGTTTTGATGGGAGGCTCTGTCATGCGCGGTTGGTCTCTGCAACTGGTTGCATTCTTTTTGATCGTTGCATCCCTGGCATTCGGGCAAGTGGGCAACGGAACCATCACTGGCACAGTTCTCGATCCGGCTGGCGCCGTCGTCGCCGGAGCGGCCGTGGAAGCTAAGAACGCGGAAACCGGAGTGGCTTATGCAGCAACATCCACCAGCACCGGGAACTACACGATCGGGGACTTACCGGTCGGAACCTATACGGTTACAGTGGCGGTCACAGGTTTCAAGACCTACTCCCATACCAACCTCGTCGTACCTGCGACGGGGACCTTGAGGGAAGACGTCCATCTGGATATCGGGATACCCTCTCAGTCCGTGAACGTCACGGCCGAAGCTTCGCTGCTCACGACCGAATCCGCCGAGTTGGCTCACAACGTCACGCTCACCCAGATCGACGCGCTTCCGCTGTTGGGCATCGGAACCGTTAACGCCGGCACGTCCGGCTATCGCAATCCATATAACACGATGCTGACGCTTCCGGGCGTGAGCGGTTATTCCAGCAGCGGATTATTCGCTCTCAACGGCTTGGGCGGGGATGCCAACCTGACTGAGACAATGCGCGTCGACGGTCAGGACGCGACCTCTCGCATCTTTGGGACCTACGATTATACGCAGATGACCCAGCCCAGCGCGGACGCGATTCAGGAAATTGCGTACCAAACTAGCAACTATTCCCCGGAATATGGGCAGGCAGGCATCGCGGTCATCAATATGACCATGAAGTCCGGCACAAACCAATATCACGGTTCCGGCTACGACTATTTCGTCAATGAAGACCTCAATGCCGGCGATCCGTTCAGCATTAGTGGCGGCCCAGGCAGCCAGCAAGGCGGCAATGGGGGAAAATATCGCCCCATAAACCGCCGCAACGATTTTGGCGGCTCGATGGGTGGGCCGATCGTTATCCCCAAAATCTATAACGGTCATAACAAGACATTCTGGTTCTTCAACTATGAACAGTTCCTCGAGACCACGCAGTACTCCTTCATCGATACGGTGCCCACGACCGCTTTTACAAAGGGCGACTTCTCCGCCATCTCGGCGAACGGCACAGGCCCGGGGACTTGCAGTCTCTGCGGCCAGTATGGGATTCCAACCACGGCGTTAGGTGCTCCGAACGTTCAGTTGGACCCCATCGGCAACCAGACGTTTGCGAATGAGATCTACAATCCCGCCTCGCGGGCCGTAGCTACCTCCGGCGCCCTCGCCGGCCAGGGCTACGCCATGCCGTTTGCGAACAATATGATTCCCATAAGCAGCTTTGATCCGGTCTCGGTGAAAATTCAATCTCTGCTCACGTCATTGGGAGCCACGCCGCAGAACGCTCTTCTCAACGGTAACTACGACGGGCGCATCAAGGGTGGACGATACTCGGCCATTCCGTCCGTTAAGATCGACCACAATATCGATGCCAAAGACAAAATCTCTTTCTATTATTCGGAGAACAATACCGAGAGCCAGATCTCCTCTCCGTTGGGGAACGCGGATGGCCTGCCAACCGAGATCGGCGGGTACCGGGGTACCTTTATTCCTACCTTCACGGAACGGCTGAACTACGACCGCACCATCACGCCGACCCTCCTGCTGCACCTGGGCGCGGGCATGTTGCACACCAGCTTTAGCGACCGGGCGCCGTTCTTGAAATTCGACCCCTCGCAATTCGGTCTCACTGGCTTTTTGAACGACCGCCAGTTCCCGAGTTTCACGGGGATGTGCGCGACTTCGTTCTTTACGCCGGGCTGCACCGGCTATGGCGGCCTGCAACCGATCGGGACCTCCGGTCAAATCCAGTCGCTTAACTACGAAGAAAAGCCCAGCTTTGTCAGTAATCTGACCTGGGTTCACGGCAAGCATACCTATAAATTTGGCGCCGAGCTGTATTTGGAGCAAGGCTACACCGGATCCTTTTCCGGGGTTACGTTCACCACCGGTACCGGCCCTACTTCGGAACCTTTCACGCCGCAAAATAGCTTTCTCGGATATACCCAAGGCAACGGCTACGCCAGTTTCCTGCTGGGCGACTATAGCGCCATTCAACAGACACCGCAGGAAAATACGCGTGAAGGGAGTCAGCAGTGGGGGCTGTATGCTCAGGACTCCTGGAAGGTGACCCGCAAACTCACCGTGGATTACGGCCTGCGATATGATTTGGCCACGCCGGAGCATGAGCAATACGGGAGGTTGGGACAGTTCGCCCCGAACGTGCCGAACGCCAATGCAGGCGGCCAACCCGGGTCGACGATCTTCGCCAACACCTGCGGTTGCTCCTTTTATCAGAAGACCTATGCTTACGCTTTAGGTCCGCGGCTCGGCGTGGCTTATCAGATCAACTCCAAGACCGTGTTTCGTGCCGGTTGGGGAGTGAATTACCAGTTCGTTGCGAACGCTGCCGGTACTACCATCGGCACCCCCGGTTCCTATAATGTGACTGCCAACAGCCCGGCGTATGTTCCTCCCGCTGCTCAGTTCGTAAACGATCAGGCTCCGGGCGCCATCCAGTCGCCAACCTGGCCCGTCAGCACGAATATTTATCCGTTCCTCGGCTCCGTAGGGACGCCGGGATCTTTTTTCCAGGCGGGAACACAGCCTCAGATGGACGACCCGAATCAGAACCGTCCGCCGCGTATCAACCAGTTCAGCGCGGGCTTCCAGCGGGAGATTACCCACAATTTCGTTGTGGAAGCGTCTTATGTGGGCAACCGCGCAGTCTGGATCGGGAGCGGGGTCTTGGGCTACCAGAGCCAAATCCCCGCGGCAACCTATGCGAAATATGGCTTGTACCCTTACCCTGGAACCGGTCCGGCGGGAACCAACAACTTAAACGACTACCTTTTGACGACCCAGCCAATCAGCAGCGCTCAGGTGATTCAGCGGTTGGCCTCTGTGGGCATCAACAATTTCCTCCCCTACTCCGGTTACCCGACAAGTCAGCCGCTGGGGAACGCGATCCAAGTCTTCCCGCAGTTTCCGGGCATTTTACCCACTGCGTCCCCGACCGGCAACTCTAAGTACGACTCTCTACAAATTAAGGTGACCAAGCGCCTCTCGCATAATTTCCAGGCCGGCGGCGCCTATACTTGGGGCCAGGGCTTCACACGTCCTACGCGGCAGGACTTCTTCAACCCCGCGAGCGCCGTGTGGCAACTCCAGCAGATCCCGCCGCAGACCCTGACCTTCAACGCCACCTACACCACGCCGAAGGCCTCGTTCCTGCCCAAAGTTGCGAACTTCATTACCCAAGGTTGGCAGGTCGGCTGGTTCGCGACCTACCAAAGCGGCATGTTCCTTGCACCTCCCATCAGTCCTAACCTGAGTTTCCTGCCCAGCGAGGACATTCGTGTTGCTGGCCAGCCTCTGTACACGGTAAGCAACATCAACGATATCCACAGCTACAGTACAGACACCCAAACCGTCCTGAATCCGAACGCTTGGGCGCCATGCCCCGGCAACGCAACTTGCGCGGCCGCGGTCCCTGGAGCATTTGGCGCGTCACCCACCGTGTTCTATAAGGATTTCAAGGCGCCACGCACGCCGTCGGAGAACGCGAACATCGGCCGCAACTTCCGGATCAAGGAAAGAATGAATCTCCAGATCCGCGGCGAATTCGTCAATATCTTTAACCGGACCCTATTGCCGCCTCCGGCCACGTCGAATCCGCAGAACCCGGTCTCGCATGGCGGCGCGAATGGGCAACTTACCGCCGGTTTCGGAGTCATCGACACATACCTCACGCCAAACTCCGGATACGCAGCGCCGACGAATGCCACGCAGAACTATATGCAGGGCCGCACCGGTACGCTGATCGCCCGCTTCAGTTTCTGATCCCGGGCCTGCTCCCCTGACCGGAGCGATTTGCGCGGCACACTGGGCGAATTTGCCACGCGTCATGTAGCGGGAGTGCATGGCGACATTGGAAACCATACCTTGACGCCGCACCTTAGCTCTTGCCTTTACACCCTTATCGCTTTGCGGATGGCCGACAATGGACACATGGAGATTAAACGAGTGGGCTCGCAGCCTTCCGCCAAGGGACCTGCGGAGTGGTTCACGGGCACGGTGCGTATCGATGCGCTGTTCCAGGCGCCTGCTCCCGCGCGCGCCCAAGGCGCCAGCGTAACTTTCGAGCCGGGCGCGCGGACAGCATGGCATACGCACCCGCTTGGCCAGACGCTCATCGTCACGGCGGGATGCGGCTGGGTGCAGCGCGAAGGCGGTCCCGTCGAGGAAGTCCGGCCGGGCGACGTGATCTGGTTCCAGCCCGGCGAGAAGCACTGGCACGGGGCGACATCAACTACCGCCATGACACACATCGCGATTCAGGAAAAGCTCGACGGAAAAGTTGTCGACTGGCTGGAACAAGTCAGCGACGAGCGCTACCGTAAGTAATTATGAATTATCCGTTGCTTGCCGGCCTTCTTTCCCTGGGCGCTTGCGGCTGGGGGCAAACGCTCACCGGCGTGATCGACTTCCATGTGCACAGCGATCCGGACAGCGTCGCGCGCTCGATCGACGCCATCGACCTGGCGAAGCTCGCGAAGAGCCGCGGAATGCGCGGGCTGGTGCTCAAGAACCACTGGGAGTCGACCGCGTCGCTCGCCTATGTGGTACGCAAGGAAGTGCCGGGCATCGAGGTCTTCGGCGGCATCGTCCTGAACCTTGCGGTTGGCGGGCTGAATCCGGTCGCGGTGGAGCGCATGACCATGGTGAAGGGCGGGTGGGGCCGGGTGGTCTGGATGCCGACCTACGACGCGGAGAACCACGTGCGCGATTCCAAAGAGAACCGGCCGTTTATCTCCGTATCGAAGAACGGCCAGTTGCTGCCCGAGGTCAAAGAGGTGATCGCCACGGTGGCCCGGCACAACTTGACGCTCGAAACCGGGCATTCCTCGCCCGAGGAGTGCTTGATGATCGTACGCGAAGCCAAGCGTCAGGGAGTGCAGCGCATCGTGATCACTCACGCCCTCACCGTTCCCGTGCGGATGAGCCTGGAGCAGATCCGCGAGGCTGCGGGGCTGGGCGCCTACATTGAGCTGGTCTACGGACGCATGAATGCCGCGGAGTATGGACGCACCATCCGCGCGCTTGGTCCGGCGTCTTTCATTCTCTCTACGGATCTCGGGCAGCCCAACAATCCCCTGCACCCGGATGGCATGCTCGCGTTCTTCGAAGCGATGCGGAAAGAAGGGATCTCCGAGGCGGACATCGAGCGGATGGCCAAAACTAACCCCGCGAAGGCGCTGGGCCTGCCGTAAGGTGACGGACGCCTTCGGGCAAGCCGTCGCTACCGGCCTTCCGCCGCTTCCCGCATTTGCTCGGTATGACGCCTTCCATGGCCCGCAATTAAAAGAAGGGCCTCCACGCCATTCAGTGGACCAAGCACTGGATGGTTGGCGCTCCGCGACAGCAGGTTTGCGCCTTGCTCCGATGCGAATCGGAGGGTTTCATCGCGGGCGGCGTTGAAATCCTGGAGAGCCTCGGAAAGGCTCCCGTATTTGTTGCCGGTAGGATGAACCGCTTCCGGAGCCGTCCTCCGGTTGCTTCGATCGACCACGCGTTGGGTGAGCGCGGCTTCCTTTGCCGCGTCCCGCTGCGCCGGAGTTCCAGCCGCCGATGCTTTGACCATACCGAGAAAGCGGCGTTCGACGAAGTTCACATGCTCCAGACACTCCAGAACCGACCACCGGTCGGGCGCCGGTCTCGTCCGAGCCTGCTCCTCCGTTAGACCGCCGACCACAACGATCAACTCCGCGCGGGTGGTCTCCAAATGTCCAGCAACATCCTTCATTTCCTGAGGCGCCATACGTTTGAAGTTTATCAGGAGAGGGACTGGCGTTGGCAATAACGATGCCTGGGCGGCCGCGACATAGAATAAAGAATCGTAGGGACCGATGCCTAGAAGCGCCACCACCTTTGACGACGTGCGGAAGATCGGACTTGCGCTGCCCGGCGTCGAGGAGACCACGGCGTACGGATCCCCGGCGCTCAAGGTCCGCGGAAAAATGATGACGTGCATGGCCGTTAATCGCTCGGCCGAACCTGGGTCGCTTGTGGTTCGCGTGGATCCCGACGATCTGGCGGAGCTGCTCGCAGCGGATCCCGATGTTTACTACATTACGGACCACTACGTCGGCTACAACGCGGTGCTGGTTCGTCTGTCGCGCGTCAATCGGGATGCGTTGCGGGACTTGCTGGGCATGGCCCACAAATTTGTGACCCGCGAAGCCAAGCCCCGTTCGCCAGCGCGGAAGCGGGGCTGAGCTAAGGCCGTGGCCCGAGGAACTGAGTCTATTACATCTGGGCGAAGAAGCCTCTCAGGGAGTCCGAGACCTCACGGAGGAACTGCGGTCCGTCGACATCGCCCAGAAGCATCATGGACTTTGGAAGCGGAAATCGAGAAGGAAGGATCGAGGAATCCGAGAAGTTCATATGCTGCGCTTTGGGAAACGTGCGGACTTCGCATGGTGCCGGGCCACGATTGCAAATGCCTCGGTCGATGGTGGTGCTTCCCTCGGCACTTTCGAGGATCAGGAGAGGTTTGTCAAACCTCTCTGGAGGCTCACCGAAAAAAGCGCCGTCCAGGTTTACGGCGCGCAAAAATCTCGGGTCACTGTGCGGGACCCGAGCGGCAACATTTCCGCCAAAGGAGTGTCCGAAGATGCCGATCCTCGCGGCATCCAGGTGACTGGCGAAACGCTGATCGCGGCGGAGTTCGTCCAGGGTAAAAGAGGCGTCAGCAGTCCACGTCTCAATCAGTTGTTGAGCTTTGGCGGGATTGGACAGCTCTTCCTCAGAGCCTTCGACGGTTCGGCCATCTGGGAAGACGACAGGTCGTGAACTGCCGGTTGGTGCGACGCCGGCAACCAGGTAACCGTAACTCGCTAAATCCTCGGCGAGGGTAGTGTAATGCGCCGGAATGCGGCCCATGCCCGGAAGCATAACCAGGACCGGCACGGCAGAATCATTCCATGGTGCGTTCTCAATCGCGCTGGAACGAATCTCCCGAAGACGTTTCGCCGGAATTGGAAACATGCCTTCGGCTGCGAGTTCGCCCCACTTGCCCGGGATGTATTCTGAACGCTGGCCCGCGGCCGCGTCACGCGCCGGATACCACAGAAAGACCATCAGCTCCCGGTGGCGTGTAGGGTCCTGCCAATCCACGAGCACCCTGCCGACCGGGTGAGGCCCGCGCGGAGCCGGCAGAGCGATTGCATGATCGTTGCGGAGGTATTGAACGCCCGCGACGGCAAGCAGCCCAACAGGTACTGCGATGACGACGCCGAAAATTCCAGCAAGCACGCGTAAAGCCGTTTTCCGAGTGCGGCCAGAGGGGCGGGTCACTTCCACGCCAAATGCAGGGCGACTGCGCCGCCAGTCATGCGTTCGAATTCGACGCGGGTGAAGCCGGAGCGGCGCATGGCGGACGCCAGATCCTCCGCGCCGGGGAATTTGCGGATGGATTCCGGTAGGTACGAATAGGCGTCGCGCGAGCCGGAGACCAGGCCGCCGACCCAGGGCAGCACTCGCGCGGAGAAGAATCCGTAAACCTCGGCGAAGGCGCGATTGGTGGGCTGCGAGAACTCGAGAATCGCCGCCACGCCACCCGGCTTGAGCACGCGCAGAAGCTCCTCCAGACCCTTCTCATAGTTGGCCAGATTACGGAAACCGAAGGCGATGGTGACCAGATCGAGCGAGGCGTGGCGGAGCGGCAGCGCCAGCGCGTCGGCCTCGAACAACCGGCTCGACAGCTTCCGGGCTGCGATCTTCCTCTGAGCTTCGATGAGCATCGGGTGGCAGAAATCGCTGCCCAAGACGGCGCCGGAACCGCGGCGGGCTTGAAGCGCCAGCAAGAGGTCGGCGGTGCCGCAGCACAGATCCAGCACGCAGGCGCCGGGTCGATCGAGAATCGAACTCACGCGCTCCACCGTGCGGGCGCGCCAGCGTTTGTCGAGATTAAACGACAACAGGTGATTCAGCAGGTCATAGCGGCCGGCCACGCGGCCGAACATGTCGCGCACCCACTGCGATGCGGCCTGCTCGCCAGCCACGCCTTTGGGTGTGGTGCCGGTCATGGCAGGCAATCCGAAATGCAGTCGAGCACCAGGCGCTCATCGACTCCTTGCACAATCCGCGTTTCACCGATCTTCACCGGCA